>ERZ761602.8740-NODE-8740-length-10068-cov-6.406971_pt1 | contig 10068 bp, 9 predicted proteins | sample MGYA00512165_ERZ761602 | MGnify/ENA primary metagenome ERZ761602 (study PRJEB28899, sample SAMN02445085) | bioreactor sludge metagenome | biome: EBPR sludge; isolation source: Thorneside wastewater treatment plant | place: Australia: Brisbane, Thorneside...
ATACAGTAGACTGGCAGCCTTTTACCTTGTTTTCCTCTATTTTATATTTATCATCAAGCAAGGGTAATTTTTTACCAATATCTATGATGTATTCGTATTTGCCGTCCCAATCATCAAACAATTTAAAATCCTCAACTATTTCATTCTCTATTTTTTGTATGCTTTTGCTATCATTCATTGTAAAAAAAATTGTCAGACCGTAAGTTGTTTTATTAAATTCTTTTCGTAATTTTTTTTTGACGATCTGATCTATTATCTTAATAGTTTTACTGCTTTCAGCAATCCTTCAACCAATTTGTCAACTTCTTCAATTGTATTATAAACAGTAAACGAAGCTCTAATCGTTCCGGGAATTTCAAACCTGTCCATTAGCGGTTGTGCGCAGTGATGGCCTGTGCGAACTGCGATACCGGCATTATCCAATAGAATACCTACATCCTGTGGATGTATTTTATCAATCACAAAAGAAATAATGCTGATTTTGTTTTTTGCTGTACCGATGATCTTCAGGCCTTCTATTGCCAGTAGTTTTTCGGTTGCGTAATTCAGCAATTCGTGTTCATGTTGACGGATATTTTCTTTTCCGATTGAATGGATGAATTCTAACGCCGGTTTGAAAGCCACCACATCGGCAATATTCGGTGTGCCTGCCTCGAATTTGTAGGGTAAATCAGCATAAGTGGTTTTAGGGAAAGTACAATCTTTTATCATTTCTCCGCCACCCTGAAACGGTGGGATTGCCTCAAGAATTTCCTTTTTCCCATATAAAATGCCCACACCAGTTGGGCCTAATAATTTATGTGAGGAACAGGCAAAGAAATCACAATCTAATTTCTGCACATCAATATCAAGGTGCATAGAAGATTGCGCCCCGTCAATTAAAACTTTTGCGTCAACAGTACGAGCAGTTGCAATAATTTTTTCAATGGGATTAATGGTGCCCATTGCGTTGGAAACGTGAACAATGGATACCAGTTTTGTTTTTGGTGACAATAATTTTTCAAATTCTTCCATCACTAGCTCGCCCTTGTCATTTACAGGTATTATTTTTAAGACGGCGTTCTTTTCTTCGCAGAGAATTTGCCAGGGAACAATATTGCTGTGGTGCTCCATCCCCGAAATAATGATCTCATCACCGCTCGAAATATTTTGCCGGCCCCAGGTATATGCTACGAGGTTAATGCTTTCTGTTGTTCCCTTTGTAAAAATAATATCTTCCCTGTGAGCTGCGTTGATAAAGGTTTTAACTGTATCTCTCGTTGCTTCAAAGTCTGCCGTAGCTTCCTCAGCCAGTGAGTGTATGCCGCGATGAACGTTGGCATTCGTGTTAGAGTAATAATGCACTAACCCGTCAATTACTACTTGCGGCTTTTGAGTGGTGGCGGCATTATCAAAATAAACCAAAGGTTTGCCTTTGACCTGCCGGTTTAAAATTGGGAAATGTGAGCGTATTTCTTTCAAATCCATCGTTTATTAATTTACCTCGAAGAGAAAACCGGGAAAGGAGCGTGTAAAAAATTGGCTACATTAACTATTTGCCCGTAGCTATGCGCTCAGTTGCTTTTGTACCAGTTCATCCACGAATAACCTGATCTCTCCTGGTTTAATCTTTTCAAGAATGTCTAATGCAAAACCTTGTAATAACAATGCCTTTGCTTTTTGATCGGAGATGCCGCGGGATTTTAAATAAAACAATGCCTGTTCGTCCAGTTGCCCAACCGTGCAACCATGGGAACATTTTACGTCATCGGCAAAAATTTCCAGTTGGGGTTTTGTGTTCACGCTGGCATTTTCTGATAGTAAAATGTTTTTATTGCTTTGATAGGCATTTGTTTTTTGGGCAATCTGTCTTACGAATATCTTCCCGTTGAAAACTCCCGTAGAGTTGCCATTTAACACACCTTTGTACAATTCATTACTTACGCAATTTGGCTCCCGGTTATCAACTACCGTATGATTATCTACATGTGTGTCGCCGTTTTGAAGGTACAAGCCATACATATTTGCGAGGCAGTTAGGGGCACTCATCACCATATTTAAATTATTGCGAACCAAGCCGCCGCTCAATGAAACAGTAATTACGTTTGCAATACTGGTTCCTACCTGGTGAACGTGCGTAGTGCTTACCACCGTTGAATTTGGGGCGTCGTTCTGAATTTTATAAAACTCAAGCACAGCATCTTTTTCCACCGCAATTTCAATTACCTGGTTGGTAAAACTTTCGTCGGAGCCAATGGTGGCAAAGGTTTCCACCATTTGAACGTGAGCGTTTTCATCCACATGAACTAACACACGAGGCTGCGCAAAAATATTTCCGGCACGGGCGTCAGTAATATTGTATAGATATACAGGATGCTTGGCTGTTCTGCCTTTCAGCACATGCACAAAAACGCCTTCCTGAATGAAGGCTGTGTTTAACGCGTTCACACCATCTTTATGATAATCTGCACTATGACCTAAATGCTTTTCAACAATCGGCGCAAATTCGTTATGGGCTGCCTCCTGTAGTGGCATTATTTCCAACTCATCGGAACGGAGTTTTGATAACTCGGAATGATAATGGCCATTGACAAATGTGATGACATTTGCCTCATCGTGTACTGGAAGTTTAACGGGAGCCAGATCTTCTTTTTTAAAACTTTGCCCGGTAAGATCGGTAGTGAAATGATATTCTTTGTTAAAGAAATCATTGATGCGTGTGTATTTCCATTCCTCGTGCTTTACGGTTGGAATGCCAATTTCACTGAATTCGTTGAAGGCTTCATCGCGAATGGCTTTGATGTGGGTATCCACACTGTCGGCCTGCAATTGCTCAAATCTTTCTTTAAAATATGTAATTGTGTTCATGAATATTCGTTGACGTTATTAACCTTCGGTGAAAATAGTTCAACCGGAGTGGAAATGTTCTAAATGACTGGAGATGCTTAGGGTTTCAACCACTATTGGGAGCGATGATAAAAGCTTAAACTGCAACTTCGCTTTTAATGAAATCGTAACCCTTTTCTTCCAATTCCAGCGCTAATTCTTTTCCACCGGATTTTACGATGCGGCCGTTGTATAAAACGTGTACAAAATCCGGAATGATATAGTCTAAGAGCCTTTGATAGTGTGTAATAACCAACACAGCATTCTCGGGGCCTTTCAGTTGATTTACTCCATCTGCCACAATCCTGATAGCGTCAATGTCGAGACCCGAATCGGTTTCATCCAGAATGGCGAGTTTGGGTTGCAGCATGGCGAGTTGAAAAATTTCATTTCGTTTTTTCTCTCCGCCCGAAAAGCCTTCGTTTAATGAACGACTGAGCATGGACTGATCAATTTCAACGAGCTTCATTTTTTCTTTCATGAGTTTCAGGAAGGAAACCGCATCCAACTCTTCCTGCCCACGATATTTGCGAACTTCGTTGACTGCGGTTTTCATGAAGTTGGTGGTGCTTAACCCCGGAATTTCTACAGGATATTGAAAACTTAAAAACAATCCTTCGCCTGCTCGTTCTTCGGGAGCCAGCTCAAGCAGATCTTTACCATTGAACTCCACAGAGCCTTCTGTTACTTCGTAATCCTCTTTTCCTGCCAAAACCGAAGCGAGTGTGCTTTTGCCGGACCCGTTTGGACCCATGATGGCGTGCACTTCACCGGCTTTAATATTGAGGTTGATGCCGTTTAAAATGTCTTTTCCTTCAATGCCTGCGTGCAGGTTTTTTATTGATAGCATAATTTTTATTGGCCCACTTGATTTCCCCGAGGGGGAAGTGTTTGAGCGCATTTTTAAATGTGATGGGCTTTGTGAAACTGTACATGTGAACCAACTTTTTGGTAACCCGTGGTAAACTGCCGCAAAACTGTTGATTGATGCAGTAGTGTACAAGCGAGCGTGGCAACAAAGATGATAGTAGCACTGCCGTTGACCCGAATAAAAGAACTAATTTTTAAGATTTGATGTTACCGTAAAGAATGTTTGCGAAATTCATCCCTTGCGGCGGGCGCGGGCTTCTTATCCCACACTACCTTCTAAACTGATTTCCAATAGTTTTTTCGCTTCCACTGCAAACTCCATTGGGAGGTGGTCCATCACTTCTTTTGCAAAACCGTTGATGATGAGTGCTACAGCCTTTTCGGCATCAATGCCGCGCTGGTTACAATAAAAAATCTGGTCTTCACCAATTTTTGAGGTGGTGGCCTCATGTTCTACAACGCCTGTGTTATTTTTTACCTCGATGTAGGGGAAAGTGTGCGCGCCGCACTTATCGCCGAGTAGCAGTGAGTCGCACTGGCTAAAGTTGCGTGCGTTTCTTGCATTTTTGCCTACGTGCACCAAACCGCGATAGCTGTTTTGGCTCCTGCCTGCCGAAATGCCTTTGCTTACCACGCGGCTGCGGGTATTTTTGCCGAGATGTAACATCTTGGTTCCGGTATCTGCCTGCTGGTAATTGTTGGTGACGGCTACCGAGTAGAACTCGCCTGTGCTGTTGTCGCCGCGGAGGATGACGCTTGGGTATTTCCAGGTGATGGAAGAACCTGTTTCAACCTGTGTCCACGAAATTTTTGAGTTATACCCTTTGCAAATGCCGCGTTTGGTTACAAAATTGTAAATGCCTCCCTTGCCTTCTTTGTCGCCGGGATACCAGTTTTGAACCGTGCTGTATTTTACCTCAGCGTTGTCCATTGCTACAATCTCAACAACGGCGGCGTGCAACTGGTTTTCATCTCTGCGGGGAGCGGTGCAACCTTCCAAATAACTTACATAGCTGCCTTCGTCTGCAACAATAAGCGTGCGCTCGAACTGGCCGGTGTTTTCGGCATTGATGCGGAAGTAAGTGCTTAATTCCATCGGGCATCGAACGCCTTTTGGGATGTAGCAAAACGACCCGTCGCTGAACACGGCTGAATTTAAGGCCGCGTAAAAGTTATCGGTAGCCGGAACCACACTGCTTAAATACTGGCGAACCAAATCGGGGTGTTCCTGAATGGCTTCGCTCATGGAGCAGAAAATAATGCCTAACTCGGCGAGTTGCTCTTTAAAGGATGTGCCAATGGAAACACTGTCAATTACCGCGTCTACAGCTACGCCGCTGAGGCGTTTTTGTTCGGCGAGTGAAATTCCAAGCTTTTCAAAAGTTTTAATTAATTCAGGGTCAACTTCGTCAAGACTTTTGGGTTGAATTTTTTGTTTTGGGGCCGAATAGTAGATAACATCCTGGAAATCAATTTCAGGGATGGTAAGATTTGCCCATTTGGGCTGTTTCATTTTCTGCCATTGGGCAAATGCTTTCAGTCGCCAGTCAAGCATCCACTCCGGCTCGTTTTTCTTTGCCGAAATGAATCGAATGGTGTCCTCATTCAATCCTTTGGGAGCTGATTCTGTTTCAAATTCTGAGAAAAATCCGTATTTGTATTCGCTGTTTACGTGATTTTCAATGGGGTCAAATTCCACATCTTCCAGCGGATTATGGATGATTTGATCTGTTTCTGCACTCATGGTGCGAAGATAAGCTTATTTGTACAAAAAAGTATAAATGGATTTCGTTATTAATAGAAATCTGAAATTTCAGTTCATTACTGCTGAAAAAGAAGTGATTGCGGAAGTTTTTTCATTGCGTTTGGCCGTCGTGCCCCAAAAGGCGTTAGAACCTGATTTATTCTATAAATTGTTTTTTGTATTGATTCCGAATTTCGATCAGCTTATCGGCAAAAGGTTTTAGCTCACCAAGTTTGGGTTCGTTCAGCTTATCGAAACGAATGCTGTGGTTGAAACTGCGTTGTTTTATGGTAACTGTAAAGTCGGTTCCATCATAACATGCGCCACATTCGTCCAGGTTTAGGTTGTTGAACTTATCAATATCCAGCAACGATATTAATTCGCTCCAGTCAGAGGAGTTGGTAGCAAGGGTTTCGGGTATAAAATCGTCGGTACATTTTTTTTGATGCAGGTACACGGTTGTTCTTACTCCCAGTGTTAACGAATCTCCGCCCGCGCACCAACCGCTGCGCGTACTAATACTTATTTGCAACTCATTTTTGTTAAATTGGTGGCTGTTCGCATTTTTCCGGCAGGATGAAATGGGGAGTAGTGTGATGGCTATCAGAAGGATTATGGTTGTACGCATCGTGTCTTTTTAGCAATAACGCAAAAATGGTGCAAAACGCAACAGCTACGAAAAGTTTTTTAAAATGCGTTAAAAATCATTTCCCTGTTAACCATAATTTCTCTATTTTTGCCGCCCATTTGGCGGGGTAGCTCAGGCGGTTAGAGCGCAGGATTCATAACCCTGAGGTCATGGGTTCAACTCCCATCTCCGCTACAAATAATAACACTTAATGTTTTGTAAATTAATTCGTTAAGTGTTTTTTTGTTTTTATACGATTGTCTGTTAGGCTGTTATTGATTTGCTTTCGCGAGTTCCTTTGGCTTACAATGGTGATAAAGTTCGTTCACAAAAAAAACTACCATTCCGGGTGGTAGTATAACAATTGAATGAGTAGGTTTTTCTTTTAAGTTCTAAATTCGTCGTATTACATCACTTGGGTAGCAATATCGGCCATATTAATCCTGTGATGGCTGCTGTGATACACACATTTACCATTTTTTATTAGCAAAACCTGGGGAGATTCGTGTCTCACTTCAAACTGATCGGCTATTTTGTTGCTGACCAGCCTGTTATTGAGGATATCGAGATAGTGAAAATCAATATTCCCCGGATCCACGCTTTTTTCCAGACGGTGTTTGGCCATGCTGCTTGTAGGGCAACTAATGCTGTGTTTGTAGATCAATTGAGCCTTTTCAAACGACTTTTGAATGATGTCATCAAGTTGTGCATCCCTATTTAAAGTGATCCAGTTCATATTTTGAAGGATTAAAATTTGATTAACCGATCAGCCCATGTTATGAAAAACCTTTTGCACGTCTTCGTCCTGTTCAAGCCTTTCAATAAGTTTACTCACGTCTTCGGCCTGCTCATCGTTTACAGGAACAGTTGTGGAGGGTATCCATTCAACTTCTGCACTTATTGGCGACATGTTTTTTTCTTCCAAAGCCTTTTGCATATTTCCAAAATCGGTGAACCCCACGCGAACCACCAGAACTTCATTACCATTGTCATCCGTACTTTCACCAAGTTCTTCAAGGCCAAAATCAATCAACTCTAATTCCAATTCTTCAGCATTCAATCCTTCAGGTTTCAATTTAAACACGCCCATTTTATTAAACTGAAACGCCACGCTGCCACTATTTCCTAAGGCTCCGCCTCCTTTATTAAAATGTGATTTTACATTGGCTACCGTTCTCACATGATTGTCCGTTGCGGTTTCAACCAACACCGCCACGCCATGGGGGGCATATCCTTCATACAAAATTTCATCAAAATTCTCCATCTCCTTTCCCTGTGCTCTCTTAATGGCTGCCTCCACGCGGTCTTTAGGCATGTTCACACTTTTTGCATTTTGCATGCAACGGCGCAGGGCAGCGTTTGTATGCGGATCGGGTCCGCCGGCCTTCACGGCAATTGCAATTTCTTTACCAATGCGTGTAAATTGTTTCGCCATCCGGTCAAAGCGCGCGAACATTGTGGCTTTTCTAACTTCAAATATCCTTCCCATATAATCGTGATTAATATTTTAAGGCTGCAAATTTAAGCCTCTCGCGGCAATTATAAAAGCTTTGATTGCCTGAGTATTTTAATGAGGCCAACGTCAGAATGAATGGCATCTGTGTTGCCACGCTCGGTTCATCGTTCCGGTTATATGGCAACAGCTACGCTGCAGTTTGCTCGTGCACTATTAGAAGGCCCGAAAAATACGGGGTTGTACAAATCGGCTTGTAATAAATTCTTTTTGTAGTATTTACCCTCCGAATCTGGCAAACTTTGGAACCGGATATTATTTTGCAAGTGGCATTAATTTGCCAATGGAGCCTTATCATTAGTAGTTCCCTTCGCCTTTTTCGCCTTTTACAATTGCAACACCGGCGCTGCAGCCAAGTCTTGTGGCGCCGGCTTCAACCAATTGCCTGGCAAATTCGTAGTCGCGTATTCCTCCGCTGGCCTTTATTTGAACTCCTTCGGGTAAGTGCTTTTTAAATAATTCAACCGCATGAACACTGGCGCCTTTTTCGGCATAACCGGTTGATGTTTTCAGGTAGTCAATTCCGGCTACGCCATAAAGTTCGCAGCATTTGATGATTTCATCATCAGTTAGCACGCCACTTTCGATAATGATTTTTACAACCTTCCCTTTTTCTTTAATTACCGGAATTAAGTTGTTTGCCTCATTTGCCAGGTATTGCCAGTCGTTATTTTTTAATGCAATTAGGTTAATCACAATGTCCAACTCGTCAGCACCATCAACCAGCGCTAACAGCACTTCTGCCAGTTTGGCCTCAATTGCCGAATAACCAAACGGAAACCCAATTACAGTACAGGTTTTTACCTTCGAGCCTTGCAGCAATTCTTTTGTTTTTTTTACGAAAGGTGGCGGCACGCATGCAGAGGCGAAGTCGTATTCTATTGCCTCCCCACAAAGTTTTTCAATTTCAGAAAGGAGCGTGGTTGGTTTTAAGACCGTGTGGTCAATGTATTGAGCGACATGCATATGGGGTAATATTTTGGCAATAAGGTAATTTTCGAATGTTTAACAAAGTCCATTGCTTGTGGTTTAAATCACAGGCAATGGACTTCAAAAATAGCGAGTGTTAATTTTATTCCTGTCAGGCTTCTTGTACTTCAATTTTTTTTACCGTGAAAAACAGTTTATCTGCTTCTTTGTCATGATCCACCACTAAGGTATCGCCGGGTTTCACGCTCATATTCAGAATTTCCTCAGCCAGAGGGTCTTCCAGGTATTTTTGAATAGCTCTGTGTAGTGGCCTTGCGCCAAATTGCTGGTCGTAACCTTTATCGGCCAAAAATGTTTTGGCATCGTCTGACAATTCAAGACCATATCCAAGATTTTGAATACGTTTCAGAACACCTTTCATTGAGATTTCAATAATACTGAAAATATTCTCTTTGCTCAGGCTGTTAAAGATCACCACGTCATCAATCCTGTTTAAAAATTCAGGGGAGAAGGTGCGCTTTAGTGCTTTTTCAATCACCGCTTTGTTTTCCTCATCTGCATTCTCAACTCTTGCTGAGGTAGCAAAACCCACACCCGAACCAAAATCCTTCAATTGCCGCACACCAATGTTCGAGGTCATGATGATGATGGTGTTCTTGAAATCAACCCGGCGGCCGAGGCCATCGGTTAACTGCCCGTCATCCAATACCTGCAACAGAATATTATAAATATCGGGGTGAGCCTTTTCAATTTCGTCCAGAAGAATTACGCTGTATGGTTTACGGCGAACCTTTTCAGTAAGTTGCCCACCTTCTTCGTAACCTACATACCCGGGGGGCGCACCAATCAATCGGCTCACGGTGAATTTTTCCATATATTCACTCATATCAATACGAACAAGAGAGTCTTCTGCGTCGAAAAGATATCGGGCTAGTGAGCGAGCCAACTCGGTTTTCCCAACCCCGGTGGGCCCCAGAAAAATAAAGGTGCCAATTGGTTTTTTAGGATCTTTTAATCCAACCCGGTTGCGCTGTATCGCTTTTACCACTTTGCCGATCGCTTCATCCTGACCAACCACCATGCCCTTCATGTCATCTGACATTTTGCGGAGCTTTTCTGTTTCGGCTTCCACCATTTTACGAACCGGAATGCCCGTCATAATATTGATTACTTCTGCGATGGCTTCTTCATCAATGGGGTAGCGCTTGTGTTTACTTTCTTCTTCCCACGCGAGTTTTGCTCGTTCCAGTTCTTCTGCCAGTTTCTTTTCGGTATCGCGCAACGATGCTGCTTCTTCGAATTTCTGGCTTTTTACCACTTTGTTTTTTTCGTTTTTAACGTCCTCAATCTTTTTCTCAAGTTCTAAAATGCTATCAGGAACGTTAATGTTTTTCAAGTGTACCCTCGCACCAACTTCGTCCATCACGTCAATGGCTTTATCGGGAAGAAGGCGGTCAGTTACATAACGGTCGCTAAGCTTTACGCATGCTTCAATCGCGTCATCAGTATATGTTACAC
>ERZ761602.8741-NODE-8741-length-10068-cov-4.502547_pt1 | contig 10068 bp, 10 predicted proteins | sample MGYA00512165_ERZ761602 | MGnify/ENA primary metagenome ERZ761602 (study PRJEB28899, sample SAMN02445085) | bioreactor sludge metagenome | biome: EBPR sludge; isolation source: Thorneside wastewater treatment plant | place: Australia: Brisbane, Thorneside...
TGGTGTGGCGCGCCGTCAGCGTCGCGTCGAGCAAGGTCAGCACGTCGCGCAATTCTTTTGGCATCACCGCGATTTTGGCGATGTCCGCGCCCGCTTGTTCCATGGCGACGAACTTGGCGACCAGCGCCGCAACGTCTGGCGTTTCCTGGAAATTATGGTAGGACGCGATCAAACGGCAGCCGGTGTCTTTGGTCAGCGCGACGGCTTGTTGAAAATGGCGCGGCCCGACGCTCAATTCGTAATCGAGCAGATCCACGCAGCCCGCGCCGCAGACGGCGACACACAAATCGAATACCTGATCTTCGTCCAGCGGAATGGGATGGCCGCCTTCGCGGACCGAGCGCCGGGTGAAAATGACGGGGATAGCACCCGCTTGTTGTCGAATCGCCTGACCGAGCGCCATCACCCGACCGCGATCGGCGATACCGGAGAAAAAATCGATCCGCCATTCGAGCAAGTCCGGCTGCTTGGGCAGGATCGCCGCCAGTTCGCGCTGGATGACCTCCTCCGTCTCTCCGACCAACGGCGTGCAAACCAGCGGTTCCCGATCTGCGGCAAAAGGCTCGCGTTCGATGGTGATCGATCTGGAAAACGCCATGATGGCTCCTCGGGTCAAACCGAATCGTTTTATTCGATAAAATAGAGTTTCATTGTAATTGAAATCTCGACGATGAGCATCCGAAGAAGCTCTAAACTGCACTCTCGACAAAATATGATTTTACAATCAATATGTTAATATAGTATACAAAGAAGAGCGAAACATGCCATAATCAATTATAGAATTCCGTTTTATTATAGAGGTCCATCATGAGCGATGATGGTGGTGTGGCTGCGGTCAATCGAGCGCTAACATTACTTGATGCGTTCAAGGAAGACGATCAAAGCTTGACGCTCACCGAGCTTTCCAAGCGCGTGGGGTTTTACAAGAGTACAACACTGCGCTTGGCGGAATCGCTGGAGCGTTTCGGCTATCTGCGTCGCCTGAACGACGGGGCGTTTCGTCTGGGGCCGAAACCGCTGTTCTTGGCGTCGTTGTACCAGAAACATTTCAGGACCGCCGATTTCGTCCCTCAAGCGTTGCGTAAAGTCGTTGATGAGCTGCAAGAAAGCGCATCATTTTTCATCCGCGACGACAATCAACGAGTTTGTCTGCACCGTGTCGATTCGCCGCGCGCCATCCGGGATTCTATCCACGAAGGCGCCCGGCTCCCGTTGACGGCGGGCGCTTCGGCGCATGTCATCCTCGCATTTAACGGCTTGAGCGGCGCCAAATACGATCAGATTCGGAAACGGCTGTTCGCGGTTTCCATGGGTGAACGCGACCCGGAAACCGCCGCAATCGCCTGCCCGGTGTTCTCGGTCAAACAACACCTCATCGGCGCGATCAGTCTCTCCGGACCCAAATACCGCTTTGAAAAAGCCAATACCAAAAAAATGGTTGAAGTGCTCCACAAGTACTGCAAGGAGTTATCCGAATCCTTCGGAGGACGCTGGCCTTCTAAAGCATCTGATCACTCATAAATCAACCTGGTGGAACGAATGTTTGTCTGACAGCAGCTCAATTGTTGCCAGAATGCGTCCTCAATCAAGGGATTCCCAAGAGTGGGAATATGTGATTCATGGGGAGTTAGCCTTGTGGGGAAGGATCTGACCGATGGCGCGACGCTATGCGCCACAAGATGATCGATGGGAACGAGTTGAGGCACTGTTGCCCGGACGAAAAAAAACGGCTGGCGTCATCGCCAAAGACAATCGCCTGTTTGTTGGAGTGGTGCCTTACCGTTACCCATTTTTGCCGAACCCGCTCGATGGGTTGACCGGCCCCCAACGCGGTCGCGCGCCCGGCAAAATGACGCGCTAGCAGCGGATCGAGCGCGCCATCGGCGGGCGATTCAGAGCGTCGTGCGAGCCGTTGTCTCGGCGATCCACCAAGCCCGTCTTGGGGTGAGATCAAGCTCCGTCACCGTCGATCCCCGGCAGCTCAAGGCGGTGGCCTTGAGCGTCGAAACCGCCATTCCCGCCGCCCGCTTGCTCGATCTCGACGTTTGCGCCGCTGACGGCGACGGTCAAACGGGGGGCGAGCGCATCCCCGCCCACCGCCCAGGATTAACGCATAAAATTGATCTTTAACGCGAATCGCGAACTAACTGTTAGGAGTGTTGCGCCCGTCCAAGGTGGCAGCCAAGCGTGTTCCACACCACCGTTTTCGCGAAGTGCTCGAACTCGGGCCGACGGGGCAGAAACCCGGCGGGGGCGGGAGCCGCCCCGAACGCTTCCGATAAAGCGCGTTAGCGGAATGGTTCTGAGCAAGATCTTATTGATAAATTACGTGTTACGTTTTTCTGTTAAATGGAGACGCTCGACCCTGTAGGCTGGCGGCGATATCCGGTGTCGGCTTTTCTCGTCAACGCGTGAATTGATCGCAAGCTGATGCGATGCGCGGCCTATCCGGAGCGCGCCATGAGTCTGACGGGAGCGGCGGTGTCTCTTCGGATTTTTGCGTCGGTGCGTTGAACCGTTTGGCGCCCTGCGGGGAATTACCCGGCGAGACACTTTTGCACTTTAGCCGGGAGTATCGTCCGCCATGTCGGATGCACGTTTCGCGTTTCTCCGGGCGATCATCGCGCCGTCGCCCGCTTTCCGCTTGGCGGTCGTCCGCTCGGTGCGGTTGAACCGTGCGCCAGCGCGGCCGCGGAGCCTCGCTCTATCCCAGACCCGCCCGCCGGTGTCGCCGGTGCTCGGTGGCGGGCGATTCGGCCATCCCGTCGTTCGCTCTCCAAACCCCTATCCGGCAATTCGCCGCGCCGCGCGGCCCGCATCTTCGGGCCATCCAGATGATCGGTCGCGGTTTGCGGCGATGCCGTCGGCGCGGCTTTTGCGCCTGCGGCCAATCCGAGATCGCTGCGTCGCGCGTAATGGCGGAAAAGCTTTCGGTGGATGAGCGGGAGTCCCCATGTCGAGAACGAGGCTTTCGCCCAAGGTCGCGGTCGTCGGCGCCGGCATCGTCGGCTGCACCGTGGCGTGGAAGATCAGGCGGGCGCTGGGGTTCGATGTCGATCTCTACGAGCGTCGAGACGATATTCTGCTGGAAACCACGGCCGGCACCAGCAACCGGTTCCATCGCGGCTATCAGTACGCCCTGAGCGACGAGACCGCCCGGACCCTGCGCGACGACCACCACCGGTTCGAGGCGGTGTACGGCCCGTGCGTGATGGCGAGTGCCAACTATTACGGGATCGCCGCCGACAGCCGACTGTCTTGCCTGGATTATTTGCGCTTCTGCGCCCGCTGCCGCCTGCCCGTTCGGCCGGAGAAACCTGCCGGTATTTTTACCGGCCGCGTCCTGCTCTCCCTGCTGTCAGCGGAAAAATCGCTGGATCTGGATGCCTTGCGGCGGCTGTGCCGACAAACGCTCGAAGCTCACGGGGTGAACCTGGTTTTCGCCACGGCCACGCCGGCCCTGCTGCGAGAATACGATTACGTCGTCTCCGCCGTATACGGCAATCCCAACCTGTTGGCCGATCCCGCCCGGCGGGACGATCACCATTTCGGCCTCTGCGAAATGATGGTGGTCCAGCTTCCCGACCGCTATCGCGGAATCAGCGCCATGATCGTGTACGGCCAGTTCATGACCGTCGATGTCTTGCGGGACACCGGCTATCACGTCCTCTATTGCGGGACGCACGGCGCGCATCGGGCCAACGTCGGGAAATTTGCCGAAGTGCCCGACGCCTACCGGCCGCTGCTGTACCGCGCCACGCCGGCCGAGCAGCTCGGCGGTCTGAGCAGAGCCGAACTCGCGCTCCGCGCGGCCGCGACCTACTTTCGCGGGATGCGCGAGGCCCGACACGTCGCCTCCACTTTCGTCGTTCGGGTCCAGGCGCCGACCGACGTGGCGAACGCGGTGCGGCGCACCTCCGTGCGCGAAATCGGAGACGGCTGGTTCGGGATTTCCGCCGCCAAGATTTCGGCCTGCGTGACGGTCGCCGACCGGACGATTTCGCTGCTGCGGCAAAAGGAAACCGGCCGCATCTTCGCCGCGAGCGGGCAGCAAATCCACGGTTAGGACGAGCGGCGGTATCGCTGTCGCTGGAATCTCACCGTGACCGACAATCAAGCGCGCGACTTTGGCGGCAAGAATCAGAACAGCGTCTTGACGGCGAATGGTTCGGGGCTCGATCTGATCTGTGGGATCCAAAACGGCATTTTCATGAACAATCGGATCGATGGCGGCGATTCCGCCGCAGAGTTCGGCTTGCAAATTCGCGACGGCTTTCCGCCAACCCTGCCCGCCGGTCCCATCCAGAAAAACACCGGCAATAGTTTTTACCGCAACTTCTTTCGCTCGGGCTTCAGCACATCACAATGCATGATCAACAACAAGGATGTTTGCTCCGATGTTCATTTCGAGAGAAATGTTCCCGATCAAATCGGCCTCACCAGAACCCTGTCCGGCAAGGGAGATAACGACTTTCGCAACATCCGAGCGGATTGAAAGGCATTTTTTCGAGGGGTTTCGGTCGGGTTGACCGGCTGCAAAGCTCTCGTCTCCCACCCCTTGCCCGCGAGCGGGCAAGGGCTTTTTTTCACGCGCTCTCCGGACGTTCGCTCATTGTCGGATTCATCCGATCTCCAGAAAAATCCCGATCTGTCCAATCCAAAAACTCCGTGGGTGCGTAGTTAAAATCGAAACCATTCCGATTGCGGTTTCTCGTGCTAGAAGACAGGAAAAGACGGATTGGTTTTTGGCGGCTATTTGCCGCCGGCTTATCACTCATCGCTATTGCTTACCGGAGAGAAAGATGCAACATCGAATTTCGCAAAAAGGATCGGGGCTGTCTCGTGGAACACTAGCCGCCGTGCTCGGTCTCGCGATCCCCGCAGCTTGGGCTCCTTCGGCCTGGGCGCTGGGCTCGTGCGACGATCCCGCCATCACTTCGTCCCAAGCCGTTTACGGGCTGGCCACCCACAACCTCATCCACGCCATCAAACCCGGCTCGGCCACTCGGTCGGCTCCCGTGACCGGGATCGACGGCAACCTGATCGGCCTGGATTTTCGCGTCGCCGACGGCGTCGATAACCGGGTCTACGGGGTGACGGACACCGGCAAGATTTACCTGATCAACCTCGACGCCACGCCGTTTGGCGCGACCCTGATCAGCAGTGTGCGGGGTCGGTTTGCCGGCGGCTATCAGTCGCTGATGGACTTCAATCCGGCGGTGAACGCGCTGCGGCTGATCGGCAGCAACGATCAGAATTTCGCGATCAGCAACAGCGGCGGCAACCTGAATCGAACCGTGCCGCAAACCCCGGTGTTTTACGTCGACGGCGACCCCAACGCCAACGCCAACGACCGCACGGTCGCCAACATCACCGCGGGAGCCTACGACACCAACGTCGCCGGCGCGCCACAAACCACGTTCTACATGATCGACTACGATCTGGACACGCTGGTGACCATCGCCGACCGCAACACGGCCAACGGCGATTTGCAGACCATCGGCCCGCTGGTCGATGAGGCCGGCAACCCCATCAATTTCGCGCCGACCGCCGGGCTGGACATTTACACCGACGCGACCGGCGCCAACGTCGGTTTCGCGGCTTCCGGCCAGACCCTCTATTGCATCGACCTGGATTCGGTCAGCGTGCCGCCGGTGGGCGTCTTGCAAAAGGTGGTCGCTCAGGTGTTGCCGCAGTACACCCAGGAGCTGGCGAGAATCACCTCGGCCGGCGGTTTGATCGATGTCGCGGTGGCGCCGTTCCTCGGCAGCGCGGGAGGGCAGCAAACCGATCTCGCCGTGACGGCGAACGACGCGCCCGATCCGGTGCGCGGGGGACAGGCGCTGACGTACACCGTCGCGGTCCGCAACCTCGGCTCGGCCCCGGCCACTCAAGTCGCGCTGACCAGCACCGCCTTGCCGCTCAACCCGAACTTCGGCGCCAACCCGATCCCGACCCAGGGCAAATGCGATGTCGTCAGCGGCGCGGGAAATCTCCTGAACTGCCAGTTGGGGACTCTGGCCAGCGGCGCGGTCGCTTCGGTCGCCGTCCAGGTGCTGACCAATCCGCTACCGTTCGTGGGCGCACAAACGGTGAGCGTGACGTTCACCGGCTCCAGCGCCGTCGCCGACTCCAACCCCGCCAACAACAGCGCCGTCGCCGTCACCACGGTGACCCGATAGCGTTCGGTTCCGATACCGTGGGGCGGGATCGAGCGTTTCCGCGCTCGTCCCGCCCGCTCCGGACGGCGTCACGCCCGCTCGGGGCTTTCCGCCAGCCATCCCGCTTCGAGCCAGAGCCGGCACCAGGTTCCCCCGACCACGACCCTCGTCGTCTGGCCGGCTTTGATCTCGGTTTCGACGTTCTCGGTGTGGCCTCCTGTCGGGTTGCCCCGATGATCCGGTCAAGAGAACAGCGTTTTTCCCCGGCTTTCGAGCGGGCGTACCCGCCCATATACGCAGAGCGGCCCAATCGGATTGGAACGGGCGGCAAGCGTCGGGCGTCCGGCAAAAAAAACGGCCCAGAACGCAATCCGTTCGACGGTCGCGCACGTATGATGAAATTACGGGGGACGAGCGGGAAGCGAGCGCACCGAACGGTCCGGTTCGTGGGCGATTCCGGGCACGAGCGCTTGCCGGCGGCCGGTACGGTCGGGTTCAACGACGCGGCCGGGCGAGATTTTCTCTGCCGGCGCCGCATCTAACGGATCGTCGGAGCAGCCTGGAGAGCGGAGATGGCGGCAAAGCCACGGGTGGAGCGAGGCGACGGAGCAGGCGCGGACGGCGGCGCCGATCTGGTCGCGCTGATCGCGGCGATGGCGACGGGCGAGGAAAGCGCGCTGGCCGCGTTTTACGACCGCACCCGCCACCAGGTGTACGGCTTGATCTGGCGGATCCTGAAAGACGCGGCGCTGGCCGAAGAGGTGGCCTTGGATGTCTATCTGCAAGTCTGGCGCAAAGCCGCCGATTACCGTGCGGAGCGGGGAAGTCCGCTGGGCTGGCTGGTCATCTTGGCGCGTAGCCGGGCGATCGACCGAGCGCGCGGCCTCAGGGCCGTATCCCATGTCGTCGCCGTCGAACCGACGGCGCAAGAATTCGACGCGGCGGCCACGGACCCGATGCCCGACGAATGGCTGGTCGACGCCGAGCGCGCCCGTCATGTGCGCGGCGCGCTCGACCGGCTGACGCCCGAACAGCGGCAGGCGATCCGGCTGGCGTATTACGAGGGACTGAGCCACGGCGAAATCGCCCGCCGCCTCGCCCTGCCCCTGGGAACGGTCAAAACCCGCATTCGCGCCGGCATGTCGCGCTTGCAGGAACTGCTCGTTCCCCTCGTTTAGCGAGACCTTGCCATGAACAGCGATCAGACCCACGATCTTGCCACCCTGGCGGCGCTGTATGCCTTGGGCCATCTGGAAGGCGAGGAGCGCGCGACGTTCGAGGCGTTGCTGCGGGAACGGCAAGGGCCGGCCGCCGATCGGCTTGACCGCGATTTCCACCTCGCCCTGGTGGAGGCCTGCGGCCGATCGGCTTGACCGCTTTCGGCGGGTGGCCGCCGCCCTGGCGTGGGGCGCCCCGCCCGAGGAACCGCCGCCGACGCTGCGGGATCGCTTGCTGGAGCGAGTGCGCCAAGAGCCATCTCCCCGCCCGGAACCCGCGCGGATCGATCTGTCTCCCGGCATTTTGCTGGTGCGGGCCGGACGGCTGGCCTGGCGCGAAACCGGCGTGCCCGGAATCCGCTACAAGCCGCTGTTCGTGGACGCGCGCCGCCGCTACGCCAGCTCGCTGGTGACCATGGCGCCCGGCACCACCTATCCGCGCCACCGCCACGCCCAGACCGAGGAGCTGTTCATGCTGGCCGGCGACATGCGCTTGGACGGCCACCTGCTCCAGAGCGGCGACTACTGCCGGGCGGAGGCCGGCACGCAGCACGAGTCGCTCTCGACGGAAACCGGCTGCACCTTCGTCGCGCTGGCCGCCTTGGGCGACGAGTGGCTCCCGGAATCGGCCACCGTTTAGGTCACCGCCAACCCGGTGCCACGCCTCGATCCGGAAACACGAGCGCGTGGCGACGGTCGATTTGCGCGCGGTCGCTTGGCCGCTGGCGCAGCTCGACGAAGCCTTCGCTCGCCCAAACGGCGCGACGCGCGATCCCATTTTTTCGCATGTTCCGGCGCCATGCCGACAGCTCTCGCGCATGGGGCGCGGGCGGCGGCGCGGTCGCGAGAGCGGGACGAAGGCCAAATCGTCCGGGTGAACTCGCCCCGAGCGGATGCCCGCCAAGCGCTATAGCTCTCTCAGATAATTTGTGGATCGTAGTCCTAGGGCGGGTCAGGGCGTCAGCCCGTAACCCGCCTTGTAGAGAGTCTGCCGGAATCGGCGGGTCGCGCTCCGTTGACCCGCTCTACCGGTTTGGCTCCACGATTCAAATAGGATCGCTATAGGTCGCCAGCGTGTTCCAGGTCGGATCGCCGGGCGCGATGCGGCCGTTCGAGTCCAAGCCGCTCTACGTCCGGAAGGCTCGGATCGTGGCGAGGGTACGCGGTTCCATGTGGCCGTCCGGCGGCAAGGGCCTTCCCCGCCGGCCACTTTCCATCCAGCCCTGCCGCCCGCTGCAACCCCGCGTTCCGGCTGATGGTGACGCCCGGCTGAGCCAGAGTTATCCACAAGATCTGTGCATAACTCGCCGATGCGACTTTTCGCCCAGACGCTCGCCAAGAACATTCGGCGCGAGAAGACGGTCGGGGGTCGGCGCATTCGGGCTTGCGCCCGGATCGGGCACCTCGCCGCAAAACGCTTCGGTGCCGGCGTCGATCATGGAGGTGTGCCGGCCGCCCCCGGCGGCAAGCTTGCCGCGCCGGCCGACTCGTTTCCGGCGTGGCATACTCGGGGCGTGCGACCCATCAACCGCGAGGTTTTTCGCCATGCCGCCGCCCTCCTCCGACCGTTCGGCCGCGCCCTCTCGAATTGCCGATGCACGCGAAGAGGAGCCGCTGATGGCCGCCGACGCTCGCCCAAATCCCGCTGTCCGACCCTCGTTGCCGCTGGCCGTTTATCGGTTGGAATTCGCCGCTTTGCAGCCGATCCATCTGCCCGCTTACGCCGGCTCGGCGTGGCGCGGGGCGTTCGGCCACGCGCTCAAAAAGCTGGTGTGCGCGACCCGCGAACCGGCCTGCCCGACCTGCCTGCTGTACCGGTCCTGCATCTATCCCTATCTGTTCGAGACCCCGCCCGATCCCGAAGCCGGCAAGTTGCGCAAGTATCCGGCCGCGCCGCATCCCTACCTGCTGCGGCCAGGGCCGGGCGGCGTTCACCCGACCGGCGCGATCATTCATGTGGACGCCGTGCTGTTCGGGCACGGCAACCGGCACCTGCCTTACCTGCTGCACGCTTTCGATCGAGCCGGCCAGCGAGGGGTCGGGCAAGGGGATGGGCGATTGGAATTATCTCGGGTCATGCAACGGGCTCCGGAAGGTGACTGGCGGCCAATTTACCGGCCCGGCGAAGCCCTGCGACCGTTGCCGACCACGATTCCCGAGCCGCCGCCCGTGCCGGCGCGGCTGATGCTGCACCTGCTGACCCCGTTGCGTTTGACCGAGGATAACCGGCTGATTTCCCAAGATCGATTCCGGTTTCACCACCTGTTTTCCAGCCTGCTGCGGCGCATCTCGCTGCTGATCGCCTTTCACGCCGACGAGCCGCTGGAGGCCGACTTCGCCGGTTTGACCCGGGCCGCCCGCGCCGTGGCGTTGGCGGGCGCCCGACTGCGCTGGCACGACTGGACGCGTTATTCCTCGCGCTAGAACGCCCTGATCCAAATGGGTGGGCTGGTCGGCGAGATCGCGCTGGACGGCGCCGATCTGGCGCCGTTCTGGCCCTATCTGTGGCTCGGCCAGTGGACCCACGCCGGCAAGGGCGCGGTGATGGGCCTCGGTCGGTACCGGCTGATGATGGATTGACCGGCAAGCTTGCCGGACCGGCTTTTTTGTCCCTTCGGGTTTACTGTAACGGCGGTTGCACTACGCTGAACGCAGGAGCCCGCCATGAACCCGGACCGTTATCCCCGCCG
>ERZ761602.8742-NODE-8742-length-10065-cov-6.812787_pt1 | contig 10065 bp, 10 predicted proteins | sample MGYA00512165_ERZ761602 | MGnify/ENA primary metagenome ERZ761602 (study PRJEB28899, sample SAMN02445085) | bioreactor sludge metagenome | biome: EBPR sludge; isolation source: Thorneside wastewater treatment plant | place: Australia: Brisbane, Thorneside...
GTTGGGGGCGCTAAAGTCGGCCCAGTCCCGGCCGATATCCGAACCGAGGGGGTAGTGGCCGCGCCACGCGCGGTCGCGCCCGCGACACCAGCGGCCCTGGCGGCCAGAGGAACTGATTCATGGTAGACATTCTGCGCACGGGCTTGTCGGCGCTGATTTCTTCGCAGCGGGCGCTGGCCACCACCAGCCACAACATCGCCAACGTCAACAAACCGGGTTACTCCCGGCAGCGGGTCGAACTCGGCAGCAATATCCCATTCTTCGCCGGCAGCGCGGGGCAGCCGATGTACGTCGGCACCGGCGTGCACGTCCAGTCCATCGCGCGGCTCTACGACGACTTCACCGTCCAGCAAGTGCGCGGCCACACCTCGAACGTCGGTCAGGCGGAAACCATGGACCGGTGGATCGGCCAGTTGGACGGCGTTCTCGGCGACGGCCAGACCGGCCTGGCTCCGGCGCTCGACCGGTTTTTCGCCGCCGCGCAGGATGTCGCCGACAGCCCGGCCTCGCTGCCGGCGCGGCAGGCCATGCTGGGGCAGGCGGGAACGCTGGCCGCGCGCTTTCAGGAGCTGGACAACCAGATCAACAGCTTGCGCCAAGGGGTCAACCAGACTCTGGGCAACGCCGTCGGCGAAATCAACACGCTGGCGCAAGGGATCGCCAAGATCAACGAATCTATCGTGCTCTCCCAGGGCGGCAACGGCGGCACCGCTCCCGATTTGCTGGACCAGCGCGATCAGATGGTCGCCGATCTGGCCCGCAAGGTGTCGGTGACGACGCTGGAGCAATCGGATGGCACCTTGACCGTGTTCGTCGGCAACGGTCAGACCCTGGTGCAGGGCTACAAAACCTACGGGTTGGAGGTGACCCGCTCGGCGTCCGATTCGCGCAAACTGGACATCCGGTTCGCCCAGAACAGCTCCGTCGTCACCGATTATCTGAGCGGGGGCGAGGTGGGCGGGCTGATCGCTTTCCAAAACCAGGTGCTCGATCCGGCCCAGAACAAGCTGGGGCTGATGGCGGTCGGTCTGGCGCAGAATTTCAACGACCAGCATCGCCTGGGCATGGACTTCGACGGCCAGTTGGGCGGCGATTTCTTCAAAACCGGCGCGCCGTTCCCCGGCAATCCGCCGCCGGACGACGTGGCTCAGGCCGCGCCGAACACCAACAACGGCGGCACCGCGACCGTGACGTTCCAGATCGCCGATATCGGGGCGGTTCAGCCCAGCGATTACGAAGTGTTTCGCGGCAGCTCGGGTTACAGCGTGCGGCGCTTGTCCGACGACAAAGTGGTCTACAGCGGCGCATCCATGCCCGGCGCGCCGGTGGACGGACTGACGCTCGGGATCGGTGGCGGCGCGATGAGCGTGGGCGACCGCTTTCTGGTCCAGCCCACCCAGCAGATGGCCCGCACCTTTCAGCTCGCCGTGCAAGATCCTCGGGATATCGCCGCCGCCGCGCCGATCAAGACCTTGGCCGGACAGGGCAACACCGGGACCGCCAAAATTTCGGCGGGCGAGGCGCTGGATGCCGGCGACCCGAATTTGCTCGCGACCGCCAACATCCAGTTCACCAGCGCCACCCAGTACACCATCAACGGGGGGACGCCGATCGCCTACACCAGCGGCGGCAACATCGATGTCAACGGCTGGCGGGTCCAGATCGCCGGGACGCCGGCGGCGGGGGACACCTTTCAGGTCGCGTCCAACGCGGGCGGGGTCGGCGACAACCGCAACGCGCTCAAGCTGGCCGGCTTGCAGAGCCGGCAAACCTTGCTCAACGGCTCCAGCAGCGTCCAGGACGTGCAAGGTCAGATGGTCGCCGAAGTCGGCACGCGAGGCGGCAACGCCCGCGCCACCCTGCAAGCGCAAACGGCCTTGCTGGAGCACGCCACCCGGGCGCGCGATGGCGTGTCCGGGGTCAATCTCGACGAGGAAGCGGCCAACCTGATGAAGTATCAGCAATCTTATGAGGCCGCCGCCAAAGTGATCCAGATCGGCGATTCGATCATCCAAAGCTTGCTGGACGCGATCAGGAGATAAGCCATGTTGCGCATCGCCACGTCCCAGATTTATCAGCAAGGCGCCAAAGCCATCGGCGAGCGGCAGGTGGCGCTGGCCAGGGTCCAGCAGCAGATGGCGACCGGCCAGCGCCTGCTGACAAATTCCGACGATCCGGTCGGCAGCGCCCGTCTGCTGAGCCTGAGCGAGGAACTCGGCCGGTACGACCAATACCAGCGCAACATCGATATCGCCAGCGGTCGACTGAGCCTGGAGGAAAGCGTCATGGGGGACGCGGGCGAGCTGTTGCAGCGGGCGCGCGAGCTGACGGTGCAAGCCAACAACGCGCCGTTGAACGACAGCGACCGGCGCGATATCGCCAAGGAAATCCGCCAGATTCACCACCAGTTGTTCAACGTGGCCAACACCCGGGACGGCAACGGCGAATACCTGTTCTCCGGCTTCCAGGGCCGAACCCAGCCGTTCGTGCTGGACGCCAACAATCAGGCCGTCTACCAGGGCGATCAGGGCCAGCGCCTGATCAAAGCAGGCCCCGCCCTGGATATTCCGGTCGGCGATTCGGGCGACGAGGTGTTTCGGGGTGCGATGAACGGCAACGGCAGTTTCCGGGTGGCGGCGACGGCGACCAACACCGGCAGCGGGACCATCGCGGTCGGCAGCGTGACCGATCCGACCGCGTTTAACAATCACGCCTACACGATCACCTTCACGTCGGCCACCACCTTTACCGTGAACGACGACACGCTCGGCGCGGCGGTGCCCCCGGCGAGTTGGAGTTATGCCGACGAGCGGGCCATCCAGTTCGACGGCTTGCAGACCGCCATCGGCGGCAGCCCCACCGCCGGCGACACCTTCACGGTTCAGCCGGCGACCCGACAGGATTTGTTCGCGACCCTGGACAAGCTGGCGACCGCGCTGGAAGCCGGCGGCAGCACGCCGGCGAAAGCGGCCCAGCTCAATCAATCGCTCGCCAACGCCCTGGCCGATCTGGATCAGGGGCTCGATCATCTGACAGGGATGCGCGCCAAGCCCGGCTCGCGGTTGAACGCCCTGCAAGAGCAGGAGTACGCCAACGGCGATTTCGCGACGCACCTCCAGCAGACCATCAACGATGTGGGCGGCCTGGACTACGCCGAAGCGGCCACCCGGCTGAGCCAGGAAACCTTCGTCCTGCAAGTGGCCCAGCAATCGTTCGTCCGCATCCAGAATCTTTCGCTGTTCGATTACATGGGGTGAGCCGTTTGCGCCGGCCTCGCGCGCTCGTCCGTCGCCGAGGGCGCGAGGCTGTTCCGCTTTGTTCTCGAACGATAATTCGTTTGCCGCGTTCTTTGCCGTTCACGCGGCGAGCGTTCGCTGTTTGATCTGCGTCTCGCAAAAACATTTCCGACGTAAATCCGGCCGTCACTCGGTAGTTCCACTCGGTTTGAAACGTCGAAATTCTGGCGTTATTCCCCTGAAGTGCCGGCTCAATAGAGCCGGGTGGGTCGGTATTGATTGATTTATTAATAGGATATATCGATTGGCCCACAAAATGCTCCGCTCGCGCTGATTGCGAAACGAGCGATAGCTCGATCCGGCCCATCGCGTCGGCGCCACGCCGCATGCGACCAGCGAAGCGAAACGACCATGAAAGCCGTTATTCTGGCCGGCGGTCTCGGTACCCGCCTCAGCGAAGAAACCGTGCTCAAGCCTAAACCGATGGTGGAAATCGGCGGTCGGCCGATTCTGTGGCACATCATGAAGATTTACTCCGCGCACGGAATCAACGAGTTCATCGTGTGCTGTGGCTACAAGGGCTATCTGATCAAAGAGTATTTCGCCAACTATTTCCTGTACATGTCCGACGTGACTTTCGACATGGCCCACAATCGGATGGAGGTTCACGAAAAGCACGCCGAGCCTTGGCAAGTGACGCTGATCGATACCGGCGAGCACACCCTCACGGGCGGGCGGCTGCGCCGGGTGCGTCACTACCTCGGTGACGAGGATTTCTGCTTTACCTACGGCGACGGTTTGAGCGATGTGGATATTACCGCTCTGATCGCGTTCCATCGGGCGCAAGGTCGTCTGGCGACGCTGACTGCGGTCCAACCGCCGGGGCGCTACGGTGCCCTGCAATTGCAGGGAGAGCGCGTCGCCGGCTTTCAGGAAAAGCCGCAGGGTGACGGGGGTTGGATCAACGGCGGGTTTTTCGTGCTCTCGCCCGAGGTCATCGACCACATCCCCGGCGACGCCAGCAGTTGGGAAGACGGGCCGCTGGAGCGCTTGGCGCGGGAACGGCAGCTATCGGCCTATTTGCACCGGGGGTTCTGGTTGCCGATGGACACCTTGCGCGATAAGCACCGGCTCGAAGAATTATGGGCGAGCGGTCAGGCGCCGTGGAAAGCGTGGGATTGATCCCGATGTTCTGGGCCGGCCGGCGCGTGCTAGTCACCGGCCACACCGGTTTCAAAGGGGGGTGGCTGTGCCTGTGGTTGCAACGTCTGGGCGCGGAAGTGACCGGCTACGCCCTGGAACCGCCGACTCGCCCCAATCTGTTCGAATCCGCCCGAGTGCATGAAGGGATGCGCTCGATCTTGGGCGATGTCCGTGACTTCGATGGCCTTTGGTCGGCGGTGCGAGAGTGTCGCCCCGAGATTATCTTCCACTTGGCCGCGCAGCCGCTGGTGATGCCGGCCTACCGGCAACCGCTCGAAACCTACGCCATCAACGTGCTGGGCACCGTGCATTTGCTGGAAGCGGTGCGCCGCACCGCTGGCGTTCGCGCCGCGGTCAACGTGACCAGCGACAAGTGCTACGAAAACCGGGAATGGTCAAAGGGCTATCAAGAGGACGAGCCGATGGGCGGTTTCGATCCCTACAGCAGCAGCAAGGGATGCGCGGAGCTGGTGACGGCGGCCTATCGCCGTTCCTTTTTCGGCCGGACACCGGATCGGGCTGGCGTGGCTTTGGCTTCGGCGCGGGCCGGTAACGTGATCGGTGGAGGGGATTGGGCGGAAGACCGCTTGATACCCGATGCGATTCGTTCGTTTCGCGCCGGTCGGCCGGTCAGGCTCCGCTGTCCGGACGCCGTTCGACCCTGGCAGCATGTGCTGGAACCGTTAGGCGGTTATCTGAGCTTGGCGGAACAGTTGTGGGAAAACGGGGCGACTTTCGCCGAGGGCTGGAATTTCGGTCCAGCCGAGCAGGACGCCCGCCCGGTGCGCTGGCTGGTGGATCGTCTGGCGGAATTGTGGGGCGACGAGGCGGGTTGGGAACCGGATGGAGAACCGCGTCCCCACGAGGCGCACTATTTGAAATTGAACTGCGCCAAGGCCCGGGCGCGGTTGGGTTGGATGCCGCGCTGGGATTTGGATCGGGCGCTGACGGAAACGGTGGCCTGGTATCGGGCGCATCAGGCGGGCGCGGAGATGCAAGCGGTAACGCTGGCCCAGATCGAGCGATTTATGGAGGGGCGATGAAAATTCAGCGAACCGCCATCGACGGGGTGGCGGTGGTCGCGACGACGCCCTTCATCGATCGGCGCGGTCTGTTTACCCGCCTGTTCTGCGAACGGGAATTGTCGGCAATTCTGGGTGAGCGGCGCATCGTTCAAGCCAACTATTCTCGAACTGAAGCCAAGGGGGCAATCCGGGGCTTGCATTATCAGCTCCCGCCTCATGTGGAGATGAAATTGGTGCGCTGTTTGCAGGGCCGGGTGTGGGACGTGGCGCTGGATCTGCGAGAGGGCTCGCCGACCTTTCTCGATTGGCATGCCGAGGAACTGACGCCAGAAAACGCGCTGATGCTGGTGGTTCCCGAAGGCTGCGCTCACGGTTTTCAGGTGTTGGAGCCGGGTAGCGAATTGCTCTATCTCCATACGGCCCCTTATGCGCCGACGGCCGAAGGCGGGGTTCGCGCGGATGATCCTCGCCTGAAGATCGATTGGCCGTTACCGATAACGGATTTGTCGCCGCGCGATCAATCGTTGCCGTGGTTGTCCGCAGATTTTGCGGGAATAGCTCCATGAACTGCCGCCATTGCGGGCAGCCACTGCGCCTGCCGTTCGTGGATCTGGGCAGTGCACCGCCATCCAACGCCTATCTCGACGAGCAGGCTCTGCGTGCTCCGGAACTGTGGTTTCCGTTGCGGGTGCTGGTGTGCGAGGCGTGCTGGCTGGTGCAAGCCGAGGATTTCGCTCGCGCGGATGAGCTGTTCGCCGCCGACTATGCCTATTTCAGTTCGTTTTCGACGACTTGGCTGCATCACGCCGAGGCCTATGTCGCTGCGATGGCTGAGCGGTTCAGCCTGAATGCGGCTTCTCATGTGGTTGAAGTGGCAGCTAACGATGGTTACTTATTGCAATATGTGAAGGCGCGTGGCGTCCCTTGCCTGGGAATTGAGCCCACCGCCAGCACCGCTGCCGCCGCACGGCAAAAGGGCCTTGCCATCGTCGCCGATTTTTTCGGTGCGCGGCTCGCCCGTGAGTTGGCGGAACAGGGCAGACAGGCCGATCTGGCGGTCGCCAACAACGTCCTCGCCCATGTCCCGGATATCAACGACTTCGTTGCCGGTTTTGCTCTGCTGCTCAAACCGGCGGGCGCGGCGACTTTCGAGTTTCCCCACCTGGTGCGCCTGGTGGCCGAAAATCAGTTCGATACGATTTATCACGAGCATTTTTCCTATCTGTCGCTGACTGCGGTCAGCCGTATCTTCCAGCGCAACGGCCTTGACGTTTTCGACGTGGAGGAGTTGCCCACTCACGGCGGTAGCCTGCGGGTGTTTGCCCAGCGCCAGGATACCGGCTCGCGGCCGGTTAGCGCCCGGGTGGCCGAGCTGCTGGCCGCCGAAGCCGCTGCGGGGGTGACGACCGCCGATTACTACGCCGGATTCCAGGCCCGGGTCGACCGGGTGAAGCATGACCTGCTGGTTTTTCTCGTTGAGGCGCGGCGGGCGGGCCAGAAGGTGGCGGCTTACGGCGCCGCCGCCAAGGGGAATACGCTGTTGAACTATGCGGGGGTGCGTCCCGATTTGTTGCCTTGGGTGGTGGATCGCAATCCGGCCAAGCAGGGCAGGTTTCTCCCCGGCAGCCGGATTCCCATCGTGACAGAAGTGCGCCTGCGTGAAGATAAACCGGATATCGTGCTGATTCTGCCTTGGAATCTCAAAGAAGAGATCATGGACCAACTGAGCTATATCCGCGAATGGGGTGGGCGGTATGTGACGGCGGTGCCCGCATTGGTGGTGCAGGCGTGAAGCGTGCCCGAAAAATTGCTGTCACCGGTGCGAGCGGTTTTATTGGCCGGCATGTGTTGGCTGAATTGAAGCGCCATCCGGTAGATGTGGTTGCTGTGACACGCGACGCTGGATCGATAGCTGATGCGGGTTCGTCGATCCAAGTTGTAGAAATGGATATTGCCCAAACAGGGGCTGACCGCTATGAGCGGTTGGGTCGCCCGGATGTGTTGATTCATCTCGCTTGGGATGGATTACCGAACTATAAATCTTTGCATCATTTCGAAACCGAATTGCCCAAGCAGTATCGCTTTTTGAAAGCATTAATTGAAGCAGGCTTGCCGGCTTTGTTAGTTGCAGGTACCTGTTTTGAATACGGTATGCAGTGCGGAACGCTATCGGAAGATCTGGTGCCGTCACCGTGTACCCCCTATGGGTACGCTAAAGATGCGTTGAGGCGACAGCTTGAGTTTCTCGGCGCTAGCCGTTCTTTTAGGTTGGCTTGGGCGCGTTTATTCTATTTGTATGGCGATGGACAAGCAAAAAATTCTCTATTTCCACAGTTGCGAGCAGCGGTTGCGAGAGGTGATCGGGTATTCGACATGTCAGGTGGTGAACAACTGAGGGACTACTTGCCCGTAATAGAAGTGGCGCGATTGCTTGTCAAGCTGGCCTTGTGCGATTGCGGTGGCGTTGTCAATGTCTGTGCGGGCGAACCGATTTCAGTACAAAGGTTGGTGGAAAAATGGCTTAAGCAGAATGCTTGGAATATTACATTGAATCTCGGCTATTTCCCTTATCCAGATTATGAACCGATGGCATTTTGGGGTAGCTGTCGCCGTTTGGATGCAATCTTGGAGAGGGATAAAAAATGAATTATCAAGAACTTTTTCGAGCAGAGCAATTACCGGTATTTCAAAATAAAATATTTAATACAAAAGCTGAAGCATTAGCATGCAAAAAAGGTGATATTTTATTGGTTCAAGATAATAATACTGGTTTGATATTTAATGCTGCTTTCGATCCAAATTTATTAGTTTATGATACTGATTATCAAAATGAGCAGGCCTGTTCGGTCGCGTTTCAGCACCATTTGGATGATGTAAAAATAATTATTGCTAATCATTTTATTAATAAAAAATTGATCGAAATTGGATGCGGAAAAGGATATTTTCTTGAACAGCTTCGGCAATCAGGTTATCAAATTACTGGTATTGATCCAGCCTATGAAGGAACTTGTTCTTATATTCTTAAGACTTTGTTTGAGCCTAGGCTTGGTCTTTCTGGTGATGGTATTATTTTACGGCATGTGCTTGAGCATATTTTTAATCCTGTCGAATTTTTATCGAATATTGCTAAAGCTAATAGCGGTAAAGGTCTAATTTATATAGAAGTACCTTGTTTTGATTGGATATGCCAACATCATGCTTGGTTCGATGTGTTCTATGAGCATGCTAATTACTTTCGCTTGATCGATTTAGAGCGTATGTTTGGAACTGTCATTGAATCAGGACATCTGTTTGGAGGGCAATATCTATATTTAATTGCTGACCTTGCTACACTAAAACTACCTCGCGCGACTGATGAAGATATAATTGATTTTCCAAGAGACTTTTTGTCCAGTGTCCAACGTTATGCAAATTTTTGTAAGGCGAGTTATACCACCGAACAATATGGAACAGAGCGGATCGGCGTTCAGCGAGCAATCTGGGGTAGCGCTTCCAAGGGGGTGATTTTTGCACTGTATATGAAAAACGCTGGGGTGACCATCGATTTAGCTATTGACATAAACCCCGCTAAGCAAGGTAAATTTTTGGGGGCGAGTGGTTTGCCTGTTTTGTTACCAGAAAATGCAATGGCGATTCTTCGTCCTAGAGCAGATATTTTTATTATGAATTCAAATTATCTTAATGAAATTATTGCCGAATCTAATAATCAATTTAACTATATTACGGTGGATCATAATGAATTTTAAAAGAGAAACTCAGGAGCGGATTAATGCTAATAAGCTTAATGATACATTAAAATCTGCCGCTTTTGAGTTTACAAAAGCATCAATAGATTGTAATTATTCTTACAACTTTTTTTGGCTTGATCGCCCCATCATTCAATACCCTCAAGACATGGTTGCGATGCAAGAATTGATCTGGCAGATAAAGCCTGATCTAATCATTGAAACTGGTATTGCTCACGGTGGTTCACTAATTATGAGCGCGTCCATGCTGGCGCTGCTAAATTACTGTGAGGCGGTTGAGACTGGGCAACCATTGAATCCGCAAGCCAGCCGTCGACGGGTACTGGGTATCGATATTGACATTCGCGCCCATAATCGCGCCGCCATTGAAGCTCATCCACTGGCATATATGATCAAAATGATTCAGGGTTCTAGCATCGATCCTGACATCATTGCCCAAGTACATATGTATGCTAAAGAGCATGAGCGTATCCTCATTTGTCTCGATTCCAACCATACGCACGATCATGTGCTAGCCGAGCTTCAAGCCTATGCATCCTTAGTTAGTTTAGGTAGTTACTGTATAGTTTTTGACACAATTATTGAGGATATGCCTGTTGGCTCCTTTCCTGATCGTCCCTGGGGTAAGGGAAATAATCCAAAGACTGCGGTTTGGCAATATCTTCGTTGTTTGAATAAAGAAGCTCGATATGGATTTGATGGTAAAGAATTAAATTTTGAAATTGATAAAATGATTGAATACAAGCTATCGATAACTGTATCGCCAGATGGTTTTTTAAAGCGAATTTTGAAATGAAGGCTCTTCGAGGATTGATATGGAAGCTGGCGCACAGTGCCACAAAAAAGTTTCTAACC
>ERZ761602.8743-NODE-8743-length-10065-cov-3.954945_pt1 | contig 10065 bp, 9 predicted proteins | sample MGYA00512165_ERZ761602 | MGnify/ENA primary metagenome ERZ761602 (study PRJEB28899, sample SAMN02445085) | bioreactor sludge metagenome | biome: EBPR sludge; isolation source: Thorneside wastewater treatment plant | place: Australia: Brisbane, Thorneside...
ATCGACTCTCCGCGCAGAGGCGTCGAGGGGTCCCGGTAGTGGTGGAGCGGGTGCCCACGCTTGCGACGGTTTCGACTCCGTCGCCGCTGGGGTGCCTCCGGGCTCAACCACCGTGCGGTGGTTGGACCCAGCCCGGCCGCCGGGGGTTTCGACTCCGTCGGCGCTGGGGGCCTCGGGGCTCAACCACCGGTGGTCGAGCGGGTGCCACTCGCTCGGTCAGGAACCGGTGCCGCTGACGCGGAGTGGCTCGGTCAGGACGGTGCCGTTGGGGGCGAGGAGCGAGATCTGACCAGTCACGGTGCCGCTCCGCACTGGTTGGAAGAAGACATTCACCGTGCAACTCCCGCCCGGGATGAGCTCGAGCGCCGCGGGACAGGAGCCCATGACGGCGCCGAACGAGGTCGACGGGTCGCTGTCCTCGTCGGTGATGGCAAACCGGACACGGGGCAGGTCGATGGACGACTGGGAAGAGTTGGTGACCTTGATGGCTGCGCTCGTGACAAGGCTGTCGACCGGCGTCGGATCGAACGTGACGGGGTTGATGCTCCAGGTCAGGGGCGGAGCGGGGGTGCCGGTGCCGGACAGCGCGGCGCTGGCGCGGCTGTTGCCGCTGCCACGGTCGATGACCGTGACCGAGCCGGAGTGGTCGCCAACACCGGTCGGTGCGAAGGCGACGCCGAGGTCGCACGAGGCACCGCCGCTCAGCGCGACACCGCCGCACTCGTTCGAGACCAGGCGCCAGCCCGGATCGAGGCTGACTTCGAGGTCCCCGGTGCCGAGGTCGCCGGTGTTCTGGACCGTGAAGATCACGGCGGCGGACTCGGAGCCGACGGCGGTGGGCGGGAAGGTCTGGTCGGATGGGGTGATGGTCAGCTGGACCGGTGCCTGGGCGAAGCCGGTCAGGTTGACCGTCGCGGTGCCGGCTGGGCCGGCCGCGACGGTGAGTACGCCGGAGTGCCGGCCCCGCGCCGTGGGCGCGAAGTCGACCATGATCGTGCAGTTGCCGTGGGCGGGCACGGCCGTACGGCAGCCGGTGTCGACGGCGTAGGAGGCGTCGGGATCGGTCAGGGTGACCGTCGGTGCCGGGGTGGGCAGGTCGCCGGAGTTGGAGAACACCAGCGGCCGTTGCTTGACCTGGCCAACCGTGGTCTGCGGGAACTGGTACGACGTCAGCGCGCTCGACAGCGCTGCGGGCTTGGGGGCGGGCCCGAGCTGGCCACGCGCCTCCAGTCGGAGGCTCGACTCGACCCCGTCGCGGCCGCGCAGGGTGAGCGTTGCGGCGTGGACACCAGCGGTCGGGGTCGCCCGCACCGTGACCGTGCACCTGGCGCCCGGCGCGAGGCCGGAGCTTCGAGGGCAGTCGGAGCTCCGGGTGAACACCGGGTCGTCGACCCGGAGGGCGAGCCGGCCGGTCCAGGAGCGGCCGGTGTTGGTGACCTGCACCGTCTTCACAGCCGTCGTGGTCCCGACCGGGACGGGGTCGAAGGCGAGCGTGCCCTGGTCGAGGGTCAGCTGGGCCGCGCCGACCGTGATCGGCCGTCCAGAGGTGATCGAACAGCGGCCCGGCGCGCGCTTCTCGATACACACCGAGACGGCGTACCGGCCGGCGGGGATCCTCGGGCCGATCCGGCGGACCGTCTCGTAGTCGCGGGTCGCGCCCGGCGCGAGGGACGTGGTGCGGGAGGTGCCGAGCGCTCGCGCCCCGCCTCGGTGGTCGACGAGGAACAGCAGCACCTGCTGTGCCCCTTGGGCGCGCTGGGTGCGGTTGGTCACGGTGAACGAGACGTCGACCTTGGTCGGTCCCGCACTGCGGCGTACCTGTGCGGTGACCTCCGCGACCCGCAACACCACGCGGTCCCGCGCAGTCGAAGCGGGGGCAGCAGCCGAATCCGGGGTCGCCGTGGGCGCGACGAGCCAGGGGAGGAGGGCTCCGAGGAGCACGACGACAGGGAGGGTGAAGCGACGCATGGGCGCATCGTCACGCGCTGGAGCGTGGGTGTGTGGTCGCTCAGCGCACGCTTGTCGGTCAAGAGCGAACTCGTGTCAATCAGAGGCCGGACGACTCGTAGGAGAACGCCGCCGCCGCCTCGCGGATCAGGCCGGTGCTGACGGCATGGCCGGGAGTCGCGGCGGCACCGCGGATGAGATGGCGCAGGACGACCCGCCGCATCCCCAGGCCGGGTACGTCGACGAGGTCGACACCCTCGGTCGGCAGCGACTCCAGGGCCAGCGCCGGCAGCAGGGTCACGCCCTCGCCGGCGGCCACCAGCGCCAGGCCGTTCTGGAAGCTGGAGTAGGAGTGCTGGCGCGACTCCTCGCCCCCGAGTTCGCGGCGGACCCGGCGGATCGCCTTGGCGCTCGCGGCGTTCGGGTCCATGCCGAGCCACGGCAGGCCGAGCCGGCTCAGGTCGATGACGTCGGCCGCGAGGAGTGCCCCGGTGGGGACCACCAGCTTCCACGGCTCGTCGAGCAGGGGTACGTCGGCGGTGCCGCGCGGCGGGGTGTAGTTCTCGCCGGCGTCCAGCTCGACCACGATCGCGTCGACCGACCCCGCGCGCAGGGCGCGCACCAACTCCACCTCGTCGCCCTCGGTGGTCTCGAACCGCAGGCCGGGGTGGCGTTCGCGCCACTCGGGCAGGCTGGGCACCAGGACAGTCGCCAGGAACGACTGGAACCCACCGATCCGCACTGTGCCGGTCACCTCGGAGTCTTGTTCCTCCAGCCGTGAGCGCGCCACGGCGAGCGCGCGCTCGATGTCCTCGCCGGCCTCGGCGAGGGCCAATCCGGCGGGCGTGAGGACGCTCCCGGACGGCGTCCTGCGTAGCAGGGTGTGGCCGGTCTCAGCCTCCAGCTTGGCGATCTGCTGGGACACCGCCGAGGCCGTGACGGCCAGCTCGTCGGCGGCGGCCAGCACGCCGCCGTACCGAGCCACGGCGAGCAGGAATCGGAGCCGTCGAGGGTCCACCGCCATGTAAGTAATGCTAAATCCAGAGTGAATCAAACTGCAATTGCGCTAACCCCTCGCTGAGCTCACCATGGGACCTGGAAGAGCCGACGGTCGGCTCGGTATGAGACCTCGAGGAACACGGAATGATTGCGGCAGTCATGGGGTGGATCGGGACGGTAGGCGGGCTCTGCGCGTACCTCCTGCTGAGCCGCGGAAGGTGGCAGGCGTCGTCGCTGCGCTACTCCGCGATGAACGGCGTGGCCGGTGTGCTGGCCGGGACCGCCAGCGCCGTCTACGGCGCCTGGCCGAGCGCGGCGTCCAACGCGCTGTGGGCCTGCATCGCCGCGCAGGTGGCCTTCACCACGGTGCGTGATCGGCGGGCCGAGCGCCGCGCCGACCGGCTCGCTCCGGTGGGGTCGCTGTCCGTCGACGTCGACCCCGAGCCGCCGACCGGCCCGCAGCCGGTGCTGATGGCCGCCTGACCGGCCCGTCAGTTCGCCGGCGCCGGTGCCGGCTCGCGCAGGCGCTCCAGCGGCGGCCAGGCCGCCCGCCCACGCCGGCCGAGCGCAGCGGCGCGCGGCCGGAGTCGGCCTCAGGTGAGGTTCATCCCGCCGTCGACGACGACCACCTCGCCGGTCACGTAGGCGCTGTCGACCAGCGCGGCGACGACGTGTGCGACGTCGGCGGGGGTGCCCGAACGACGCATGGGTGACCGCGTCGACCACAGCTCCTGGGCGTCGGTCCAGTCCGCGGTCATCGGGGTGTCGACGAGCCCGGGCGCGACCGCGTTGACGCGTACGTTGGGGCCGAGCGCGACCGCGAGGGTGCGGGTCACGTGGTTGAGGGCCGCCTTGCTGGCGGCGTACGGCACCGAGGAGCCCTTGGGCCGCACCCCCGCATGGCTGGTGACGTTGACGACGCAGCCGCCGCCGGGCCGGTCGCTGCGCCGCAGATAGGGCTCGGCGAGGGTGGTGAGCACCCACGGCGCGACCAGGTTGACCGTCAGCAGCTGTTGCCACACCTCGACATCCGCCGCGGCGAGGTCGTCGTGCGGGATCGGGAAGCTGACGGCGGCGTTGTTGATCAGGACGTCGAGGCGGCCGAGCTCGGCCAGGGCCTCCTCGACCACGCGCTGGGTCTGCTCGAGGTCCTCGAGGTCGGCCTGCAGGTAGCTCCCGCCCAGCTCGGCGGCGAGCCGATCGCCCTCCGCGGCGCTGTGCCGGGAGTGGACGACGACCTGCATCCCCGCCTCGGAGAGGGTGCGCGCCACCTCGGCACCGATGCCGGAGGTGCTGCCGGTCACGAGCGCGACAGGCCGGGCTGCCATCGTCACCGTTGCTCACCTTAGCCTGGTAGAAATCGCGAGAATCCTGCGGCCGAGTCCGCCTTCGGTCGAAACTATTACTACGGCGAGCCGCTGCGGCGAACGGGGCGTCGTCACATGTTCGTGTGCCACAGTTCGCCCGTCATCACGGTTCACGGTCGGGGGGTCGGGACTGCCATGGGCACTACGTCACGCCATCGTGGCCCACATGGAGCGGTGCTGCCATTCGACTGGCCGTACTGGCAGTACGGCGAGACCGTGTGGCCCTGCGAGGACTGCCGGCATTGGCACCTGGAGTTGTTCGAGCATCCGGAGGCGGGGGACCTGGGTGCGGGAGTGGCACGCCGCCGACTGCCCCATCTGGGAGCGGGTCAGCCCCAGCAGTTAGCGCAGGTCAGCCGGAGTTAGCCCGCCGGGCCAGGAACCGCTCGCGGGCCTCGGCGAGGTCGACCAGCGGCGCCGGATAGTCGAGCCCATCGCGCACGTCCTCGGGCAGCTCCCACGGTTGGTGGACGGCGGCGCCGTCGATCCCGGCCAACCCCTCGACGTACCTGCGCACGTACGAGCCGTCGGGGTCGAACCGCTGCGCCTGCCGCAGCGGCGAGAGCACCCGGTTGGGTCGCGAGTCGGCGCCGGTGCCGGCTACCCACTGCCAGTTGAGCTGGTTGTTGGCGATGTCGCCGTCGATCACGTGCTCGAGGAAGTGCTCGGCTCCGAGCCGCCAGTCGACGTACAGGTGCTTGGTCCGGAAGCTCGCCACGATCATGCGCGCGCGGTTGTGCATCCACCCCTCGCGCAGCAGTTGACGCATGCCCGCATCGACGATCGGGATGCCCGTGCGGCCCGCGCGCCAGGCGTCGAAGTCACCGCCGCCCTGGTGCCAGCGGTCGCCCTTCGGCCGCAGGTCCTCGCGGGCGAGCGCGGGCTGCGCGGCCAGCAGTTGGAGGTTGAAGTCGCGCCATGCCAGCTGCCGCACGAACGCCTGCGCACCTGGTGAGTCGCCGACGCGGGCGACCAGCTCGACCGGGCTCAAGCAGCCGAAGTGGAGGTCGGCAGAGAGCCGGGACGTCGCGTCGCCGGGCAGATCGTCGTGCCGCTCGTCGTACTCCTCGACGTGCGCCCGCAGCCAGCTGGCCAGCCGCTTCCGGGCGGCGGTCTCGCCCGGCTCGGGCAGCTCGGGTGCGGGATCGCCGGGCGCGAGGTCGGCCGCCTTCGGCACCCGGCCCTTGGGCACGCGGGGCGAGGTGAGGGTGCGCGGGGCGCCGTTCGGGGTGCGGCGCTCGGCCTTCTCCCAGGCCCGGAAGTACGGCGAGAAGACGCCGTAGTGGGTCTTGCCCGAGGGTGTCACCGCGCCGGGTGCCACAACGGTGAGCCCGTCGTGCAGCACCAGTTCGCGGCCGTCACGAGCGAGCCGATCGCCGAGCTCACGGAGCCGGCGTTGGGCGTACCCGCTGTGGTCGGCCGACGCGTGCACGACCTCGGCGCCGGTCTCGTCGGCGAGCCGGGCCACCTCGGTGACGAAGCGACCGCGACGTACGACAAGTCCCGAGCCGCGCTCGACGAGCGAGCGGTCGAGGTCGTCGAGGCAACCCGTGAGGAACGCGGCGCGGTTGGGCGCGATGTAGTCGGAGCGGAGGATCCCGGTGTCGAGCACGAACAGCGGCACGACGCGGTCGGCCCCGGCCGCGGCCCGCAGTGCCGGGTTGTCGTGCACCCGCAGGTCGCGGGTGAAGAGCATCAGGGAGGTGGAGGGCACGTGGACGCCGGTACCCGTTAGGGCGCGAGCGCGGCGTACCGCACCGCGATCTCGGCGCCGACCCGGGCGTTCTCGCGCACCAGGGCGATGTTGGCGGTGAGGCTGGCGCCGTCGGTGAGCTCGACGATCCGGCCGAGGAGGTACGGCGTCGCGTCGCGGCCGCCGATGCCGCGCTCGTCGAGGTCGGCCAGCGCCTGCGCGATCACGCCGGAGATCTCGTCGGTGGGAATCTCGTCGGCCTCGGGGATGGGGTGTGCGACGACCAGGCCAGACGTCAGCCCGAGCGACCACGCGGCGTCCATCGCGCGGGCGACCTCGTCGGGACCGTCCGCGCGGAGCGGCGCGGGGAAGCCGCTGCCGCGTGAGTAGAACGACGGGAACTCCTCGCTGCCGTCGACCAGCACGGGCACGCCCAGGGTCTCGAGCGTCTCGAGGGTGAGCCCGATGTCGAGGATGCTCTTGACCCCGGCGCAGACCACGCACACCGGCGTGCGCGACAGCTCGGTGAGGTCCGCCGAGACGTCGAAGCTCGTGGACGCGCCCCGGTGTACGCCGCCCAGGCCGCCGGTGACGAAGACCCTGATGCCCGCGAGTGCAGCGAGCCGCATCGTCGACGCGACCGTGGTCGCACCGTGGCCGCCGCGGGCGATCACCGAGGGCAGGTCGCGCACGCTCACCTTCGCGACGTCGGGGTCGCTGGCCAGGAGCTCCAGGTCGTCCGCGGACAGCCCGATGCGGGGTACGCCGCCGAGCACCGCGATGGTCGCCGGCACGGCGCCGTGCGTGCGCACGATGCCCTCGACCTCGGTCGCCATCGCGACGTTCTGCGGGTACGGCATCCCGTGGCTGATGATCGTGCTCTCCAGGGCGACCACGGGCCGGCCCTCGTCGAGCGCGGTGCGGACCTCGTCCGTCAGCTGGATCACGGGTCCATCCTGTCGTGGGCGAGTCGGGAGTGCAGGTCCGGGACCACCGTGTGCGGGCTGGCCACGGTGAGAGCGGCGGCCCGGTGGCCGTACGTCGCGGCCTCTTCGAGCGAGGCCCCGAGGAGCAAGCGGTGGCAGAACGCCGCGAGCATCGCGTCGCCGGCACCGGTCACGTCGACCGGAGTGACCGGTGGGGCGGGCAGCTCGACGACGCCGTCCGGCGTGCTGAGCAGCGACCCGGCGGGGCCGCGCCGCACCCACACGACCTCGACGCCACGCTCGTGCAGCTCGGCCACCGAGCCCATTACGGCCAGCTCGTCCTGGTTGGGAGTGATCGCGAAGGTTGGTCGTTTCTGGCTCAACAGTGACGAAATCCGGGCCGCCTTGGTCACGCTCACTGGATCGATGACCACGCGCACCCCGAGCGCGAGTACGGCGTCGATGGTGGGCACCGGCAGGTTGCCGTCCACCACGACGAGACTTGCCGTACGGAGGAGGTCGTGGTCGAGCACCTCCGGCGTGACGGCATCGGTTGCGGCCATGTCGGAGACCCCCGCCACCAGATCGCCGCCGGCGTCCAGCACCGCGACGTACCGTCCGGTCTGCCCGCCACGCAGCACCGGCTCGACGTCCACCCCAGCCATGGCGGTCTCGTGCAGCAACCAGTCACCGTCGGGGTCGGACCCGACCACGGAGACCAGCGCGACCTTCGAGCCGAGCAGGGCGAGGTTCTCGGCGACGTTGCGGCCGACCCCGCCCGGCGTGCGCAGGACGGTGCCGGGGTTGCTGGTCGCCTCGATCAACGGCGCACTCGTGCGTGCCTTGACGTCAACGTTCGCGCCGCCCACCACGACCACCGTGCCTGCCACGGTGGGCAGGCTAGTGCCGTGAACGGGAAATAATGGAACGTTGCGCGTGCTCGAGCTGCGTGCATTCGCTAGGCGCCGGAGCGACGCTCTACCTGTACGTCCAGCTAGCTTCGGCAACGACGCGAGGTGCGTGGCTCCAGTGCGCGAAGCGCTTCAGTATTTTCCGTTCACGGCACTAGTTCAGGCTCGGCCGGCCCGTTCCCGGGTCACCTCGACCCACGGGCTCCACAGGAACCAGGTCGGCACGGCCCGCACCAGCCGAGTCGGGCCCACCACCTCGAGGTCGCCCGAGCGCACGGCGTCCGGCCAGGTGACCAGTCCGTTGAAGACACCGCTGTACGTCGCCGTGGTCGCCCGAAGGTGGACGTCGGTGTCGAAGCCCGGGTGTTGGTGGCATACCGACGCCTCACCGCGTTCGAGCACCAGCCACACGGTCTCCGGATCCGGTGCCGTGAACGCGAACTCGAGCACCACCCGGCCCTCGGGGAACGCCGTCGGGTCAATGCGCCGGTGCATCCACCACATCAGCGTGTGGGGATCGACCTCCTGCGGATAGAGCTCGTCGAAGAGCCACTCGATCGCCCAGCGGCCCAACGCGTCGATGACGCGTTCGAGGTCCTTGCCCGCCGGGGTGAGGTGGTACTCAGATCCCTGCCCACCGGGCACCGGCCAGCGCTCGACGACGCCACGCTTCTCCAGGTGGCGCAGCCGCTGGGAGAGCAGGGTCCGGGAGATCCCGGGGAGGCCGCGAGCGATGTCGTTGAAGCGCGTGTTCCCGAGCACGAGCTCGCGGACGATCATGGGGGTCCAGCGGTCGGCCAGCACGTCCGTGGCCAGCGCGACCGGACAGAAGCGTCCGTAGTCCGGCATGGGCCCATGTTTCCAGCGCAACGGCGGCACCGGTAGTCCAGAAGTTGTACCGGTCAGGTCCAGAAGTTGCACTGGGTACGCCGCCGCCGGGCGCCGACGCTTACTGGCATGACGATCATCGACGAACCCCGTACCCAGCTGTCCGTCCTCGACCGTGCCGCCTCGATCGCGCCGGTCCTCGAAGAACATGCTGCCCGCCACGACACCGACGGCACCTTCGTGACCGAGTCGCTCGACGCCCTGCGCGACGCCGGGCTGCTCGCCGCCGGGGTACCGACCGAGCTCGGCGGCCTCGGCGCCGACAACCGCGAGCTGGCCGCGCTGCAGCGCGAGCTCGCCCACCACTGCGGATCCACTGCATTGGCCAGTTCCATGCACCAGCACGTCGTCTACTTCACCACCTGGCGCTACCGGCGCGGGATGCCCGGCGCCGAGGCGACGTTGCGCAAGGTGGCCGAGGACGGCCTGATCCTGGTCTCGACCGGCGGTGGCGACTGGACCCACCCGCGCGGCACCGCCACCAAGGTGGAGGGCGGCTACCGCGTCAGCGGGCACAAGCGGTTCGCCAGCCAGTCCACGGTCGGCACCGTGATGTCGACGATGGCCACCTACGAGGACCCCGAGCAGGGCCTCCGAGTCCTCAACCTGGCCGTGCCGTTCGCCTCCGAGGGCGTCCGCATCCTCGACAACTGGGACACCCTCGGCATGCGCGGCACCGCGAGCAACGACATCGTGCTGGACGAGGTGTTCGTGCCCGACGAGCGGGTGCTCGCGAACCGTCCCCACGGCGTCCTCGACCTGCCCCTGCAGGTGATCGGCAGCATCGCCTTCCCCATCGTCTCCGCGGCCTACCTCGGAGTCGCCGAGGCGGCATACGCCGCTGCGGTCGAGTTGGTACGCCGTCGCGCCGACGACCCGCTGATCCGCCGGCAGGTCGGGTTGATGCGGCACCGCCTGCAGGTCGCGAGCTGGAGCCTGGACGCCGCCCTCGACGCGGTCGGGCCCGACCCGGCGCCGTCGATGGACACCGTCGCCGCGGTGATGCTCGCCAAGCGCGAGATCGCCCTCGCCGGCGTCGAGGTCTGCGACCTGGCCATGGAAGTCGCCGGCGGATCGGCCTACTTCCGCGGCTCGGTGATCGAGCGCTCCTACCGAGACATCCGGGCGGCGAAATTCCACCCGACCACGCCCGAGGAGACCCTGCAACTGCTCGGCGAGCAGGCGTTCGCGGTCTAAGGGGTAGTCGGGTCCGCTTGGCCGCCGCAGGGAAGGCCACCGCTGGTCGAGCTCGTCGAGACCTCCGTCCCGGGGGGCTGTGGGTCGGGTGCGGCAACCCGATCCCCGAGTGTCTGACGCCGCCCGGAGCCGTCAAG
>ERZ761602.8745-NODE-8745-length-10061-cov-5.635819_pt1 | contig 10061 bp, 9 predicted proteins | sample MGYA00512165_ERZ761602 | MGnify/ENA primary metagenome ERZ761602 (study PRJEB28899, sample SAMN02445085) | bioreactor sludge metagenome | biome: EBPR sludge; isolation source: Thorneside wastewater treatment plant | place: Australia: Brisbane, Thorneside...
ACTACGTGCTGCTCGACTTCCTGGGCGACGTGGTCTGCGGCGGCTTCGGGCTGCCGATCGCACGCGACATGTGCCAGAAGGTCATCGTCGTCGCCAGCAACGACCTGCAGAGCCTGTACGTCGCCAACAACGTCTGCAGCGCGGTCGAATATTTCCGCAAGCTCGGCGGCAACGTCGGCGTCGCCGGCATGGTCGTCAACAAGGACGACGGCACCGGCGAGGCGCAGGCCTTTGCGGCGAATGCCGGCATCCCTATCCTGGCCGCGATCCCGGCGCACGAGGACATCCGGCGAAAGAGCGCCAGCTACGAGATCATCGGCCGCCCCGGCACGGCCTGGGCACCGCTGTTCGAGACGCTGGCGACCAACGTCGCCGAGGCGCCGCCGGTGCGGCCGAAGCCGCAGACGCAGGACCAGCTGCTGGGCCTGTTCAGCGCCGACGTCACCGGCCGCGACTTCCAGATGGAGCCGGCGACGCTGTTCGACATGATCGGCAAGAGCGAGGTGATCAAGCCCACGCTCGAAGTCATCTACGACGCGGCCTGAGCACGGAAGCGAGCGCATGGCCCACGACGTGATCCCGATCCAGAAGGCCGCCGAACCGGCCGACGGCCTGGGCTGCCACGCCGGCCGCGACACGCTGCGCGCCGCCGCGCAGGCGGCCGGCAAGAGCGAGACGCTGGAGCGCTACGCCGCCGACTATCCGCTGGTGCCCGAGGCCGGCCCGCACGACCAGCCGCAGAGCATGTGCCCGGCCTTCGGCTCGCTGCGCGTGGGCCTGCGCATGCGGCGCACGATGACCATGCTGTCGGGCAGCGCCTGCTGCGTCTACGGGCTCACCTTCACCAGCCACTTCTACGGTGCGCGCCGCAGCGTCGGCTACGTGCCGTTCAACAGCGAGACGCTGGTCACCGGCAAGCTGTTCGAGGACATCCGCGACGCGGTGCATGCGCAGGCCGACCCGCAGCACCTGGACGCCATCGTCGTCATCAACCTGTGCGTGCCCACCGCCAGCGGCGTGCCGCTGCAGCTGCTGCCCAAGGCGATCAACGGCGTGCGCATCGTCGGCATCGACGTGCCCGGCTTCGGCGTGCCCACCCATGCCGAGGCCAAGGACGTGCTGGCGGGCGCCATGCTGCGCTACGCCCGCGCCGAGGCCGAGGCCGGCCCGGTGGCGGCGCCGCGCCAGGGTGTGGCCGAGCGGCCGACCGTCGCGCTGCTCGGCGAGCTGTTCCCGGCCGACCCGATGGTCATCGGCGCGCTGCTCGAGCCCCTGGGCCTGGCCGCCGGCCCGGTGGTGCCGACACGCGAATGGCGCGAGCTGTATGCCGCGCTGGCGAGCCCGGTGGTCGCCGCGCTGCACCCGTTCTATACCGCGAGCCTGCGCGAATTCGAGACCGCCGGCCGCACCGTCGTCGGCTCGGCGCCGGTCGGCCACGACGGCACCGAGGCCTGGCTGCAGGCCGTCGGCAGCGCGGCGAATGTCGCGCAGGCGCAGATCGACGCGGCGAAGAACCGCTTCCTGCCGGCGATCCGCGGCGCACTGGCGAAGGCGCCGATCAAGGGCCGCCTCACGCTGTCGGGCTACGAAGGCTCGGAGCTGATCGTCGCGCGCCTGCTGGTGGAGAGCGGCGCCGACCTGCGCTACGTGGGCACGGCCTGCCCGCGCACGCCGGCCAGCGAGGCCGACCGCGCATGGCTGGCCGCGCGCGGCGTGCTGGTGCAGTACCGCGCGTCGCTGGAGCAGGACCTGGCGGCGGTGCGCGAGTTCAGGCCCGACCTCGCGATCGGCACCACGCCGGTCGTGCAGGCGGCCAAGCAGCAGCGCATCCCGGCGCTGTATTTCACGAACCTGATCTCGGCGCGGCCGCTGATGGGGCCCGCCGGCGCCGGCTCGCTGGCCGCGGTGATCAATGCCGCGATCGCCAACAAGGCGCGCTTCGATGCGATGAGCGACTTCTTCGGCGACGTCGGCCAGGGCGACGCCGCCGGCGTCTGGCAGCAGCCGCCCGTGCCGCACCCGGCCTTCCGCGCCGAGACGCGGCGCCAGGTCGCGAAGCTGGCGAAGAAGCGCAAGGCCGAGGAGATGGTGTGATGGGCCCCCACGCTCACTTCGTTCACTGCCCCCCGTGGGGGCGTTCAGCGCCCTTCGGGCGGCCGGGCGGGCGCTGATGCTCGTCCTCGACCACGACCGTGCCGGCGGCTACTGGGGCGCCGTGTACGTGTTCACCGCGATCAAGGGCCTGCAGGTCGTGATCGACGGCCCGGTCGGCTGCGAGAACCTGCCGGTGACCAGCGTGCTGCACTACACCGACGCGCTGCCGCCGCACGAACTGCCCATCGTCGTCACGGGTCTCGCGGAAGAGCAGCTGGGCCGCGAGGGCACCGAAGGCGCGATGAAGCGCGCCCATGCCGTGCTGGACCCCGACCTGCCGGCGGTCGTCGTCACCGGCTCGATCGCCGAGATGATCGGCGGCGGCGTCACGCCCGAGGGCACGACGATCCAGCGCTTCCTGCCGCGCACGATCGACGAGGACCAGTGGCAGTGCGCCAACCGTGCGATCTACTGGCTGTGGCAGCAGTACGGCCCGCGCAAGGTGCCGGCGCGCACGCCGTTCGACCAGCGCCCGGCCGGCGAGAAGCCACGCGTCAACCTCATCGGCCCGAGCTACGGCATGTTCAACGGGCCCTCGGACCTGGCGGAGATCCGCCGCCTCGTCGAGGGCATCGGCGCCGAGGTCAACCTGGTGTTCCCGCTCGGCAGCCACCTCGAGGACGTGCCGAAGCTGGCGGACGCCGACGTCAACGTCTGCATGTACCGCGAATTCGGCCGCCTGCTGTGCGAGGCGCTGGAGCGGCCCTACCTGCAGGCGCCGATCGGTGTCTTCAGCACGACCGCCTTCCTGCGCGAGCTGGGCGCGCTGCTGCACCTGGACCCCGAGCCCTTCATCGCGGCCGAGAAGCACACGACGATCAAGCCGGTCTGGGACCTGTGGCGCAGCGTCACGCAGGACTTCTTCGGCACCGCCAGCTTCGCGGTCGTCGCCGGCGAGACCTACGCGCGCGGCATCCGGCACTTCCTCGAGGACGAGCTGGGCATGCCCTGCGCCTTCGCGGTGCAGCGGGTGGCCGGCGCGAAGACGGACAACGAGGCGGTGCGCCGCCTGGTGCACGAGAAGCGGCCGCTGGTGCTGTTCGGCAGCGTCAACGAGCGCCTGTACCAGGCCGAGGCGGCAAGCGCCGGGCCGGGCGGGCCGCAGCCGAGCTACATCGCGGCCTCGTTCCCGGGTGCGGTGATCCGCCGCGCCACTGGCACGCCGTTCATGGGCTACGCCGGCGCGACCTGGCTGGTGCAGGAATTCTGCAACGCGCTCTTCGACGCGCTGTTCCACGTGCTGCCGCTGGGCACCGAGCTCGACCGCATCCAGGCCACGCCGGCGCGCAGCGCCGAGACCCTGGCCTGGGACGACGACGCCAGCGCGCTGCTCGCCGAGCGGGTGACGGCCGAACCGGTGCTGGTGCAGATCTCGGCCGCGAAGCGCCTGCGCGACCGCGCCGAGCAGCATGCGCGCAAGGGCGGCGCCGCACGCGTCAGCGCCGCGCATGTGCTGCTGGCGCTGCAGCACCTGGGCGCGCTCTCCGGCGGGGTGACCGCATGACGAGGTGCCCGCGGACTCGATCGGACGGGGCGTCGCGCGCGACGGCCCCGCAGGGATGTCGTGGCACCCCGCCATGGCTGCCTCGTTGCGCAGGCATTGCGCAAGGTCGGCCGCAAGGCCGAAGCGAAAGGAGACCTTCCTATGGCTGAACGCAAGGGCTCGATCTCGGGCCTGACCGACGACGAAGCCCAGGAGTTCCACCAGTACTGGACGCAGGGATTCATCGGCTTCACGGCGATTGCCGTGGTGGCCCACATCCTGGTCTGGATCTGGCGGCCCTGGCTCTAGACGGCCCGACCTAACGGTTCACGGTCCATCGGCAACGAGGAGAACGTCATGGTGCAACCCGACAACGCTGCGCTGCAGGGGTGGCTGAAGAAGGACCGACCGGCCTTCATCGCGATCTTTGTCGTCGGCTTTGCCGCCTTCCTGGCCATCGCGATGGTCGGGCAGGCGATGGGCTGGCAATGGCGGGCCTGGCTGCCCGGGGCCGAGAGCGTGAAGTCGATGACCGGTGGCGTGAAGGCCGCTGTCTACACCTTCATGTCCCACTTGCTCTGACTCTGAGAGGTGATTTCTATGTGGAGAATCTGGAAGCTCTTCGACCCGCAGCGCGCGATGGTCGCGCAGGGCGTCTTCCTGTTCGCCGTGGCGGTGATGATCCATCTGATCCTGCTGTCCACGCCGACCTTCAACTGGCTCGACGGGCCGAATGCAAGGGCGACGCAGGCGCAGAACGCCGCGATGCCTGCGCAGAAGCCGTAACGGCCGCAAGCCGAATGGCGAGTTCGCTCGCTAAGCAGGGCGGTCCGTCGGCGGTGCATTCCCGCCGCCTTCGGACCCGCCCGACCGATGCACCGGTTGCACAGAACGGATGACCGCGCGCGCACGCCAGCGCCACGGCAAGGAGCGCCTCGATGGCCATGCTCAGCTTTGAACGCAAGTACCGTGTCCGCGGGGGCACGCTGGTCGGCGGCAACCTGTTCGACTTCTGGGTCGGGCCGTTCTACGTCGGCTTCTTCGGCGTCACCACCATCTTCTTCAGCTTCCTGGGTACCGCGCTGATCCTCTACGGCGCCGCGCTCGGGCCGACCTGGAACCCCTGGCAGATCAACATCGCGCCGCCGGACCTGAGCTACGGCCTGGCGCTGGCGCCGCTGCGCGAGGGCGGCATCTGGCAGATCGTCACCGTGTGCGCGATCGGCGCCTTCGTCAGCTGGGCGCTGCGCGAGGTCGAGATCTGCCGCAAGCTGGGCATGGGCTACCACGTGCCCTTCGCCTTCGGCTTCGCGATCCTGGCCTACGTCACGCTGGTCGTGATCCGCCCGGTGCTGATGGGCGCCTGGGGCCACGGCTTCCCGTACGGCATCTTCAGCCACCTGGACTGGGTGTCCAACGTCGGCTACCAGTACCTGCACTTCCACTACAACCCGGCGCACATGCTCGCGGTGAGCTTCTTCTTCGCGACGACCTTCGCGCTGTCGCTGCACGGCTCGCTGATCCTGTCCGCGACGAATCCCGGCAAGGGCGAGGCCGTCAAGACCCCCGAGCACGAGGACACCTTCTTCCGCGACTTCATCGGCTACTCGGTCGGCACGCTGGGCATCCACCGCCTGGGGCTGTTCTTGGCCCTGGCCGCGGTCTTCTTCAGCGCGGTGTGCATCGTCATCAGCGGTCCGTTCTGGACCCGCGGCTGGCCCGAGTGGTGGGGCTGGTGGCTGGCGCTGCCGATCTGGAAGTAGGACGACCCCCGGCCACGACAAGGAGAACGAGCGATGGCCCAGTACCAGAATCTCTTCACGCGCGTGCAGGCCACCGGGCCGGCGCAGTACGGCATCCCGCTGCCCGCGGGCGACGAGGCGCGCTTCGGCAAGCCCTGGGCCTTCCACCTGCTGGGGCGGCTGGGCAATGCGCAGATCGGCCCCGTCTACCTGGGCTGGCTGGGCGTGTGGTCGCTCGTCTTCGGCACGCTGTCGTTCAACATCATCGGCTTCAACATGCTGGCCTCGGTGAACTGGGACCCGATCCAGTTCATCCGCCAGCTGTTCTGGCTGGCGCTGGAGCCGCCGCCGCCGGGCAACGGCCTGGCGCTGCCGGCGCTCAACCAGGGCGGCTGGTGGCTGATGGCCGGCGGCTTCCTGACCGCATCGCTGCTGCTGTGGTGGGCGCGCACCTACCGGCGGGCGCGCCAGCTCGGGCTCGGCACGCATGTCGCGTGGGCCTTCCTGGCGGCGATCTGGCTGTTCCTGGTGCTCGGCTTCTTCCGGCCCATCCTGATGGGCAGCTGGGGCGAGGCGGTGCCCTTCGGCATCTTCCCGCACCTGGACTGGACGGCGGCCTTCAGCCTGCGCTACGGCAACCTCTTCTACAACCCGTTCCACGCGCTGTCGATCGCCTTCCTGTATGGCTCGGCGCTGGTCTTCGCGATGCACGCCGGCACCATCCTGGCGGTCAGCCGCTTCGGCGGCGAGCGCGAGATCGAGCAGATCGTCGACCGCGGCACCGCCAGCGAACGTGCGGCCCTGTTCTGGCGCTGGACCATGGGCTTCAACGCGACGATGGAGTCCATCCACCGCTGGGCCTGGTGGTTCGCGGTGCTGTGCCCGCTGACCGGCGGCATCGGCATCCTGCTGACCGGCACCGTGGTCGACAACTGGTACCTGTGGGCGGTGCAGCACGGTGTCGCGCCGCCGTACCCGGCGATCAACCCGGCCGTGGTCGACCCCGCCACGCTGCTGCAGGGAGCGAAGCAATGACGAATCTCAGGTCCTTCGCCGCCGCGGCCTGCGGCCTGGCCGCCGCCTTCCTGCTCGCCGGCTGCGAACGCCCGCCGGTGGAGTCCACGCAGACCGGCTACCGCGGCACCGGCATCGTGCAGGTCGTCAACCCGCGCATCGCCGCCGCCAACGCCGCGCTGCACGCGGCGCCGGCGACCACGCCGGCGGCGCCCGCCGAGGGCCCGAAGGCGCGCGACGTCTACCAGAACGTCAAGGTGCTGGGCGACCTGTCGGTGGCCGAGTTCAGCCGCCACATGGTCGCCATCACCGAATGGGTGTCGCCGCAGGAGGGCTGCAACTACTGCCACAACCCGGCCAACCTGGCCGACGACAGCAAGTACACCAAGGTCGTGTCGCGGCGCATGATCGAGATGACGCAGCACCTGAACGTCAACTGGAAGGACCATGTCGCCAACACCGGCGTCACCTGCTACACCTGCCACCGCGGGCAGCCGGTGCCGTCCAACGTGTGGTTCAACCCGGTGGTCGAGACGCCGCGCATCTTCATCGGCGACGACGCCGGGCAGAACAAGGTCGCCACGCAGGCGGGGCTGAGCTCGCTGCCCTACGACCCGTTCACGCCCTACCTGGAGCAGGAGGCGCCGATCCGCGTCGGCGGGCCGACCGCGTTGCCGACCGGCAACCGCGCCAGCACCAAGCAGGCCGAGTTCACCTACTCGCTGATGATCCACATGTCCAGCGCGCTGGGCGTCAACTGCACCTTCTGCCACAACACGCGCAACTTCGCGACCTGGGAAGACGCGCCGCCGCAGCGCCTGAGCGCGTACCACGGCATCCGCATGGCGCGCGACGTCAACAACGCCTACATCGAGCCGCTGGCGCCGGTCTTCCCGGCCCACCGGCTGGGCGCCGGCGGCGACGCCGCGAAGGCCAACTGCGCGACCTGCCACCAGGGCGCCAACAAGCCGCTGTTCGGCGCCCAGATGGCCAAGGACTACAGCGGGCTGACGGCGCTGGCGCAGGCCCTGGCCGCCGGCAGCACGCTGCCGCCGCCGCTGGCCGAGGCGATGCGCTCGGTGATGTATTTCGACACCGGGTCGGCCACGCTGCACGGCGAGCAGGCCAAGGGCCTGGCGCAGCTGATCGCCACGATGACCGCAACGCCGGCCGCCACGGCGACGATCTCCGGCTACCACTCGGCCAGCGGCGAGCTGGCCGCGAACCAGGAGCTGGCCAAGCAGCGGGCCTTCACGGTGCGCGACGCGCTGCTCGCCGCCGGCATCGCCGAGCAGCGGGTCGTGCTCGACAAGCCGCTGCAGACCGAGGCCAACATCGCCGGCGAGGATCCGGTGGCGCGTCGTGTCGAGGTCACGGTGAAGTAGGTGCTGCCCGCGGCCGGGCGGCGCGGTGCATGCCTCGCGAGCCTTCGATGCTTCCCGCGACGATGCCGCGCAGCGCCCTGGAGCCGGCCGCCATGGCGACGGCCGGCAACGGCGGCGCCGTGGCGGCCCCGGCCTGGTCCGCCGACGTCTCGGTCCTGCTGCTGCTGCAGCTGCGGCCGACGGCGCTGGGCTGGGGCTGGTCGCGCGTCGCGCTCGGCGACCGGCCGCTGCGCGGCGTGCCCGGGCTGCGCTTCGCGCGCGCGCTGGGCAGCGGCCACAACGGTGGCTTCGGGCTGCGGCCGAGCCTGACGCGGCAGGGCCTCTTCGCCTGCTTCGACAGCCTGCACGCTGCCGACGCCTTCGTCGCCGGCGAACGCGTGCGCGCCTACCGCGACCATGCGCGGGAACTGCTGGTCGTCACGCTGCGCGCCACGTCCTGCCGCGGCCATTGGGACGGACAGGCCATCGGCGTCGGCGCGCCCGGGGTCGCGCCCGGCGAGCCGCTCGCTGCGCTGACGCGCGCCGCCATCCGGCCGGCCGCCGCCGCCGCCTTCTGGGCCCGCGCGCCGGCGGCGCAGGCCGGGCTCGAATCCGCCCCCGGCTGCCGGCTCGCGGCCGGTCTCGGCGAGGCGCCGCTGCTGCGCCAGGCCACCTTCAGCCTCTGGGACTGCGTCGCCGCGATGGACGCCTATGCCCGCATCGGCGCGCATGCGGCGGCGATCGCCGACGCGCACCGGCTCGGCTTCTTCGCCGAGTCGATGTTCGTGCGCTTCCGCCCGCTGGCCCTGCAGGGCGTGTGGAAGGGCGTGCGCCATGGCTGAGCAGGCACGCCGCGAACACCACGTCGTCGTCGTCGGCGCCGGCGTCGGCGGGCTGGTCGCCGCGCTGCTGCTGGCCTGCCGCGGCCTGCGCGTGACGCTGGTCGAGGCGCAGGAGCGGCCCGGCGGCAAGCTGCGCCAGCTGCTCGTCGACGGTGCGGCGATCGACGCCGGGCCGACGGTCTTCACCATGCGCTGGGTCTTCGACGAGATCTTCGACGCCGCGGGCAGCACGCTGGACGGCGAACTGGCGCTGCACCCGCTGCCGGTGCTGGCGCGCCACGCCTGGCGCGGCCACGACGCGCGGCTGGATCTGCATGCCGACGCGAACGACTCGGCCGACGCCATCGCCGCCTTCGCCGGTCCCGACGAAGGCCGCCGCTACCTGGCCTTCTGCGCCGAGGCGCGCGAGGTCTACCGCCGCCTGGAAGGACCGCATATCCGCAGCGCGCGGCCCAGCCTGCCGCAGATGATCGCCGACCTCGGCCCCGGCGGGCTCAAGCGGCTGGCCGGCCTGGGGCCGCTGGCGACGCTGTGGAAGTCGCTCGGACGCCACTTCCGCGACCCGCGCCTGCGCCAGCTGTTCGCGCGTTATGCCACCTACTGCGGCGCCTCGCCCTGGGCGGCGCCGGCGACGCTGATGCTGGTCGCGCATGTCGAGCAGCAGGGCGTGTGGTCGGTCGGCGGCGGCATGCACGCGCTGGCCGGTGCCCTGGCCGGCCTGGCGGCGCGCCGCGGCGTCGTGCAGCGGTTCGGCACGTGCTGCGAACGGCTGCTGGTGCAGGGGGGGCGCATCGCGGGCGTGCAGCTCGCCGGCGGCGCGCGCCTGGCGGCGGATGCGGTGGTCTTCAACGGCGACGTCGCCGCGCTAGCGGCGGGCCTGCTGGGCGAAGACGCACGCCCGGCGGCGCCGGCCGCGGCGGGCGCGCGTTCGCTGTCGGCCATCACCTGGGCGCTGCACGCCGCCACCGAGGGCTTCCCGCTCGAGCGCCACAACGTCTTCTTCGACGACGACTACAAGTCCGAGTTCGACGACATCTTCCGCCGCCGCCGCCTGCCGCGGCAGGGCACCGTCTATGTCTGTGCCCAAGACCGCGGCGGCGAGGCGCGCGGCGCTCGCGCCCCGCGCGGGCGCGAGCGGCTGCTGGCACTGGTCAACGCGCCGGCCGAGGGCGACCGCCGCAGTTTTGCCGACGAGGAGACCGAGGCATGCGAACGACGAGCGCTGGCGCTGCTGGCGGACTGCGGGCTGCGCCTGGCGCCGAAGCCGCGCCAGGTGCAGCGCTGCACGCCGGCGGACTTCGAGCGCCTGTTCCCGGGCAGCGGCGGGGCGCTGTACGGGCCGGCGACGCATGGCTGGATGGCGCTGTTCAAGCGCGCCGCGTCGGCGAGCCGGCTGCCGGGACTGTACCTGGCGGGGGGCAGCGTGCACCCGGGCCCGGGGGTGCCGATGGCGGCCATGTCG
>ERZ761602.8746-NODE-8746-length-10060-cov-5.378111_pt1 | contig 10060 bp, 9 predicted proteins | sample MGYA00512165_ERZ761602 | MGnify/ENA primary metagenome ERZ761602 (study PRJEB28899, sample SAMN02445085) | bioreactor sludge metagenome | biome: EBPR sludge; isolation source: Thorneside wastewater treatment plant | place: Australia: Brisbane, Thorneside...
GGCATACGAGATTGCTGCCTGTCTCGTGGGCTCGGAGATGTGTATAAGAGACAGTGATATTTCTATTAAAGAACGAAATCAGCAGAATAATTTGAATGAAATTCCTTGACCCGTTAATAATCATTTATAATTCTTAAAAACAATTGTAAATATGTAGATTTGCCGCAATCATAAACCGATTACAAATACCTAAATTATGGCACAGAAAATTAAAGTAACAAACCCTGTTATAGAATTAGATGGCGACGAGATGACTAGAATCATCTGGAAATTCATCAAAGACAAACTTATTTTACCGTATGTGGATGTAGAAATAAAATATTTTGACCTTGGTATTGAGCATCGCGATGCCACCAACGACCAGGTTACTGTGGATGCAGCAAACGCAATTAAAGAATATGGCGTGGGCATCAAATGTGCCACCATTACACCAGACGAGGCACGTGTGAAAGAATTCAACCTGAAACAAATGTGGAAGAGTCCTAACGGTACCATCAGGAATATTTTGGACGGAACTGTTTTTCGCGAACCCATTGTAATCAGCAATATTCCAAGGCTTGTGAACAACTGGACAGCGCCCATAATCGTTGGCCGTCATGCATTTGGTGACCAATACCGCGCAACCGATACGGTAATTAAAGGTAAAGGTAAACTAACTATGACCTTCACACCAGAAGATGGCGGAGAGCCGCAAACGTTTGAAGTATTTAACTTCAAAGGCGATGGTGTGGCTATGAGTATGTACAACACCGATGAAAGCATCATGGGTTTTGCGCGTAGCTGTTTCAACATGGCTTTGCAAAAGAAATGGCCGTTATACATGAGCACAAAAAATACGATCCTGAAAAAATATGATGGAAGATTTAAGGATATTTTCCAGGAGATTTACGAAAACGAATTTAAAGCCGTGTTCGACGAAGCTGGAATTACCTATGAGCATCGCCTAATTGACGACATGGTGGCGAGCGCGTTAAAATGGAACGGAAATTTTGTTTGGGCTTGTAAAAACTACGATGGGGACGTGCAAAGTGATACAGTTGCCCAGGGCTTTGGTTCTCTGGGTCTAATGACTTCTGTGCTGGTAACTCCCGATGGGAAAACCATGGAAGCCGAAGCAGCACACGGCACGGTTACCCGCCACTATCGCGAACATCAAAAAGGCAATCCAACCAGCACCAATCCTATAGCCAGTATTTTCGCCTGGACAAGAGGTTTGGCATTTCGTGGTAAATTAGACGGCAACCCTGAATTGGAGAACTTCGCAAATGTATTGGAAAAAGTGTGTATTGAAACTGTTGAAGAAGGCAAAATGACCAAAGACCTGGCAGTTTGTGTTCATGGCAACAGAGTGAGCCACGGCGAACATTATTTGTACACCGAAGAATTTTTAAATGCAATTGATGAAAATCTACAGAAAAAACTGAATTAGTTATAGTAAAAATAATAAGCAAAAGCGCCGATTTTCACCGGCGCTTTTCAATTGCAATCTAAAGAATGCTGCACCCACCAGTCGCACACCTTTTGCCTGCTTTGCTCGCCACAGTACAAAAAAGCCTGTTAATCTTCTTTTCTCCAAATGCTTAAGTTGGTGAAACCTGAAAATTTTCAAACGATGCAACAAGATCATTAACGTTTTGCTAAGAATACACAAAAAAATTGCTATTTTTACACATTCTGTTTGCCGCTTGTGAAGTAGTCCGGGCGGATTATTTTTTATTAGATACTTAATAATTTATCATTTCAAAATGAGTAACGCAACAACATTGTTCGATAAAGTTTGGGACAGCCACGTGGTGCGCCACATTGAGGATGGGCCAGATGTATTTTTTATTGATCGTCATTTTATTCACGAGGTCACCAGTCCGGTAGCATTTTTAGGGCTCGAAAACCGCGGTATTGGCGTAATGTACCCTCAGCGCACATTTGCAACAGCAGATCACAACACCCCTACAATGAACCAACATTTACCGGTAAAAGATCCGTTGTCAGCAAATCAGTTGGCTACATTAAACAGCAACGCCGAAAAGTACGGCATCTCCATTTGGGCCTTAGGAAGTCCCAAAAATGGCATTGTGCATGTGGTTGGCCCCGAAAACGGCATCACACAGCCAGGTATGACCATCGTTTGTGGCGATTCGCACACCAGCACACACGGCGCTTTTGGCTGTATTGCATTTGGCATAGGCACATCTGAGGTTGAAATGGTTCTTTCCTCTCAATGCATTATGCAACCCAAACCCAAAAAAATGCGCATCACCATCAACGGCAAATTAGGGAAGGGAGTTTTACCCAAAGATGTAGCGTTATACATGATCTCGCAAATTACTGCAAGCGGCGCCACAGGATATTTTGTAGAATATGCCGGCGAAGTGTTTGAAAACATGAGCATGGAGGGCCGTATGACGGTTTGCAACATGAGCATCGAAATGGGTGCCCGCGGCGGCATGATTGCTCCCGATCAAACAACATTTAATTACATTAACGGGCGGGATAAAGCGCCCACCGGTGATGCATGGGATAATGCCTTAGCCTATTGGAAAACTTTGAAAACAGACCAGGGTGCCACATTCGATTATGAATTGGTATTCGATGCTGCCAATATTGAGCCACAAATTACTTATGGCACAAATCCTGGGCTTGGCACGGGCATCACCAAAAACATTCCAAAAGCCAGCGATGTAAAAGATGGCGAAGCCTCCTTTAAAAAATCGCTCAACTATATGCAGTTTGCCGAAGAGGAACAACTTATCGGCAAAAAAGTGGATTATGTATTTCTCGGAAGCTGCACCAACGGTCGCATCGAAGATTTTCGCGCATTTGCAAAGATTGTAAAAGGCCGAAAAAAGGCCGAAAACATCACCGCCTGGCTCGTTCCCGGGTCACATATCGTAGAAGATCAAATTAAAAGCGAAGGAATTTTAGACATTCTCACCGATGCCGGATTCGAGTTGCGCCAACCCGGCTGCAGCGCTTGCCTGGCAATGAACGATGATAAAATTCCCGCCGGGAAATTAGCGGTGAGCACCAGCAACAGAAACTTCGAAGGAAGACAGGGCCCCGGCGCACGCACCATGCTCGCAAGCCCCTACGTGGCTGCGGCAGTAGCTGTAACAGGCATGGTGACCGATCCCAGAGAATTAATGAACGAATCGAATGAAGTTGACGTTTAGTTTTTTAACCAGCTTCAGAACAAATGGCATCAACTGTTGTGTCACTCACTTGTACTGAAGAATATAAAATCAACCACCACGCAGCCTTTTGCGTAGCCAACAAGGCAAAATTCCAAAGGCTGCTAAATACAATATCGGTTTAATAATATTACAAAAATGGCATACGATCAATTCAACGTTTTAAAATCAACTACAGTTCCACTTCCTATTGAGAACGTGGATACAGACCAAATCATTCCTGCACGCTTCCTAAAAGCCACAAAACGCGAAGGCTTTGGCGACAATCTTTTTCGCGACTGGCGTTATAATAATGACGATTCCCCCAAGCAGGATTTCGTTTTAAACAACCCAATTTATTCAGGAAAAATTTTAGTGGCAGGCAAAAATTTTGGCAGCGGCAGCAGCCGCGAACACGCTGCTTGGGCCATATACGATTACGGTTTTCGCTGTGTAATTAGCAGTTTTTTCGCCGATATATTCAGGGGGAACTCATTAAATATTGGCATACTCCCCGTGAAAGTAAGCGAAGAATTTTTAGACAAAATTTTCAAAGCCATTGAAGTTGATCCCAATACCCAACTGGAAGTAAATCTACCCGAACAAACTGTAACCATTTTAGCTACAGGCGAAAAAGAATCATTCGACATCAACGGGTATAAAAAGCATAACATGATGAATGGCTTTGACGATATTGACTACCTGCAGGACATCAAAGCAGATATCAACGCCTTTGCAGAAAAAAGTATGTATTAAAAATCAACGCTGAACCAACCAAGGTGCAGAGGTACACAACCTCAATTCAAACAGAAAAATGAATTTCCCCGACAAAAATCCGCAAACCCTACCTCTACCCAAAAGAGGATCTGGAGGTGAGGCTCGCCACATAGAAATAATGGATACCACGCTCCGCGACGGAGAACAAACAAGTGGCGTATCGTTTTCAGCACAGGAAAAACTTACGATTGCACAACTACTTCTAACCGAGGTGAAAGTAGATCGTATAGAAATCGCATCAGCACGGGTAAGCGAAGGCGAGTTTCAGGCAGTGAAAGCAATTACTGATTGGGCAAGGGCCAACGGGCATAACGACCGTGTGGAAGTATTAACTTTTGTGGATGGCGATACTTCAATCAATTGGATGGAGAAGACCGGAGCCCGTGTGATGAATTTGTTAACCAAGGGTTCGCTCAATCATCTTACCCATCAACTTAAGAAGACGCCGGAAGAACATTTTAAAGAGGTAGGTCAGGTAATTGATTTAGCTGACAAAAAAGGAATTGACGTAAATGTATATCTCGAAGACTGGAGCAACGGAATGCGCCACTCAAAAGAATATGTTTTTAGCTACCTTGATTTTTTAGCCACGCAACATATTAAACGGGTATTATTGCCCGATACGCTTGGCGTTTTAATTCCATCAGAAACTTTTGCATATTTGTCAGAGATACGACAGCGTTATCCGCAAATGCATATAGATTTTCATGGACATAATGACTATGATCTTAGCGTTGCAAATGCATTAGAAGCCGTAAAGGCTGGTGTAAATGGCCTGCACCTCACCATTAACGGGATGGGTGAAAGAGCCGGAAACACGCCACTGGAAAGTACTGTAGCTGTTTTGAACGATTATCAGAAGAATGTAAAAATATCCGTTAACGAAAAAGCGCTCTATAAAGTGAGTAAACTTGTAGAAGCATTTTCAGGTTTCCGTATATCGCCAAGCAAACCCGTTGTTGGTGAAAATGTATTTACGCAAACAGCCGGAATTCACGCAGATGGTGATAAAAAGAAGGGCCTTTATTATAATGATCTTTTGCCCGAGCGCTTTGGCCGTAAAAGAAAATACGCATTGGGAAAAACTTCAGGCAAAGCCAATATTGAAAACAATCTCAAGCAGCTCGGAATTCAGTTAAACGAAAATGACCTAAAAAAAGTTACACAACGCATCATTGAGTTGGGAGATCAAAAAGAAACTGTAACACAGGATGACCTCCCCTACATTATTTCCGATGTGCTGGACAGCGTGGGTATTGCCGAAAAAGTCAAGGTTGAAAATTATGTTTTAACACATTCAAAAGATATGCGCCCTTCAACGACTGTTCGCCTGAGGATTCAAGGGCATATTGTGGAGGAACACGCACAAGGCGATGGGCAGTACGATGCGTTCATGAACGCATTAAGGAAAATATACTCTTCAAAAAAATTGGAATTAGCTAAACTTGCTGACTACGTTGTTCGCATTCCACCGGGAGGCAAATCTGATGCGCTTTGCGAAACAATCATTACATGGTCGCACAATAGTCGCGAATTCACCACCACAGGGCTTGACAGTGACCAAACTGTGGCGGCAATAAAAGCAACGCAAAAGATGTTGAATATAATCTAATCTGATTATTGAAAAGTGTATTTAAAAAATATTGGCTGCCGATTACCCTGCTCGCAACTGATTTTACCTTAATCGTTCTGCATTTTGTAAATTTTTGGATGCCCATAGGCCGTTATAATGCCTTTTATATGGAGAGCAATAATAGCTATGCCGAGTATTTTCAAAATTTCAAATGGGTTGCCATGATTGTACTTTCAATCATGATTGCACGCCGAAAACAGGAGAAAAAGTATTACTCGTGGACAATTCTATTCATGTTTCTTTCTCTGGAAGACCTCTTTAGAATTCACCAGGTAATTACATCTTTTATTTCGCAAACCATTCTTGGCGGAATAACCACACGCCAATGGAAAATACTCGAAATAGTTGTTGCTTCAATAGTTGGCCTCGCAGTAATACTACCGCTTATCATAAACTATAGAAAAGCGGGTGCAACGTTTAGAAGACAGTCAAAAGTTTTGTTCGGATTATTGATGGTTTTAGTATTCTTTGGCATTGTTATAGACCAGGCGCACAGGCTCTATTATGTTTGGGATAATTGGAAAAGAGACTTTATTGTGGGCATTATTGAAGACGGCGGCGAGATGCTTACTGCAAGTTGTATACTTATATTTCTTTTTCTTGTGTGGAAACATAACTTTTCCGGCAAAGCCGTTATTAAGAACTAAAATATTCCATGTCTTCATTCATATTCAGGAACGGGTATTGGTTGTTAAGCACTTTGGCTTTTTCGTAATGAGCCTTCAGAAACGCTTTGTGTGCATTGGTTTCCGGATGAAACGCACGATGTTTTCTCGCTATCGCAATTTGTTTCACCTCTTTCATTAACAACTGCGTTGGTTCATCTATGCAATTTGTGATAAACTTTTCCAAAACAAACTCGGTTGCGGCGTAGTTGGGATGGGCCATGTCAACATCAAAAAAGCGATAATCGCGCAGCACATCAATCACTAATTCGTAGGCGGGAAAATAATTCGCTAAAGGGAATTTATGCACTATGTGATGTACGGCCTCAATCAGCCTTGCTTTACTTCGATTGTTTTCTACAACTCCGTGCCGCAAATGACGAACCGGGCTGATAGTAAAAATGGTATTTAAATTTGGATTGAAGAAACGCAAGCGATGATACATGTTGTCCAGCAAAGTGATCGTTTCTTCCACAGTCAGCATTTTTTTATCGAACCATTGGCCCGGTGCCCGATGGCAATTCGCTACTTTTAGTTGATTGAATTTTGCATCTGGATTATTGTTGTTCAACACGTAAGAAAACGACGAACCCAGCGTTATGATTAACCAATCAGTTCTCTTTAAAAAATCATGCGCCTGCTCACGTGCTTCATTGATGTTTTTTAACACCGTTTCTTTATTAATCCCGGAAAACCTCGAATGGTATTGCCAGCTTTGCCACAATTCATTGAGATAGATCAAATCTTCCTCAGAATACGGTTTGTTTTCGATGTAAGAAATGAGCGCATTGCAAACGCTTGCGGGATCAAACAAAATACCATTGGGATTTTGTAACACATTAAACTTATGTTCTGCTAAAGCATTTCCGATATGTTCGGTAAAGCAGGAACCGATCAAAAAAATACTATCACCGTATTTAATTGGAGGTTGTAGTTTCTCGATATTTATCGGCGCAAAAAAATTCATTGTTCAGACCCCTGATTTTAGTGATTATTTGGTTTGAGGGGGAAGTTAAAACTATGCCACTACCCTTCTTTGTTTCACTATTTCGTATAAAATCATCCCGGCAGCCACTGACACATTGAGGCTTTCAAAATTATTGTGCATGGGAATACTGGTGTTTTCATCACAAATTTTTATGAGTGCAGGATAAATTCCTTTTTCTTCGCTACCCATTACAACAGCCGCGGGAACACTAAAATCACAATCAGCAATATTTTTTGATGCGGTCATTTCGCTAGCGAAAACTCTTATGCCATTCATGTGTAATTCGTCAACCGCTTTCATTAAACTGTTTACACGGCAAACTGCAATCTTTTCAAGCGCACCTGCCGAGGTAAGGATTGCATCATCGTTTAATGCCCCTACTCCTTTGTCGGGAATAATGATGGCATGAACGCCGCAACACCAGGCAGTACGGGCAATTCCGCCAATATTTCTAATATCGGTAATGCCATCTAAAATTAAAAATAAAGGCGTTTCACCCTTTTCTACAACAAAAGAAATCACATCCTGTAGGTTTTGATACTGCACCCTTGCTTTTTGGGCAATGAACCCGTAATGATTTTCAATATTAAAACTATTGAGCTTAGCACCCGGAACGAAATTTACCGGCACACCGGATTCGCCGGCCAGCCTGCGAATTTCATGAATTTGGTTTGATGTTATTTTTTGGTCAATATAAATGCGGTCGAGCGCTTTACCATTCTCAAGCGCATCAACAATTGCGTCAAACCCAATAACAAGTTGATTCTTCTTCGGCCGCTGAGGCGATCTGAAATTTTTCACCCGACAAAGAAAATAAATAAAGTTGGCAATTGAAAATTTGTCGTGATCACGCAGTACTAAAATTCGCTGCAAAGTGTGCCGCTCCGCTTGTATCTCAGCAATCTACCTGGCTGGAGTAATAACAATATTTCTAAATTCAACCGGTTGATGATCTCCCTGCAAATAAATTGGGCCGGGCTCACCTTCATTACTGTCCAACGCACCGCCGGTGATCCCCGGGATTTCCTGGTTGCTAACGATAGTTTTTCCGTTTGAAACGATGGTAACCATTCTGCCGATTAAGGTAATGTCATAGCTCTGCCACTCGCCGGGGCCTTTGGCATTGATTTCGCTCGCTGATAAAAATCCGTACACACCACCATACAAAACACTATTAGGGTGCGTACCAGCGGGGCTGTCTTCAATTTGTACCTCGTGGCGACCTCTTAAATACACACCGCTGTTACCGGCTTTTTGGTACCTGAACTCGATATGCAGTTTAAAATCATTAAACTTTTGATTAGTGATCAAATTAGCACCGGCCATTGTGTTGGTAAGAACGCCGTTTTTTACAACCCAATTATTCGTGCCTCCAATTGCTTTCCAACCCGTGAGGTCTTTTCCATTGAACAATTTGATCGGCTTACCCCACACAGGCACTTTTTCTCTTACTAAAAGAGGAGCACGCACACCTGTAAATTTGTAAGTTTTTCCCTGGCTATCAGTAACAGTTCCGCTTATTTTATCATTCTGTAATTTTCCTTCAATCACCATGTCCTTGTCTCCTGCCTCCCATTGCGGAGGAATTTTAAAAGAGAACATCCCGTTCTCAAACTCAACTTTTGCCACGGGTCTTGCGCTACCATGCAGCGCTACATAATACCCCACCAGGGTTTTAAACCCTGAAAGCTTCACTTCCATCCAACTTGGTTCGGGCTTGCCGTTTACATCAAGGGTTAAATCCCAGCGACCTATCAGGTCTTTTGATTCCACAAGATTATTATTTTCTGATTTGATAAATGAAAGAGAAGTTAATGCAAAAACAAATAATGCGATAACAAAACCTAAGTTCAATTTCTTCATACAGTTACAAAATTTAAACAATAAATAATTGCGAAAGATAAACGATAATGGTTAAATAGTCAAACCCATCTGTATTATAACTTCAAATACCTGGCAGGATTCACCTGCCTGCCATTCAACAAAACTTCATAATGTACGTGGGGGCCGGTGCTACGACCGGTACTACCAACCAAGCCAATCTTGTCTCCGGCTTTTACGAGGTTTCCTTCTTGCACAAGTATTTTAGACATGTGCCCGTAAAGCGTTTCAAAACCATTGCTGTGCGTAATAATCAAGCAATTGCCATAACCGCCATTGAAGCCCGCCAAACGAACCACACCGTCTGCTGTTGTTTTTATTGAATCGCCGATGTGGCCCGAAAAATCAAGTCCAAAATGTGACTGCAAAGAGTCAGGCATTAGAGGGTCGCGTCTGTACCCAAAACCAGACGTCTGCTCTCCATCGGAAGGAAGGCCAAGCGGAAAAAAAGACAATTTATCCTCAACATGCCGGGTATACGACTGATAGTAGTTAACGAACTCTTCTACATCCGCCATTTCCAGTCCGCGGCCACCGCCAATACTTTTCACCTTCAGGCCGCCCATACCTCTCCTTGTAAGAGATCGGTCAATAGCATAAAGATTTGAATCAATTACTTTGAAGGTTTCTTTCAAATAGGCAGTGTCGAGAATTGTGGCGATTGATTGGATTTGCGCATCTTTTGCAGCTAAATGCTTCCGAAAACCCAGTTCGGCATTTTGCAGTTTTGACTGATAAGAAATGCTTGCACGATGATGAACCAGCCAGGCAACCAATCCCGTAGTGATTAAAAAACAAATCGAAATGATGAAAAGCGTTCTTTTTGAATAATGAAAGCGACTTTGCATAATACAATCTTTAGTTAAAAGATACGGGACTGCAAAGTTAGTTCATAAAAACATAACGAAACTCTAAATATATTTATACCAAATAATGCACTCTAATATAT
>ERZ761602.8747-NODE-8747-length-10059-cov-5.200020_pt1 | contig 10059 bp, 2 predicted proteins | sample MGYA00512165_ERZ761602 | MGnify/ENA primary metagenome ERZ761602 (study PRJEB28899, sample SAMN02445085) | bioreactor sludge metagenome | biome: EBPR sludge; isolation source: Thorneside wastewater treatment plant | place: Australia: Brisbane, Thorneside...
CGTCGCGCTGGTCGTGCTGCCGGTGCTCGCGACCGACGCCGCCGACGCGGCGTCACCGGCCGCTCCGGCGGCGTACCTGGCCCTGGGGCGGATCGGCACGCCGGAGGCCGTTCGCCTCCTGGAGTCGGCGCTGACGGGCGGGACAGCGGAACGGCGGACGGCCGCCGCCGAGGGATGCGTGCTGGCGGCGGACCGGGCCGCGGCGGAGAACCGCCTTCCGGCCGCGCGGGCGCTCTATGCGGCGGTCCGCCGCGCGGACGTGCCCGCGCCCTGGCGCGTCACCGCCACGCGCGGCGCGCTTCTCACCGGAGGCGCGGAAGGCGTTTCCCTGCTGATCGAACTTCTCCGCGGCGACGATGCCGCACTGCGCGACCTGGCGCTGCGGACGGCTCGCGACCTGCGGGAACCTGGAACGACGTCCGCCCTCGTCGCCGCCCTCGACACCCTGAACCCCGGCCTGCAGGCGCTGGTGCTCGCGGTGCTGGTCGACCGGCGGGATGCCGGGGTGACCGAGGCGGTCGAGACGCGCGCACGATCCGGCAGCGGCGAAGTCCGGATCGCTGCCCTCCAGGCCCTCGGACACATCGGGCGGGCCGCGAGCGTGCCGCTGCTCCTCCAGGCGGCGGACGGGCCAGCGGGCGACGCGGCGGCAGAGGCGGCCCTCGCCAGCCTGGCACGGATCGACGTCGCGGAGGCGGATGCCCGCCTGCTCGCGGCGCTGCCCGCGGCCGCGCCCGCGCTGCAAGTCCGGCTGATCGGCGTCCTCGGCGAACGCAAGGCGGGGACGGCGACGGACGAATTCCTGCGTCGGGCGAAGGATTCGGATCCCGCGGTCGCGGCGGCGGCGCTGCGCGCGCTCGGCCTCGTGGCGACGCCCGACCGGCTGCCGCAGCTCATCGGGCTGGCGACCGCGATGCCGGACGACGCGACGCGGACGCTGGCGGACCGGGCGATCGTCACGACGGCGATGAAGGTGCTGGAGCCGGAGCGGCGGGCCGAGGAGGTGCGGCGGGCGTTTGTCGATGCCCGCGAACCCTCGGTGAAGGCCGCGCTCCTGCGTCCGCTCGGCGCCATCATGCGCACGATGGGAGGAAATCACGACGTGTTCTTCGCCGTGCGCGCGGCGGTGCAGGACGGCGCGCCGGTCGTGCGCGAGGCGGCGGTGCGCTGTCTCGCGGACTGGCCCGACGCGGCGCCCGCCACGACGCTGCTCGCCCTGGTGCGGCAGCCGGACTTCCCGCCGGCCGGGCGCGAAGCGGCGTTGCGCGGGCTCATTCGGATGGCGGTCGACGTGGCGTCGGGGCGCGAACGCTCGCCCCTCGACGCGCGGGGCGTGCTGGCCGCGGTCACGGGTCTCGTCCGCTCGGATGAGGAGAAGATGATGCTGGTCGGCGGGCTGGGCAGCCTGCGGCATCCGGACGTGCTGCGGCTGCTGACGCCCTATCTCGACGATCCCGCGGTGAAGTCCGAAGCCGGGCTGGCGCTCGTGCAGGTGGCGCCGGCGCTGCTCCCTACGCGGGCGGGCGCGGAGCTCAAGGCGCTGCTGGCGCGGGTGGCGGCCTCCGAAAAGGATCCGGACGTGAAGCGCCAGGCGGCGCGACTGGCTCGCGGCGAACTTCCGCCGGCGGCGAAGAAGAAGGCGGCCGCTGCCGGACCGGCTCCGGCGGCGCTGGGACCGGGGCAGCTCTTCAACGGCCGTGACCTCTTCAACTGGGACGGCGATCCGGGCGTCTGGCGGGTGAGGGACGGGGTGATCGTCGGCGGCTCGATGCTGGGCAATCCGCGGAACGAGTTTCTTGCGACGAAGCGGAACTACCGGAATTTCCTCCTGCGGCTCGAATACCGGCTCGTCGGGACCGAGGGATTCGTGAACGGCGGAGTGCAGGTGCGCAGCGTGCGAATCGCGCAGCCGCCTAACGAAATGAGCGGCTACCAGGCGGACATCGGCGCCGGCCACTCCGGCTGCCTTTACGACGAGTCGCGGCGGAAGAAATTCCTCGCCCGCGGGACGGACGAGCAGATCAAGCGGCTGGAGAAGCCCGGCGACTGGAACCGGTACGAGATCCGGTGCGAGGGCCCGAAGGTGGAGATCACGCTCAACGGTGAACGGACGGTGAACTACACCGAGACGGACGCGGGCGTCGTTCCCGACGGTTTGATCGCGCTGCAGATCCACGGGAACTGCAAGGCGGAGATCGCCTTTCGCGACCTGAGGATCGAAGAGCTGCCGTAGGGATCGGCAAGTTTGTCCGGCTTACGCGGCGAAGATTTGCCCGCGGACACAACACGATCGTTGAGCTTTCACCGACGACGGTTGAGCGTTCTTCCAACCCCACCGTGCCCGCTTCCCGCGCGCACCCCGCCAAACCCCCATGAATACCCCGCTCCGTCTCCTTGTCCTGACGACCGCCTGCGCCATCGTGCCCGTCAGTTTCGCACAGGCGCCCGCCACTCCGGCAACCTCCCCGACGCAATCCACCGGCGAGGGCGCCATCCAGCTCTCGCCCTTCCTCGTCTCCACCGAAGGCGACGAGGGCTACCGCGCCGCGAACACCCTTTCCGGCACGCGCATGAACGCGTCGCTCTTCCACACGCCCGCCGCGATCTCCGTCCTCACGCGGGAGTTTCTCGACGACATCGGCGCGGAGAACGTCGCGGACATGCTCAAGTTCGCCACGAGTTCCGACAACGACCGCACGGACGCCGCCGGCGGCCTCGCGCAGGCGTGGGATGTCCGCGCCACGATCCGCGGTTTCACCGAGTCCGTCATCACGCGCGACTATCTGCCCAACATGGTCCAGGCCCGCGGCATCCTCGCCAACGATCGTTTCAACGTCGACCGCGCCGACGTGAGCCGCGGCCCCAATTCCATCCTCTATGGCGCGAGCCGGCCGGGCGGCGCGTTCAACCTGAACTCCAAGCGCGCGGTCCTCAACGGCCGCCAGAAAACCGCGCAGCTCACCCTCGGCCGCTTCGACAAGAAACGCAGCGAGGTCGATTTCGCGTTTCCGCTGATCAAGGACAAGCTCGCCCTCCGCACCAACGCCATGTGGGAGGATCGCGGCGGCTGGTTCGAATTCGAGATGCTCAAGGCCAGGGGCGTCGCCGCCGCCGTCACCTACCAGCCCTTCAAGACCACCCAGGTGCGGGCCGGCGTCGAGCGCATGATCCGCGAGCAGATCGCACCGGGCAATTTCCCGCACGCCGACTTCGGCTACTCGCGCTGGGTCCTGTCCGGCGCCCCCCGCGCGCCCAATCCGCTCCAGCCCGCCACCAACCCCGCGCCCGGTCTCCTGCGCTCGATCAACACCCTGCAGGTCGTCTACGCGCCGCAGGTGCGCGCGCAGCCGTTCCGGCTTTCGACGACCGGCGCCGACATGCGTCCCGACCTCGCCGGCACGCAGGCGCCGGGCTTCTGGGAAACCATCTCGGCTGGCGCCGCGCCTTCCGGCGGCACGATCGACGATCCGTTCTGGGGGCAGGTGATTCCCGCCAACGCCTACCTCGCCGGTCCGGGCCGCAGCTCCGACAACGACTACACGCTCGTCTCCGTCTTCGTCGACCAGCGCGCCGGCCCCTTCAACATCGAGCTCGGCGTCTCCCGCAGCAAATACGACCGCGGCTTCACCCAGGCCAACGCCAACGCGATCGGCGACCCCAACCCCGTCCTCCCCGGCGCTTATTTCGCCGACGGCGACTCGGTCATCGCCGCCGGCCGGCTTCCCGGCACGCTGCTGCCCGACATCGCGCGCGCCAATCCCTTCGTCGGCCTGCCCTACGTGCAGTCGCAGGCCCTGCGCCAGCTCTTCGACCAGGAGGTCGAGACGTTCCGCGCCACCGTCGGCTACGAGGCCGATTTCACGACGCGCAGCCGGTGGTTCGGCCGGCACAGCGTGGCCGTCGCCTGGCAGAAGGAGCACAGCTTCTTCGGCAACGGCAACATCGCCGAGTTCAACCTCGCGCCCGGCAACAACCAGCCGATCGATGCCGCGACCAATGTCATTTTCCGCCGCACGTACCTCGATTTCAATACCCCGGGCGGCCAGCGCGGCGCGCTCGATGCGTGGGCCAACCCGATCCCCGAGTCGCCCGGCATGAAGGCCGGCTTCATCTTCAACAACCTCTATCCCTGGGTGCAGCAGAAGAACTCCAGCGGCATGCTCGCGTTGCAGAGCCGCTGGGCGGGCGACCGCGTCGTGCTCACCGGCGGGTACCGGCGCGACCGCGCCATGGTGATGGACGCCAATGCCGGCGGCGAGCGCGTGCCCAACTCGACCAACGCCTGGTTCATCCGCCCCTACCGCTTCGAAGGCGCCGCGGCCACGGTGAACACCGGCGCGACCAAGACCCTCGGGGTCGTCGTCACCGCGCTGCCGTGGCTCGGACTCAGCTACAATCAATCGCAGAGCGTCTTTCCGCAGGGTGCCTTCAAGGACATCTTCGCCCGCGTGCTGCCACCCATCCGCGGCGACGGCCAGGATTATGGCGTGCGTTTCATCCTCCTCGACGGCCGCCTCTCGGCCAATGTGAACGTTTACCGGGCCGAGGGCGTCAACCAGTTCCAGCCCGCGCTCAACGCCCCGAAGAACAACATCTCCACCGCGTCGAACGCCGCGCTCACCACCCTTCGCGCCGCGGGCCAGCCGCTGCCTCCGTCCGTCGCCGACGCCGGCATCACTCTCCTCAACACCGAGTCGCAGGCGCGCGACGCCTCCGACCTCGAAGGCAGCGGCACGGAGATCGAGATCACCGGCCGCCTTGCGCCCGGCTGGAGCGTGTCGTTCAACGCCGCCCGGAATCGGCTCAAGCAGACCAACATCCTCTCCGACTCGATGGCGTTCCTCGCCAGCGTGAAATCCGATTGGGAGAACAGCACGAGGCGGCTCGACGATACGCCGGCGGTCGTCGCGACCTTCGTGCGCACGCGCGACGGCACGCCGCAGCGCGACTTCGTGACCAACCCCGCCACGTTCGCCGACGTCTACGCCTACAGCCTCTCCGTCGCCGCACCTTTCCTGCGCGGCACCGGCAAGTCGCCGTTCGCCCACGTCGAGCACACGTACAATCTCTTCTCGAGCTACCGCTTCAGCGCCGACGCGCCGCGCTATTTCCGCGGCGCACGCGCCGGGCTCGGCGCCAACTACCGCGGCCCGGCCGTCATCGGCTACGACAGCGGCAACAACGACGCCGTCATCCTCGGTCGCAGCGCCATCACGTGGAACGGCATGCTCGGAAAGCGCTTCGCGCTCCGGCGCGGCCAGTCGCTCGACCTCCAACTCAACGTCGAGAACATCTTCGGCCAGGAGGACCGGCTCCCCTTCTCCGCGGTCGATGCCAACACCGTCGTGCGCTACCTCCTCCCGCGCGTGCGCCACTCCTGGACCGTGCGCGCGACGTACGGGTTCTAGCGCACCTGAAATGAAATCGTAGCTGCCCAGGGCGGGATCCTCAGCCGGACTCATGCCGTTGATCTTCGAATCAGCCGTGAGAACGGGCGCACTGAAGGGTGGAGCAGCTTGTCCTCAAGCTGCTGCGGACCGGTCCATCGGACGTCAGCCACCTGGGGACAGGCGGCTCCACCGCAACGGCATCATTCCGGCCAAGCCCAAAGACGCGAAGGAAGGCAAAGACTCGCGAAGGAAGACTGGGCGAAACTTCGTGTTCCTTTGCGACGTTGCGTTTAGGTTTGGGCTACAGAATTTTTGAATCTGCCGTTGCCCGTGGCAACGGCGCCCGAGCGGAACGAGCGCGGGGCCGGGAGATCGGCAAGGTTTCCGTCGACTCCCGAGGCGGCGGGCGCGGCTCCGGTCCTGTCCAAGATTCAGGCGGCAATCCTCACGGCGCCCTCAGGTAAGCCACCAACTCGAGGAAGTCGGACTCCGGCAGCGCAGTCTCAAATGTCGCCGGCATCGGGGAAACGGCGAGGGTTTCGCGCCGCCTCACCTCGTCCGCGGCCACCTCGATGTCCTGCCCGGTCGCCGGATCCGCCAGCCGCCAGCGGGTTCCCTCCTCGCGCAGGTTCAATCCGGTGCGCACCTCGCCGCCGCGCAGCGTCAGGCTGGTCAGCCGGAAGGCGGGATCGATGTTGCGGTTGGGATCGAGGATGTCCTCGACGACGCGTGCCGCCGAGCGCGCGGAAAGTCCGTCCAGCCCGGGGCCGAGATTGCCGCCCTCGCCGCGGAAACGATGGCAGGCGGCGCAATGTTGCGCGAACACGGTGGCGCCGCGCGTGCCGTCGCCCTTGAAGCTTCCGACCGCTGCGACGCGCCGCGCGATGAGCGCATCGAGCCGTGCGTCCTCACCGGGCAGTCCGTGCGTCAACGCCGCCACCCGCTCCCGCAGCGCCGCCGGGCGCTGCTCGAAGGCAAGCTGCAGGTGGCGGTGACGCAGCAGCGTCGGTTTCACACGCCCCGCCGCCGCAAGTTCGAGCAACTCCTCCGCGCCCGGATCGGTCTTCGCCAGCGCCGCGGCCAGCGCGAGCACGAGATCGGCCGACGCCCCGGGAACGGCGGCGACCAGCGCCGCGCGCGCCGCCGGGCCGGCGGAGGCGGTGCCGAGGAGTTCGGCGGCCGTGCGGCGCAGCGGGTTCGAGCCGTCGCCGGTAAGGACGGAGCTGAGCGCCGCGAGGGTTGCCGGAGTGCCCTCCGGCAGCGCCCGCAGGGCCGCCGTGCGGTGGGACTCGCGTACGGATGCGCTCGCGGCGATGCGCCCGAGGACTTCCGGTTTGCCCGGCACATCCAGCCCCTTGAGGGCGTTGATCGCCTTCAGCCCGACGGCCGCATCCGGGTCGTCGACCGCGGCGAGCAGTTCGCGCTCCATCCACGAGCGGACGTCGTCCGGCAGCGTGCGCCCCGGCTTCACCGCGATCGCGGCCAGTCCCTCGGCCACGGCGAGACGCTGCGCGGTGGGGGCGCGTTCCAGCGCCGCCAGCAGCGGGCTGACCGCGGCGAACGCATCCGGCGGCAGGTGTTGCACCGCATGACGGGCGAGTTCACCGGCGCGCGGCCCCGCGGCCTTGGCGCGCTCGAGGTGCTCGAGCAGGAAACCCGCCGCAGCGGGAGTGGGAACGGCGAGGCAGAGTTCGGCGACGCGCTCGGCCGCGGCCTTTTCGCCTTTGGCCCACGACCGGAGCATCGGAACGTCCGCCGCCAGCGCGTGCGTCTTCAGCGCCAGCCGCAGCGCGTAAGCGAGTTCGAAGTCGGCGGCCGGCACCTTCGCCAGCAGCGGCAGCAGCAATGCCGGCTGCCAGGGCAGCGGATGACGCTGGAATATCTCCGCGACCACCCGCAGCGCGTGCTCGGAGGGCGAGGCCGCGAGCAGCCGGGTGAAAAGCGCCTGCGCGTCGTCCGGCAGCCGCTCGCGCGCGGCCAGGGTGCGCAGCGCCGCCACCGCGGCACCGCTCTCCGGCCGGGTGAGCGCCTGCCGGAGCAGTGCGTCGTCGCCGCGACCGAGCCGGTCGAGCGCCAGCAGCAGCGGCAGCGCCGCGGTCTCGTCGGCGTCGGGGGCGCGGCCCGCCACCAGTCGCGCCGCGGCCTCGCGCAGGGCCGGGGCGTGCCGGATCGCGTCCGGGCGCACGAGGAATTCGGATACGGCGAGCGAGCGCACGACGAGATTGGGATCGGACATCCGGGCGACCAGCGCCGCGGTCTTCTCCCGGGCCAGGTCCGGCAGCCGCGGCGCCGCGACCGAGCCGTCGAGCCCCCGCCACACCACGCGCCAGAGCCGCCCGTGGGACCGGTCGCGGGCGGGGTGGGTGAGGGGCACTTCGTAGTGCCCGATGATCGGGTTGTAGAAATCGGCGATCCACAACGCGCCGTCGGGCCCGAGCTTCACCTGCACCGGCCGGAACGCCGGGTCGTCGCTCGTGAGGAAATCCGCCTGCCGCACCGCGGTGGGCGACGAACCGCGCCAGTCGAGCCGCGCGCGATTCACGCGGCGCGTGACCGGGTTGCCGTTGTAGAGCGAGTCGCGGAATTCCCGCGGAAAGTGCGCGGCCGAGTAGTGCGCGATGCCCGCGATCGCGCTGGAGCCGTGATCCTCGGTCGTGATCGCCGGCGCGAAGCCGAGCCCGTCGTGTTCCCGGTTGATGCCCTCGTAGTAGCCGCCGGGGACGAGCAGGTAGACGGGTTTCGAGTGGGAGTCGGCGGTGTAGGCGTCGCCGCGCGCGTCGAACGCGAGGCCGAACGGATTCGTCTGGCCGCGCGCGAACAGCTCGAAGCGCGAACCGTCGGCACGAAAGCGATACGTGTTGCCGCTGGTGAGCTTCACGAGGTTGCCCGCGCGGTCCGTCACCTCGCTGGCGTTGGCGAAACCGTGCGTGCCATAGACCCACCCGTCGAGCCACAGCCAGTAGCTCGAGGACATGCCGTGCGTGTCCTTGAAGCCGAAGCCGTCGTAAAGCTTCTCGCGCCGGTCGGCCCGCCCGTCGCCATCGGTGTCGGTCAGCCTCCAGATGGCGGGAATGGAAAACACGAGCGCCGAGTCACCGCGCGCCCCGGGCGCGCGTGGCAGCGGCAGCACGCCCACCGGGATGTTGAGGCCGTCGGCGAAGACCGTGACCCGGCGCGCGCGGCCATCGGGGCCGAAGTCCGACAGGATGCGCAACGAGTCGCTCCCGTGCTCGGCCGGCTCGGGGGGTGTCGACGTGGCGCGGAAAGCGAGATGGTTGTCGTCCCAGTTTTTCTGGAAGCCGGCGATCGGCTCGCCCAGCGCGTCGCGTCGCGCCGGCCAGGGGTAGAGCGTCGAGCCCGTGACCCAGACGCGGCCCGCCGCGTCGAAGGCGAGGTTCATCGGCTTCTGGATCTCCGGCTCGCTGGCGACCAGCTGGATCTCGAAGCCCGGCGGCACGTGGAACCGGGCCTGCTGCTCAACCGGGGACAGGAGCCGCGCGTCGGGCGCGTCGCCGCGCTGGGCTGAGGCGGCGACCGCGGCGAATCCTCCCAGGGCCGCGAGGCCGCAGCGGAACGTGGTCCGGGGCGAGTGCAAACGGGCGGACCGCACTCCGCGGGATGCCGGGTGCGGCAGGGCCGGCGGAGTGCTGACGCCGCGCGCGCAGGTGGCAACGACTTCCATCCTCACTTCTGCTCCGTCGTCAGGAACAGCAGCAGCTCGATCGTCTCGCGCTCGGGCAGCGCCTCGAGCAGGCCGGCGGGCATCAGCGACTGGGACGTGACCTCGCGCGTCTTGATGTCGGTCTTCGGCACGTTGATCGACTCGGTCGCGGTGCGCACGACGAGGGCGGTGTCCGACTCCTTCTCGACCATGCCCGAGACGACGGTGCCGTTGCGCAGCGCGATCAGGTTGAGCTGGAATTCGGTGCCGACGACGGCGTTGGGATCGACGATGTTCTCGAGGAAGTAATCGAGTCCGTTGCGCCAGGTGCCGCTCAGGTTGGGGCCGAGTTTGCCGGGCGTGTTGGCATCCCAGGCGTGACACGCGGAGCAGAGCCGGTCGTAAACCTCGCGGCCCGCGGCGGCGCGATACGACCAGAGCGGCGCATTGCGGAACGTGTCCCGCAGCCGCGCGATCGTGGCCTTGGCGTCGGCGGACGTCTCGCCGGTGCGACCCCAGACGCGGTCGAGCGCCTGCGTGACCTCGGGATTGCGCAGATTGCGGAGCTGGCGCGCGTGCAGCGCGGTGAGGTGGCGTTTCTCGAACTGGCCGGCGGCGACGGCCCGCAGCAGCGGCAGCGCGAGCGCGGGCTTGCTCGTGAGCGCGGCGAGGGCGGCGGTGCGCTCGGCAGGAGCGAACGCGTTGAACTTCGTGATCAGGCCGGTGGCGACGGCAGCGGAGTCGGCGGCGTTGGCGAGCAGCGGGATGACGGACGGACGAAGCGCGGCGTCGTCGAGCAGTGAAACCAGCAGCGTCGTCGACTCCGTGTCGCCCGCGCGGCGCAGCAGGTCGACGGCCCGGCGGCGCTCGGCGAGCGGCGTCGAGCGGTCGGCGAGGCGGGCGCGAATCGGCGCGAGCACGGCCTTGTCGCCGAAGAGCGCGGAGAGCTGCTCCCACGCGCCGCGCACGGCGGCAGGAAATAGCAGAGATGATGGAGAGATACAGCCG
>ERZ761602.8748-NODE-8748-length-10058-cov-10.748775_pt1 | contig 10058 bp, 11 predicted proteins | sample MGYA00512165_ERZ761602 | MGnify/ENA primary metagenome ERZ761602 (study PRJEB28899, sample SAMN02445085) | bioreactor sludge metagenome | biome: EBPR sludge; isolation source: Thorneside wastewater treatment plant | place: Australia: Brisbane, Thorneside...
GCGGTCTCGACGGACTGGCCGCGCCGGAGGTTGCCGTCGAGGTGCATCTGGCCGGCGGCCTGCCAAACCTGACACTGGTGGGACTGCCGGATACCGAAGTCAAGGAGGCACGTGACCGGGTGCGTGCCGCACTGCAGAACTCGGGTTTCGAGTTCCCCCGGAAACGCATCACCGTCAATCTTGCGCCGGCCGACCTGCCCAAGGAGTCGGGCCGATTCGACCTGCCCATCGCGCTCGGCATCCTGGCCGCATCGGGCCAACTCCCGTCACGGACACTCGCGGAACACGAATTCGCCGGCGAACTGTCACTTTCCGGCGAACTGCGACCGATTCGTGGCGCCCTGGCGATGGTGCTGGCAATCGGAGAAAGCGGCCGCAGCTTCGTGCTGCCGGCCACCAGCGCTCGTGAGGCGGCGCTTGCGGGCAAGGTGCCGATCCTGGCGGCAGCCAGCCTGCTCGAGGTCTGTGCACACCTGACCGGGCAGGCAGCGTTGTCGGCTTACCAGGCTGCCCCCGCGAGCACCGACGGCGATGGCGATGGCGACGGTGCGTACCCGGATCTCGCCGAGGTACGCGGCCAGGCGCAGGCCAAACGCGGTCTCGAGATCGCCGCCGCGGGCGGGCATTCGCTCCTCTTCGCCGGCCCGCCGGGAACCGGGAAGTCGATGCTCGCGAGCCGCCTGCCGGGCCTGCTGCCGCCGATGACGACTTCGGCAGCGCTCGAATCGGCCGCCGTGCTGTCGCTCGCCGGGCAGTTTCGACCGCAGTCGTTTCGCCATCATCCGTACCGTGCGCCACACCACACGGCTTCGTCGGCGGCACTGGTTGGCGGTGGCAGCGTGCCGCGCCCGGGTGAGATCTCGCTGGCACACCAGGGCGTCCTGTTCCTCGACGAACTCCCGGAGTTCGACCGACGGGTTCTCGAAGCACTGCGCCAACCGCTCGATTCCGGACGCATCCACATCTCGCGGGCTGCCCGTCAGGCCGAGTTTCCGGCAGAGTTCCAGCTCCTCGCGGCGATGAATCCCTGAAGTTTCATTGCCTTTTCACCACGGTTTAGGGAGGGAGAGGGAGGGGCTCCGCTGCCCCCGCTGGATGTCGTAGACGAAGGCGTGACCGGAGGACTGTAGAAAAGATTGATCTCGACTTCTCCGTCCGCTATCACAATACGCTCGGTGATAGTCTCGACGATGCGGCGCTTCTCCTCGTAGGGCAGAGTCGGCCAGCGGGAATACAGATCGCGAGCTTCGGTGATGATTTCTTCTTGGGAGAGCTTGGCAATCTTCAAGACATCAAGGTCGGCTTGGAGGGCCGGGAGTGTGTCTTCGAGCTGGCGCTGACGTTCCGAGAGCGGACGATACTTCAGTCCGAAACCGTGTTTGTCGATGGCTCCGGACTGGTAGAGGTCATAGAGGCGGTCGCTCTCTTTCTGAAGCTTTATACGCTCGGCTTCGAGACTCGCAAGGAGTTCTTCTTTCCCCTTGATCGAAACATCCCCTTCCGCCAATGAACGGGCGATCTCTTCGGCGGAGAAGAAGAAGCCTTTCAGTTGCTCATGAAAGACAGCTTCTAGGTCATCGAGAGCGATCTTGTTGCGACAGCGGTAGCAGACGTACTTCAGGGTATTCGATGGAACGTACATCTTCTGCCCACAGATACAGAAGGCGAGGCCTGAGAAGAGATAGGTCGTCTTCTTGGCTGGCCGACGGCCCTTCTCCTGCTGGGTCTTCAGGATGGCATTGCATTCGTCCCACAAGTCTTCGGAGACAACCGGCTCGACGGGATGGAGTACCCACTCGCTTTCGGGCTTCAGCTTCCAAGCTTTGTTACTGTTGGTGGTGTGAGTATAGTTCGCGCGACGAATTCCCTTGGCCGAGGGGTCCCGGAGAAGCCGCTCGACCGTGGTATCGGAGAAGAGGGAACTATTCCGTGTCCGATACCCTTGCTCATTGAGAAGCCGGGCGACGGTCTTTTTCCGCTGATGCTCTCGGAACAGTTCGTAGAGGAGTTTCCTGACCGGTGCCTCCTTGGGATCGGGGATGAGTTGTTGGTCATGCCACTGGTAGCCGAAGGGAGCCGCTCCCCCCAAAGGCTTCCCGAGCTTGGCCCGGATGGGAACAGAAGCAGTCACCCGTTCGGCAATTTCTTCCCGTTCCCACTGCGCCATGGCGGCGATCATGGTGTAGAAGAGCCGGCCGGCCGGAGACGAAGTATCGATGGATTCGGCAAGCGAGATGAGGTCTGCCCCTTGCTCGCGGAAGAAGTCGGCGAATTCGAGGAGTTCCTTCGTGTTCCTTGCGAGGCGGGCGAGCTTCGAGAAGATGAGGCCAGTAATATGGCCAGAGCGGATGTCATCAAGCATCCGCTGGGCTTCCGGTGTTTCCTTCACTGTCTTCCCGGAGACGGCATCCAGGCGATATACCTCGACGACATTCCAGCTTTTCGCTTCGGCGTACAGACGAGCGCGACGTTCGTGGTGTTCAGGGCTTTCCCCTTTCACCTGATCTTCGGTGGAGACCCGAATCCAGATGCCAATACGTTTGGCGATATGTGGTGCATTCATTCATCACCTCCAACGATCCCAGCCAGTACAGGCAGTCGATGTCATGTATCAATACGGACCGTTCGATCTTAGCGACCGAACTGGTAATTCACCCCTGTCACATCCAAACGGTAACGCAGCATGGCGAGACTCACACGGAAATGCCGAGCCCCTTCTTCAAGCTCCGAAAAGCGTGTCTTGATGTAGACCAAGACCGGACGAGGCAGCAACAGGCTCGCTGCGAGCCAATCTGCCTCGGTTTCCTGCATCCGACTGAAGCTATGCAAAACCAAGAGCCCTTCTTGAGAGACGTCAACTTCCGAAGGTCGATGCTCAAGAAGATGGTGAGCCAGCTCATGCATGAGGTCGCTCGATTGGCGGCCTGAAGAGTGCGTACCATTAAGAATGATGAGCTTGTTAGTCCCGCATTCAAGCGTGACCGCCGACCACCCGGACTCATCGTGCGCAAGCGCCTCGCGTGCAGCTTCGGACAGCCCTGGGAAGTCTGCAGCCGTGCGGACGCCGATTCCGAGATGCCTGGCGAGGTCGTGCGCCAGGAGCGGATCAGTCAAGCCTAGCCCGAGTGCCTTGCGAAAGTCCAGCGAGCGACGTTCGCATTGCGCCTTGAATCCTCGTTCGAAAGGCATGGTCACACTCCTCGCTTACACACTCTCTTCATTGAGGAGTTCCTTCTGCGCCAAAAGTATGAGTTCAGAAAGCGCCTGAGCAGTCGCCGGCGACATGGTCGATTCCTTTTTGAAGTGGACGCGCACTTCAGGCTTGGCACGGACTGACTGGAACCCCAGTACTTCGCCCGGATCGATTTCGACCCACTGACATATCTTTTGGAATGTCTCCAGGTCGGGCAGATAGCCTCGCTCGACCCGTGACAGAGTGGCGGAACTGATCCCAATTTTTGCTGCGGTTTCGCGGATTCCCTTTAGCCCTCGCTTCTGCTTGATCCGCTCCACCAGTACTTCGAGCGATATCTCGGACACGATGCCCTCCTGACTTACATGTAAGAAACAAAGTGTTTGACACGCGCAACAACAGCCCGTACAGTTCGGGCTGTCGCATCTCTGATACGCGGACTGTCTCATGAATAACACGGCGCGGTCAAGGCGATATTCTGAAAACTCACCGAAGGAGCTATACCATGGCAACAAATCCCCCCATCGGCGACGGACGCCGCATCGGACAGGTACGTGACCGCTCGCAAACCCACAACCCCCAGAATGACCGCTGGGTCAAGCGCGACACGACCACCGGCCGCTTCATCGACCAGAAGGCCGACAAGGAGCCGTTCAAAGGCGTACGCAAGGAGAAGTAGTAGGTAGAACGGGCGCCATGATCAGTCGAGGCATGGCGCCCGTTCGCTCGAAGCCTGGTCCGGAACCCGTACGTTATCGATCCCGCAGGCGGCACTGGCAGCATCACGTTCGTGCCATCGAACTATGATAGTTGCCTGATATGTGCGCGGTCGCTATGAGCCAAGTCTGCTCTTCTTGACTGTTGGTGATACCTTCTTCTGGAAAGCGGACCGTTTGCCCCCCTCAACTTCTAACCCGAAACACGACCATTGGTACCAAATGAGAGAAATCCCCAGCAAGACTGATCAGCCTAGACGGCAGATGGAAAGACAATGACACCGCACGAATACTCGATCATCGGCCACAGCCGAGCGAGAATCGGACGCTACCTCGGGACAATTGCGGGTATCGTCGCGACTGGCTGCGCTCTCGCCGTCGCCTTCGCGCTCGACCTCATCAGGAATCTGGGATTCTCGGATCGGATACCGGAGGTGATCATCTTGCCGATCAGCGCGGCCGTCATCTACCCCATGGGTCACTGGCTGTTCGACAATCTTGCCTGGCGTCTCCCCTGGATGCTTCGATTCCTGGGCATCCCCGATCTCAACGGTGCGTGGATTTGTGAAGGCACCACGCTTGAAGACAACGGAGAGGTACGATTTGCGTGGACGGCGACCATCACCATTTGCCAGACTTGGGAGAAGATCAGGGTCTATCTTGATACCGGTTCATCTTGTTCGGCCAGCGTCTCAGCGGCCCTCGTCAAAGAGCCGGGACGCGGGTTCGTCCTCATGTACAGCTATCGGAACGAACCGAAGATCGGTGAGAAAGACCTCTTCCCGCATGTCGGGTACTGTGAGCTGACATTCAACGAATCCGCTGATACGGCCGAAGGCCAGTACTTCAACAACAAGGGACGCGTCACCTATGGGCGCATGAAACTGACACGCAAGGACTCAACGAATGGCAACTGACTTCAAACAACGCCTGCAAAATCTCAAACAACGCCGGCTCGGAATCGATGCTCTGGCAAAAAGCGCCGCGCTCAGTGACCTGCGGTTTGCTGACGCAGCCTCTCGGACCGAGTCATACGAAACGCGAGCCAAGAGCGACGCCCTGAAATATGGCCTTGGTGCCATGCAAGAAGTCGACGGAAGGTACACGGCGATTTGCTACGAAGACGGCGAGCGGGTACGCGCGCAACTAGCCTCAGGCCTCGCCGAGAGCGCAATTCGCGTGACGTTTGACTATCAGGGATCTGTTCCGCTCAACATTCACATTCGAGGGACGAGTGATGTCGATCTCCTGGTGCTTCACGATGAGTTCGTCACCGTCGATCCATCCGGTCCGCAGGCGCATACCTACAGCCATACCGGGAAGTCAGTGATCGGTGAGATGGGCCGACTGCGTTCGAATTGCGAGCAAATCCTCCCCATCCGCTTTCCGGCCGCCACGGTGAACTGTGGTGGCAGCAAGTCAATACGCATCGAAGGTGGCTCGCTCCGGCGGAAGATCGACGTGGTACCGGCCCATTGGCACCACACGGCCACCTATCAAGCCTCGTCACGCAAACACGATCGGGAAATCTGTATCCTTGATACGTCAGTACCGACGACCATCGGAAATCGGCCGTTCATGCACATGCACTGCATCAACGCGAAGGACACCCTTACGAAGGGCGGCGCGAAGAAGGTCATTCGACTCCTCAAGAATCTCAGCAAGGATTCCGGTCGGGGTATCACCCTTTCGAGCTATGACATTGCCGCATTGACGTGGCATTTCGATGACGCCAGCCTCAATCGCCCATGGTACCTGGAGGTGGCGCTCATCGCCGAAACACAGGATCACTTGCATCGATTCCTTCAAAACCGGCCGTATTGCGAGGCATTGATGGTTCCCGATCAGTCTCGAAAGATCATTGATTCGCCAGTAAAGTTTGCTTCGCTCATCGGGCTGAGCATGGAAGTTGATGAACTGGCTGCACAGATTGCGCGAGAACTCGACCCGATGGGCATTCAAACTCCGCAGACGATCCGGAAACGCCTCAGTGAGGCGTACGTGTAACGGAAACATGTCCGTCCGGCTGCCAATTGAAATGCCCACCGCAACAAACAGATCGGCATCAGCCAGCCGACTGCCAGTCCCCTTCCGCCTGCGACTAGTTGGTGTACATTCGCCACCCGAGTAGGACATTCGTCAGCCACATTGTCCCAGGAGATCCAGCCATTCCGCGAACCCCGGGCGAGCAGTTCCAGATAGGGACCGGGCGAGCAGGACTCGATCAGAGCGTAGGCTTCGTCTGGCTTGCGCGAATGCTCGCAATTGAAAAGAACCGACCCGACCACCATCCGGCCGGGTCTGAAGCGGGAACTTGATCCCAATGGTTACGCCACTTGCTCAGCCAGAGCGCTGAGATCCACCAGATAACGGCACGCGCTCGTTGCAGCCGTTGCCGTATTCGCGAGGGCCAGCTTCCTTTCGCGGAGGACTGGAAGCCAACTCTTCACATAGAGAGCGTGATCCTTGCGCGGCTCGTTGGTGACACGGAGATCAGCGCACAGGAAGGCTGCTCCGAGTTCAGCCACGAGTTCTTCCATGGCATAGGCGTCAGTGCCGAAGCGACCCGTGAGATCGCGATCGAGGCGCGAAGGATGACCGCTCCAGTGCACGTGCTCATGGAGGAGGACGGCATAGAAGGATTCGGTCGCACTGCTCGTTTCGGTTCCGATGAAAGCGGAACGTTCTGGCATCCGGATACGGTCAGAGGAAGGCTGGTAAAACGCGCGATCGCCCCCATACTCCACTTTCGCTCCGATCCCGTTGATGAAGCGCTCAACGGCTTCCAGGTGAACGGTGCGATCATTGAGTACGGTCGCCTCATCCTGCCAGCCATCGACCTGAGCGGCATTGAACACGGCGGATGAACAGACTAGAACGCGACGCTTCTCCGTATCGCACTCTTGATCGGCCTTGCGCTTGTCGTCTTCTTTCTTGAAGAAGAGAACAGATGTTCCCCGCTCGCCTTTCCTGACATGAGCCCCGAGCTTCTTCCACTGGAGGAACGTCCCCCAGAACGGGGAACGGTAGTGACGCGCCCCGGCTGTCGTCCAGAGGGCGAGCGTGTTGAGACCGTGATACGAGCGGCGGGAGACAACGTTCCTCGGCAGGCCGAGAGTCGTACCTCGGTGCCACGGCATCGTGTATCCTCCGTCCATGTCTGATTCGATCGCTTTGATGATTTCCGCCGTGACGCGTTGGTACACGTCGGAATGTTTAGGGGTGGCTGCTTGGTCCATATGACATCTCCTTGGCACACGAGGAACACCGCACCATGCGGTGCTCCCCGGTGCCCCGGAGCGATCAGCGGGACCTGGCTGGCTATGCTTCTCTTCCTGGTCGTGGCCTCCTCTTCGCTTCAAGCGGAGACCCTGTTCGGACAAGTGATCGGGGTAGGCGACGGTGATACTGTTACCGTCCTCGATGCCAACAAACAGTCATATCATGTACGCCTCACTGGCATCGATGCCCCCGAAAGGAAGCAACCCTTCGGCGATCGCTCGAAGCAAGCGCTTAGAGCCTTGGTCTTCGGGAAGCAGGTCGAGGTGGAGTGGCACAAGCGGGATCGATACGATCGCCTCATCGGCAAGCTCTTGGTGGCGAAACCGGGAAACGCTTGTGCCGGTGACCACTGTCCGAGAACACTTGATGTATCTCTGTCTCAAATCGAGGCCGGCCTAGCCTGGCACTACAAGAAATATGCTAAAGAGCAGGCAAGCGAAGACCGGATGCAGTATGCCGAAGCCGAAGACACCGCACGGGCGAAACACCTCGGTCTCTGGAGCGATCACGATCCGCTTCCACCATGGGAATGGCGGAAGCCTTCGCTCAAGTGACAGTCTCGTTCGCGTTCTTGGTGGCGTAGTAGGTCAGACCAAGCGCCGCAGCATCGAAAAGACCTTGGCGCGGGTCCTCGCTCATCCAGAGCTTACGGACTCGCGGAAGGCGATGCGCGAAAGCGGGAATCTGCGTTGCAATGGCTTTGGCAATCTCGTACTTCGTGACGGCACCGACCGAAGCGAAGCAGGCCCGTATATCCGCGCGCGCGAAGCGATGAACGTCGATCTCTTCGGTTGACGCGAGGTGCCGGAGCATACGGTAGAGGCGCCTGATCCTGGCCGCCCGGTGAATCTTCCCCTTGTCCGTGTCTTCCATGACAAGGACTTCGGGGTGATAGAGTTCGATTAAGGCTTTCACGTCATCAAGGACTTTGGCATTTTTGCGCTTCTCGCGGACTTCTTTGACTCCCCAATCGAAGGGCGCGTCGGGTCCTTCGAAGAGGACAAAGGCGAAGCCATGCGAAGTGGGATAGAGGGCGAGGACAAAGGATGGAGAGGTGTTTCGGGTCATACTCCTTGTGGGTGAGCGGATGAGACGGTAGCGCGTTTCAGGGCCAGTTCGAGAAGCTCGCACTTGCGCTTCTCCCTCGGGCTGGTAGTGTTAATGAGGCCCTCGTAGAGGATGGCGGCTCGTTGCATGAGCACTTCCTCAGCTTCCGCATAGACGTGCGGGAAGAGAGATTTCGGGGGCTCCCCAAAGAGCACTTCCAAGGCAAGTGCGCTCTCTAAAGTCGGGACGCGCTTGCCTTGCTCTATGCGGGAAATACAGGTGCGACTTTCAAAGCCCAAGAGGTCTGCTACCTCCTTCTGCGTGAAGGCCCAGCGTCGCCTCTGGGTCCGCACGTAGTTCCGCGGCATTTTTGTTTTCATACGTTCCGCCTCGTTCCGGGGGTTAAGAAAGTCCGGAAGAATTGTTGGGTACATTGTCCCGCTGATGTTCAAAATCGCATAGTGTGGAAAACGTGCCAGATCGGTTGCATTCTGGAAAGTCAGGGGACATGGGGACTTGGGGGACTGCGGAGAGGTGTCGGCACTTTCGATGATGGCGGAAGATGGCCCCTGTTTCTGAAGCATTCTCAGGTACCAGGGCACTTGCCTGAAGTCCCCCAAGTCCCCATGTCCCCATTGGCTCAATCGATCTCCGCTGATTCGGATATGATGAAGCCAAGTCCCCGATCTGAAGGACCGATACATGACGACGACACCGATCAAGATGACGAAAATCCGCTAACCGGTAGCCAAGACCTATGCTCAGACTCTTTTTTTCCTACTCACACAAGGACGAAGCGCTCCGGAACGAGCTTGAGATCCATCTCGCTCCCCTCAAACGGGAGGGCATCATTTCCTCATGGCACGATCGCCGCATTTCGGCCGGCGACGACTTTGATGCGTCGATCAGTTCCGAACTCGAAGCTGCCGACATCGTGCTTCTCCTGGTATCCGCGTACTTCCTCGCTTCGGATTACTGCATCGAGAAGGAACTTGCCCATGCCTTGGAAAAGCATCGGGCCGACACCGCCGTGCTCATCCCCGTCATCCTGCATCCCTGTGATTGGCACTCCGCACCATTCGGACACCTGCGGGCGACACCGACTGACGGCAAGCCGGTTTCACTGTATGCTAACCCACACGAAGCATTTGCCATCATCGCGAAGGACATCCGAGAAGCGGCACTACGCTTGGGAACTGCCGGAAGAGCGGCCCCGTCCCCGGCCTTGAAGCGTCCCCGCATGGCCGCGGGTCCCGAACCTGGCCCGCGATCGAGCAATCTTCGCGTAAAGCGCCACTTCGACGATCACGAACAGGATGCGTTCCTGGAAGAGAGTTTTGAATACATCACCCGCTACTTCGAAGGCTCGCTCGATCAGCTCGCGAAACGAAATCCGCAACTGAAAGCACGACTCAAACGCATCGATGCGACGAGCTTTTCAGCGTCAATCTACGACAATGGCAAGAGAGTCTCCGAATGTTCCGTGTGGTACGGAGGCTCGGGGTTTCGCTCACGCGACATCGCCTTTTCCCATACGGCTGACCTACGGCGCAATAGCTGGAACGAATCGCTCAGCGTGGGAGATGACGGCTACACCTTGCATCTCAAACCTCTCGGCATGGCCATGATGGAAAGCCGGAGCGAAAGTGTCTTGTCTCAGGAAGGGGCAGCAGAGTACTTCTGGAGCCTTCTCATTCGTCCCCTGCAGGAGTAGAGGGAGGTTGGGGTGCATCTCAGGATTTCGACTGTCGGGGCAAGGAAAAACGGGGTTTACTCCGTTTCGTGTGGAACCGCCTCTGCGCCACAACTCCTCCCGCAGA
>ERZ761602.8749-NODE-8749-length-10058-cov-3.478356_pt1 | contig 10058 bp, 9 predicted proteins | sample MGYA00512165_ERZ761602 | MGnify/ENA primary metagenome ERZ761602 (study PRJEB28899, sample SAMN02445085) | bioreactor sludge metagenome | biome: EBPR sludge; isolation source: Thorneside wastewater treatment plant | place: Australia: Brisbane, Thorneside...
GCGCCGCGTCCGGGCCGCAATGGAAAAGAAACACGGCCGGGAAAAGCTGCCCGAACACTTCCGTTTCTTTGACACGATCTGCGGGGCCACCCAGGACCGGCAGGATGCGTTGCAAAAACTGCTGACGGACCCGATGGATCTGCTGATCGTGGTCGGCGGTTACAACTCCTCCAACACGTCGCACCTGGCCGAGATGGGCGAGGGCAAGCTGCCCACATTTTTCATTCGCAACGCCAGCCGCATGGAGTCGGCGCATCTGATCCGGCACTACAACCAGCACCTCAAGCAGGAGGTCGAGACGCGCGACTGGCTGCCCACGGACCGGCGCATCGTGGTCGGCGTGACCGCCGGCGCTTCGTGCCCGAACAATCTGATCGAAGACGCCATCCGCCGAATCTTCGAGCTGCGGGGCGTATCCGTGCAGGAACTGCTGGCCAACTGATTTGCCTTCGGTGGCCTATGCCCCAGACCCGCCAGGAACTCGAACAACGCGAACGCGAAATCCTCGCGCCCTACGCCCAGTTCAGCGCCGCCTCGCGCGGGCGCAAGTTCAAGGAGGAGCCGCCGCTCTGGCGCACTCAATACCAGCGGGATCGCGACCGGGTCATTCATTCCAAGGCCTTCCGCCGGCTCGAGTACAAGACGCAGGTTTTTCTCAACGGCAGCGGCGACCATCTTCGCACGCGCCTCACGCACACGATGGAAGTCGCCGCCATCTCGCGGAACATCGCCCGCGCCCTGCGCTTGAACGAGGATCTCGCGGAGACCATCGCGCTCGCGCACGACCTCGGGCATTCGCCGTTCGGTCACAAGGGCGAGGCCGTGCTCCACAAATTGATGAAGCGCCACGGCGGCTTCGAGCATAACTCGCAAAGCCTCCGCGTCGTCGAGGAACTCGAGCAGAAGTATCCCAAGTTCTCAGGCTTGAACCTGACGTGGGAAACCCGCGAGGGACTCGGCAAGCACCAGACCAGTTACGACAAGCCCGGCAAGCGGGCCGAGTTTCGCCATCGCTCGCCCTCGCTGGAGGCCCAGGTCGCCAACCTCGCGGATGAGATCACGTATTACAGCCACGATCTCGACGACGGACTCGAATCCGGGCTGCTTGACGAACGCAAGCTGCGCAAGGACGTGAAGCTCTGGGCCGAGGCCGGTCGATCCGTGAAACGGGAACACGGCGAACTGCCCGACGAAACACGCCGATACTTCATCATCCGCTGCCTCATCGACGGGCATGTGCAGGATGTGGTGAACTCCACCGAGGCCGCCATCATCGCCTCCGGCGTCGCCTCGGCCGACGAGGTCCGCGCGCAGGCCAGGCCGCTCGTGCGTTACAGTGACCGCCGCAAACGGTTGAACCTCGAACTGCGCGACTACCTTTACCGGAACCTCTATTACAACCCGGTGGTGCATGAGCCCAACCTGCGCGCGATCCGGTTGCTCGAGCTGATGTTCAACCACTTGCTGAAACACCCCGACGACATGGGCGAAGGCTCCCGCAAACGCATCCGCAAATGGGGGCTGCATCGGGCGGTGTGCGATTATCTTGCTGGCATGACCGACCGTTACCTGGTGCTGGAACACGACCGGCTTTTCGGCGTGGCAATTTAGCCAAATGGCGGGCGAACTGCCCCTTCTCCGAAACTGTGCCGCCCATGACAAGCACATGTCCAAAGCAGAAACCGCCCACCTTTACTCAGACTGGAGGGGCGCGGCTCGGTGCCTTTAACGCGAGTTATCCATTCGCGAAACTCTCCGGTGACGCTGAATCACTGTGGGTTTCTTGCCTTGGTCGCGAATATCGTTTTCCGCGAAGCGACATCCTTCGATTGTGCAAATACACCGGTACATTGTCAGTTGGGGTTCGCATTGAGCATGTCCAGGAAGCGGCTCCGAAACTGGTGGTGTTCTGGGTATCAATGTTTTTCTGGACCGCTGGTTTTCAAAAGCTGAAACAAGAATTGGAGCGTCTGGGTTATTCCATTTCGGACTAGACTGAGACAAGCGGAGTCGCTGGTTCGCCATGACTTCACCGCGAACATGCCAGGTGAGGTTTGCGATCCGCAGGTTTCTTCGCTACCCTGCACTTCCGAGTTTTCATCATCGCTTCAATTCAAGCCCTGTTTCACATGAGCCAACCACCATCAACCGAAGCAACCGCCGAAGCCCCCAAGCTCAAGCCCGGCTTCCTGTGGCGCTGGTTGCGCCGGCTCGCCATTGCCCTGCCGGTCCTGCTTGGGCTGCTCCTGGTCACGCGGATGCTGTTCTTCGCCGGTCCGTTCCGGCCGGTGGAGCAGCTTCCGCCGGCTCCGATCATCGACCTGCATTGTCACGCGGCGGGACTCGGCTTCGGTGACAGCGGCTGTTTCATCTCACCCGCGTTGCGCGGCAATTTCCGGTTCGGCGTTTATCTGGGAAGCTTCGGCGTCAACGAGGCGGAGCTGGAAGCGCACGGCGACGGACTGGTGATCCAACGCATTGCCGAACGCGTGGCCGGCAGCCAGCATGTGGATCAGGCGGTGGTGCTGGGCATCGACGGCGCGGTGACCGACCGCGGCGAACTTGACCGCGAGCAAACCGAGTTCTACGTGCCCAACGAGTTCGTCGCGCGTGAAGTCGCCAAACACACCAACCTCCTGTGGGGCGCGAGCATCAATCCGCATCGCCACGATGCGCTGGAGCGGCTGGCGTGGGCGAAAACCAACGGCGCAGTGCTGGTGAAGTGGATTCCCTCGATCATGGGGATTGATCCGGCAGACGAGGCCTTGCGGGCGTTCTACCTCAAGCTCAAGGAACTCGACCTGCCCCTGCTCACGCACGGTGGCCAGGAGAAGTCCTTCACCCATGCACGCGATGAACTGGCTGATCCCGTTCGCCTCAAGCTGCCGCTGGAACTCGGCGTGAAAGTCATCGTCGCGCACATTGCGTCCACCGGAACCAACGAAGGTCAGGAGGACTTCGAACGTTTGCTGCCGATGTTCGCGACCTATCCGAACCTTTACTCAGAGATCAGCTCGCTCACGCAGGCGAACAAGCTGGGCTACCTGCGACGCACGCTGGCGGACGAGCGCCTGCGCGGCCGGCTGCTCTACGGCAGTGATTACCCGCTCATCAACACCGCGCTGGTTTCCCCGTGGTTCTTCCCGCTCAATCTCACCCGAAGTGAAATGAGCGAACTGAGCGCGATTGAAAACCCGTTTGACCGCGACGTGGCGCTGAAACAGGCGCTGGGTGTGCCCAAAGAAGTTTTCGCGGCGACGGCCGAAGTTCTTGGCCGAGGCCGGAACTGAACGCCTTCGGCGTCAAGAAACCGCCGCGGCGTCCTCGTCCTCCTCCAACGTCCCGCCCCGGCCTTTGCCGGCGTACTCGTTCAGTTTGTTGCGCAAGGTGCGGATGCTGATGTCGAGCAACTTGGCGGCGTGCGTGCGGTTGCCGCCGCATTTGTCCAGCGCGGCAAAAATATGACGCTTCTCCAGTTCGGCGAGCGTGAGGAGATTGCCGTCGTCCGCCGTGTTGAAGCTGTCGCCACCACCAGCCGAAGGGGACGAGGCACCACCACCGCCGAGTGACAGACCGGAAAGCCCGAGATTCTCCGCCGTCAGACAATCACCATCCGCACTGAGAATCACCGCGCGCTCGATGACGTTTTGCAACTCGCGCACGTTGCCGGGCCAGTCGTGGGCTTCGAGCGCGGCCTTGCAGTCAGCGGCGATGCCCTGCACCCGAACGCCATGCTTGCGGGCAAACCGGTGCATGAATTGTTCGGCCAGGAAGACCACGTCCTCCTTGCGTTCGCGCAACGCCGGCACATGAACCGGCACGACGTTCAAGCGGAAGAACAAATCCTGGCGGAACTCCTTGCGTTCGACGCTCTGCTCGAGCTGGCGGTTGGTCGTGGCGACGACGCGGACATCCACCTTGATGGTGCGGTTGCCGCCGACCCGCTCGAGTTCGCGCTCCTGGAGCACGCGGAGCAGCTTGGCCTGCACGGTGGGCGAGACTTCGCTGACCTCGTCGAGCAGGATGGTGCCGCCGTGGGCCAGCTCGAATCGGCCTTCGCGCTTGGTCATCGCGCCGGTGAACGCGCCCTTTTCGTGGCCGAAGAATTCACTCTCGATGAGATTTTCCGGGACGGCGGCGCAGTTGACGCGGATGAAGGGTGCGTTGCTGCGCGGGCTCTGGCGATGGAGCGCGCGGGCGACGAGTTCCTTGCCGGTGCCGCTTTCACCCTGGATCAACACGGTGGCGTTGGTGCGCGCGACCTTCCGGATCAGGCTGCGCAGGTTGTCCATCACGCGGCTCTGACCCAGCAGCTCGTAGCCCGACGTTTCGTCGGACTCGTTGGTCAGGTATTCGTTGACCTTGACGAGCTGGCTGAACTTCTCGGCCTTCTTGAGGATCGCGTCAATCTGGTCGTTGGAAAACGGTTTGATGAGGTAATCAAACGCACCCTCGCGCATGCACTCGACGGCGGACTCGACGGTGCCGAAGCCGGACATCATGACGACGAGCGGCTTCTGCGGCCGGGCGTTCAACTCGCGCAACAACTCGGTGCCTTCGCCATCCGGCAGGCGGACGTCCACGAGCATCAAGTCCCAGTTGTCCTTCGCGAGGTAATCGTTGGCGGCGCTCAATGTCTCGACGGCGGCGACGTCGTAGCGGCGGTTGCGGAGCTGTTGCTCGAGGTTCTTGCGAACGATGAGGTCGTCCTCAATGACAATGATCTTCTCGATCGGCATGACACATTCAACTTCCGGCCGGGCCGCGCTGGCGCTGATAAACGTTGGCCACGTAGTTCGGCCGCGTGCTGTTCGCCGGCGGCAGGTGCCGGGGAGGAATCATCCCCCGCCGCAACAGCGCCTGCTCGTTTTCCCGGTCCTGCACGATGATCTTCATGATCAAGTCCTGGCTCTGCCGGAGCAACGCCGCCACTTCGGGGTGCTGCGCCCGCTCGGCGGGACTGGCCTGCGTCCACCTTAAGCGGTGCTTTTTGAGAATGTCGAGCGACTCATTGAGGCGGGGCATCAGATTCTTCCGGGTTTCCGAGCCGACGAGCGGCTGGCTGGCGTCGGCCTCACGGAGCGCGCGGCCTTCCTTTTCGACGGCGGCCAGGATCTCGTGGTAGAGGTCCTGATGGGAGCGAAGTTCGGCGACAAGTTGCATGGGCGAGATCATTTACTGATTGGTGCTGACGTTCTGGGCGGGAGTCAAGGCCGCCTGCTGGAGTTGGATGCGGGCCTTCTCGGCCTCGAACTTCCATTGGATGAAGTCATGCCGCCACCGCGCCATGTCCACCAGAGTCTTCAAGGCGGGACCGTTCGTCACCGCGAGTCTCGCTTCCTGGTCGAGGATCAACTGGTAGGTCTTGACCGCCTCGGCGGGGGCTTCGAGGCGCTCGTGGATCAACCCGATCTGGTACCAGACCGGCAGCCGCCAAGCGGGACTCTCATCCAGTTCGGCCAGCTTGAGGTAAAGGGTCAGGGCATTGAAGTAGTCGCCATCCTGGTAGAGCCGGTTGGCAATCTCGTTGCCCGTGCGCTGCTGCCAGGCCTTCCAGCCGGGTGAATCCTGTGCCACGGCTGATTCCAACAGAGCTTTGACCTCGGCCAGTGACTCGGCATTGCGGCCCAACTGCTTCAGCGACGTCGATAGGAGATGGCGCACGTGCGGACTCTCGCCCGATTCCGGATCGGATTCCAAATAGCTCTTCGCCTGCGCCACGAGATCACCGTGCTTGCCCAGACCGTCGAGGCACAGGATCAGTCGGTAGCGGATCATCGAACGGTTGAGCAGCGTGGAATCATCGCGCAGCAGCACCGCATACTTGTCCGCAGCCTCTTCCAGTTTGCCCTGCGCGTAGAGCGTGTCAGCGATCTGTCCCTGGGCAAGGAGCACCAGCCGGCGATAGTATTCATACTCGTCCACGTTCAGGTTGAGCGCGGAGGAAAGCACAGTGTGAAACTTGGAGAGTGCCGCGTCGGGTGCGCCGAGTTCACGTAGCAACAAACCTTGATAAAAAATCACCTGTGGCACCCCGGCGTCCTGCGGATAACGCGCGCGGAACATGCCGTAAGTTTTCAACGCCTCATGGGTCTGGCCGGCGCGGTACTGCGTGGTGGCCAGCTCCATCAAGGCCGTCTTGCGCAACGATTCATCCGCCTTGCTGTCGAGCACCTGCTGGAGGTTCGCAAAGGCGAAATTGTAATTGCCCGATTCGCGCTGCTTGCGCGCCATGTCGATGCGCTGCCGCCACTCCGAGGCATCCGGTCCTGCGGGTTCCTTCACATTCAGTAAGAAATCCCGGGCCCCACCGAAGTCCGGGGCATGATCAAACGCAGAGTCCAACCCCGGCGGCCGGCCGGACGCGGGTGCGTCACCGGCACCGGTCTCGGTTGCCGGCTCGATCACCACAGCCGTCTCGACAGACGGCGCCTCATCCAATGGAGTCGCGTCCTGTGCCTGAACGCGTGAAACGACCACCGCCGCCAGCGACAAACTGGCGGCCAGGTAAAGGCGTAACACTGATTGGCTCGGCGGGGGCAACGTCATACATCAATTCAGGGCGAACGATAAACCGCGCGGCTGGGCGGTCCAGATACCACAGGCTGAGGCGGCAGAAAGGCGGGGGGCGCGACGATCACCGTGGAGCGATTTGATCCACGTGAGTGTTCGCTGGTATTAAAGATGCCCAGGATTTCGGTGATCCGCCGGGCTTCTTCAGCCTCGGAATTGATGGGAGGCATCACTTCCAGTTCCGTGGAGGGCAATTCTCCAGTGGTGCTGTTGGCATCGCCGGAAGTCGCGGTATCCACAACGATCGAACTCGAGTCAGTAACCGTGCTGTCCGGCTGCGTGACCAATTCCGTCGGCTCATCCGCTGAAGCTGCCTCTTCGGTCTCCGCAGCAACTGCTTCTTCGACGGGCACTTCAACCGGTTTGCCCAGCGCCAGAATGCGTTCGTTCACCGCGGGCCGGGGTAAAAGCGGTTCGGCGACTCGCAACATCAGGGGCGGCCCCTGACGGAGATAGCCATCCTTGCCGGCCTGCGCGAACAACGCGCCGGAAATCAGCAGCAGGAAGATATAGGAGCGGGTAAGCATGATCGTATGGATTAAGCGACGGCCGGCTGCACACCCAGCACGCTCAACGCTTCGGCGTGCGACGTGACGAACCGCAAGTCCTTGGTTTCTTCGTAGTTTTTGCACTCTTTGGTGACCGCCTCCGAACCGATCAGGGCGGATTTGACCGCCAGCTCCGAGCAAAGCTGGAGCGACGACAGCCCAAGTTTGATCAGCGTGATGTCCGCTGTTTTCAACGGGCTCATGTCGATCACCAGCTTGTCGAGGCCGGCATCCACCGCGCCCGTCACCTGGTTGCGCAGATGCAGGAGGATGTCACTCGCCACCGTCGGGTTGAAGGTGGGCGGCAACTGGAGCACCAGCACGCCATCCTTCTGCGAGAAATACTTGTAGGACGTGTCGAGCCCGAGCGCACGCGTGAGCTTGAGCTTCACATCCTCGAAATCGATCGGCTTGGTGATGATGCCGGAGAAGCCGACCTGCTGGGCCCGCGCCTGCTCCTCCACGGCGGTTTTCACGCACAGGCCAAAAACGGGCACCGACTTCGTCCGCGCGCCCGCCCGCATCATTTGAAACAGCGTGTACGCACCGTTTTCCGGCAGCGACAGGCTGATCAAAACGACGTCCGGAACCGCGCGACCGCAGCTCTCCATGGCGAGCGCGGTGGACGCGGCGCCTTCGATCTGCCAGGCGGTGTCCTTCAAGCCCGAGCCGATCTGACCGATGATCGCCTGTTTGTCATCCACCACCAAAATCTGGAGCGCATCATCGTAGCGTCGGGCTTTCAACGTCGCTTCGCCCTTGGGCTTGAGATCAATGATCCGGCTGACGCGCTCGACGATGACCTCTTCCCGAAAGGGTTTGATGAGGTAATCACGCACCCCTTGCTTGGCGATCTTGAGCACGCTTTCCCGACCCGCCTCGGCGGTGAGCATGATCACGGGAATGGATTTCAGCCCGGGATCGGACTTGAGCTTGGTGAGCATCTCGTAGCCGTCCATGAGCGGCATGGTGTAATCGAGGATGATCAAGTCGGGCCGCTCGCGCGCGGCCACCGCCAGGCCCTCGACGCCGTTCTGCGCCTCGAACATGTCGATGTCGTAGTCCTTGAAAGCCCGGGTGACGATCAGGCGGATCGTCCGGCTGTCATCCACGGTTAGAATCTTGCGTCCCATACTTCGATCTCATCGCATACGGTTACTCACGCCTGGCTCTCCGGTCGCAACATGATCTCCACGACGAGCTGGTGTTCGAGTGAGCGGAAACTGAACACCCGCCGGATGGTGCTGCTCACCGGTTCGATCTGAAAGTTCGTGCCCCGCACAATCGACGGAATGGTCATCGCGCAGGACAGCCCGCGGTCGCTCAACCGGGACTTGAGATGGCCGACGATCATGTTTGCCAGTTCACCCATCGAGTCGTTGACCAGCTCCTTCTGCTCGATCTCGCTCGCGGACAAGTGCAGCAGCTTCTCGGTCAGCCGCACCGCCAGTTCCACCGGCGCGTAAATGTACACGACGCCGGTCACCCGGCCGATGAACCCGACGGCACCGGCAATGGTCGCGCCCGTGTTGACGACCGGGGCATGCGGCGGCTCGAGCTGCACCTGCAACCCGATCATCGTGCCGAACACCTCGACGACGGCGGCTTTGAGCAGATCTTCCAGATCGTCAATCATGCTCCTGAGTCATCGGCAATTTTCGCCGGGGGTTTAGGGACCGGAGTACTTTGCCGGATAACTTTTCCGCCCTGCTCAAAAATTCCCGTCAACTTTCCCCGCCGGCTGCCGATATCCAAGCCTGCTGTTATGGATGTACTGACCGCTCCCAAACCCGTCCTGCCCCTCACCGAACAACAGGTTCAAGTGCGCCTCAAGCAGAGCGCCCGCCTGCCCTCCCTGGGCAGCATTCACAGCGCTTTGCGGGAACTGCTGACCGCCGAGCAGCGTTACACCACGCAGATTTCCGAGGTCATCCGTCGCGACCCTTCCCTGACCGCCCGGCTGCTGCGACTCGTAAACTCCGTCTATTATGGCCTCAGCTCGCCGGTGAATTCGATCGAGGAGGCCGTGTTCTATCTCGGCGTCCGGCAGATTCGCCAACTCGCGATGGTGACGCCGGTGATCGAGGACTTTCAACGGCTCGCCGGCAACACGCCCTTCCCGTGGCGCGGCTTCTGGCAGCACTGCATCGGCACCGCGATTCTGACCCGCGAAGTCATCAGCGCCGTCGAAGTGCCCGCTGATGAATCCGACTACGTCGCGGGCCTGATCCATGACATGGGCAAGATCGTGATGGCCGCCTCCTTCCCCGAGCACTTTGCCGAAGTGCGCCGCCGCATGAACGACGAGACCAACGACCTGTTGCAGGTGGAGGTTGAAGTCCTCGGCATGAACCACGCCCAGCTCGGTGCGCTCTATCTCAAGAATCACAACCTGCCCGAAGTGATGATCGAAGCCGCGAGCTTCCATCACGAACCGGAACGCGCCTCGCACCACGGGCGGATCGTCGCCGCCGTGCAGATCGCCAACCTGATGATGCGCTACGCCCGCATCGGCGAGAGCGGCAACCCGCACGTCCCGACCGACGACGACTGGCTCAAGGCCACCGGCTGGGGCATCCTGTATCCCCACCAGGACGAGTCCAATCACGCCATCGCCCGCGCCGCGCTCAAGCGCAGTCTCGACCGCCTGCCGACAATTCTCGAGGGGCTGGTTTGAGGGTCGGGGAATAGGCCGGGTAAACGGCCCGGACGCAAACCGACCAACCACGCCAACCTGTACTGCGGTCTCCCTTTACGACTTCTTGATCTGGCTCAAGATGGTTGAATCCTTGATCTTGTCATCCGCCGCGAGCAGGAAGGCCTTGGAGAGGATGATCGACAGCGTGCGGTCCCCCTCGAACGGCAGTTGCAGACTTCCGTCATCAGCTTTGGCCTGGTTGGGCACGATGCAGAGGTATTGATCATTCGGCTCCATGA
>ERZ761602.8750-NODE-8750-length-10057-cov-4.061288_pt1 | contig 10057 bp, 11 predicted proteins | sample MGYA00512165_ERZ761602 | MGnify/ENA primary metagenome ERZ761602 (study PRJEB28899, sample SAMN02445085) | bioreactor sludge metagenome | biome: EBPR sludge; isolation source: Thorneside wastewater treatment plant | place: Australia: Brisbane, Thorneside...
GAGGGTGGTCGCATCCCAGCCCTCGGGGGCGACCATCATCGTCCGGCGCGGCAAGTCGAAGTGCTCGAAGCCGCGGTCGGTCGCCTCGGAGTCCGGATCGGAGCTGATCGGCTGCGGCCCGCCTTCGAGGTTGTTGGTCGCGGTCCGCAAGATGACCGCGATGTCTGCAGCCGACTCGGCCGCCGCGAGGACCGCCCGGCTGTAGCGGCGCAGCTCTTCGAACAGCTCGATCGCCGGCGCGAGTTCGCAGACGCCGCGGTACTGATCGGGCCGCTCGACGCGGACGAAGTGATGGACGTACTCGGCCGGGATGCGGATCGGGTCGGTCGAGTTCCAGGCCGCGAACTGTCCCAGCGGATGATGCTGAGTCCGGTGGTACTCGATCACGTTTCCCCACTGATCGAATCGCATGCCGTCGATGTCGGGGAACGACGAGTTGCCGCCGGGGAACGCGTCGAATCCAGGCGTGTGAAACTGCTCGGCCTCGTACCAGCGGACCTGGAACCGGACGGCCGATTCGAGCTTCGGGTTCAGCTCGCGCACGCCGAAGAAGTCGCCGGCGAGAACTCGCTGGATGATCGCGGTCCAGAGTCCGTGAGCGAACAGCGTCTCTTCGCACCAATCGGCGAACTCGCGTTCCAAGGCGTTCGCCGCTCGTGCCGCGCGGTCGCCTTCGCCGGCGGGGACGATCTCGACACGGGGACCGCTGCCGACGACGTCGTTCGCCAGAGTGTGCAGCATCCCTTGGCAGTAGCAGTTGTTCCGATAGACGTACCGGGCACGAGCTGCGAGCCGCCAACGCGTCGCCTGCGTCGCGAGGACATCGGCTCCGGTCTGCGAGGCGTACTGCCAGAGTCGCCGATTGTCGGTGTTGTCCTGAGCCGACTCGTAGACCGCTGCCAGGCGTTCCGTCGGGCGCGACGGCGGAATCGGGGACCCGTCCGGGAAGACGAGACCCGACGCGCGGCGGCGACGGAATGCGTGGATCGACGAGGTCATCAGTTGACGGGCCGCAGCTTGAAGAAGAGCGACTGGATCGTGTTCCGGCGGCTGGCCGGCTTCATCGCCGAGTCCGCGGCGACGCGATCCTTGGCGTCTAGGAGGTCCTTGAGCGAGTGTGACTCGGCGCTCTCGCCGTCGGTGCGGTAGGCCTTGGGGCCCGAGACCGCGTTCTCGATCGCGGTATCGATTTCGGTTTCGTCGATCGACACGGCTCGGGCCCCCAAGTCCATCGCAGCAGGAACGATGGAATCATCGCGACGTGCGCTCGTTTTCGAGTCGCATTCAGCCCGACTGCGGCGGCGATTCCGGAGAGTTTGTGGGATATCCCACAATTCGCTCCGTGGTGACCACGGCGTGACCGCAGTGGCGGCAGTAGCGGGTCCGTCGGATGCCGTCCTCGATGTAGACGACGCGCTTGCTCTCGAGCGCCGGCTCGTTGACCAAGTGGCGGCAGCCGCAGCGAGGGCACTGCAGTCCGACGCCGGGACGAAGGTGCGGAGGAACGGCGGCTCGGCCGCGCTTAGCCGGCATGGAAGTTCCTCGAGGTGGGAGGCGGAGCAGCAGCTCGTCGGCGACGCTTCGACGGCTGCTCGGTCGGTGCGTCGACGAGCTTCGCGCCGACCATCGAAGCGGCGACGCAGCAACCGACGAAGTTGTCGAACCAGTGGTTGTCGGGCTTGCCGGGGCGAGGCTCCCACTCGTCGCCGACACGGCCCGAGAGTTCCTCGCGAAGCGTCTTGCGGAACTCGGCCCCCATGTGCTCGCCGAACTGCTGGTGATGGCGGAAGTCCTGGCGATAGAGCACGGCGCATCCCGGATCGCCGACGCTCGTCGCGAAGCGGCGATGCGCGAACGTCTTCCAGTAGTTGACGTCGACCTCGAGGCGGCGGAGCGTGCCCCGCGCCGAGGGTTTCATCAGTCGCCAGTGGAGACCGAGTTCCTCACCCGGCTTGAGCTTGATCTCGTCGAACGGCTTGTTCTTGACTCGGACGCCGATGCCCTTGCTCGGGATGATGACCGCGCTCCGCTGATCGGCGATCCAGCGCTCGACGATGCGCGTCTGGTAGCCGACGTCGACGAGCATCCGCTCGATCGGGATTGCGACTCCGTCCTCCCGCTTCCACTCCCGACCGAGCAGGAAGGCTTTCAGGTCATCGAGGCCGCGACGGACGCGAGCCTCGGCGCCGAGGCCGGGATAGATCTTTGAAAGCGTCTCGGTCACCGTGCGGACCGAGAAGTGCCGAGTCGGCTGCGAGGGCCAGGTGCCGTAGTCGACGACCGACAGGTCGAAGCGACCGGTGTCCACCGCGGCGACGACGAAGTAGAGGATGTCCCCCTGGACGTCGATGTGCGCGACCAGCTTGTCGGCTTCCAGCGGCGCGACTCCGCGCACCATGCGGCCGACCTTGTAGGCGATCGCCTGCGCGTCGAGGAACTCCTTCTCTTGGACCTCGTCCTCGGGGTCATTCTGGTACTCGGCGAAGAACGTCCGGCGGTCTCGGAAGTAGAGGTGCATTGCCGACTGGATCGCCGAGACCTCGTTCGGCTTGAACCGCTGCGGCCAGCTGGCGACCGCTCCCTCGGTGAGCTCGTCTTCGTGTTCGCGAAAGTAGTCGTTGGCGGGCGACAGGTCGTCCGGGTTGTCGATGCAGTTCGCGGCGTAGACCTCGAAGTACCGATCCCAGGCGGACAGGTTCTTCGGCATCGACTTGAGCATCTGCCGACAGGTGCCGCGCCAGAGCGGGTTTCGCGTGCGATCGAGGATGCGGCAAGCCATGTCGTTCGGCTTGATCTTCGTGCAAGGCATCACCGCGGCGATCGTCTTGTCGGGTCCGGCCATGCCGAGGACGGCACCGGCGACGAGGGCCTCCCGCACGTCGTTCTGGCGATCGCTGGCCGCCGACTCGTCGGTCTGCGGATCGTCGAGCAGCACGAACGACGGCCGCACGAGTCGGCCCGTCGGATGCGTGAAGAGCGAGCCGCGGATCCCGTCGCCCGTCAGGCCGGCGACGCCGAGCACGATTCCGGCAGTCGGTGCGAACTCGGCCGCGGAGTTGACCGGATCGTTCGGCGGCGGCGGGACGACCGGGAGGACGATCCGCTCCTTCTCCCAGACGATCTGCGTCGACCGGCCGCAGCAGAGCTGGCCGCTGGCCTTCATCGCGATTCCGCCGAGCGAGATCGCGGCGTGCGAGATCTCCGGGAAGTCGGCCGCCCACTCGAGATTGAAACGGCACCAGGTCTTGATCGAGTCGATCGCTTCGACCGCCTTGGTCGCGGTCGCTCCGATGAGGAACGCGTACTCGGTGTGGGCGAAGCTGATCGCCCAGTGGAGCGCGATGCGGCACCAGCTGCTCTTCCCGCTGCCGCGCGGCATCGCGAACGCGTAGAGCGCCCCGTACCGGATCGACTGCTCGATCATCCCGATCATCTCGAGCTGATCTTCGCTCGGCTCGAGGTAGCAGACCTCGGGATGATAGACCTGGCCGAAGCGGAGCAGCGACCAACGGCACGACTCACGACGCTCGACGTTCGCGATCGGCGGCGGCGGACCGATGTCCCGTCCGGCGACCGAGACGCGTTGGGCGTACTCGGCCTGCCGGCTGACGATCTTGTCCCAGGCTCCGGAGCTGCCGCTCCCTGCGATCATCGATCAGCATCCAGAGGCGCGGGTCGCCCGACTCCCGCCCCCGAACCGTCGGCCAAGATGTTCGGGCCCGTCCCCCCGGCCGGACCCGACCCCCAAAAAGCACGTAAAAAACAAGTGTTTCCGCCCGGCATGCCTCCCGCTTGGCATCACGAACAGGCCACCACCCCGGAAGGACCCGCCGTCTCATTCTGAGACGACCCCCGCCATGGGTGGGCGTGTCTTAGGATGAGACGCACCCCTCGTCAGGGCCGCTCCTGACCCTCGACCGTCAGCAGCTTCACCGGAACGGGATCGCTCAGCGTCGACGCCACCAAACAGATTTCGTGGCTCGCATTCAGCGAGTAGGGAACAGGCCTCGACGCCGCTTGCTTCGCGGTGAACGCGATCGCGACGTCGTTTTCGTCGAGGCACTCGTACCAATCAGTTCCGCCGGTCTCGCGCTCGTAGATCTTCACCGACTTCGCGTTGAGCGCAGAGCCGTTGGGAACGAGAATTCGTCCGCCCCAAGCGCGACGAACCTTGATCGGGGTCGCATTGGCCGTGCTGGTACCGACATTGATCGCTTCGGTGCCTTCGTGCGGGTAGAGCGTCATTCGATTCCTCTCCTTCATGCGATGTTCGAGCGGCGTCTAAAGGCGAACGCCCTTGCGTGTGCAACCGAGTCGGACGTCGGCCACGAGCTTCTGACGTCGCGGAGGCTTCCAGCCCGGGATCTTTCCGCACTTCCGCAGGATTGCCTGCAGCGACTCCGTCCAGAGCGGCCCGCAATCCTTGTGGAACTGGTCTCGCGGATCGCGAGCGTGACCGTACTTGTCACCGCCGAACTTCAGCCCCCAGAGATGACAGATCTCGTGGAAGAGCAGCCGACCGAACGTCAGCGGATTCGCGAACGGGTCGTGACCGATGAACGACGTCGCCCAGATCTCGCGGCTGTTTCGCGTGACCATCGTCCCGTAGTAGCCGCCACCGATGTACGTCTCCTTCCGCCCGACCGAGACCGGGACAAAAGGGCGTTCGTGCGGCTTGACCCACTGGAATCGAATGTCGATCCCGTACTCGGTTCGGACGTGCTTCTCGACGGCCGATGCGGCTCGCATGAACCGGCCGCGCGTCTTCGCGTGCGTTTCGTAGCCCGACAGGTCCGACCGGATCAGCGTGTGCGGGCCGTTGAGGTAGCAAAGCCGAACGACGTGCGGCATCACGCCTCCTCCGCTGCCAACGGAATCACGCCGCACTCGTCCATGACCGCGAGGTGATCGATCGACTCTCCGGCGTCATTGAACGCGACCCGGAACGCGACTCCGACAGCGGCAACAGCCGCGGCCGAAAGCTGCTGGACGACGATCCGCTGCGTCTCCCGCGGCATGTCGAGCAGACCGGTCGGTACCGACTGGCCGACCGACTGCTCGAAGCGACTGATCCATCGTTCGAGATCCGAACGCCGAGCCACGAACGACGAGACGTACCATGCCTCGCCGTCCTTCGTGCCGCACGGAGTAAGCAGCGTACCGGCATCCGGCCACTCCGAGGCGTACCACGCCTCGACGCCAGCTCGAAGCGACTCGGGGTAGAGCAAGAGGATTCGGTACGTCCACTCGGTAGTCATCAAAACGCCACTCCTTCGGTGCGAGCAATGTAGCGTTGGCGGGCGAGCCACTCTGCCGACGAGTAAGCAGTCGACGGCGTCCAGATCCCAAGGCCGCAGATCATTCCATCGAAGAGGTTTGCCGATCCATTGGCTGCCGACGATCCAATGAGCACGACCTGACTGTCGGTGTTCTGAGTTGAGCCGTCAGTTTGAAACGACGTTGACGATGCAATCGCAGATCCATTTTTTGACAGGACGGCATCGCTTGACGCATACAAGAACTCAGCCGCTAGAAGAAATGGTTCAGCATTGGAAAACACGCTGGGCACAGTCACGAACTGAGCCGTATCCGCGTCGAGCCGCCTTCCGGCCAGTGCTACTCTGCCAGCGGCGGCGGATTGGTTGACTAACAGCGTGGCTCGAGCATTTTCGGACGCAGCAATACTGATGTTCAGCACTGCTGCATTTGATGGCTCGCTCGTCGGAGCAATCGCTGCCGCGACGTAAATCCGGGGCACGTTCTTGAACGCAGCGACCAGCCCAGCAAACGACAGTACGTCATTGACTCCGTCGAACTGAACCGCTGGCCGTCCATTCACGCCGGTCGGTCTCACGACTGCGCGAGACGCATCCGATGGAGAGACCCCATTGATACTTCCGCGGCGATCTCTCCACGTCCCGACCGGATCGCCGTTGCTCGATGCGGGAGTCGTTGCCGACGCTCCGGTCCTCTCTCGGAATAGGCCAAATCCGGCGTCGAGCCACAGCGCGAGCGACGAGTCGGCGAAGGGGTTGTACTTCACTGACGGCGCAAACCCGAACGGACCGCCGGAGAAGCCGAAGGGGCTGCCTTGTCGAAACATCACGAGGCCTCACTCGAGTCGGCGAGTCGTTTCGGGATCCGTCGACGGGACGAGCAGCAGCGCCGTCCCGTCGATTGCCGCATCCGCTCGGATGATCGCGAACGTCCAGGCGTCGAACTGCTCGACGCTCTCGCGACCAGGCCGGAGCGGCAAAGCGAGCGACTGCCGGATCGGCAATCGCTCGAGACAGCACTTGCGAGCCGCGGTGCGGATCGCTGAGGCCTGAGCCTCGGGGAACAGGTCGTCGATCGAGGAGCCTTGCAGCTCGATCGTGCGGCGGCCGAACTGCCGGCCGAACTGCTCGTTCGCCCAGACGATCAGCCCCGACCGATCCAGATGGAGAGCAGCCAGAGGCAAGCCCTCCACAAACGGCCATGCGCTCGACGCGATGCGGCCGGATCGGTCGACGTCGGTCGAACCGAGCCGCAGCTCGAGCCAGGATCGAAGGACGGCAAGTCCTCGCCAGCCTGCCAGCAGCGGGACCACCGCCGAACCGATGCCCGTTCCAATTCCGATGACGAGCAGTTGCCATTCATCGAGATCGCCCACCTATCAGCCCCTTAGCCACGATGCGTCGGCGCGGAGCCCCGCCGCGCCGACGGAACCGCCTCAGCGACAGCTGCAGCCAGGCACGACGAGTCGCGCGGGACCAGGCTGCAGCGGCACGACGAGGCGAGCCGGAGGTGCGACCAGCGTCGACGAGACGCGGAGCCTCTCGACGGTGACCGACGGCGCCACGATCGCGGCGGGTTGCTCGACCAGCAGCAAGGCCGACGGCCTGACGTAGTCGACGACGGCGACGCGCTGGAACGTCGGCGGCGAACCGATCCTCGCGATCGCCTGGTCGCGGGCCCGATCGGCCTCGGCACGCAACTCCTGGACAGCCTGACGACCGTCGACGATCCCTTGGGTGAGCGCGCGCAGCGGACCGACGCGATCACCCGCATCGGCCTCGGGCGGCGCGAACAGCCCGAAACAGCAGACCACCATCAGCGCACCGAGCGCTCCGCATACTCCTCGCATCGATCAGCCTCCCAACAGGATCTGCAGCTGAGCCAACTCGACGTCGGAGAGCGGCTGCAGCGCAGCTCCGGCGGCGTTGGTCGGGGGCGGCATCGCTCCCGACCGGACGGAATCGAGAATCCGATCGGCGGTCGCTCGGTCGACACCGGCGAACGTCTCCGGATCAGTGAACAGGATCAGTCCGCCCTTGGCGGCGGCGCCGGTGTGACAGCTGGCGCAGCGCGACTGAAGGACGCGGACACCGGGCGGCACGTCGTCGGTCGAGGCAGCCGCATCGGTCGCCGGGGCAGGGGAGGGGAGCTCCTCCGCGGTCAACGCTCCAGGCTCGACGCGGATCGAGAAGCCGCCCGCTCCGTCCGGCGTGATGCAGATCGTCTGGCCACCGGAGACGAGTCGCTGAGCGGTCTGCGATCGCAGCTGCGACGGCACGAGTCCGCCGGTCGGCAGCGGATCGGGCTTCGTCGCTTCGATCAGCGCGGCCTGAGCCCGCAGCAGCTCCGCCTGAGCCGCGACGCCGAGCGCATCGGTGCCGAGTTCGCGGTAGACCGTCAACGCCTCACGAGTGAGCGCCTGCGATCCGTCGGTGAGCCTCGCGGCCTCGCGGAGGATCTGCGCCGGGTCGACGCGGTACGGGGCAGCCTGCAGGGCAGCGGTCGCCGGATCGGCGTAGCCGTAGACCGTCGAGCCGATGCCGATCGGCGCGGCCGGGTAGTTGTTCTGGACGATGATCGGTGTCGCCGGATAGGCGACCTGCGGCGCGGCGACCAGCTGAGCGACCGAGTGATCGACGATCGCGAGCGGGGCGGCGTGCGCGACATGAGCGACGTGCGGGGCGCAGCGGACCGGGCCGCAGACCAAGCGGCGCGAGCCGAGGCCTCCGCCGGCGAGCGAGTCATCCGGAGTGACGAGCAGCGCGAGCAGAGCGGCGACGATTGCCGCGACGGCGATTCGAGCGAGCGGGATCATCGATCAGGCCTCCGAGCATGAGAGCGAGCGAGAGCGAGTGCGTAGACCCGATCCCAGTCGGCACGTCCGACAGGGATGCCGGCGCGAAGCGCGGCGAGGGTCGGGTCTTCGACGACGGCAACGCCGGCCGGAACGTCCGGCGGGGCGAGCAGCTCTCGGAGTAGGGCTTCGGAGGACGGGTCCGATTCGGCTCGCTCGAACCCCAGCTCGCGCAGGGCGATCAGCGGGACGACCGGCTCGTAGCGACGGCGGCCGTAGATCTCGGCCAGCAGGTCCCCGATCTCGGCGGCCGTCATCGCACCGCCGGTGACCTGATCGACGGCCTCCTCGTAGCGTTCGCGTCCTTCTCGGAGCGAGCGATCGAACTTCCGGCCGGCGAAGCGCACGGCGATCTCGTCGGCCGCCTGGCGAGAATCGACGACCGAAGTCTCGACGAGGACACCGACGTCCCTGGAGAGGAGCGTCGCGACGTCGTTCGCGCACGATCGGAGCCCGGCCTCGGACGCGTGACAGCGGATGCAGCTGATCGCTCCGCCCTGGAGGCGAGCGGTGTGCGGCCGCGGGACTCGCGAGTCGGTCACCAGCTGCGGCGGTGCCTCGCGCAGCAGCTTGCCTGCATCGTCGCTGATGAAGAACAGGTGCAGCCCGTTCGGCATCTCGACGATAACCTCGGAGCCGCGGCGACGCGGTTCGAGCAGCGAGTAGATCGGATGTCGATCGAGAGCCGCGGCATCCTCGTCGAAGACGTCGTCGGTGATCCAGCCATCGCCGGCGAGCCCGCGGAGTGCGAGGACCTGGCGCGGCTTGGCCGTCACCTCGGAGCGGAACATCCCGACCCGGCGATCGCCGTCGAGCTCGATCGACGCATCGCGGAAGACGCCGAAGCGAGCGAGGACTTCTTCCTCCTCGGTCCGTCCTTCGCCAGGCGTGACGTCAGCCAAGCCGCGGAGCTCGAGGTAACGGCCGCCGTCGAGCGACGAGAGCGAGCCCTCGATGAACCAGTCGGCGCGGATGATCGGCAGCGTCTCGATCAGCGAGGCGTCGGCGACATCGGCGATCGCGGCTTCGACTTCCGGTACCAGGATCCCGTCGGGCTGAAGCCGGAAGTACGGATCGGCATCGATCAGTCGCGACAGTTCGGCCGCGACCTTGGGTCGCAGCTGCGGATCCGGTACCAGCTGCCGGAGGTCCCAGCGCTGGAGCCAGCCGCCGGCGACGACGGTCGGTCGTTGGATCGTGCCCGATCGGCTGATCGCGGCGTTCGCGGCGTAGGCGACCGCATGATGCCACTGGGCCGAAGCCCAGGGCGGGAGCCAGACGTAGAACAAGCCGTCCCGTTCCTCGGGCGGGATACGCGCGAGATCGGACGCAGCCCAGACGGCAGCCGTCGGGGGCGTGGGGGTCGTCGTGATCTCGGCGGCGATGAGCGCCGCGACGGCGAGGATCATGAGGGAATCGCCCCCTTGAGTCGGCAGATGTCGACGCCACCAGCCCGGAGCACGATCTCCATCTCGGCCTCGGCCTCGGCGAGCAGATCGCGAAGGCGCGACGGATCGATCGGCGTGTTCGGCCTCGGCGCCGGGGAGCCCTTCAGCGGATAGAGCCTCTGCAGGCGAGCGATGTCGGTCCCCATCAGGTCCCGCACGAGCCACGAGTAGGTCGGGGACATCAGGTCCCGCGGGCCGCTGCTGTGATCGAGCCCGAGCGCGTGGCACGTCTCGTGTCGATTGACCGGCAGGAACAGGATCTCCTTGGGCGCGGTCGTCGGGTTCTCGAGAGGCGACCAGAGGTCATCGAGGTCGAAGTAGATGCCGAGCTGGCCGCGAAAGTTGCTGTTGCTCGGCATGTACGCGTAGGCGAGCGTCCCGCCAGGACCGTCGAACTGCGCCCGAGGGCCGCGTCCGGTCGCGAACACCAGGTTCGCGCGGCTCGGATCGTCGACTCGCTCGAATCGCAGCCCGCAGA
>ERZ761602.8753-NODE-8753-length-10053-cov-3.482897_pt1 | contig 10053 bp, 3 predicted proteins | sample MGYA00512165_ERZ761602 | MGnify/ENA primary metagenome ERZ761602 (study PRJEB28899, sample SAMN02445085) | bioreactor sludge metagenome | biome: EBPR sludge; isolation source: Thorneside wastewater treatment plant | place: Australia: Brisbane, Thorneside...
GGGGAAGTGGCCGCACATGATCACCGAGTGGCTCCACAGGTTGCGGACCAGGTTGGCCACCGCGTTGGCGGCCAGGGTGCGCCGCCAGCCGCTTCCCGACAGGGCCGGGTGGACGACGTAGTCCTTGGCGACCTGACGACCCGCCTTGCGCAGGGCCTTGCGCAGCCGGACCTTCGTCTCGGGAGGCATCCCGCGCTTGCCGCGGATCGCGTCGCCGAGGTCGGCGTCGTACATCGTGATGCCCCACTCGAAGATGCACGCGGTGATGAGGTTCCACAGCGGCTGGACCAGGTGCCGCGGCTGCCACGGCTGCTCCTCGGCGACCCGCATGATGCCGTAGCCGAGGTCGTTGTCCTTGCCGACGATGTTGGTGTACTTGTGGTGGACCTCGTTGTGGGCCCGCTTCCACTGCTCGGGAGGCGAGGAGTGGTCCCAGTCCCAGTTGGACGAGTGGATCTTGGGATCGCGCATCCAGTCCCACTGGCCGTGCAGGACGTTGTGGCCGATCTCCATGTTCTCGAGGATCTTGGCCAGCGAGAGGCTGGTGGTGCCCACCACCCACGCGCCCCGGGAGCGCCCGAACAGCAGGAGGGCGCGGCCGCCGAGCTCGAGCCCGCGCTGGACCGCGATCACCCGGCGGATGTACGCCGCGTCGCGGGCACCCCGGCTCTCCAGCACCCGTTCGCGCAGCGCGTCGAGTTCACGACCGATCTCCTCGACGTCCACGGGCGTCAGGTGACCGGCGTACGACGGGCGGGCGGGTTGGGTGGGCTGGGTGATCGTCACAGGGCCTCCAGGGTCCGGGCGGTCAGGTGCCGTCAGCCCCGTCCGACAGCGTGCGGTCAGCATGACAGGTCCATGGGTGCCAGTACCCATCATCGGAGGCTTCAGGGAAAAGTTTGAGCCGCAGGTGTTAGACGGGATTGTTTCCGGTGGGTAACGTCACCCCCAGTCGCGGCCTGGGAGAGGGGCCGTGACGAGCACCAACCTCGTCATCCATCAGAAAGGCATGACCACATGAAGTTCGCCCGACTCGCCTCGCGCGTGGCCGTGGGAGGCGTCAGCGCTGCGCTGGCGACTGCTGGCCTCGTCGGCATCACCACGACGTCCGCCTCGGCCGCGCCCGTCACTTCCACCTACAGCTGCGTGAACCCGCTCGCGACGTTCCCGGCTGACGTCACCGTCGACATTGCGCTGCTGCCGAGCACGGCGAAGGCCGGCTTCCCGATTCCCGCCGGTCTGTTGACCTTCACCTCGAGCTTCAAGATCGACAACACGACCGCCGGTGGACTCGGGCTCCTGGGCGTCACCGGTGGCAAGTCCGACGACTTCGGCACGGCGTTCGGCGCGACCGTTGCGCCCGCGCCCGTCGTCTGGAACACCGCCTCGTCCGACGCGACGCACACCACGTTCAGCGGATCGGGCGCCAACGCGGCCTTCACGCTGCCCGAGGCCGGTAGCTACACCGTGACCCTGCCCAAGTCGTTCACGCTGCAAGGCACCAACGCCAGCGGTCAGCCGGTGGCCGGCGCCACGGCCGCCTGCAGCGCCGCGTCGCCCGCCACGCTCGGCACCATCACGCTGGACAAGCAGGTCGGCACCGTCACCGCGAAGGGCCCCAAGTCGGTCAAGGTGGGCAAGAGCGTCACCATCAAGGGCAAGGTGACCAACGAGTTCGTCAAGACCGGCGGTCCGGCGGTGACCGGCAAGCTGGTCATCAAGGACGGCAACAAGACCGTGGCCAAGGGCAAGGTCGGCAAGAACGGCAAGTACAAGATCGTCGTCAAGAACCTCAAGGTCGGCAGCCACAAGCTGGTCGTCCAGTACAAGGGCGACGGCTACACCGCCAAGGCGAAGGCCAAGGCCGTGAAGGTGAGCGTCACCAAGAAGTGACGCAGCGCCGCTGAGCTACCTCAGCTAGTTCTAGCCACGGGCTGCCGGTCCCCCCTCGGGACCGGCAGCCCGTGTCGCGTGTGTGCGGGCCTCAGCGGGTGGACTCGCGGGCCACCAGCTCCGGGGTGAACAGGATCTGGCGGTGCTCGTGGAGCGGGTCCTGGGCCTCGTCGAGGGCCAGCTCGGCCGCGGCCTGGCCGAGCTCGTGGCGCGGCTGACGGACCGAGGAGAGCGGCACCGCAGCGGCGGCTGCGAACTCGATGTCGTCGTACCCGACGATCGCCAGCTCCTCCGGGACCCGGGTGCCGGTGCTGATCGCGTGCTGGAGCAGCCCGAGCGCGGTCAGGTCGTTGGCACAGAACGCCGCGGTCGGACGACGTGCCGACGACAGCCCCGCCACTCGGGCACCGGCCTCGCGGCCGGCGTGCACGTCCAGCGAGGTCGTGGCGACCACTGTCAGTGCCGACTCGGGGAGGCCGGCCTCCGCCCACGCCGCCCGGGCACCCTCGAGCCGGTCGCGGATCTGACCGAGGTTGGTCGGACCGCCCACGAAGGCGATCCGTTCGTGGCCGCGGTCGATGAGGTGCTCGACCGCCAGCCGACCGCCGAGCAGGTCGTCGACTGCGACCGAGCAGAACGCCGAGTCACGACGGGTGCGGTCGACGATGACCACCGGCGTGCCTCGACCGCGCAGCGTCTCGAGGGAGCTCGCGTCGGGATCGACGGGGGTGACCAGGATGCCCTGCACTCGCTGCTGCTGGAGCAGATGCAGGTGCTGCCACTCGCGCTCTTCGCGCTGGCCGCTGGTGCAGAGCATGAGGGAGAGACCGGCCGCCTCGGCGGCGGACTCCATCCCTTGGGCGACGTCGGTGAAGAACGGGTTGCCGGCGTCGAGCATCACGTAGCCGAGCGTGCGGCTGGTGCCGGCCCGGAGTTGGCGGGCCGACTCGTTGCGCACGAAGCCGAGCTCGGCGATCGCCTGCTCGACCCGGGCCCGGGTCGCGGGGCCGACCCGGTCGGGCCGGTTGAGCACGTTGGAGACGGTGCCCAGTGCGACGCCCGCGCGGGTGGCGACGTCTTTGACCGAGACGCTTCGCTTCGCGTTCACCATCCACCTCCGGTGACGGGTCGTGCTGTGCACCTGTGAACCAGGCTATGAAACGTTGCCGAAAGCACTGTAGCGGACGGTGTCCGACCGTTCCTTCTCGTGCCGGAGGCTGTGCGCTGAGCGGCGACTATGACCGTGGTCACACTGCCACTGTGGGAGCCGAAGGAAGACCCCACGACGATGCTCCGCTGCTGACGGTGTCGGGCCCGGTGAGGCCTCCGGTCGACTCCGGGCCGTCGCTTGAGCGCAACCACGTCAGGGGTGCGCGGGCAACTGATTCTGTGTTGTGAATCGATTCAGATCCGGAGGTGAACGATGGCGGGTGACCCGCTGCTTCAGGTCGAGGACCTGACCGTGGAGTTCCCCGGCGTACGTGCGCTCGACGGTGTCGCGTTCGCCGTCCGTCCCGGCGAGGTGCACGCACTGGTCGGTGAGAACGGCGCCGGCAAGTCGACGCTCCTCAAGGTGCTCGGCGGCGTCACCGCCCCGACCCGCGGCCGGGTCACGCTCGCCGGCGGGCCCTACCGCCCCACGCGACCGCGAGACGCCCAGGAGGCCGGGATCGCGGTGATCTTCAAGTATCCCAGCGGTTATGCCGGCGGCCTCGTCGTCAACGGCGGCACCGTCGGCAAGACGACGTATAAGGCAAATCCCGGCATGAGGATGAAGGCGCTGCGCATAGGTGCGCAGGGCATGGTGACGGTGCAGTCCGGGGAGTCTGTCGATCTCACCCAGGTCCTCGGCCCGCCGGCCGACAACCTGGCCGCGCTGGCGGCCGTCCCGATCGACGCACCTGACCTCAGCCAGGTCGTCGACCTGACCAGCAGCTATCGCAGCGGCAGTAAGACCGACGCGCTCGGCGCGGGCAGGTGGGCGCTCCACGTCCTTGATTTCCAGTACGCTCGAAGCCAGGGTGACCCGGACTACATCGACAGCCTCGACCCCGAAGCCCAGAAGGCCTACAACGACATCGTGATGGGGGAGTATCTCAAGAGGTTCTCTGAGTACTTCGGCGACACCCTTCAGGGCTTCGCCGACGACGAGTCGGCAGCCTCGGACTGGAAGCGGGGCATGATCCCCTGGAACGAGGGGTTGCGCGCGCGGCTGGAGGAGAAGAACCGCAACGTCGCTCAGGTCATGTTGGCCCTGTTCATGAACCGACCGGCTGCCCAGTCCACGACTGAGGGCGGCCTACTACCGGGCCGTGAGCGACCAGTGGGCCGAGGTCTACTGGAAGGCCAAGTACGAGTGGGCTGAGACGAACGGGGTCAGCATCATCTCGAACCCGTTGTTCGACGAGGACACGCCGAACGCCGCGGTCAGCGCGTCGGGGAACTTCTTGACGATGCACCAGTGGGCGCAGGTGCCTGGCACCGACCTGATCGGCAAGATTGCGGCCGCGGACCAGAGGGAGGCCGAGCGGTTCCTCCCGAGGCCGGCGGCCAGCGTGGCCCACCAACTGGGCCGGCCTCTGGTCTACGACGAACTGCTGGGCGGTTTCGGCTGGCACGTCAGCCCCGACGATGTCCATCAGGTCACCGCGCGCGCAGCCTTGCGTGGCGTCAACTTCGCGCTCTATCACGCGCCGTTCGACACGCTCGACAGCGCCTTGCCGCCGGCATTCCAGTCGGAGAACCCGTGGTGGCCGTGGATGGACGACATCAACACCTGGGCGGGCCGGCTGATGGAGTTCGGCCGGCACAAAACGGCGGCGCAGACCGCGCTGCTCCAGCCCAGCCGGTCCAACGAGGCGATCCACGACCGCAACGTCTCCGCCCACGATCAGCACGATGGCGCCTGGATCCAGACCATGAACGACCTCGAGGACGCGCAGGTCGACTTCGACCAGCTCGACGAGGGTGCGTTGACCGATGACCCGGTGGTCCTCGCGCATGCCGAGATCAACGCCGACGGAACGATGACGGTGGGCCAGATGACCTACCGGACGGTGGTGGTGCCGCAGGCTCCATATTTGTCCCTGGAGGCGGCCAAGACCCTGCGCACGTTCGTTCAGAGCGGTGGCGAGGTCGTCTTCGTGGGCACGCCAGGACTGATCCAGGAGATCGAGGGCCGCAACACGGCATTGACCGATGTCCTGGTCGACATCCTGAAGATGAAGGAGAGGTCAAAGGCGGTCGTCGTCTCGGCGGTGGGTGAGGCGGTGGCCTCCCTCGGCGGCGCCGCGGTCTCGTTGTCGCCGGCGAGCTCCCAGGTGCGGGCGTTGCGCTTCAGCCAGGGCGACACCGACGGCTACCTGGTGAGCAACGAATCACTGGACCTCGCCCCGTTGGAGGTCGATGTCACCTTCCCGACCCAAGGTGTGCCGATGGTGTGGGACCTGCACACCGGCGAGGTCACGCCAGCGCCGGTCTACCGGATCGTGCCGGGCGGCACCGTGGTGCCGATGAGCCTCGGTCGGCTGGAGCCCGTCGGAGTGACGATCACGCCAGGCCCGAGCCCATCGCACGCGACCCTTCTGTCGGGCGCGGACGGCACGGTGGTCTCAACCTCGGTGCCGCCGTCGGGGGTCGGGCTGAGTGCGCAGGTGCGGTTCACCGAGTCGGGGACAGGGGTCCTGAGTGGTGTCGACGGGACGGGCCACAGGCTGGTGCCCACCGAGACCAAGGTCACCGTGCCGGCACCGATCGCTTTGGGCGGTAACTGGCAACTGCGCTTCGACAGCGGCGGACAGACTACGTACTCCCGTCCGTTGGGGAGCTGGACCGCCATCCGGCCGAATCACTCCGGTAGCGCGACGTACACCGACTCGTTCGTCCTCACAGCCGATCAGCTGAATGCCCAGGACCTCGATTGGACCTTGGACCTCGGCGATGTCAGGACGGTCGCGGCAGTGACCATCAACGGCACGTTGGTCGGGAGGCCGAGCTGGATGCCGTACACCTTGGATCTGCCCAAGGGATTGTTGAAAGTGGGCACCAACCTGATCAGGGTGCAGGTGGCCAACACTCCGCAGAACGCACTGACCGACGACAACATCCCTTCCGGTCTGCGCGGGCCGGTCCAGTTGGTCGCGTCGGTGACTCAGACGGTCGGTCTGGAGCCCGAGCCGTTGCGGTTCGACGGTCCTGGATTGCCGGCGCGGGTCGATGTCCAGTACTCCGACCTGGTGACCCAGGAGCCGGGTTTCTCGGTCACGTCCGGGGGGGCGGATGCCTCGCAGTTGACCAGGCAGGTGACCGGATTGCCGGCCGGGCTGCGCCTGGACAGGGCCTATTCCACCGGTGCCGGGGTGCGGCCTAGTCGAGCCGGCTGTCGGATCCGAGGCACGGTAAGCGCGCTGCCGGGGAGTTATCCGGTCTCGATCGAGGTCACCGACTCGATCACGAAGCAGACCGTGCGGACCACCACCACCATCGTGGTCGCCAAGGAGCGCGCGGAGCTGAGCTTCACCGGCCCAGAGGAGGTCGAGGTGGCGAAACAGGGTCAACTCGACATGGCGTTGACGGCGAGCGTGAGAGAGGACGATCCCCTCTCGGGTATGTCGGGCGGCGACCTGAGCAAGGTGGGGTTGGTCTTCTCCGATGTCAGCACCGGCACCCCAAAGCTGCTCTGTAGGACAGTGTTCAACCAGCAGGGCGTGGCCAGTTGTCACTATCGGGCGGCCGCGCCGGCCACGGATCAGAGCATCGTCCTGGAGGTCACTGCTCCGGGCCAGTACTACGACATCGATCCGGCCCGCGGTCAGGTGGAGATCCACGTGGTCGAAGGGGTCGACCCACTGGCGGTCACCTGGTCGTTCGTCAAGCGAGATCCCAAGACCAACCTCGTACTACCGATGGATACGACGTATACCGATGCGGTGTCGGACTTCGAAGAGTCCGATGGGGTGAAGAGGAAGCCGATCGTGGTCACCGCCACGACGGGCAAGGCCAACCCTGAGTGGAGCCTGACATGGGAACCCGCCACGCTGCCGGACGGCCTCGAGCTCAAACAGGAGATCTCTGCCGACCGCAAGACCGCGACCTGGCGACTCCAGGGGACTCCGAAGGGACCCGTGTCGAGCTATCCCTACATCCTTTCGGTCAGTGACGGCACCGAGACCAAGACCAACCCGAACCGATTCACCATCCGGGTGCTTCCCGATTCCGCGACCGTGGCATACACCGGCGAGACCGAGGTGGCCTCCGGAGCGACGATGACGCTGGCCGCCAAGGTGACCGAGGTGTCCGACGGTACCCCCGGCGACCTGAGTAAGGCCTCCGTGCTTTTCAGCAACGCCGGGGGGCGGACCCTGTGCGAGGCCAAGGTGGAGCTACCAGCCGGGGCGGACACGGGGACGGCGTCATGTCAGTACCGGCCGAACCTCCCGCAGACTCTGACGGTCCAGATGAACGTGCGAGGCTTCTACGAGGGACAGAACTCCCAGACCATCACCGTCTTGCCGTACCCCGCTCAGGTCGCCGTGGAGCCGGCCGAGGTCTACGCGGAGGCTCCGGACGACACCGAGGCGCAGGTTCCGTTGACGGCCACCGTCAGCGCGGTCGACCCATCGCTGGCAGCCATCTCGACTGCGAAGGTGAGCTTCGCGGTCGTGGACCAGGAGCACGGCGAGCCCCTTTCGCTGACCGGATGTGAGGACGTCACGGTCGAGGCGACGACGACCATCGGGATCGGGACGGCCGGGTGCACGTTCACCGGCGAGATCGGCCACCGTTACAACGTGGCGGTCACGGTGGGCGGCCTGTTCTCCGGTGAGACGACCACCGTGGTCGTGGTCCACCCGAACACCGGGCTCGAGGTTTCCACCCCAGCCGATGAGTTGCGGTTTGTGTACTCCGACCCGGTCGAGATCGGGTTCTCGGCCACGTCGAACCGGTCTGAGCCGGAGTGGTCGGCCGAGGTGGTGGATTCCGCCCTGCCGCTCAAGCTCAATCCGGGCGACGCGCCGGGTACCTGGACGCTGACCGGGACCGCGGCCGCGGCGCCTGGTACCTATCCAGTCAAGGTCGAGGTGAAAGATGGGTTGCAGCGCCAGACCGCGACGATGAACGTCTCGATCGACCCTGAGGCGGCCACGGTCGCGGTGGGTCCGGCCGAGGTGGTCGCCGGCCCGGGTGAGACCGAGGTCGAGGTGCCGTTGGTCGCGACGGTCACCGAAGCCGACGACGAGGCTGGCTCGTTGGGGGATATCTCCAAGGCAACCGTGGCCTTCGAGATCTCCGACGGTGACACCGAGTGGGCCGTATGCCGGGGCGTCTCGGTCACTGCGACCGAAACAGCTGGCGTGGGAACCGCGACGTGCAGGTTCATCGGTCAGGTCGGCGTCACGTACCACGTCGAGGCGGCCGTGGGTGGCAGCTATGTCGGTGACGGGTCCGGAGGCGTGACGGTCAAGGCCGCGACGGAGGCCGGGTTGGTGGTCACCCCACCAGCGGGCGTGCTGTCATTCGGGTATTCCGACCCGATCGAGATCGGGTTCACCGCGACCACCGGCCGTGCGGGGCCGATCACTGTGGAACAGACCTCCGACCTGGGGCTCACGCCGACCCACAACGGCGACGCCTGGACCCTGAGCGGTACGGCGGGCGTGAAGCCGGGCGACTACCCGGTGAGCCTGGAGGTCTTCGATGGTGAGGACACCCAGAAGCTCGACCTGATGGTCACGGTGGTGGCCGAGGAAGCAGTGGTCGAGTACGCCGGTCCCGCGGAGATCACCGCGACCAAACCCGGTGACACCCGGGTCGAGGTGCCGCTGCGGGCCACGGTCAGCGACGGCGCGGACAACTCGTTCGGTGACCTGACCCACGCCAGGGTCTCGTTCCTCGATGCCGGCACCGGGGAACCCCTGCCCGGCTGCACCGACCTCGCAGTCAGCCAGGTCGGCGTGGGCACGGGCACCGCGGGGTGCAGCTACTCGGCCGAGGTCGACACGAGCTACCAGCTCCGGGTCGAGGTCGGTGGTGACTACTACACCGCCCCACCAGCCACCGGCACGTTGGTGACCCGCGCGACGACGACCACTCCACCCACCCCACCGACGAGTGAGGTGCCGGACACGGTGTTGCGTGGTGGCCCGGGTCAGTGGCTGCTGGCGAGCTCGACGACGGTGGTCTTCGATGCCCAGCCCGTTCAGCCTGGTCAACCAGCGGCGACGTTCGTGTGCACCCTGGACGGGGTCGCCACGCCGTGCAGCTCGCCGTACACGGTGACCGGGCTGGGCCAGGGCAGCCATCTGCTGACCGTCGCCGCCACCGTGGCGGGTCGGACCGATCCGAGTCCGGCGCGGGTGGTGTTCACGGTGCCTGCCGGTGCGAAGGCGCTGAAGAAGAAGGCCGGGCCGCGGTGGAAGAAGGTCCGCACCCCGCGGGCCTACCTCGGCCAGGCGTGGACCACCCGCGCCAAGGGTGCGGTGCTGACCGCCAAGATCCGTGATGCTCAGGCACTGGCCCTGGTCGTGGGTACCACTCCCACGTCTGGGAGGGTGAAGATCTACCTGGGCAAGAAGCTGATCGGCACGGTCAACCTCAAGGGCCCCAAGGCCACCCGGGTGGTGACCCTGCCACCCCTGTCGGCCAGCTCCGGCAAACTCCGGATCGTCACCACCAAGGCCAAACCCGTCAACATCCAAGGCCTCGGCACCGCCACCACACCACCAGGAGCTCCTTGATGAAGAGACAGCTACCGAAGGCTCACGATCTGGCGCCGTTGCTCCAGTTCAAGCGGCCTGAGTTGTCTCCGCGTGCTCGGCGGTTGGCGAGGGCGTTGACGATCGAGGATCTGCGCCGGATCGCGAAGCGGCGTACGCCGAAGGCTGCCTTCGACTACACCGATGGTGCGGCCGATGGTGAGGTGTCGCTGGCCCGGGCGCGGCAGGGGTTCGCGGATGTGGAGTTCCACCCGGCGATCCTGCGTGACGTCTCGTCGGTGGACACGCGTGTGGAGGTGTTGGGGGAGACCTCGGCGCTGCCTTTTGGGATCGCACCGACCGGGTTCACCCGGATGATGCAGACCGAGGGTGAGGTCGCCGGGGTGACCGCGGCGGAGGCGGCGGGGATCCCCTACTGCCTCTCCACGATGGGGACGACCTCGAT
>ERZ761602.8754-NODE-8754-length-10052-cov-3.081925_pt1 | contig 10052 bp, 4 predicted proteins | sample MGYA00512165_ERZ761602 | MGnify/ENA primary metagenome ERZ761602 (study PRJEB28899, sample SAMN02445085) | bioreactor sludge metagenome | biome: EBPR sludge; isolation source: Thorneside wastewater treatment plant | place: Australia: Brisbane, Thorneside...
CGGCCGGCCTCGGCCAGGGCGAGGCATCCCGTGACCATGCCGGGCAGACGGACCTGGCCGGCGAGGTGGATCCCCAGAACCCGGGGCAGGCGATCCGTCCGGATGGCGACGGCGAGGGCGGCATGGACTCCGGCATCCTCGGCGAAGCGGGCCAGGACGGTACGGCCGCGATCGAAACGCACCTGCCGGTCCATCCACGGCCCCAGGGTGGCCACCGCCGCCGGCGCGCGCCGGGCATCGCCGAGGGCGAGGAGCAACGGCCGCAAGGCCAGAGTATCCGCGCTGTCGATCAGGATGGCCGCAGTCTCGGCATCGCTGTGACTCTGGAAGGCGGCATCTTCACGACGGCGTTGTTCGACGGTGGCGGGCAGATCGATGACGATGGCGTCGGCACCGGACCACCAACGCAGGCCGGCCGAAGCACAGAGCCGGTCGAGGGTTTCCCGCAAGGGCAGACCATCAGCAGCGACGGCGCAGGTCAGGGCGAGTGGTTCCGGCTCATCGCGCGGATCGAAGCCGCCTCTGATTCCCAGGCGCGGATGGACGATGACATCAGGCCGCATTCCGAGCGGCAGGGCGACGCGAAGAACCTCCAGGGCCAGGGGCACCTCGACCTCATCCAGATGCACGGTCACGGGCTGGGCGAGGATCGCGTCCATGGGCGCGCTCGCCAACTCCTGGCCGTCGAGAACCAGATGTGGATCCGGCCGCAGCAGCCACGCGCCGCCACAGGTCACCACCAGGGCGGCGACGACGGCGAGGGTGATCTTGCCCAAGGACCAGGAGGCACTGAGTGCTGCCACGGTGCCTTTGCCCGTCGCCGCAGCAGTGCTGATCAGCGCAGGCAGGCTCGCCGGAAGCAGCGCGGCCTGGGCCGGTGTCAGGGCGGCGATCAGGGCCGCGGTGCCGACGGCGAAGCCGCGGCGGCCGAGCCAGTCGCGGAGGCGGGCCAGGCCGCGATGGCTGCGCGTGCGCACCGTCGCTTCGCGCAGACCGAGGACGGCAGCGATGGCGGCATCGTCGAGACCGTCGAGGTAGCGCAGTTCCAGGACCTGACGGAAGCCCTGGTCGAGGTGCCCGAGGCCCTGGCGGGCGGCCTCGCGCATGACCTCATCGTCGGCACCGGAATCGGGTTCGGACGCCGGCACGGGGACCTGCGCCTCATGGCGACGACGACGCCCCGCCGCGCGCAATTGGCGGCGGGCGGCATTGGCGGTGAGGGCGAGGATCCACGAACGGACGCTGCCGCGACCGGCGAAATGCCGGGCCGATCCCAGGCAGGCGAGGCAGCCCTCCTGGCCCACGTCCTCGGCATCGGCGGCGCGCCCCCCGCAGAGGCGCAGGGCGACCCGCCACATCGCCTCGGCATGGCGCTGGAGGAGATCGTCCAGGGCCTGGCGGTCGCCATCGGCAGCAACGCGGGCCAGGAGGGGTCGATCCGGGTCGCCGGCCGTCAACGGTGGGGAAATGGCATGGTCCATGGACAGGGTCCTCGACATGGTCGATCTCCGGGAGGTTCGTCCAGGAGGAGCCGCCGACCGTCCGGCCGTTCCCGCTTTTCCGGGGACGGCCCAAGCGTCGTGTGCACAAGGACCTACAGGTTCCGTTCCGCTCCGGGCGCGACGGCCCGCCCTCGCCGCCCGGCCGGGCCATCCGCATCGCTCCGATCCGCACGACCGGTCACGGCCATTGCAGGACCACGTGCTTGGGCGTCGGCGGCAGCCTCGGAGCCGCCCGCGAGACGCCGCGGTCCCCCTCGAGCCAGAAGAGGTGGACCGGGACGCCCTCGCGGCCGCGGCTGCGATCACCGGGAAGATCGGGCAGGAACTGCCCGTCCGGGCCCTGGGGAGTGCCGTCGACCAGACGCAGATCGGTCCAGACCTCGCCGTGGAAACCGATGTCCTCCATCAGGCGGCGGAAGTCGCGGGTGTCCCGCGGCCAGGCCAGGACCGCGCCGGCGGCGGCGGCGACGGCGCAGGCCGAGGCATGATCGGCCTGGCGACCCAGGCGCAGGCGACGGACGCCACCGTGATCGTCGGCCAGGGCGGCGAAGCCGGCGGGGTCACCATCCTCGACCGCGGCGACACGGCAGGTCCGGGCGAGGTCGACGCGGCCGGCCTCGACGCAGAAGGCGGCGGCGGCCTCCCAGTCCCGGGGATCCGTGAGGATGCCGGTGACCGCCCAGGTACGGAGGGTCGGAACCTGGGTGAGGAGGAGGAAGTCCTCGGCCCGGGTGTCGACCAGATCCACATCCTCCAGCGGGCAGTCGACGAGGGCGCGGACCGAGGCCACGGCCGCGCCACGGGCCAGGAGGCGGCGCAACGGCGCGGCGGCGAGGAGCCCGACATCCGCGACCGCGGTTCCCGAGATGTCGAGGGTGGTCAGCCCGGCGGTGGGCAGGCCGGTGAGGTCGCGCAGGGGGAGGTCTGCCAGACGCGCCGTGGCCAGAGGCAGGCCGGCGAGCGCGGTGAGGTCCGCGACCGGCGTGCGCGACAGGTCCAGTCCGACCAGGGCCGTGGCCTGGGCCAGGGGCCCGAGGTCGGTCAGGGCGGCCCCCTTGGCCCGGACCTGCCGCAGGTCGGGACCGACGACCGGACCCAGGTCCCGGATCCCGGTCTCACCCAGGTCGACGCTGCGCAGGGGACTGCCGCGCACCGGACCGAGGTCGGACACGCCGGTCTGGGCGACCACCAGGCTCTCCAGCGGCGCGCCGACCAGGGCCTCCAGGTCGGTCACCGGCGTCCGCGCCAGATTCAGGCGACGGAGCGGCATACCCGCAAGGATAGAGAGATCACGCACGCCGGTCGCGCCGAGATCCAGGTCGACCAGGGGCTGACCACGCAGGGCCGAGAGGTCGGTCACCGGACATCCCCGGAGATCCAGGACACGCAGGGACATGCCGGCGAGGGCGCCGAGATCGGCGACATCGGTCTCGGCCAGGCGCAGACGCTCCAGGGGCAGACCGCGGAGGTCACCGAGGTCGGTCAGGGGATTGGCCGAGAGATCCAGGTCGGTCACCGGGCGGCCGGCGAGGAAGCCGAGTTCGGTCAGACCGAGGCCGGCCAGGTCGAGGTGACGGATTCCCGGGCGCGCGGCCGCGAGCATCGCCAGGCGGCGGCCCGCTGCTCCGCTGAGCACGCCACGACGCTGGGCGAGGAGGTGGATGGGCAGGGGCGACTCCGGATTCCGCGCCTGGATGGCCTCGGCCAGGTCGAGGGCCTCGTCCCATCTCCGCGCCCGCCAGCGCAGGAGGCAGAGCACAGCGTCGACCTGATCGCGCAGATCCTGGGGCACAGACTCGGCGTCCAGACGACGACGGATCAGGGCCAGCGTCCCATCGTCGTCGGCGGCCCCGGCGCAGGCCGCCGCCTTGACCAGAGCCAGGGCGGCGAGCCGCGTCCCGGCGTGGTCGTCGGCCACGCGCAGGTACCAGCGTCGGGCCGTGTCGAGGTCGCCCGACGCAGCCAGGACATCGCCAGTGGCGATGGGCGAGCCGGCGGCGGGGATCCGCTGGCGCTCGACGCGCAGGCCATGCAGGCGCACCGGAGCCCAGAAGCGCAGGCCGATGCGATCGCTGCCCGCCGTGGACACCGGCAGCAGCTCCGGCAGGTCGAGGAGGACCTGTCCGTCCACCGAGATCCGCGCCTGGCCCTCGACGGTCTCCAGGACCAGACGGTAGCGCCGACCGGCCTGGGCGGTCCAGGTGCACAGGCCTTGGCGATCCGGACGGTCGGCCAGGCGATTGAAGGACAGGCTGGTCTCGCGCCCGCCGTGGCCGGCGAACTGGCAGGAGATGCCTTGCGGGACCATCCACCACACCGGCGTCGGATCGGGATGGGCGTGGAGGGCGAGTTCGACGGCATCGATGCGGTCGATCCATTCGACCTCGACGCTCACGCGCAGGGCGCCCGGCTCGCGGACCGTAGGCAGGACCAGCCAGGTCTGCGCCGCGGGTTCGGCCGGACCCCGGGCGGGCAGGGTAAAGGGCGCACCCTCCTCACCCCAGTTGCGGACCAGACGGCCGGTGCCCAGGATCCGCCCATCGCCCCAGGTGAGGACCGGGGTCCAGGCCTCCTCCACCGGGGCGGTGGATACCGGGCGCAGGAACCACGCCGCGCCCAGACCGAGAGCGAGGACCAGGGCCAGGAGCGCCGCCGGCACCAAACGCCCGGGAGCGGGTCCGATCGCGGGAGGAGCATCCATGTCAGCGCACGATCGCCGAATGCGATCCCTGATACAAGGATCGGTGCCAGCGCTGGAAGAGGATCTGGGTGTCGTCCAGGCCCTGATTCGCCGCCGCCGTGGCCGACCAGGAGGGTGTCGGTGCGCCGTGGACGTCGTAGATGCTGCCGTCGGGATCGATGGCGACCACGGTCTCGAGGTCGGTGGTGGCCACCGGGAGCTGACGGAAGGTGTCGAAGACCTCGCCGCGGACGATCATGCGGAAGAAGCGCGACTGCTGGAAGACGAGATAGCCGGTGAGGCTGAAGCGCCGGTCTCCCGGGACGATGGGGCCGTAACCGGGGACCTCCTCGGCGGCCCGGCCGTTGAGGTAGCCATTGCACCAGATGGTGCCGTCGTGGTCGAGATCGATGCCGCGGAAATCCGGATACTGCGGACTCGCCCCGAAGAAGCTCAGGCGGATGTCGTTGACCACCATCTCCATGCGCCGCGCCTCATCGGGGGTGATGGCGATGGTCGCATCCGTCGCCGCCAGGAGGCTGGCGATGTTGTGGTTGGGGGTGAAGGCGGAGAGCCGCTTGAGGTAGGTCGCCGGGGACCGGATGGTGATCCCCGTCGCCGGCTGGGTCGGACGTCCGGCGGATTCGTAGTCCCAGTGCTCACCCAGGTTCATCAGGAAGAGGCGGTCGACCTCGGCCACGCTGTCGAGCAGGGATGGCGATTCGGCCACGCCATCGCCGTCGGCGTCGCGGTCGATGGCGAGCTGGGCACCGCCGCCGAATTCCGGGCGACCGGCCACCGCCGGCCAGCGCACCCGGCCCGCCGACGGATCCCCCTGCCAACCGCCACCCAGGTCATCATGCCACACCGCCTGGGCCACGCCGAAGGTCTGGAGCATGGCGGCGGTGAGGTCGAACCAGTAGGAATCGTGGTAGACGTAGGCGTTGCCCGGGCTGACGGCGAAGAAGTTCACGCCGCCCGGTGCCCAGACGATCCGCTCCGGGATGGCGGGGTCGTTCCTCTCGGTGACGTTCCACGGTCCGCCGATCCACATATGCTGGTTGGTGCGCGGGATGCCCGAGGGATTGCCCCAGCGGCTCTGCACGTTGATGCCCTTGCCGAGGTCGTTGCGCCAGCCGGTGAGCGTCCCGGTCGGATCCATCCCGGGATAGGGCTCGCCGAGCCATGAGAACCATGGGGCGAAGGTCGGGGCCGACCACAGGTCGATCATGGTCTTGGTGGCGATGAAACCGGGCAGGACCGTCGAGGTGCTCGCCCCGCCCCACTGCTGGCCACCGGTATTGGGATCGATGTGCACCGTGGTGGACACCGTCCGCTGCTGGTAGCGGTAGACCCGGGCCTCGACGGGAAGGTAGGCATGCCATATCCGGCTCAGCGAATCCGGCGAGGCCGTGGGCAGGTTCACCCGCCAGGGATTGGCGGAGTAGCCCTCGTCCCAACGGGTCGGCACCGCCGCCTGCCGCGCCATCCGCCCGAAGGGTGTCCAGGTGTAGGCCTGGTGGGCATGATCGCCGCGCGCCGCCCACTTGTAGCTCTCCCAGGAATACGCCGGTCCGCGCAGGCCGATGCTGGCTCCCGACAGCTGGGCACCCGGCGGCGGATCCACGGGATAGAGGGGGAAAGGGGTGTCATAGCGTCCCTCCGGCTCGCCTGGCGGCGGAACGCCGAGGAAGCGGTCCCAGTCGTCGAGGGTCTGGGGCTGTCCGCTCGGCGAGAAGTGCGAGAGGATCTTGGCGTAGTCGCGGGGATGGTTGTTGGACCAGTCGCTGGCCATGCCGATGCCGGCGAACTGGAAGACCAGCGGCCACTGGGAATTCTCGCCGCTGCAGATCACCAGGTTGGTGAAGGTGTCCGACCAGGCATCGACGACGGCGGCGTCCACCTCGCGGGCACCGCGATCGGTGGCGCGATCGGGGGTGGCCCCGGTGTCGGCATAGGTTCCCGGCACGTACGGGCCCACGGCGTTCTGCACCAGGTGCCCCTGGAGGTCATCGATCCACACCGCGTAGCGCTGGCGGTAGCGGGCTTCCTCCCGCGTGGCGACGCTGCGGAAGTCCTCGTCGTAGCGCAGGGGCTGGTCCAGGTCCGGCATCCACGGTTCCCCGCCCCAGCGCAGGGCGGGATCCTTCGACGACGGATCCGCGGCGGCGGGATGGGTGAGATGGAAGGAGATCGGCCTCCTTGCGAGATCGTGGTGATAGTGGCCGGGCTCGATCCACCGTGCATGCCCGGGTGAGATCACGGCCCCGGAGGCATGGATGTATTCACGGAAGGAGGCCCGGCCTTCATACTCGGTGTAGGGCTCATAGACCAGCCGGTCCATGGACACGTCGTTGCCGTTGGCATCCGCGGCCGAACCCTCGCGACCGGCAGGATGGTCGTCGGAGGAATCGGCGGTCTCCCATCCCGGCCGATGGGTGTCGATGGCACCGAAGCCGACGAACCAGCGCTGGCGCGGGTGGGTGGGCGTGTTGGGCGAGCGCAGATAGTCCTCGACCAGGACGGCGATGGCGTGGGCCGTCCCGGCGCGGGCGGACTGCCGCGCCAGGACCTGGAGGCTCTCGTCGCTGGCCGAATCCAGGCTCGACCGCGTGGTGGTGACGAAGGCGAAGGCCAGGGCCACGCAGGCGGTCATCAGGCCGATGGCGATGATCAGGACCGAGGCGGAGCGATGGGTGCGCATGGGGCAGCTCGGGGTCATGGCCGGGGCAGGGTCGGGCCGAGGGGAATGGCGAGGCGGAAGTCCTGGGCCACGTCGTCGCGGGACCGTTCCGTCCCCGTGGCCCGCGGGGCACGCAGGCGGAAGGACAGGCGGAACAGGGCCGGCCGCGCAGCGGCGATGTCGCGGCTGTCCGGGGCCAGGACATGCGGCCGGGCATCGAGGAAGACCCCGTCCTCGACGATCCGCGTCGGGCTGTTCCAGGCGGTGCCCAGGTCGGGAAGGACGGCACCGGCGGCGGAGCGGCGCACGAAGCCCGCATCGGGGCGGAATTCGACGGAGTCGCCATTGCGGGCGATCCAGCCGAGGCTGAAGGCATCGATGCGGAAGCTGCTGTGCAGGACCGCGGTGAAGCGCGTCGCGAGATCGGTCCCGTCGCCGGGAAGCCGCGGCGCGAGGTAGCCGTACACGGCGGGGGAGGCCCCCTCGATGGTGCGCAGGTCGTTGTCATCCAGGTCGCGGCGGCGATCGCGCCGGGGCTGGGGCCAGAGCGAGAAGGTGTAATAGACCTTGGTGGGATGGACCGGATCGCGGAAGTGGTTGCTGTTGGGATTGCTGCGCTTGCCCCGGGTCCTGCTGAGGAAGAGTCCGGGCCCGCGGACGTGGTTGGCGGCGCGCCATTCCAGGCGGAACCAGGTCAGGTCGTACTGGTCGCCGCCGGTGAATCCGTAATCGACCTCGTCGCGGAAGGGGATCGACGCCATCCAGCTGATGCTCACGGCCTCATCGTCGGTGCCCCACAGGCCATCCGCCCCCGGATCCGCCTCGGCATGCCAGGCGCATCCGGGGTGGACCGCGGCCAGACGCTCGCCCAGGGTCCGCTGCACGCCGGCAACGGCATCGTGGAGGGTGAGCACGGTGGTGGTGCGCGTCGACAGGCGCGAGAGGTTGGTCAGGGTCCCGACCACCAGGCCGAGGAGGATCAGGGTCAGCGTCGTCGCCACCAGGAGCTCGATGAGCGTGAAGCCATTCCGGTGCATCTCCCTGCGTCGGACCAATCCATTCGACCACAGAGACATAGAGGACACCGAGGGACACAGAGAGGGAAGCAGGTGACGAGATACGGATTGCCGCTGCTGGCTGCCGGCCGCTGGCTGCTGGCCCGCAAGCCGAACCAAACTCTGTGGCCCTCCGTGTCCTCTGTGCCTCTGTGGTCGAATGCGGACACCACGTCGAATGCGGACATCGCCAGGATCCCGCACGGATAGGCGCTCACTCATGGCGCCCCCTCGCGCAGGACGCGCTCGCGCAGGGTGGTGAGGTAGCGGCCCTCGACACCCCAGAACACGTCCACCGTCACCGTGGCCCAACGCCGCCGGGCGTCGATGATGTCACCCAGGGCCGACTCCTCCACCCGGCGCAGCCAGAAGCCGTTGACCTCGCCCTGGTCGCGCAGGGTGTAGGCCCCGCTCCAGGAGAAGGATCCCGAGCCTCCCCAGCCATCACCGTCGCCGTCGCCCGCATCCGCCGTCAGTCCCAGGGGCTCGCGATCGTAGAGCACGGTGCTGGCGGTCATCACACCGGTGAAGCGGCCCTGGGCCTCGCCGGCCCAGCGTCGCGCCATCGCCGCCAGGGCGGCGGCAGATCCCAGGCCGATGGCGAGGATGAGGACCACCACCACGACCTCGACCAGGGTGAAGGCACGGCGGCAGGCGGTCATGGCTCGATCCACCAGACCCGTTCGCTGAGCATGTCGGGGTCGATGACGTCGGTGATCGGCGTCCCGCTGGGCGTGGTGGTGCCCGGAAAGGTGAGGAAGCCCAGGCGGCAGCGACGGTAGACGGTGCTCGCGGTGGTCGTCCCGGTGTCGAGCCAATCGCTGGGATTGGGCGGCCAGGCCTTGCCCGCAGCCTTGAGGCCATCGACGTAGCCGCTGCGCTCGGCCACGGGGAAGACGCGCACCGCGCCATTGGCCGAGACGAAGACCCGCCACATCGGCGCAAGGCTGTCCACCGCCGCCTGGGCCGAGGGAAAGCTGGTGCGGTCGTCGAGGGAATCCGGAGCCAGGGTGATGTGCCAGCCCCCGGTGTGGTCGCTGAAGTGGGCGACCTCGCCGATCTCGTACGGGCACTCGCCGTAGGTGCTGTTGGTCAGGGGCTTGAAGGTTCCGGGCGACGGCGTGGGCTTGGCCCGGTCGTCGACGCCGGCGAGGAAGCGCAGGTCGACCAGGAAGGGCGTCGGTGCCGGGGTCTTCTCGTAGGCCCGCCGACCGCGGTTCCACTCGCCGAAGAAGGCCGTGCCATCCGGCTTGAAGACGATGCAGGCATCAAGCCAGGCGGCGTTGACCAGGGGCCGCGGCTCGCCGGCACGGAGAATAGGCCAGGCCACCTCCCGCTCGCCGTAGTCATCCAGGTCGCCATCGCCATTGCGGTCGCTGTCGCTCCAGGCGGCGTCGCCGTTCCAGTCGTGGTCGACCGTGCGGTCCACAGGATTGCGGCTGTCCAGGACCGGACCGTCGTCCCCTTCATAGAAGAAGCCGCTCCCGGCCCTGGTCGGATCATAGCCGCCCCAGGGCCAGAGCGTGCCGGTGCCGGTGTCGAAGTAGCCGAACCAGGGCCGGGGGTAGGTGGTCTCGCCGCCGCTGCCATAGTACACGCAGCGGGACAGGGTCTGGTCGCGGAAGCGCGGTCCCTCATCGGTATCGCCCAGGGCCAGGAAGCGCACCGCACGGGCGGGCAGGACGTGCGGCTCGGAGACCCAGCAGCGCTCGACCTCGGCGACGAAGTCGGGGAAGTTGGTGTTGCGCCAGTCGCCGGATCCCGGCATGCGCTTGCACCGGGCCCAGGGGATGGTGTCGGGGACGTTCTGATTGTAGCGCGTCATCGTGCTCGGACCGAGGACGCGGTACCAGTGCCCACCGGAACGGTTGTTGAGCACCGCCCCCGACGAGCCCGGCTCGTTCTGGATGTGGAAGACCACGGCGTAGGTCGTCCGCTTGGCGATGGCCTGGTGACGGGTGTGGCGCAGGACGGCGGCCAGGGCCTCGGCCTCGGCACGGACCTTCGCTCCGCGCTGGACGGATCGCGTGCTCATGGCGTAGAGGCCGAAGCCGATGCCGATGATGGCGATGACCACCAGGAGCTCGACGAGGGAGAATCCCATCCGGAACCGTTCCGCCACCGGCTCGTCC
>ERZ761602.8755-NODE-8755-length-10051-cov-227.868447_pt1 | contig 10051 bp, 9 predicted proteins | sample MGYA00512165_ERZ761602 | MGnify/ENA primary metagenome ERZ761602 (study PRJEB28899, sample SAMN02445085) | bioreactor sludge metagenome | biome: EBPR sludge; isolation source: Thorneside wastewater treatment plant | place: Australia: Brisbane, Thorneside...
CCGGAAGCCGATGTCGCCGTCGCGTTCGTCGGGCGGGAAGGCCTCTCGCCTGCCGCAGCGCAGATCGCCGGGGAAATCGAGCCACGATCCGCCCCGCAGGGCGCGCGGCCGATCGCCGCCGACCCGCGTGTTGCCCGGCACGTCATACTCGTTGAGACACCATTCCCAGACGTTGCCGGCAAGATCTTCGACGCCGCCGGCCGCGGCCCCGAGCGGATACATGCCGACGGCAATGGTGCGGCCGATACCGCTCTCGTGGCTGTTGGCGCGCGCCGACTGCCAGTCGTCACCCCAAGGGTAGCGGCGCTGACTGGCACCACCCTGGGCAATCCACTGCCACTCCCAGTCGGTCGGCAGACGCACCACCTGCGTCCCTCCCAGGCACCAGCGCGCGCTGAGCCAGCGGCAGAAAGCGATCGCATCGGCCCAGCAGACGTTGATCGCCGGGTAGTTGTTGCCCGCCCAGCGCGCCTCGCCGGGCTGCTTGCGCTGCACCAGCCGGCGCCACCAGCGCCGGTCACGGTAACCATCGACGGCCGTGACGAAGGCGCCGTACTGCTGCCAAGTGACCGGGTAGCGCGCCACACGCAGGCGTTCGACGGCAAAGCGGTGCTGACCCAGCCCTTCGATCTCGACCTCGCCGGCAGCGATATCGACCCAGGTGATGTCCGGCAGGCCGTCGGCGGCAAGGCCGACACCGCGCCGCGGATCACCCATCTGATTGAGGCGCAGGCCGATTTCCTCACGCCGCTCGTGCGCCGTGCCGTCGACCGCCAGTTCGTCGAGTAGCGCCAGCGGTTCCGGACACAGGAAGCTGTGCACGTACTTCTCCATGCCGGCGGCGAGTCCGTGCCAAGCGGCGATGCCGGCGTCGCCGAAGTCGCCGCCGGCTGGCGGCAGCGGATGGTGGGCGAGTTCGTGCAGAGCCAGCAGTGCTGGTCGCTGCTGTTCCCAGCGCCAACGCCCGGCGCTTCCCTCGAGGTAGCCGCCGGCAACTGGCTCGCGATCGCTCTGCTCGGCCAGCCGGCGCCATTCGCGTGCTGCCTGCTTGACCTGCCGCCGCAGCGCGAGGCTGTCGCGATGGCGCGCGCACCACTGGCGCAGGCGCGGCCAGTGGCTGAGCAGCGTTTCGTGCGCCAGCTCGATGTGGCGGTCATCGCCATCGACGAGGAAGCCCTGCCGGCGCAGCAGGTCCACCAGGCGCGCCAGCGGCGGATCGCCGCGCAGCGCCGCGACGTCGAAGATGCGGCGGGTCGGCAACTGGTCGATCACCGTCGCCAGCTCGGCGAACAGCCGCGGGCAGGCCGCGTCCAGCTCGCCATCCTCCTCGATCAGTCTCTCGATGTCGGCGGCGACACTTTCGATCGCGCTCGCCAAGCCGCCGATTCTCTGATAGGCCTCGAGCGTCAATCCCTGCTCGGGGTGGCGCTGCTCGTAGAGCCGCTCGAGGGTCAGCGAGATCAGTGGCAGAGCTCCCCGGGCAGCGATCGCCGCCGGCAGCAGTGCTGCCAGCAGCTCCGGCTGCACCGGCACGCCCAGCGCGGCCGCCGGGCCGGTGATGATCGCCCGCAGCGCCGCCTCGCTGGTGATCGGGCCGAGGACGAGCAACGAGGCACGCAGAAGATCCTCGCCGAGCCATTCCAGCAGACGCGCCGTGAACTCGCTGCGCAGGGTCAGCACGATGTGGAGGGTGTCAATGGCCAGCAGCGGATCGAGCAGGGCGCGAAAACCACGTGCAGTCGCCGGCGGCGTGCAGATGAACAGTTCCTCGAACTGGTCGAGCAGCAACAGCGCCGGCTGCGGTATCTGCCGCAACGCCACCGTGATCGCCTGGGCCAGGTGCTCCTCGCTGGCGACCGACCGTTCGTTCTCGAGCAGCGCTGCCCGCAGCGCGACACGTGCCGCCACGGGCCCAGACCGCAAGAGCAGTTCCGCCAACTGCCGGAACGGGCTCGACTGCGGCTCACATGGCAAGTAAGCGAGACCACCTGGCCGCTCGGCGAGCCTGGCGACGACACCAGCGGCGACCAGCGAGGACTTGCCGGTACCGGATCGGCCGACGATACTGACCAGGCGACTCGCGGTCAGTCGCTCGAGCACGCGCTCGGTCTCGCGCTCGCGACCAAAGAAGAAACGGTGCCCGTCAGGCCTGAAGGCGGCCAGACCCGGATAGGGATTGACGACACCATCCGTGGCCGGCGCGCCCCCGGCCGCAGGCCCCGTGCCAGCCGCCCCGCCCGGCGTTTCCCGCGCAACGTTCATCGCCGGCCCCGCTGCCCAGGCTGCGAATCGATTCCGTGCTGCCCGCTCATCCCATTCCGCCTGCTGCTCGACCACTCCGGCACCATTGTACGGACCTCGGCCGCGACTGGCCAGCCTGGACGGCGACCAACCGCCCCCGCAACCGGTGCCACGCCGAGGCCGCCGGTGAAGGGAATGTGGAGAACGTGGAATATGTCCTTCGCCGCGCCGGCAAGCCGTCGCTAGAATCGCTGCATGTCCAGACAGATCCCGCCCGCCACACCTGAAATCAACCGGCTGCGTGCCGCGGCCGCGCTCATCCCGATCATCGAGGAAGGCCTTGAGGCATCGCGATTCTCTGCCGAACGCGCGGCACTGATGGCATCCTTCTGCGAATGGACGGCACAGAAGCCGTACGATGATCCGGAAGCGATCCGCCTGGCAGAACGAGTGCGCCACGGACTGCAGCGCATCAAGCTACCGCTCGCTGCACGCTGAGGGCGGACGGCGGCAGGCGGATGCGACCGGCGGCAGCAGCGTGCCGGGCGCCCCCCTCAGGCTACCTCTGTCGGTTCCGGACGAGTCAGCAGTTCGAGGGCATCGGCAAGGTTGCGTACCGTGCGGTCGGGGTTGTGCAGCTTCTCGAGCCCGAAGAGACCGATGCGGAAACTGCTGAAATCGGCCGGCTCGTCGCACTGCAGCGGCACGCCGGCGGCGGTCTGCAGCCCGATGGCGACGAAGCGGCGGCCCGACTGGATCTCGGGATCATCGGCATAGCTGACGACGACACCTGGCGCCTGGAAGCCCTCGGCGGCAACGCTCGCGAAGCCCTTGCCGGCAAGCAGCGCGCGGACACGCAGGCCGACCTCCTGTTGCTCCTGGCGGACGCGCTCGAAACCGTAGTTCTCGGTCTCGCGCATGACGTCGCGCAGCGCCGCCAGGGCGTCGGTCGGCATGGTCGCATGATAGGCATGGCCACCATTCTCGTAGGTCTCCATGATCTGCATCCACTTCTTCAGGTCGCAGGCGAAGCTGCTGCTGCTGGTGGCGTCGATGCGGGCGCGTGCACGCTCGCCGAGGACAACCAGGGCGCAGCAGGGAATCCCGCTCCAGCCCTTTTGCGGCGCGCTGATCAGGATGTCGACGTGGTGCGCGACCATGTCCACCCAGATCGCCCCGGAAGCCACGCAATCGAGCACGAACAGCCCATCGACGGCGCGCACCGCCTCGCCGACCGCGCGCAGGTAGTCGCCCGGAAGGATCATTCCCGAGGCGGTTTCGACATGCGGCGCGAAGACGATGTCCGGCTTCTCCGCCAGAATGCAGGCGACGACCTCGTCGATCGGCGGCGGAACGAACGGCGCGTGCTTCTCTTCGCCGACGCGCCGTGCCTTGAGAACGATGCTCGCCGAGGGAATCTGGCCGATGTCGAGGATCTGCGTCCAGCGGAAGCTGAACCAGCCATTGCGGATGATCAGGCACTTGCGACCGGTGGCGAACTGCCGCGCGACGGCTTCCATGCCGAAGGTGCCGCTGCCGGGCACGACGACCGCCGTCGTGCCGTTGTAGACCGTCTTCAGGATGCGCGCGATATCGCGCATGACCCCCTGGAAACGCTGCGACATGTGGTTGAGGGAGCGGTCAGTGTAGACCACCGAGTATTCGAGCAGACCCTCTGGATCGGGTTGGGGCAGCAGTGCGGGCACGATTGTCTCCAGTTCTCTGGTTGGGTTTGTTGATTGCGGCTGACGAAGGGGCGCGAGCATAACGCCAAGTCCGTCCCCGGCGCTAGTCGGCGCCCGCCGGCACCCCGGGCAAGCGCAAATCCTCTAGAATTCGCCCATCGCCCATCGTCGCTGCCGCCAGCGCAACGACCGCGCCAACCACACCGGAAACGCCCATGGCCGGAGCCAGCCTGCTCGCCCTGATCGATGACATTGCCAGTGTCCTCGACGATGTCGCCCTGATGACGAAGGTGGCTGCGAAGAAGACAGCCGGGGTTCTCGGCGACGACCTGGCACTGAACGCGCAGCAGGTATCCGGCGTGCGCGCCGAGCGCGAACTACCGGTCGTCTGGGCCGTTGCCGTCGGCTCGCTGAAGAACAAGTTGATCCTGGTGCCGGCGGCACTGGCGATCAGCCGCTTCATGCCGTGGGCGGTGACACCGCTGCTCATGCTGGGCGGTCTGTACCTGTGTCTCGAAGGAGTCGAGAAACTGGCGCACAAGTGGTTGCACAAGGCACCGGAGGACGATGCCCAGGCCGCCGAACTGGCGGCGCTCGCCGACGGCGAGGCCGACCTGCAGGTCATCGAGGCCGACAAGATCAAGGGCGCCATACGAACGGATTTCGTCCTGTCCGCCGAGATCGTCGTCATCGCCCTCGGCACCGTCGCCGAGCAGCCGTTCGCGACGCAGGTGGCCGTGCTCTCGGGGATCGGGCTGCTGATGACCGTCGGTGTCTATGGCATCGTCGCCGGCATCGTCAAACTGGACGACATCGGCGTGCACCTGCTCAAGCGACCGGGCGTGCTGGCGCAGATGGTCGGCAAGGGCCTGCTGCTGGCGGCGCCGCGGCTGATGCGCGCACTGACGGTGATCGGCACGGCGGCGATGTTCCTCGTCGGCGGCGGCATCCTGACGCACGGCATCGCGCCGCTGCACCACGCCATCGAGCATGCGGCGGCACTGGCGGGCGAAGTCGCGCTGGCCGGCGGCTTGCTCCAACTGCTGACATCGGCCCTGCTCGACGCCCTCGTCGGCATCTGCGGCGGCAGCCTGGCGTTGCTCGGGCTGAAAACCCTGGCCGCGACGCGGACGGCGATCGCCGGTGCCGGCAGGACGGCACCGCGCGGCTGAACCCGGCTAGCCTTTGGGCAGCCGGCCCATGAGGAAGAACTCCTCGTTCGGCCGCATCGAGCTCATGTTGGCCAAACGATTGGACATCGCGAAAAAAGCGGCGACGGCACCGATATCCCAGATGTCCTGGTCTGAAAAACCGTGCTCGCGCAACGCCGCGAAGTCGGCATCGCCGATTTCGGCCGAGTGCAACGCCACTTTCAGCGCAAAGTCGAGCATCGCCCGCTGTCGCGGCGTGATGTCCGCCTTGCGGTAATTCACCGCCACCTGGTCGGCCAGCAACGGATTCCGCGCGCGCACCCGCAGGATCGCGCCATGCGCGACCACACAATACTGGCACTGATTGGCACCGCTGGTGGTGACGACGATCATCTCGCGCTCGGCCTTGCTGAGCCCGCTCTCCTTTTCCATCAGCGCATCGTGGTAGGCAAAGAAGGCGCGGAACTCATCGGGGCGATGCGCCAGTGTGAGAAAGACGTTGGGGACGAAACCGGCCTTCTCCTGGACCTCCAGGATGCGGCTGCGCACATCCGCGGGCATTTCATCGAGCGCGGGAACGGGGAAGCGACTGATCGGCGAGTTCATTGCCATCTCCACGGTGAGGGGGGTTCGGATCGTCACATCATACACAATCGGCACGACCGGCAGGTGATACCCCAGCCAGGAAGGCTGCGTCAGCGGATGGCCACGCTCAGGCAGGCTGACCTCGGCGGCTGACGACGGTTGGCTGCAGCCTCTCGCCGCTGGCATCCCGCTGCCGGCCCAGGCCGCTCGCCGGGCCGGCAACCACGGCACGCATCGGCTGCCCGAAAATGGCATTGCGGCGGCTACGGAACAGGTTAGACTGCCGTTTTTCTGCCAACAGCCGGGCCGAGCCGATGACTCCGTCACCCATGCGATCCCTTGTCCTGCTCTTCATGCTTCTCGTGCTCGGCGGTTGCGCCAGCCGCCCGGTGAATCCGCCGATTGCCGAGGCGGACCCGAACACCGGCTACCGTTTCCAGGTGCGGCACGCGCAGCAGGCCAAGGGAAAGGAAAACCTGGTCATTCTCGCCTTCTCGGGCGGCGGCACCCGCGCTGCTGCGTTTTCCTACGGTGTCCTCGAGTTCCTTCGCCGTACCGAAGTGGTGGGACAGGAGGGGCGGACTGTCCGCCTGCTCGATACCGTGGACGTCATCACTGGCGTCTCGGGCGGCAGCTTCACGGCGCTCGCCTACGGCCTCTACGGCGACCGGCTGTTCGCCGAGTACGAACAGCGCTTTCTGAAGCGTGACGTGCAGGGCGAGATCATCGCCCGTACCTTCAGCCCGAGAAACTGGGGCAACCTCTGGTCACTGGGCTGGGGTCGTTCCGAGCTGGCAGCCGAGCTGTACGACGAGATCCTGTTCCATGGCGCCACCTTCGGCGATCTGGACCGCGGCCGCGGGCCGTTGATCCTGGCGTCAGCGACCGACATTTCCACCGGTGCCCGTTTCGTCTTCCAGCAGAACACCTTTGACGTCATCTGCTCGGAACTCAATGCCGTACCCTTGTCGCGCGCCGCCGCCGCATCGTCGGCGGTACCGGTGGTCCTCTCGCCGGTGACGATCAACAACTACGGCGGCACCTGCCACACGCGGCTTCCCGGCTGGGTGAAACTGTTCACCGACGCCACCGACCCGCCGCGACCGGCGGCGCGGGCGATCCGCTCGCTGCGCGACCTGCAGGCCTTCGGCGACGGTGTCCATCGACCCTACCTGCATCTCGTCGACGGCGGCGTCTCGGACAACGTCGGCATGCGCTCGGTCCTCGACACGCTCGAGATCTCGCAGGCGCTGCACGAGGCGGGCGCGCCGACGCCGCTCGACGGCATCCGCCGCGTCATCGTCTTCATCGTGAACTCGCTCTCCTCGCCACCGACCGACTGGGACGAATCCGAGAGCCCGCCGGGCACCGTCGCCATCCTGCTGAAGTCGGCCGGAGTGCCGATCGACCGCTACTCCTATGAAGCGGTCGAACTGCTGCGGGACATGGCGGCGCGCTGGAAGACCCTGCGCCTGATCGGCCAGTCGTCGGCAATGGCCGCCAACAATGATCCCGCGGTGGCCGCAGCGCTGCGCGTTCCGGATGCCGAGATCTATGCCATCGACGTGTCCTTTGCCGAACTGCGGGACAAGGAGGAACTGGCCTATCTCAACGCCCAGCCGACTTCGTTCGTGCTGCCCGACGAAGCCGTCGATCGCCTGCGTGCAGCGGCCGGACGAATCATCATGGACTCGCCGGAATTCCAGCGCCTGCTGCGCGACGTCGGCGCGAGAATCGTCGCGGAGCCGCAGCGCCCGCAGGCACCGGCGACGATGAGCGCGAAGTAGGAGACTGCCCGCGGGCGGGCCGTCGGCCGCCCCGCAGCAGCACCCAGGAGCAAGCACAGCCTCTGCCGGTCGCGTTTGTCATGCCAGCGGCGCCCATCGATACCTGCCGGCGAGTCCGGCGTCGACATCGTCCGCCGTGACCATGGCACGCAGCGGTCTCATGCCCGGCGATGCGACGGCCAGCGCAGCACCCCGGTGGCCAGCGCCGTCCCGAGCACGACGATGGCGCCACCGACCAGCATCCCGGCGTCGAGGCGCTCACCGAGAAAGATGCTGCCCCAGACGATGCCGAAGAGCGGGATGAGGAAGGTCACGGTCACTGCACGCGCGGCACCAACGTTGGCGATCAGGCGGAAGAAGATGAGAAAGGCGAAAGCGGTACAGCCAACACCCAGCGCGATTGCCGCCGCCCACGCCAAGCGGCCGGGCGTTTCGGCCGGCCAGAACCAGAGCGCGAGGGGCGTCAGGACGATCGCGGCGGCGATCTGCGAACCGGCGGCGCTGACCAGCGCCGGCACATCGCTGAGAAGCCGTCGCGTCAGATGGGCGGCAAAGCCGTACGACAGTGTGGCCAGCAGCATGGCGAGGATCGCCCAGCCGCTGCCGCCGGGCTTGAAGTCCGCCTGACCGGCGGCGAGCACGAGAACACCGACGAAACCGACGACCAGACCGGCAGAACGTGCCGCGCCGAGGCGTTCGCGCAACCACACGGCGCCGATCAGCGCGGTGAAGATCGGTACCGTCGCATTGAGAATCGACGCCAGGCCGGCGGTGATCGACAGCATCGCCCAGGCAATCAGCGCAAAGGGTAGCGCCGAACTGAAGACCCCGACGACGACGATGCCAAACGCGTGCTCGCGCAGCGCCCCGACCTGCCGCCGCAACATCAGCAAGGGCATCAGGCAGGCCGCTGCCACCGCAACACGCAGCCAGATCAGCGGCAGCGGGCCAAAGGCCGGCGCCGCGTAGCGCATGAACAGGAAGGAGCCGCCCCAGAGAGCGGCCAGCAGGACCAGGTCGCACAGGTCGCGCATGCGCATCAGTTCGCTCTCTCCACAGACACCCGCGGCGCCGCCGCTGCGACCAGCCGATGCCGCAGCACGCAACCGCAGCCCTGTCGGCATGCGGGCGAAGCACGCCAGCAGCCCGGGCGGCGGCGCCCGGCACACCGTGACCCGGTTCACCTCCGGCAACGCTCCCGACTGCGCGACGGGGCCAGCCCCAGGGGACAAAAAGGGGCGAGCGTACGGCATGCCGCTGCCCGCTGTCCAGCGAATCGCGCTGCCTCACACGCTGCGAGGGGTACAGACGACTCACTTTCCAGCCTCGGGGACATAGATCATCGACCCATCGCGCATGCGGTAGGCGACGCCCGCCTTCTCGCCGTCACCGCTGCCAATGCTCCCGTTGGCCCTGTATTTCTCGATCTTCTCTCCCTTCCGGAGCGTCGCCTCCGTCGCCGGTTTGCCGGGATCGGTGATGACCGTGACGTCGCGCTGGCCGAACGGGTTGACCAGCGGGTTCTGTGCGATGGCAATCAGCAATGCCGCGATGACGACGAGGAAGATGTCGATCAGGTTCACGACCGACAGGATCGGATCCTCACTCTCCGACTCGTGCAACAGTCTCATGTCCGTGCCTCCAGCCGCCGCATGGCGTCGATCTCGAGCAGTTCCTCGGCCAGCCAGCGGCGGCGGACGTTGGTCACCCAGTAGGTGATCGACGCGGCGTTCAGCGCCAGGATGACGGCCGAAAAGGCAACGGTGAGGTTGCTCGAAACCTCGTCCAGCCGGCCGTCGGACAGCGGGCGCAGGGCCGGCCGCACCGGGATCATCGTCGCCACCAGGCCGAGCATCGGCGTCACCCGGCTGGCGATCCGCGGCAGCTCAAGCGCCTCGTGCGCCAGCACCTCGAGTTGGTCGGCTGACAGTTGCGTGGAGGAAACGAGCGGCCTGCCGCCTCCGTGGTGGCTCAGCGTGAGCATGGCGAACTCGCCGAGGATCCAGAAGGCGTAACGGAAGAGGCACACGACGAGTGCCAAGACCAGCAGCAGGAAGGGCTGCGCGATCTGGTACATGGTGTATTCGACGAACTGCGACATGGGGTGGCGAGGCCCGCGCACGGCCGGCCGAAACGCGCGCCGACAAGCATCGCATCAAGGAGCTGGAACGGGAACTGAAGCGCAAGGAGAAGACTCTGGCGGAAACAGCTGCCTTGCTGGCCCTCTCAACAAGGCTCCCGGCGATCTTCCACGGGGCCGCGGACGAATGATCCGCCAGGAGGATCGCCAGACCGCGCTGTCCGGCGGCAGCGGCCTCCCCAGCACGCGATCCTTCATCGCTTGTCCGTAGCTCGCCATCCGCATCTTCTCCGTTTCGCCCCCTCGTCTCAGATCCTATCGAGGCGACAACTAGTCTGCCACAGAGGGCCTGCCGGGCAGCCTCGCCGCGATCTCCTGCGCACGATCTCCCGACTTGCGGGCGACGAGCGCTTTACGACCCGACTGGCGGCCGGATACTGACGATGCCCAGCGAAATGTTGTCGTTGCCGTCGCGCGTCAGCGCCAGCTCGAGCAGTCGCCGGCAGGCGGCAGCAGCGTCGA
>ERZ761602.8758-NODE-8758-length-10048-cov-12.508356_pt1 | contig 10048 bp, 9 predicted proteins | sample MGYA00512165_ERZ761602 | MGnify/ENA primary metagenome ERZ761602 (study PRJEB28899, sample SAMN02445085) | bioreactor sludge metagenome | biome: EBPR sludge; isolation source: Thorneside wastewater treatment plant | place: Australia: Brisbane, Thorneside...
CCGGCCAGTACGAGTATCTGACCCGCGCCCTGGCCAAGCTGCAAATCGTCGCGCCGGTGACGCTGGCGGTGATTTTCCTGTTGCTGTATCTGAGCTTCGGCCGGCTGGGCGAAGCGGTGCTGATCATGGGTACCCTGCCCTTCTCCCTGCTGGGCGGCGTCTGGCTGCTGTACTGGCTGGACTACAACCTGTCGGTGGCGGTCGGCGTCGGCTTCATCGCCCTGGCCGGCGTGGCGGCGGAAACCGGCGTGGTGATGCTGGTCTATCTGGATCAGGCGTTGGCGCGGCGGAAGGAAACGGCGCGGCTGGAAGGTCGCACCGTCACCCTGGCCGAACTGCGCGAAGCGGTGGTCGAGGGCGCGCTGCTGCGCTTGCGGCCGAAGATGATGACCGTCGCCACCATCATCGTCGGCCTGCTGCCGATCATGTACGGCGCAGGGACGGGTTCGGAAGTCATGCAGCGGATCGCCGCGCCGATGGTCGGCGGCATCGTCAGCGCCACTTTATTGACTTTGGTGGTGATTCCGGCGGTCTATCTGATTTGGCAGGGCATCGCGATTGACCGGGCAAACCGGCGCCGGATCGGATTGAAACCTGTCGTGGTCGACGCCACCCCCGGACGCCCGGCGGGAATCGAGGAGTAATGGGAACCGCCGGTCACGGAACAAAGGCTTCAGGAGGAGTACACTGTTCCGCGGCCAGCCAGTGCTTTTCGAGCGATCCCCTCGATGTCGCTGCCCCCAGCCCGACGCCGCGAACCTGTGTCGCCTCTCAAATACCGATTCCTGGAGAACCGCCCCGTGAACCAAGACGCCTTTCAGGACTATTACCCCGACGAACTCAGTCATTGCTACGGCTGCGGCCGGCTGAACGAACAGGGCCTGCAACTCAAGAGCCGCTGGGATGGCGAGGAGTCGGTCGCGGTGTTTCAGCCTCGCCCTTATCACATCGCCATTCCCGGCTACGTCTACGGCGGCCTGCTCGCTTCGCTGATCGACTGCCACGGCACCGGCACGGCGGCGGCGGCGGCCTACCGCGAGGCCGGCCGACCCATGGGCAGCGAACCAGCCTTTCGCTTCGTGACCGCGTCGCTGCAAGTCGACTATCTGCGGCCGACGCCCATGGGCGTGCCGCTGGAAATTCGGGGACGGGTCCAGGAAGTGAAGGGCCGCAAGGTGGTGGTCAGCGCCACGGTCGCGGCGGACGGCGTGACCGTGGCGCGCGGCCAGGTGGTGGCGGTCCAGATGCCGGAGCACATGATGCCCATGGCCGGAGGTTGAGCAAGGTGGAACCGGCCTACCCGACCGCGACCCGGCGATGACTCCAAACGCGATCCAAGGAAATCCACCATGCCACTGCGCAACTCCCCCACCCACTACGGCTCGATGACCCGTTTTCTGCACTGGGCGGTCTTTCTGCTGTTCGTGTATCAGTACCTCGGCGCCAACCTGATGACCCGGATCGGATCGGGCAAGACCCTGTTCGGGCTGACCCAAGGCAGCTATTACAACTGGCACAAATCCATCGGGCTGGTGTTGCTGGCGCTGGCGTTGCTGCGCCTGGCCTGGCGCAAGCTGACACCGTTGCCGGACTGGGCCCCGACGCTTACCCCGCCCGAGCGGACGATTTCGCACTGGAACGAGACACTGCTGTACGGCTGCATGATCCTGCTGCCGGTGAGCGGCTACCTGTTCGTCATGGCGGGCGATTACGGCATCAAGCTGTTCGGCTGGCAGGATTTGCCCAACCCCATCGGCAAGCAGGAAGGGCTCGCCGCCCTCGCCCGCGTCGTTCATGTCGTGACCTCCTATGTCGTGGTTGTGGTCGTGGCCTGGCACGTCGGCCTGGGCCTCAAGCATCAGCTTTTCGACCGGGATCGGTTCCTCGACCGGATGTTACCCTTCGTCCGGCGATGAGGCCCGGCGCGCGGCAAGGAATCGTCTGGACGCTGCTCGCGCTGGGCCTGCTGGGCGGTGGCGGCTGGGCCGGTTGGCGCTGGTTCGGCCCGGTGACGGTCGAAACCGCGCGGCCCAGTCGAGGCCCGGCGGTGCGGGCGGTGTACGCCGCCGGCACGGTGGAACCGACCGTGATGCTGCCCATCGCCCCGCGCGGCGCGGGCCGGCTGGTGGAACTCAACGTCGACGAAGGCGCCCAGGTCCGCGCCGGACAGACGCTGGCCCGGCTGGAGGATACCGATCTGAAGCAGTCGGTGGACGAACTGGAAGCGCGGGCGCTGTTCGCCAGGGCGCAACTCGACCGCGCCCAGACGTTGCTCGACCGGGGTCTGGGCACGGTGCTGGAACGAGACCGGGCGCGGTCCGAAGCGCGGGCGGCGGACGCGGCGGCGGCGCGCGCCCGAGCGCTACGCGGCTTCATGAACCTGATCGCCCCGGCCGACGGCCAAATCCTGCAACGCGATGGCGAGATCGGCCAGGTGATCCCCGCCAATCAGCCGATCTTTTACTTCGCCCGCCGCGCGCCGCCGCGCATCGAGGCCGAGGTGGACGAAGAGGATATTCTGCTGGTGCAACCTGGTCAGCGCGCGCTGATTCGCGCGCCCGCGCTGCCGGATCGGGTGCTCGACGGTCGGGTCGCCGAGATCACGCCCAAGGGCAACCCCGTGACCCGTGGCTACCGGGTGTGGATCGATTTCGAGGACGAAACTCCGCTGCGCATCGGCATGACCGCCGAGATCAACATCGTGGTGGCCGAACGCCCAAACGCGCTGCTGGCACCGGCCACCGCCGTGCGCGAGAGTCATGTCTGGGTCGTGCGCGAGGGGCGCCTGCGGCGCCAGCCGGTGCAAACGGGCTTTGGCGGCGAAACCCGGACGGAAATCCTCTCGGGTCTGGGCGACGACGACATCCTGGTCGTCGCCCCCACGGCGGGATTGGCCGAGGGCCGCCGCGCGCGCCGCGCGCGGTGACGGGAATGGGATCGAACGAGGGTGATCGCTCGACCGAGCGAATCCTTGCGAATCCTTGCGAATCCTTATCGAGCGGGAATCATCCGCCTTGCTTTCGGTTCGGCGCATTGCCAGCCGCGCGGAAGTTGCCGTCGTCGAACCGGGTCACGGGTCTGACGTGAAAACCCACCGCTTCACGAATACGTCCTTCGATCCTCGATCACTTTCCCGTCGTTCGGCAAACTGCCCGGCGCGCGGAAAGTCACCTCGCCGCGCAATTGGGTTACCTCACGAATGCTGACCGCCACGGCCTGAGCCAGCCCCTCGCCGCCCGACGCGGTTTCGCAGTGCAACGCCATTCGATCCTGGCCGTCCGGATTGTCCACCACCAGACGCGTCCGCTGAATCTCGGGATGGCGCCGGGCGATTTCCGCCACCTGCTCCGGATGCACGAACAGACCCTTGATCTTGGTCGTCTGATCGGCCCGGCCCAGCCAGCCCCGGATGCGAACATTGGTCCGGCCACAGGGCGAACGCCCGGCCAGCACCGCCGACAGGTCGCCAGTGGCGAACCGAATCAATGGGTAATCCAGATTGAAGGTGGTGACCACCACTTCGCCCACCTCGCCGGGAGCCACCGGGTCGCCGGTGCCCGGTCGGACGATCTCCAGCAGCAAATCTTCCTCGACCACCAAGCCTTCCTCGGCGTCGGTTTCGTAGGCGATGGCCCCGATCTCCGCCGTGGCGTAGCACTGCCGGATCGAGATGCCTCGTTCCCGCAAGGTCTGGCGCACCGCCGGATGGACCGCCTCGCCCGAGACGGCGGCCTTGCGCAGGGAGGAAATATCGGCTCCCAGTTCCTCGGCCTTGTCGACGATGATCTTGAGAAAGGACGGAGTACCGGCGTAGCCGTCCGGACGCAGATCGACCATGGCCTGAATCTGTTGCTCGGTCTGCCCGGTCCCGCCGGGGAACACCGCGCAGCCCAGTTGGCGAGCGCCACCATCGAAAATGTACGCTCCGGGGGTGAAGTGATAAGCGAAGCAGTTGTGGATCAAATCGCCTTGGCGGAATCCGGCGGCGTACAACACGCGGGCCATGCGCCAGGGGTCGACATCCCGCCCTTGCAGCTCGTAAATCGGCCCCGGCGAGGCAAAGACCCGCCGGGCGTGGCGGTGAGGCAGGGCGTTCAACCCCCCGAACGGCGGATGTTTCTTTCGCAGTTCGATCAAATCGCGCTTGCGGGTCAGCGGCAGGGCAGCGAGGGCATCTCGGCTGGAAATCGCCGCCGGATCGATGTCGGCCAGCAACAGGCGGTAATAGGGTGAATGTTCCCGGGCGTGGCGCAACTGCCGCGCCAGCTTGCCCATCAGGTCCCGCTCGCGTTCCGCCGGGTCGCGGGTTTCGAGGGAGTCGTAGTAGGTCATGATCGCCTCCGACCGGTTCAGGAAAGCCAGCGCTTGCGGCGGCGGTAATGCTTGATGTCCTTGAAGGATTTGCGCCCGGAGGAGGAAATGCCCAGGTAGAACTCCTTGACGTCCTCGTTGGTGCGCAACCCTTCGGCGCCGCCTTCCATGACCACCCGGCCGTTTTCCAGGATGTAGCCGAAATCGGCGTAGCGCAGCGCCATCAGGGTATTCTGTTCGGCCAGCAGGAAGCTGACGTTTTCCTTTTGATTCAAATCCTTCACGATGCCGAAAATTTCCTCGACGATCTGCGGGGCCAGCCCCATCGACGGTTCGTCGAGCAGAATCATTTCCGGCTTGGCCATCAGCGCCCGGCCGATGGCGCACATCTGCTGTTCGCCGCCCGAGGTGTAGCCCGCTTGGGTGCCGCGCCGGGTTTTAAGGCGCGGGAAGTAGTGGTAAACCTTCTCCAGCGCCTCTTTCAGCCCGGCGCGGGAAATCGAGCGGGTATAAGCGCCGGTCAGCAAGTTTTCTTCCAGGGTGAGATGGGCGAAGCAATGCCGGCCTTCCATCACCTGAATCACCCCGCGCTTGACCAACTCGTTCGGGCTGAGCTGATCGACCCGGTTGCCCTTGAACTCCACCGAACCCTTGGTGACATCGCCGCGCTCGGCGCGCAGCAGGTTGGAAATCGCTTTCAGCGTGGTGGTTTTGCCCGCGCCGTTCGCGCCGAGCAGGGCCACGATTTTGCCCTTGGGCACGTCGAGGGAAACGCCTTTCAACACCAGAATCACATGGTCGTAAATCACTTCGATGTTGTTGATGGTCAGATAGCGTTCGGCCGTCGGCGCGGCTTCGGTCGTTGCGGTCGCTGCGGTCATGGGCGCTGGCTCGGTCGAAGGGGGCGCTCGCGGCGAACGCCCCACGGTATTGGTGGATTAGGATTCTTTCGCGCAATCCTTTGGCGTGATGCCCTTCTCCTTGGCGTATTGCTGGGCCGACGCCTTAAACAGCGGGTGGATCAGACCCTTGTTGCCTTCGATCCAGCCGGAAACTGGCACCCACTTCGCGCCGTCCCACTGCTGGATTTTCACCATGCCCGAGCCCTCATGGTCGGCGCAGGAGGTCTTGATCGGCGGCAGCAGATCGGTCGCGCCGATTTCCTTTAGGCGGGCGTCGGTGATGTTGAGGTTTTCCATCGCCCAGCGCACCTGCTCGCCGTTGACCGGCTTGCCCTTGCCGTATTTTTCCTGCGCCCCGCGCAGCGCCTCGACCGACAGCACGGCGGCGGATACGCCCCGGTTGTAGAGGATGGTGCCGATCTTGGCTTGATCTTGCAGGTTGCCCTTGCCCGCACCGTAGACCACTTTCTTGATATCGGCGATCAGCGGCACATCCGTTCCGGCGACGTTCCAGGTCGCGGCCATGTAGCCTTTGGCGGCGTCGCCGGCCGGCACGGTGTCTTCCTCGGAGCCGGCCCACCAGGAACCGATCATCTTGTCGCGCGCGAAGCCGACCTTTTGCGCGGCCTTGATCGCGGTTTGGTTCATCACCCCCCAGCCCCAGAAAATCACGTAATCGGGATTGGCCTGCCGGATTTGCAGCCATTGCGCGCTTTGCTCGTTGCCGGGGTGCGCCACCGGTATCAGCGTCAGCTCGAACTTGTTGAGCTTGGCCTCTTCTTGCAGGGCGACGATGGGTTCCTTGCCGTAGGCGGAATCGTGGTAGAGAAACACGATTTTTTTGCCGTCCAAACTCCCTTTTTCCTTTTCCTTGATGAACTTGACGATGGCGGACGCCTGCATCTGGTAGGTCGTGACCAGCGGGAAGGCGTAGGGGAATACCGAACCGTCCACCGCGTCGGTGCGGCCATAACCCACCATCGCCATCGGAATCTTGTCGGCCGCCGTCTTGTCGATCAGGGCGTAGGAAATGCCGGTGGACATCGGGTGGATCGGGCCGGTGGATACCTTGGCCTTGTCCTTCATCCGTTCGTAACACTCGATGCCCTTGGCGTTGTTGTATTCGGTTTCGCACTCTTCCCAGACGAGCTTGACGCCGTTGACGCCGCCTTCCTTGATGTTGACGTAATTGAGGTAATCGACGAAACCGCCGAAGAACGACTGGCCGTTCGCGCCGTAAGGGCCAACGCGATACGAGGTGATGGGGAAAAACTGCTCCTCGGCGGCCAGAGCGGCCTGCGCCAGCAGGGCGATGGAAATGGCGGCGGTCAACGCGGACTTGCGATACTCGAACATGCTGTCTTCTCCTGTAGTTATCTTCAAAAAAACGCCCCTAATGGGGAAAGGGCCATAAACGCAGCTTCTCCTTGCCGATTTGCCACAGGCGGGCCAGGCCGTGCGGCTCGACGATCAGGAAGAACATGATCAGGGTGCCGAACACCAGAATCTGGATATGCGAGACCGTGGCGTTGGAAAAGGGCAGGCCGAGCAATCCAGCCACCGAAGGCAGCGCGATATCGAGGAAAATCGGCAGCAACAGGATGAAGGCCGCACCGAGGAAGCTGCCCAGGATCGAACCCACCCCGCCGATGATGATCATGAACAGGATGCGGAACGACATGTCCAGCGAAAAGCCGTCCGGTTCGACCGAGCCCAGATAGCAGAACGCATAGAGCGCGCCCGCCACCCCGCAGTAGAACGAACTGACAGCGAACGCCAGCAGCTTGGTCGGCATCAGCCGAATGCCGATCACCTCGGCGGCCACGTCCATGTCGCGCACCGCCATCCAGGCGCGACCGGTGGACGAGCGGACCATGTTCTTGGCCGCCAGCGCCATGACGGCCACGAGGGTCAGCACCAGCAGGTATTTCTCCCGGGGCGACGCGAATTCGTGGCCGAGGATGACGATCTTCTGGGCGGAAATCACTCCCGACGAGGAGTGATTGGAAAACCAGGGAAACTTGGTCAGGCACCAGACGATGAAGAACTGCGCCGCCAGCGTCGCCACCGCCAGATAAAACCCCTTGATCCACAAACTCGGCAATCCGAACAGAATGCCCACGCCGGCCGCCGTCAGTCCGGCGAACGCGAAGGAGATCAAGATTGGGATACCGTCGATCCGCAACTGGAAGTTGTAGGCGGCGTAGGCCCCCACCGCCATGAAGGCGGCCGAACCCAGGGACAACTGGCCGGCGTAGCCGGTGAGGATGTTCAAGCCCAGGGCGGCCAGGGAGAAAATCAGGAAGGGGATCAGGATGGCCGAGAACCAATATTCGCTGGCGACCCCCGGTACGACCAGAAACGCCACGACCAGCAGAAGGATCACGCCAATGCGGTCCTGGCGGATGGGAAACAGTTGCTGGTCGGCGGCGTAACTGGTCTTGAACTGGCCGGCTTCGCGATAGAGCATGGGTTATTCTCCTTATACCCGGTCGATGTGTTTCTCGCCGAAGAGACCTTCGGGGCGAACCAGCAGGAAGAGCAGGGCCAGAACGTAGGGGAACCAGCCTTCGATGCCGCCGAAATTGCCGCCGAACAGGGACTGCATGACCGGCGGCAGGTAAATCTCCGCGAGTTTTTCCGAGGCGCCGATGAGCAGGCCGCCGACGATGGCGCCCGGCACCGAGGTGAAGCCGCCGATGATCAACACCGGCAGCGCCTTGAGGGCGGTGAAGGTGAGCGCGAACTGCACGCCGTTGCGGGCGCCCCACATCAGGCCGGCGACCAGGGCGACGAAACCGGCGATGCCCCAGACGATGGCCCAGATGTGCTGCAAGGGGATGCCGATCGACAGCGCCGCCTGATGGTCGTCGGCCACCGCCCGCAGGGCCCGGCCGATCCGGGTGTATTGGAAGAAGAGAGCCAGCGTCGTCACCAGCAGGGCCGCCACCCCCGCCGCCACCAGGTCGAACTTGGAAATGACGATGCCCCAGGCGTCGAGAATGGCCGGGATCGGCTCGTCGACGATGCCGAGATCCAGGGCGCGCGGATTGCTGCCGAACACCATCGGCGCCAGACCCTCGATGAAGAACGCCAGGCCGATGGTGGCCATGAACAGGGCGATGGGCGGCTGGTTCACCAGTTTGCGCAGCACGAACTTTTCGGTGGCGATGCCGAACAGCGTCATGATGACGAAGGCGAGGACGATCGCCAGCCACAAGGGAGCGCCCTTCTCCATGCAGCCCACCACCGACAGCGCGGCGAGATACACCATCGCCCCCTGGGCGAAGTTGAACACGCCGGAGGCCTTGTAGATCAGCACGAAGCCCAGGGCCACCAAGGCGTACATCACCCCGGACAGCAGGCCACCGATCAGGACTTCCAGAAAGAATTGCATGGTCCGGCTCTCCCTAATGGCTCACGCCCAGATAGGCGGTGATCACGTCCGGGTTGGTTTTCACGTCGTCCGGCAGGCCGTCGCCGATCTTCCTGCCATAGTCGAGCACCACGACGCGGTCGGAAATGTCCATCACCACGCCCATGTCGTGCTCGATCAGGACGATGGTGGTACCGAACTGGTCGTTGACGTCGAGAATGAAGCGGCACATGTCCTGTTTTTCCTCGACATTCATGCCGGCCATCGGCTCGTCCAGCAGCAGCATGGACGGCTCGGCGGCCAGCGCCCGCCCCAGTTCCACCCGCTTTTGCAGGCCGTAGGGCAGGCGGCCGACCGGGGTGCGGCGGATGTGCTGGATTTCCAGGAAATCGATCACTTCCTCCACCTTTTTGCGATGCTCCAGTTCCTCCCGCCTGGCCCGGCCCAACCACAGCGCGTGCTCGACGAAGCTGGCCTTCATCCGGGTGATGCGCCCGGTCATGAGGTTGTCGAGCACGCTCATGCCCTTGAACAGCGCGATGTTCTGGAAGGTGCGGGCGATGCCCTGGGTCGCCGCGTGATGCGGCTCCATCTTCTTGCGCTCCCGACCCCGGAAGATGATGACGCCTTCCTGGGGGTGGTAAACGCCGTTGATGACATTGAGCATCGAACTCTTGCCCGCTCCGTTGGGGCCGATGATGGCGCGGATTTCGTGCTCGCGGACGTCGAAGGAGATGTCGGTCAGGGCCTTGACCCCGCCGAAGCGCAGCGAAATGTTTTGCAGGTCGAGAATGACGTCGCCGATTTTCTTGCTCATGGTTAGGCCGCCTGCCTGGCCGCCGGGAAGGTGCTGGCGTCGACGATCTTGAGATCGGCGGCTACCGTGCCGCGCCGACCGTCCTCGAACTTGACCTCGGTTTCGATGAATTGCGTGGCCTGGCCGCCGTACAGCGCTTCGATCAACACCTGGTATTTTTTCGCGACGAAGTTGCGCCGCACCTTGCGGGTGCGGGTCAGCTCGTCGTCGTCCGGGTCCAGCTCCTTGTGCAGGATCAGGAAGCGGTGAATCTGCGAATCGGCCACCATCGCATCCTGGGTCAACGCGGCGTTGACCTGCTCCACGCAGTCGCGGATCAGCTCATGCACTTCCGGCTTGCCGGCCAGATCGGTGTAGCCGGAATAGGCAATGTTGCGCCGCTCGGCCCAGTTGCCGACCGCGCCCATGTCGACGTTGATGAAGGCGCAGACCATGGCGCGGTCGTGGCCGAAGCAGACTGCTTCCTTGATGTACTGGAAGAATTTGAGCTTGTTTTCGATGTAGTTGGGGGCGAACATCGCCCCATTGGCCAATTTGCCGACATCCTTGGCCCGGTCGATGATTTTCAGGTGGCCGTCTTGGTCGAGAAAGCCGGCGTCGCCGGTCATGAAGTAGCCGTCGGCGTTGATCGACTCGGCGGTG
>ERZ761602.8759-NODE-8759-length-10048-cov-6.333634_pt1 | contig 10048 bp, 10 predicted proteins | sample MGYA00512165_ERZ761602 | MGnify/ENA primary metagenome ERZ761602 (study PRJEB28899, sample SAMN02445085) | bioreactor sludge metagenome | biome: EBPR sludge; isolation source: Thorneside wastewater treatment plant | place: Australia: Brisbane, Thorneside...
TCTTATCACAGCGCCAAATTTATAAACACATTTCTAAATAAGACAACAAAATAGGGTTAAGAGTGTTTAACTTTGTAGTTTATCATTGAATTTAACATAAGGTTTAGAAGTTTATGGATTGATTATATGTAACGAACTGAAGAGCAGGTAGTGGCCGTCCTTTCGGGCGGGCGTTGCACTCCTCAACTGTTTGAATACATATCATCTGTTTAAATGCAAATTGCAGCAGTTGCCAACCCATGAACTATGAACCATGAACTAATTAGCATGACGCAAGAACAAGTTTTACAGGCATTAAGTACAGTACAGGAACCCGATTTGCATGAAGACCTCGTGTCGCTGGGTATGATTAAAGACCTGGTTATCGAAAAATACTACATTTCCTTCAATATTGAATTAACTACGCCGGCTTGCCCGCTCAAAGACAAAATGAAGGATGATTGCATGAAAGCAATCAAAACAATGGTGAGTAAGGACGCGGTGGTTAAGGTTGGCTTTACCAGCAACACAACAAGCACCCGCCCCCCCAACGCTGGCACTACGCTACCGGGTGTGAAGAATATCATTACCGTAATAAGCGGGAAAGGCGGCGTGGGCAAAAGCACTGTTGCCGCCAATTTAGCGCTCGCTTTATCGCAAAAAGGAGCAAAAGTTGGCCTGATGGACGCTGATATTTACGGGCCGAGCGTCCCCATTATGTTTGGCGTGCGTGGCGAAAGGCCAATGATGCGCGATGTTGACGGGAAACCCATGATAGAACCGTTGGAACGATTTGGGATAAAACTGTTGAGTATTGGGTTGTTAGTTGACGAAAGCAAGGCTGTGGTTTGGCGTGGCCCAATGGCAAGCAGCGCAATCAGGCAATTTATTACCGATGTAAACTGGGGAGACCTGGATTATCTGGTGGTGGATATGCCGCCGGGAACCGGTGATATTCATCTTACACTAATGCAATTGGTACAGGTTACGGGCGTTGTAATTGTTACCACCCCGCAGGATGTGGCGCTGGCAGATGCAAAAAAAGGTATCGCAATGTTTGGCCAGGCACAACTGAACGCCAAAATTTTAGGATTGGTTGAAAATATGAGCTACTTCACTCCTGCCGAACTTCCTGATAGTAAATACTACATTTTTGGAAAAGAAGGCGGAAAAAATTTGGCCACAGAATATGAAATTCCTTTTCTCGGGCAAATACCGCTGGTTCAAGGAATACGCGAAGGTGGCGACTTGGGTGTACCTATCATGATGAGTGATGACGAGATCACAAAATCAGCGTTTAAGAACTTTGCCGGCGAAGTAGCCAGAGGCGTGAGTGTGGTAAATGCAAAACCGTCTTTGTCTTAAATACATCGTATTTGCGTCCGGTTGATTTAGATTTTCTTTCCTCTTCGAGCCTTTCGTTTATGAAGTCTGAAACGACTTAGGGGTTCTTGTGATCGCTACACGCCTAATACTTCCTTCATCGTTAGTACGCCTTTTTTATCTTTGGCATATTCAGCGGCAAGCACCGCTCCTAACGCAAAGCCTTTACGGCTATGGGCTGTGTGGGTGATGGAAATATCATCAATTTCTGACTTGTAAAAAACAGTATGGGTACCGGGGGCCGGGTTTTCCCTTTTGCTTACAATCAATAACTGATTTTCTTTCGGCTGCACATCATTTACCCATTCCTTCTTTTCGGTGCAAACCTCCATTATTTGTTCTGCCAGTGTGATGGCTGTGCCACTCGGCGCATCTACTTTTGTGGTATGATGAATTTCTTCGAGGCTAACGGAATAGTCGTTGTACGGATGCATTAAAGCTGCCAGTTTTTTATTGATTTCAAAAAACAGGTTCACGCCAATGCTGAAGTTGCTGGCGTACAAAAGCGTTCCATTGCTTTCAGCACAAACCTGCCTTACCTGATCCCATTCGTGCAGCCAACCGGTGGAACCGCTCACCACCGGAACGCCAAATTCAAGCAATTTTATAATATTATCAAGCGCTGTGTGCGGGCCGGTAAACTCGATGGCTGCATCCGCCTTGCTCACATTTTCTTTTGTGAATTCATTTATAGTGTCCACGTCAATTTTCAAAACAATTTCGTGGCCTCGTTCCCGGGCAACGGCTTCAATGGCTTTACCCATCTTTCCATAACCAATCAATGCTATCTTCATATTTTAGATATTTGGTTTTAAGTAATTGCCGACTTTTCGAAAAATAGAATATGATTCAATTTGTTGTGAGCCAGGCACATTTGAAAACTATTATTTAAACCGCAGCACTAAACTAACCCCATTTGTATTAGCCAGTTCGCTGTAACCGGGTTCTATTTTAAACGTAAGGTTGGGGCTTATATCAAAACTACTCAAATGCGCATCAACTGTGGCTTGCATCACATTAAGTCCCCAGGCCACTACAATGTATACGGCTGCATAGTCAAGATTTCTGCGAAAATTATCTCTATAGGACTGTAATTCGTTTTGCCAGTTATTATCCACCGCATTTTTTACTTCAAAAAATTTAATTTTATCATAACCGGTACTATCTCCACGCGAAGCAATATTGTACGCTACCTTATACCCCAGTTTAAATTCTTTATACCATTTTCGATTATCCAAAAAATTCCAAACAGTAGCGCCCAACACTACATAAACGGCTGGCACTTTCCAAAATGCCCCTTTTTTATTGTACAACTGCCCCCAGCCGGGTAATATTGCCGATCTGATGGCAGCCTTGCGCGGATCGCGGTAATTCGGATTTTTTAACCTGGCGCTGTCAGCATCATTAAACCCGGAAACTTTTTCGGCTGACCTTTGTAGCGTGTCTATGATACTGCTGGGCGCTAACGTATCAGCCACTTGCCCATTGCCGGCCAAAACACAAGCCAAAAGAAAAAAATGTACCAAAAAAAGTTTTCCGAACAGGTTCATGCTGCAAATATTACTGAAGATTAATCTACAGATAAGTTAAAGTTGTTCAGTAATTTATTAAGTTCTTCAACAGAATAATAGTCGAAAGTAATGTGGCCGCTGCCGTTAGTGCTGTGTTTCAATTTTACCCTCGTGTCGAACTGCGAGGCCAATTTGTCTTCAATACGCTGAAACGCGGTGGGAAGGCCTCCAGGTTTATTTTTTTTTGTTCCTGCTTGTTTGTAAAGATTGCGCACCAGGGCTTCAGTCTGTCTTACCGAAAGGCTTCTGTCTTTAATTTCTTTAAAAATAAAAAGTTGTCGTTCAATGGTATCAATATTAATTAGCGCGCGCGCGTGGCCCATTGATAATTCACCGCTTCTAACAGCCAATTGGATTGCAGGCGGCAATTTTAAAAGGCGAATGAAATTAGAGATGGTGCTTCTGTCTTTACCCATCCTTTCGGCTACATTGTCCTGCGTGTAATTTAGTTCATCCATCATTCGCTTATAGCTGAGTGCAATCTCCATCGCGTTCAGGTCTTCGCGTTGCAGATTCTCGAGCAATGCAAGTTCCAGCAAATCGGCATCATTGGCATGTCTGACGTACGCCGGAATATCCTTTATTCCGGCAATTTTTGCTGCGCGAAAACGGCGTTCGCCAGCGATAAGCCTATACTTACCGTTAGCCATGCGTGAGATGGTGACAGGCTGAATGATGTCGTGCAACTTAATTGAGTCTGCCAATTCCTTCAAAGCCTGCTCATCAAAATCAGTGCGTGGCTGTTTGGGATTGGTTTCAATTTCATCCAAAGAAATTCTTGAAATGCCTGTTGCCGTTTCAACAACGGTCTTCTTCAATTCGCCTGTGCCGCTTTTCAGTTCTGCGTCTATGCTTCCTAAAAGTGAGCGGATGCCTCTGCCTAACGCGTCTTTGCTTTGTTTACTTGTACTCATTTTTCGGGTTTCTGGTCACCGGCTACTGATATTGTAACCGAAAATTTTCATAGTCATTCTAAAATTTTTTCCTCGTTGGGGATTTTTGTCATATTATTCTTCTGCAAAATCTCTTTGGCAAGATTCAGGTAATTGAGCGATCCTTTGCTGTTGGCATCGTATAGCACAACAGGCTTACCAAAACTCGGCGCTTCGCTCAGTTTTGAATTTCGGTGAACGATTGTATCAAAAACCTTTTCTTCGAAATGCCTGCGCACTTCTGCCACAACCTGATTGCACAGGCGCAGGCGACTGTCGTACATCGTCATGAGGATACCTTCAATAGCCAATTGCTCATTGAGCCTGCTTTGTACAATTTTGATGGTATTGAGTAATTTTCCGAGGCCCTCCAGCGCAAAAAATTCGCACTGAACGGGCACCACTACCGAATCTGATGCCGTGAGAGCGTTCACCGTAATCAGCCCAAGCGATGGCGAACAATCTATCACGATAAAATCATAGTCGTCTTTTATCGCACCAAGAATTTCCTTTAACACCATTTCCCTGTTCGGATAATTAATCATTTCAATTTCGGCACCCACTAAGTCAATGTGCGAAGGAATCAAGTCGAGATTGGGAATTTCAGTTTTTAAAGTCACTTCTTTGGCATGTGCCTGGTTAGCCATGCAATCGTACAGGCTATGCGTGATATTGTGTAAATCGAAGCCCACCCCGGTAGTGCTGTTAGCTTGGGGATCTGCATCTACCAATAAAGTTTTATACTCCAGCACAGCAAAACTTGCAGCGAGATTGATGGCTGTTGTGGTCTTTCCGACACCGCCTTTTTGATTGGCCACACCAATAATTTTTCCCATACAAATACTAATCTAATTTGCTAAACGCCTCAAATTATAAATGTAGCAAATGTAACGGTTTCTATGGCTAAAGCCGAACCGATTTTAATGGTGTGTATAAAAAAGAAAGGATCGTTTAGTTTTATCGCCTTACGATTTGCGCAACAAGATCTGCTTCAGTTGCAACTTTGTTGCCCACGTAAACTGTGCCGCGCATTTCGCAAATACCCCTTCGGATGGGTGCCAGAAGTTCCATTTTCAAAATCATGGTATCGCCGGGTTTTACCATCTGCTTAAACTTGCAGTTATCTATTTTAAGGAAATACGTATCAAACTGACCCTCCCCCGAAAGATTGATGGCCAAAATACCACCACATTGCGCGAGAGCTTCTATCTGCAAAACGCCCGGCATTACGGGGTTTTTAGGAAAATGGCCCTGAAAATACCACTCATTAAAAGTGACGTTTTTCACACCAACAATCTTCTTATCAGTCAGTTCCGTAACCTTATCTATCAGTAAGAATGGGAACCGGTGTGGCAGGGTTTTTTCAATATACTCTAACCCAAAAACGGGTGGTACGTTAGGGTCGTAAGTAGGCACGTCCTGCAAATGCTTATTCGACTTAATATGCTTTTTAATAAGTTTTGCAAATTCTACATTAGTGCTATGTCCTGGTCGGTTAGCTATCACCCGGCCTTTAACGGGGTACCCAATCAATGCCAGGTCGCCTACAACATCCAATAATTTGTGGCGGGCCGGCTCATTGGGAAACCTCAGCTCAAGGTTGTTCAGGTAGCCTTCACTTTTAACTTCAATATCATCTTTTTTAAATACTTTTTTTAAGCGGTTAAGTTCTTCTTCGCCAATGGATTTATCTACTACAACAATCGCGTTGTTAACATCGCCGCCTTTGATGAGATTGTGCTCCAGTAGCATTTCCAGCTCGTGAAGAAAACAGAATGTGCGACAGGGAGCTATTTTTTCCTTAAAATTCCCCATCTTTTTAAGCTCGGCATGCTGCGTACCCAAAACAGGAGAATTAAAGTCAATAAGAGTAGTTATCTGGTATTCGCGGGCGGGCATAATTACCATTTCCACACGCTTTTCTTCGTTTGTAAGGTATAGGTTTTCGTCTATTGAATACCAAACCTTTGCGGCGTCCTGTTCCACCACTCCCGCCTCTTCAATTGCTTCAATAAACGGCATTGAACTGCCATCCATTATCGGAATTTCGGGACCATTAATCTCAATCAAACAGTTGTCAACCCCCATTCCTACTAAAGCTGCCAGTACGTGTTCCACGGTGCTTACTCTGGCACCATTGGCTTCCAAAGTTGTACCACGGCTGGTGTCGGTTACCAGGTCGCAATCTGCTTTGATGATGGGCTTGTTGGGCAAATCAACCCGCTGAAATTGAAAACCAAATCCAGCGTTGGCTGGTTTTAGTGTAAGATCTCCTAAAATGCCGGTGTGCAGCCCTGTTCCGCTGACGCTGGCGGCTTCTTTGAGTGTGTGTTGCTTTTGGGGATTGAATGTTTTGTCTGTCATCAATTTTTATTGAGTGCGGCAAATATATTTGAAAATCGTCTTATGACAATCGTTAGGTCCTAAAGGCCTATTAAAAACATCTACAGAAATGGTCGTTAGTGCTTGTTCCTGAGGGCTTTAAGTTCTCCCTCAAGTTCCTTGATCCTTTTTTCCAGTTCTGGGAGCTTGCGGCTTAATGCCTGGCTACGAAGCGCTAATGTATAATCGAAGGCGGGCGAACCTGTTACGGCTTTGCCTGGCTCAATATCCTTACTCACGCCGCTTTGAGCATTTATTTTTGCGCCGTCGCCAATAGTTAAATGGCCAACAATTCCTGCCTGGCCGCCGATCATTACGCCGTTGCCAATTTTTGTGCTGCCGCTCACACCGGCCTGCGCTGCCACCACCGAACTATTTCCAATTTCTACGTTATGCGCAATTTGAATGAGGTTATCGAGTTTGGCACCTTTTTTAATTAATGTTGAGGCGATGGTGGCCCGGTCAATAGTGCTATTTGCGCCGATTTCCACGTTATCTTCTATCACAACATTGCCGATTTGTGGAACTTTTACAAAACTTCCATCAGGCTGTGGTGCAAATCCGAACCCATCACTGCCGATGACAGTGCCTGCGTGAATGATGACATTATTGCCTACTTTACACCCGTGCATAATTTTAACACCCGCGTGAAGCATACTGCTTTCGCCCACCTCCACATCATCGCCCAAAAAAACACCGGGAAAAATTTTGGTATTATTGCCCACCTTCGCATTTTCGGATAAATAGGCAAAAGCTCCAATAAAAACATTTTCGCCAATACTGGCTGTTTTTGCAATATATGAAGGCTCCTGCACTCCTTTTAGTTGCTGTTGCTTTAGTTCCTGATATTTTGTGAGGAGCGTTGCAAATGCAGAATATGCATCTTTTACCCTGATAAGTGTGGCTTTCACCGGTTGCTTTAGTTCCAGCGAGTTGTTAATGATTATTACGCTTGCGCTGGTTGAGTAAAGATACTCCTCATACTTGGGATTGGCGAGAAAACTGAGCTGGCCTTCTGTTGCGTCTTCAATCTTTCCGAAGGAGTTAACGGCAACCTCAGCATTACCTTCAACGTGTCCATTTATTAATAATGCAATTTGTGATGCAGGAAGTGTCATAAACAATTTTTAAACGAGAGCTTTACGCCCTGAAGGTACAAAAATAGTATTTTTTAACCCGCATGCTCAGTTGGGGCGCAATTAATGCATTATCAACTTGCGAAATATCTTTCACGCTGCCGTCTTTGTATAAAATATTAATGTTTTCATCTTTCGGATTGTACAAAGTATTACTCGCCTCGCCCCAAAAAACAAAGTATCCGGCTTCTTCTTCTTTTATACTTAATTGCTGCGCGATGTCTTTTCTTTTTTGTAAAAGAAACCCCTCCCCAAATGGTTGTGACTGTAGTTGAATACGCATGATTTTTCTTTCAATAATACTTTTTGAAAGGGTGGAAAGAATTTTATCATCGTGCCTGCACCAGGTTTTTATTGACGTGAAAACATCATAATCATCAAGAGTGCAAAACTCATCAAGCAGCCCTTCAACTTCATTTTCTGTTACATTTTGTTGAATAAACGTACTGAGGGCGGCAGTTGCGGCTTCCACTCGTACACCCTTGTTGATCAACTCCCGCACTCGCCTGAAGATCATAATAAGCATTTTTTCCGCCGCAACAACGGTTTTATGTAAATACACCTGCCAGTACATCAGCCTGCGGCTAAGCAAAAACTTCTCAATGGAATAAATAGCCTTTTCTTCAACGACCAGATTACCATCTACCACCATCAGCATTTTGATGATGCGGTCGTAACCAATTACACCTTCGGCCACGCCGGTAAAAAAACTGTCGCGGTTGAGGTAATCCATCCGATCCACATCCAACTGACCTGAAACTAATTGATGCAGAAATCGCTTAGAGTACTCGTTAGTGAAAATATCAATGGCAGTTTGCAGTTGGCCGTTAAAATAATTGTTCATTTTGCGCATCAGCATCAACGACACATCCTCGTGATGCACACCGCTGATCAATTCGTGTTCCAGCGCATGAGAGAAGGGGCCGTGGCCGATGTCATGCAATAGGATTGCAATTTTTGCACCGAGCGCCTCTTCCGAATTAATTTCGATGCCTTTTGACCGGAGTTCCTGTAAAGCGGTACACATCAAATGATACGCTCCCAGCGAATGATGCAAGCGGCTGTGAACCGCTCCGGGGTACACTAAATGCGCAAACGCCATCTGGTGAATATTTCGCAGTCGTTGATAATAAGGATGTGAAATAATATCGAGTAACAAAGGATGATCTATGGTGATGAATCCATAAACGGGGTCGTTAATAATTTTACGCGCAACGGCCATTTGTAAAGGACATTTGTGTATTGCGCAAATGTAGCATTTATTAATCACCACAATATTCACACCGCAAAAAACCTGAGATTTCAAAACATTATCTTTGTAAGCAGAGGCAATTTTTATGATCAAATACAATCAAGGCACATTAGACAAATTAGAAGCGATACCCGAACAGAGCGGCTATGTATTGCGTTATGAAAGGGGAACTTTTCAAAGTGGTTACTGCATCCTCGAAAATAAAAAAGTTGTGGTGCTAAATAAATTTCTTCAACTGGAAGGCAGAATCAATACCTTAATGGAATTGATTCCGCAGCTTGACATTCATACTGAACAGTTGGCAGATTCTTCAAAAAAACTATACGAAGAAGTGATGAGTAATGTGCCACAGAGCGAAGAAGAAGGTAAGATTGAGTAACTAGTTAATTGTTATTGGGTGAGCGGTATACACATTCAACCCGCCATTTTTTTGCATCAATTCCTAAATTAAAATTTCCTATTGCCGTATCCCACACTCCAAATCACTTTTTTAGGAACAGGCACCAGTAGCGGTGTGCCGATGATTGGCTGTGATTGCGAAGTTTGTTCATCGGATAACTCAAAAGACAGAAGGCTGCGTTCGAGTATTTTGGTTCAATCCAAAACCACCTCAATTGTTGTAGATTCTGGCCCCGACTTTCGCCAGCAAATGCTTCGGGAAAATGTGAAACGGCTCGATGCCGTAATTTTCACCCACTCACATAAAGATCACATCGCCGGCCTTGATGACGTGCGCGCATACAATTATTATCAGCAAAAACCCATGCAGGTTTACGGCACTGAGTTCACTCTACAGCGCGTGGTTGCCGAATTCAATTATGCCTTTTCCGAAAACAAGTATCCTGGCACTCCTTCCATCCATTTGAACACAATTGATGAAGAAGTTTTTTTAATAGGTGATATTCTGATACAACCGATACCCGTTTGGCACCTGCGTATGCCTGTGATGGGTTTCCGGTTTGGAAACTTTACCTACATCACCGATGCAAACCAAATTGATGAAGAATCGAAAGAAAAGGTCAAAGGAAGTAAGACACTTGTAATCAACGCGTTGAGAAAACAAAAGCATATTTCCCATTTCACGCTGAACGAGGCTTGTATGCTTGCTGACGAACTGGGAGTGGAGCAAACATATTTTACCCATATTTCTCACCAGCTTGGGCTTAATGATTTGATAAACAACGAGCTGGCCAACATTAAACAACTTGCTTTTGACGGACTGAAAATAATTGTGTGAAAAGTGTACTAACAATTGTTAGAAAATTAATAAATATACTCTATATTTGTACCCGACCTCTATACATTGCTTGTCGAATGGTTTTAAAATTTTAGTTTGAGCCGCTTTGTTTTCAAGGCGGTTTTTTTTATGCCGCCATGGTTCCAGATATTATTTTTAAAAGTATTTTTATATTT
>ERZ761602.8760-NODE-8760-length-10047-cov-4.475180_pt1 | contig 10047 bp, 8 predicted proteins | sample MGYA00512165_ERZ761602 | MGnify/ENA primary metagenome ERZ761602 (study PRJEB28899, sample SAMN02445085) | bioreactor sludge metagenome | biome: EBPR sludge; isolation source: Thorneside wastewater treatment plant | place: Australia: Brisbane, Thorneside...
GCGGCGATCTTCAGGTGGCCGACACGACGATGGACCACCAGCCGGTGGCCCAGGCGGGCGACGACTGCATCTGCCTCGTAGCACTGGAGGCGCCGATCTGGTTCACTGGGCCGATCGGCCGGCTCGCCAACCCGTTCGTGAAGCTCTGACCGACGCGGCACGGGACAACGCCGCGCGGACGGTCTAGGGTCGCCGCGTCGTCGCGCTCATGTCGCTTCCCTGGAAAACCGCGTGGATCACGGGCGCGAGCTCCGGCATCGGCCGCGAGCTCGCGCTTGCGCTGGCGCGGCGCGGCATCGTTGTCGCCGCCAGCGCGCGATCGCGCGACGCGCTCGAAGCCCTCGCCGCCGAGGCCGGCGCCGATCCGCGGAGCGCGCGCATCCTGCCGACGCCGCTCGACGTCACCGACCGCACTGCGGTAGCAGCCGCGGCCGAGGCCGTCATCCGCGTCTTCCGCGGCCCGCCCGATCTCGTCGTGCTGAACGCCGGCACCTATCTGCCGATGGCGGCCGAGACATTCGATGCCGCGCGCTTCCGTACCCAGGTGGAGGTCAACCTCATGGGCACGGTGCACATGCTGGAGGCGCTGCTGCCGGCCTGCCTCGCGGCGCGGCGCGGGCACATCGCGATCGTCGCGTCCGTCGCCGGCTATCGCGGGCTGCCGACCAGCGCCGCCTACGGCGCCACCAAGGCGGCGCTGATCAACCTCGCCGAATCGCTGAAATACGATTGCGACCGCGCCGGGGTGAAGCTGCAGATCGTCAATCCCGGCTTCGTCGAGACGCCGCTCACTGCCAAGAACGAGTTCGCCATGCCGCACCTGATGCCGGTCGGGAAAGCCGTCGCGCGCATGATCGCCGGGCTCCAACGCGGCAGATTCGAGATCACGTTCCCGCGCCGCTTCACCTGGCAGCTGAAGCTGCTGCGCCTGCTGCCCTACCGGCTCTATTTCGCGATCACGCGGCGGCGGACCGGCGCCTGACGGCGCGCCAGAGGCCCCAGCCCGCGAAGACGGCCAGCCACAGCGCGAACGCCGCGGGTTGCGCCCATGCCACGGCGGCCCAATAGGCGCGATCCGGCATGGCATCGCCGGTCAGCGTCAGGATCGGCGCGCCGGGGACTTCGCGCAAACCGTGGCGCCGCAGCGCCGCGTTCACCGCATGCGCGTAATAGGCGTCGCGATCGTACCGCCGCACGGTCACGGCCGCCGCCGGAGCGATTCCCGCGAGCCGCGACAGGCAATCGGATTCGTGAGCCCCGCGACAGGCGGCCCAAGCCGGGACCGCATCCGCGGGCGACCACGACGCCGGCACGATCGGCGCCACGACGAAGTGGCTCGCTTGCATCGTCGGCCCGCTGCCCTGGGTGCGGGCGACGACGTAGCGATAGCTGCCGCTGCGGCTTGTCAGGACCCGCGCATCGTTGAACACGAAGCCGGTGGCGCCGGGATGACGCGGCGCGTCGGACACGGAGACGTCGCGCACGGTTTCGCCGGCGCCGAGTTCGCGCGCGCGATCGAGCGCTAGGGCGGCGCCGATGGCGCCGATCGCGGCCAGGATCGCGGCGCCCGAAAGGGCCCAGGCGCCGAACCAGACCGGCGCCATGATCATCAGGATCGCGCCGGCGAAGAGCACGAAGAAGCCGGCCACATAGGGCGACCAGTAGGCGAGCGGAAGCGCGGCGGCGAGCAGCGCCGCATGGATCGCCAGCGACCAGCCGACGGTCGGAAGCCAGGGCGCGGGCGGCTCCGGAATGGCCGCCCCGCCCGTCGCGGTGTGCGGTCCGCCGCGCGGTGCGCCGTCGCCGGCATAGGAACGCCACGGGTCCTTGAGCTTCTTCGCCGCGGCGTAGCTGGCGATGCGCTCCGCCTGCTTTACCTCTTCTGCCCGTACGGCGGCGGCGCGTTCCCGCTCGGCCTGGCCGCGATGCGCGGCGGCCGCGCGCTCGAGCGCCGGCCAGTCGCGGCCGGCATGGCGGCGGACCGCCGCCGTCAGCTCCGCGTGGACACTCTCGGGCAAGGCGTCGCGCGGCCCGAAGGCGAGAAAATCCAGCACGCTCTGCTCGGAGGCTCCGCCCTGATCGCGCGGCCCCTGTTGCCAATAGACGATACGGTCGTTGTCCAGCGACACGCCCCAGGTCGCGACCCGGTCGGTCCTCCACTCCCAATTCGCCAGCGTTCGGCCGGAGGAGGGAGATGGTTCGTCGTTTCGCGGCATGGCGCTTCAGGATAGCCGACGGCCCGAGCCCCGTCATGCGCGGGTTCGTCAGCGGATGCGCGCCAGGGCTGCTTGGCGCCGGACGCGCAGGTATCCTAAGATGCGTTAGAATTCATGTCGGAGCCCGCTCGTCTCATGGCGAAATTCGTGCCCAAACCGGAAACGCTCGCGCTGCTGCGCACGTCGGGCAATCCGATCAATGGCCTCGGCGAAACCCAGGTGCGCCGCCCCTCGCCGTTCTTCTGGCACCCGCCCGACAAGCATCCGTTCGGCGACCTGCAGGCCGAGGCGCGGCGCAATTCGCGCAAGTGCCCGGGCGCCGCCGAGGCGTTCAAGGCGGCGTATCAGCATCCGGAGCTGGTGCCGGTGGCGCCCGAGCCGCGCGGGGGCGCGCCCGCCGACCTCGCCAAGGCGGCGACGGAGTTCGCGCTCGCGCACGAGGCCGACGCGATCGGCATGGTGCCGATGGACCCGCTCTGGGTGTTCCAGGGCTACGCGATCGCCGACACCTGGGTCATCGTCCTCGCCTTCGCGCACAATTACGACCAGCTGAAGCAGGTGCCGTCGACGGAGACCAACGGCGCCGGCGTCACCGACGTGGGCCTGCAATATGCGCGCGGCACGCGGGCGTCGTATGCGCTGGCCAACTGGATTCGCGCACAGGGCTATCACGCCAAGGCCTATCCGGGGCCGAGCGCCGAGGCGCTGCTGCTGATTCCGCCGGCCATCGCGTCGGGCCTCGGCGAACTCGGCAAGCACGGCTCGATCATCAGCCGCCGGTTCGGCGCCGGCGTGCGCCTCGCCGGCGTCACCACCACGATGCCGCTCGTGGCGACCAAGCCCGACAAGTTCGGCGCCGACGAATTCTGCATGGCGTGCCAGGTGTGCACGAACGCCTGCCCACCCGGCGCGATCTCCGACAAGAAGCAGATGGTGCGCGGCGTCGAGCGCTGGTACGTCGATTTCGACAAGTGCATTCCGTACTTCGCCGAAGAGGCGTCGTGCGGCATCTGCATCGCGGTGTGCCCGTGGACGCGGCCGAGCGTGCGGCCCAACCTCCTGGCCAAGATGGCGAAGCGTCTGGCCGCGGCGCGCTGACGCCGCCATGCACGACGTCGTTCCCCGCCTGACCGTCCCCGCGCCCAGCGCCGTCGCCGATCTCACGATGGCGGACGGCGCGGTCATCCGCCTCCGGCGCCACGGCAATCCGGCGGGGCCGCGCATCGCGCTGTCGCACGGCAACGGCCTCGCGATCGACGCCTATCTGCCGTTCTGGTCGCTGCTGCTGCCGGGCTACGACGTCGTCCTGTTCGATCAGCGCAACCACGGCCAGAACCCGCTGCACGGCGCCGAGGGGCACGATTGGGACCGCATCACGCGCGACAATGTCGAAACCTTCGACGGCATCGCGCGCGCGTTCGGGGCCAAGCCCGTCATCGGCGCGTTCCATTCGCTCTCGGCGGTGGCGGCGGCGATGGCTGCGCTGCGCTTCGGCCCGCGCTGGTCGCCGCTCGTTCTGTTCGATCCGCCGATCTACCCGCGCGTCGGGCACCCGCTCGAAGCGACCGAAAGCGAACACATGCGAGACATGGCCGCGCTCGCCCGGCGGCGGCCCGAGCGCTACCCCGACACGGCTTCGTTCGCGGCGCAGCTCGCCTCGCGCGCCGGTTTCCGGCGCTGGGTGCCGGGCGCGCACGACCTGTTCGCGCGCGCCACACTGCGGCCGGATCCCGGCGGCGACGGCTTTGTGCTGCGTTGCCCGCGCGAGCTCGAGGCGCGCATCTTCGAGTTCAATGTCGACCCGACTATCTGGCCCCACCTCGCCGGCGTCGCGGTCCCGCTGTTCCTGATCGGGGCGGATACCGGCCTCGACGGCCAGCTGGCGCCCGCCTTCCTGACCGAGGGGCTGGCCCGCGACCAGGGCATCCCGTACGCCATGATCCCGGACACCACGCATTTCCTGCAGATCGAGCGGCCGCGCGAGGTGCTGCGGGAAATGGAGGCCTTCCTTGCCCGCCAGGGCGTCCATGCCGCGGCGTGAGCGGCCTTATGGTCGGTTGAAATGGGCCGCTTGGCCGAGTAAGCATCGCAGCGCAACATCGCTCGAAACGGCCCCGACCGGGGCCCCGGGAGAACTCGCCTCGTGACCGCCGCGGCCGCTCCGGCGCGCACCCTCACCGACATCGCCGCCGCCCTCGGCGCCCAGCTCGTGGGCGACGGCAGCGTGCTGATCCGCGGCGTCGCCCACCCCGCCATGGCCGCCGCCGACTCGCTGGCGCTCGCGGTCGAGGAAGGGGCCGAGAAGCTGCTGGGCCGCACGCAGGCGACCACCGCGGCCGTCGCCGAGGGCCGCGCCGCGGCGCTCGCCGGCCTGAAGGGCGGCATCGTCGTGAAGCGCCCGCGCCTCGCGCTCGCGCGGTTGCTCGAGATCTTCGACCGGCCGCCGGTGACGGCGCCCGGCATCCACCCCTCGGCCGTCATCGACCCGACGGCCACGATCGGCCCCGACGCTTCGATCGGGCCGCTCGCCATTGTGGGTCCGCACGCCCGCATCGGCGCGCGCGTGCGCATCCTCGCGCAGGCGACGGTCGGAGCCGGCGCCGCGATCGGCGACGATACGCTGATCCATTCGGGCGCGCGCATCGGCGACCGCTGCGTGCTCGGCCGGCGCGTGATCGTGCAGCCCAACGCCGTGATCGGGGCCGACGGCTTCAGCTTCGTCACGCCCGAGAAAGGCAGCGTCGAATCGGCGCGCGAGACCGGGCGCATCGAGGCGCAGAATTTCGCCATCGTGCGCATCAACTCGATCGGCAACGTCGAGATCGGCGACGAGGCGGAGATCGGCGCGGGCACCATGGTGGCGCGCGGCACGCTGGGGCCGACGCGCATCGGCCGCGGCACGAAAATCGACAATCTCTGCCAGATCGGCCACAACTGCACGATCGGCGCGAACTGTCTCATCGCCGGCAAGGTCGGCCTGTCGGGCAGCGTGAAGCTCGGCGACCGCGTGACCCTGGCGGGCGCCGTCGGCGTGGCCGACCACGTTTCGATCGGCGACGATTCTATCCTGCTCGCCGGATCGGGGGTGGCGACGTCCGTTCCGCCTGGCGAGATTTGGGGCGGCATGCCGGCGCAGCCCTACAAGGACGTGAAAAACCTGCACGTCAACTTCAAGAGGCTGCCGCGCATGGTGCGCGACATGTTGGCGCTCCGGGACAGGGTCGCCGAGCTCGAAAAGAGACTGCAGGCGGGCGCAAGCGCCGGCCCAGGTGGGAGACAGTGATGACCGAAGAAGAAATCCGCGAGAAAATTTTTGACATCATCGCCAAGGAGGCGCGGATCGATCGCGGGACGCTGACCCTCGAGTCCAAGCTCGAGGATCTCAAGATCGAATCGCTCGACATGGTGCAGATCCTGTTCGGCATCGAGGACGCGTTCGACGTCTACGTTCCGCAGGACGATCAGAGCTTCAAGCTCGCCACGCTCAAGGACGTCGTCGACGGCGTGAAGCGCCTCGTCGCGGCCAAGCAGCAATCCGCCTGACCGGCGCCGCGCAGATCGCAGAGAGCATGGCAGACCACATCCGCGTTGCCGTCACCGGCATCGGCAGCATTTCGTCGCTCGGGCACAATGTCGGCGAGATCTGGGCCGCGCTCGAGGCCGGCAAGACCGGCATCGCGCCGCTGACGCAGGTGCCGCTCGAACAGATCAACATCAAGATCGGGGCCGAGGTCAAAAACTACGACGAGACCAAGCGCTTCGACGACCGCGAGCTGCTCGTTTACGACCGCTACACGCAGTTCGCGCTGCTCGCGGCGCGCGAGGCCATGGCCGACGCCGGCATCGACTTCAAGAAGGACGAGGCGCTCGGGCTCGAGACGGCGGTCATCGTCGCGTCGGGCGTGGGCGGCTGGAGCACGATCGACCAGGCGTTCTATTCGCTGCACAAGCTCGGCAAGCCGCGCGCGCATCCGCTGACGATCCCGCGCATGATGATCAGCGCCGCGGCGAGCCAGATCAGCATGAGGTTCGGCCTGAAGGGCCCGGCCTTCTGCGTCTCGTCGGCGTGCTCCTCCTCCAACCACGCGCTCGGCGAGGCCTATTGGATGATCCGCACCGGCCGCGCGCGCGCGGCGCTGGCGGGCGGCTCGGAGGCCGAGATCTCGCTCACCTCGCAGCGGAGCTGGGAAAGCCTGCGCGTGATGGCGAGCGACACCTGCCGGCCGTTCAGCAAGGACCGGAAGGGCATGGTGATCGGCGAAGGTGCCGGCATTCTCGTACTCGAGCGCCTCGACGACGCCCGCAAGCGCGGCGCCAAGATCTACTGCGAGATCGCGGGCTACGGCCTCTCGGCCGACGCCGGCGACATCGTGATGCCCGACGCCGACGGCGCGGCGCGCGCAATGCGCCAGGCGCTCCAGACCTCGGGCCTCGCGCCCGGCGATATCGACTACATCAACGCGCACGGCACCGGCACGCAGCTCAACGACGCCACCGAAGTGAAGGCGATCAAGGCCGTCTTCGGCGAGGCGGCGAAGCGGCTCATGGTCACGTCGACCAAGTCGATGCACGGCCACGCGCTCGGCGCCGCCTCCGCGCTCGAGGCCGTCGCGACCGTGAAGGCGATCGAGCAAAGCGTGGTTCCGCCGACCGCGAACTACGTCGCGCCCGATCCCGACTGCGATCTCGACCACGTGCCGAACACGGCGCGCAGGGCGAAGATCCGCGCCGCGTTCTCCAATTCGCTGGCCTTCGGCGGCCTGAACGCGGTGGTGGCGTTCAAGGCGGTGTGATCCGCGGCGCGCGCGTCAGCGCTTCGCGTCGTTCGGGAAGAAGCGCAGCACCGAGAAGACGGGGTTCGCCGCGGCCTGGCCGAGGCCGCAGATCGACGCGTCGGTCATCGTCTTGCCGAGCTCGTCGAGCAGCGCCGCATCCCAGCTTTCGCGCGCGAGCAGCGCCACCGATTTCTCGGTGCCGACGCGGCACGGCGTGCACTGGCCGCAGCTCTCGTGCTCGAAGAACTTCATGAGGTTGAGCGCGACCGCCTTCATGTCGTCCTTGTCGGACAGCACGACGACCGCGTGCGAGCCGACGAAGCAGCCATGGTCGCGCAAGGTGCCGAAATCGAGCGGCAGGTCGGCGAGGCTCGCCGGCAGGATGCCGCCCGAGGCGCCGCCCGGCAGATAGCCCTTGAGCGCGTGGCCCGCGGCCATGCCGCCGCAGAATTCGTCGACGAGCTCGCGCAGCGTGATGCCGGCCGGGGCCAGCTTGACGCCGGGATTCTTCACCCGGCCGGACACCGAGAAGTGGCGCACGCCCTTTGCCCCGCGCCGCCCCTGCCCCGCGAACCACGCGGCGCCGCGGCGCGCGATTTCCGGCACCCAGAACAGCGTCTCGACGTTGTTGACGAGCGTCGGCCGCCCGAACAGGCCCACCTGCGCCACGAACGGCGGGCGATGGCGCGGATAGCCGCGCTTGCCCTCGATGCTCTCGAGCATCGCCGATTCTTCGCCGCAGATGTAGGCGCCGGCGCCGCGGCGGAGGTGCAGCTTGGTGTGCGGCGCGAGTCCCGCCTTCTCGATCGCGGCGATCTCGGCGAGCAGGATCTCGCGGATCTGCGGATATTCGTCGCGCAGGTAGATGTAGATTTCCTCGGCCTCGACCGCCCAGGCGGCGATCAGCGCGCCTTCCAGGAACTGGTGCGGCGCCGTCTCGAGCACGTGGCGGTCCTTGAAGGTGCCGACCTCGCCTTCGTCGGCGTTGACGGCCATGAGCCGCGGCTTCGGCTCCGCGCGCACGAAGCCCCATTTCCGGCCGGTCGGGAAACCGGCGCCGCCGAGCCCGCGCAGGCTCGCGTCGGACAGCTCGGCGATCGTCTGTTCGCGCGTCTTGCGGCCGGCGAGGCAGTCCGCGAGCACGCCATAGCCGCCCGCTTTCCGGTAATCGGCGAGGTTCGGATAGTCGGGCACCACCGGCGCCACCGCGCGCTGGTTCACCGCCTCGGCCACCGCGTTGACCATCGCCGGCGCCACGTGGCGCTGGCCGACGGCGACGGCCGGCGCGCCATCGCAGCGTCCGACGCACGGCACCGGAACCACGCGCACGCCTGCGCCGAAGGCGCGCTTCAGCCGCTCCATGAGATCGGCCGATCCGGCCATCGCACAGGACAGGCTCTCGCACACGCGCACCGTGATCGCGGGCGGCGCGTTCTCGTTCTCGAGCACGACGTCGAAATGCGCGTAGAAGGTCGCGACCTCGTAGACCTCGGCCTGCGGCAGGCGCATCTCCTCGGCCAGCGCGGCCAAATGGCGCGCGGCGAGGTGGCCGTAGCGGTCCTGGATGAGGTGCAGGAATTCGATCAGCAGGTCGCGCCGCCGCTCGCGCGCGCCGAGTAGCGCCTGCACCTCCGCAAGCGCGGCCGGATCGACCTGCCGCCCCTTGGGATGCGTGCGCGTCTGCCGCCGCCCCGAAACCGGGGCGATGCTGCGGTCGCCGGCCACTAGAACAATCCCGTAATCCGCCCGTCGTCGGTGACGCCGATCGTGTCGGCGGCCGGCACCCTGGGCAGGCCCGGCATCGTCATGATGTCGCCGGTGATGGCGACGACGAAGCCGGCGCCGGCGGCGAGGCGCACCTCGCGCACGTTCACCTCGTGCCCCTCGGGCGCGCCGCGCAAGGCCGGATTGGTCGAGAAGCTGTATTGCGTCTTGGCCATGCAGATCGGGAACTTGCCGTAGCCTTCCTTCTCGAAGCGCGCGAGGCGCTCCTTGATGCTGGCGTCCGCGGTCGCGTCCTTGGCCCCGTAGATCGTCTTGGCGATCGTGCGGATCTTCTCCCAGAGCGGCATCGCGTCGTCGTAGAGCGGCTTGAACGCGTTCGGCGCGTCGAGCGAGGCCACCACTTTCTTCGCCAGCTCCTCGGCACCCTTGCCGCCGTCGGCCCAGTGCGAGCAGATGAACGCGTCGACGCCGTGCTTGGCGCAGAATTTCCGCATCGCCTCGTGCTCGGCCGGGGTGTCGGTGGTGAAGCGGTTGATGCCGACGAACGGCTTCACGCCGAATCGCTGCACGTTGGCGATATGCCGCCCGAGATTGGCGAGGCCGGCCTCGAGCGCCGCCACGTTCTCGGCGCCGAGGTCTTCCTTCTTGACGCCGCCGTGCATCTTGAGCGCGCGCACGGTCGCGACGATGACCGCGGCCGAGGGCGAGAGCCCGCCGGCGCGGCACTTGATGTCGAAGAACTTCTCCGCGCCGAGATCGGCGCCGAACCCGGCTTCGGTGACGACGACTTCGGCCATGCGCAGCGCCGTCTTCGTCGCCTGCATCGAGTTGCAGCCATGCGCGATGTTGGCGAACGGCCCGCCATGCACGAAGGCCGGCGTGCCCTCGAGCGTCTGCACGAGGTTCGGCAGGATCGCGTCCTTGAGCAGCGCCGCCATGGCGCCGGCGGCCTTGAGCTGCCCGGCGGTGACGAATTTGCGGTCGCGCGTCTCGCCGACGACGATGCGCTCGAGGCGCTTCTTGAGGTCGGTGAGGCCGTCGGCGAGGCAGAGGATCGCCATCACCTCGGACGCGACCGTGATGTCGAAGCCGGTCTCGCGCGGGAAACCGTTGGCGACGCCGCCGAGGCTCACGACGATCTCGCGCAGCGCGCGGTCGTTCATGTCCATCACGCGGCGCCAAGTGATGCGGCGCAGATCGAGATTGAGGTCGTTGGCCCAATAGACGTGGTTGTCGAGCATCGCCGACAGCAGATTGTGCGCCGACCCGATCGCGTGGAAATCGCCGGTGAAGTGCAGGTTGATGTCCTCCATCGGCACGACCTGCGAATA
>ERZ761602.8761-NODE-8761-length-10046-cov-10.788410_pt1 | contig 10046 bp, 10 predicted proteins | sample MGYA00512165_ERZ761602 | MGnify/ENA primary metagenome ERZ761602 (study PRJEB28899, sample SAMN02445085) | bioreactor sludge metagenome | biome: EBPR sludge; isolation source: Thorneside wastewater treatment plant | place: Australia: Brisbane, Thorneside...
ATTGTTCGCGCATCGGGCTTGGCGAAGAGGACAAGGCCGAACGGTGTTACAACGCTGCATTGGATGCACTGCCCGATCCGTTTACGGCAGATCAGCTCAAGGACGCCCTGAACATTCTCATTATCAATTTCGCAAGCAACAAGTTCGATATCCCCTCGAAACGGATGGAAGCATTGAAGAAAGGTGCCGGATTCATCCAGAAGCTTCCGCCTACGGTGGTGCTTGAGGTCGGCGGTCACACCGATAGTGTCGGCAGCGATGCCTCGAACCAAACGCTTTCGGAAAGCCGAGCAAAGGCGGTCAAGGATGCACTCGTCACCTTCGGCGTCCGCCCCGAAGCATTGCAAACAAAGGGTTACGGCCCCTCACGCCCAAAAACGACCAACGACACTGACCTCGGCAAGTTCTACAACCGCCGGATCGAATACTCGGTCGTCCGGCAATAGCTCAAACCGCGACCGGTGCTGCTATCTTCCTGTGTGACTGATAGCCAACGAGGTTTAGATTCTCATATTTGAAATTCAGCAAACCGTCGAGGCCTTTCAGGTTCTCGGCGTTTTGTATTTCGAGCGTCGGCAATTCTAAAGGCTCCCGCGAGAGCAACTCTTCGACCTGTTCGAGGTGGTTGGAATAGATGTGCAGGTCGCCGAATGTATGTATGAACTCACCGACCTCGATCCCGCAGACATGCGCGACCAGGTGCGTCATCAGTGCGTAGCTTGAGATATTGAACGGCACGCCCAAAAAGGCATCGGCCGAACGCTGGTAAAGCTGGCAATGCAGTGTCCGTCCGCCATCGATCTTGAACTGGAAGAGCGTATGGCAAGGCGGCAATGCGACATCGTCGCAGGTCTCGGGATTCCAGCCCGTCACGATCAGCCGCCGCGAATTCGGATTTGCCTCGATCTCACGTATCAGCCTGGCGATCTGGTCCACGCCGTTCATTTGCGGATAGTCGCCGCCAAACGACCGCCAAAGATAGCCATAGACGGGTCCGAGGTCGCCCTCTTGCCTGCCAAACCTCGCCGTCTGCTCCGCGGTCGCCCATTCCTGCCAGATATCGACGCCGCGAGCTCGCAGATCGGCCTCATCCGTTGAGCCGCTCAAGAACCAGAAAAGCTCTTCCGCGACCCAGCGAAACGGAACGCGTTTCGTCGTCACTATCGGGAAACCGGCACGCAGATCGAACCGCGTTTGATAACCAAACGCCGAGATGGTCCCGACGCCCGTCCGGTCCTCGTGCCGCGTCCCGTTCGCCAAAACATGCCTTAGCAGATCGTGATATTGGTTCATTTAGTGAATAGTAAATCGTAAATTGTAAATAGTAAAAAGGCCCCGGTCTGACCTGCGATTTACTATTCACGATTCACGATTTACTATTTACTCACGATGCTTGAGATCAGCTTCAATAGCCCGCAGTGCGGATGGATGTCGATCGGGTTTTCTGATGGCGTGAACGAATTTCACACGACCACCGCCCACGCTCCGCACGAGACCGCCTTGCCCGATCTGATGCGGATCCTGACCGCCCTTGCCTCCGAAGGCGGAAGCCCGACCGATGGGGAGGGTGTAAGCTCGAACGAGTATTTGCTCCAATGGAACCGCGACCCCGAAGAATTCGATTTTCATTTCCTGCGGAGCGGCGATGACCTGACCATTGAGATCTACCAATATCCGACCGACGAACGCGACGCCGCGGAACGCGAGCTGGTCTATTCGCACACCGGTCCAATCGCCGAGATAGTCCGGGCCTTTGGCGAAACTTTCGGCCGGCTTTACGAAGACCGCGAAACCGACGAATTCGAATTCAACTGGCGCCAGCCGTTCCCGTATCGGGAATACGAAGAATTCAAAGCAAGAGCTAGGTGACGAGAGAAGAAATACGACGTTCGATAGAGTTCTTCATGGATGTCATCCTTGGCGATCATCCGGTTGATGAACGCGAGAAAAAGCTCTCTTTTGCCTTGGACCGTCTTGCCATCGCTTTTCATTTCGCTGATTACGACTTCGATGAAACGGAATACCCTGAAGCGGTTACTACGGATTATTCCACTCTCCGAGAACGAGTCGCCGCCAATTTCCCAAATCTCGGCTTATACAACGTCGTTCTGGAAATTAACGAAAAGTTAGGCGAAGACGTGCTCGGGACCGGGGACGCCATCGACGATATTTGTGACATTGCGGGTCACATGGAGGAAGTTCTTTGGTGCTGGGAGAACACAAGCATCGACGACGCACTTTGGCGTTTCAAGGAACCTTATTCTTGGCATTGGGGCAAACATCTCCGTGACCTTCAGAGTTGTCTTTTTGAAAAGCTCTGCGGTTAGATCGATCCCGCATGGTCGACACGAATTAAAATTGATATCATTTGCATTCGTATCAAACCGGGTTTGGTACGTTTTTGTTTTTAATGAAAGAAAAGCTATTGGACCTTCTTGCCTGCCCGACGTGCGGCGGCGACATTTTGCTGGCTTATGCCAGCACCTATGAAGGCAAAGAGATAATCGAAGGTGTTCTGACCTGCAAGAAGTGCGACCGCGAGTACAAGGTCGTCCGCGGCGTGCCGCGCTTTGCGGACCTTGGCAAGATCGAGGCGGACAAGGCAGAAACGGCCGAGAACTTCGGCTGGCAATGGACGCATTTTACGCAGGAGGACCCGAAGTATAACGAACAGTTCCTCGGCTGGCTGCAGCCCGTAAAGCCCGAGTTCTTTGAAGGCAAGGTCGTACTTGAGGGCGGCTGCGGCAAGGGCCGGCATACAAAGCTCGCGGCCCAATGGGGAGCAAAAGAGGTCGTCGGCATCGACCTCGGCGACGGGGTCGAATCGGCTTTTGCACTAACGCGAGACCTGCCTAACGCTCACATCATTCAGTGCGATATTTTTAAGCTGCCGCTCAAGCGGGCGTTTGACTACGCCTTTAGCGTTGGCGTGCTCCACCACACGCCCGACCCGAAGAAGGCTTTTCTTTCGCTCGCGTCAAAAGTGCAGAAAGGCGGGCACATCTCGGCCTGGGTCTATGGTGCCGAAAACAACGAGTGGATAACGAAGTACGTAAACCCGATCCGCGAGGGCTTTACTTCAAAGATGTCGCAGCCCGTGCTTTATCAGCTTTCAAAGCTGCCGACGCTCTCGCTATTTCTGACGACGAAACTCGTTTATCGACCCGCGAATATCGCGGCGAAGCCGGTCGCGAAAAAGCTTTTCTATAACGACTATCTTAACCACCTCGGCACCTTCGGCTGGCGCGAGCAACACAACATCGTCTTCGATCACCTCGTCGCCCCGACCGCGTTCTATATCTCGAAAGAGGAGTTCGAAGATTGGTGGAAGGACGCCAAGGCCGAAGACGTCGAGATCATCTGGCACAACAGCAATAGCTGGTGCGGCTTTGGAAGAGTGTGAACCTGCGTACCTAACGGAGATCTAACAGAATCAACAGGATGATCAGGATACGACTCAGGGCTAAGTACCAGAACATCCCGTTTATCCTGTGTATCCTGTTAAAATTTACTTCATCTGTGAGGGCTCCAGCGGTTTTATGAAATTCGACAACGGCATTGACAGGAAGTATCGGCGATCGGTCGAGGAAGCTCTCGGGGTGATAGCCGAGCGCGGAACGGACGAGCAAAAGGTGATAGTCCGCCACATTCTCGGCTCGGAGATGACGGTTCGGGTGAAGCCGGTCGCGGAGATCAATGCCTCGGGCATCACCGGCCTGATCGACCCCACCGTGACCAACGAAAAGATCGCCGAAGAACGGCTCGGCCTTCGCGAGGCCTTTGGCGAGGTCTTTATCGCCATCGCCGAAGAGACGATCGACACCGGCGGGCAACGCGGCTGCGAGGGCACGTTCGTCCACGAGGGCCGACATGCATACGACTTTGCCCGGACGATCGAAAGCTTTTCCAAGGCGGACGTCAACCCGCTCTCGATATTTGACCCGACGCTTTATGAGCTCGAGCTCGAGGCTCACCGGACCTCGGGCGAGTATATGCTCTGCATCGACCGGGAAGAATATCTCCACGAAGGCTTGCACCTGATGATCCTCGGCCGCAAGGACACGGCAGGCCCTTGTTTCCTTGACCTCGAGGGTATTCATCGCCGCTTGAGCGAAAGCTACGGCCTCTCGCCCGACGGCAACCAGGGCCCACGAGCCAGCGAACTTTTGGGCCTCAGGCAGAAAACCGACTGGTAAGGAGGGTGCCCTGAAAACGACCGAACAAGGACGGGCACGCTCGCTACTGCTCGCGTCCCCTCCATTTGTGGCATAATTCTTTTTATGAGCACCGCACTTCCGCAGGAAATGCAGCAGCACACCTACGCGATAATGGATCGCGTGGAGGCTAGCCATTGGTGGTTCGTTGGGCGGCGGGCGATCCTTGAATCGTTTCTCCGCGATATCGTTCAAAGCTCTGAGTTAACTAGTGCGGCTGCGGACTCAAATGGGCCGGCTGAAGCCGGTACTCAAAACCTGCGCATTTTGGATGTTGGCTGCGGGACAGGTGCGAATCTTGAGATGCTCTCGCAGTTCGGCTCGGCCGAGGGAGTTGACGTCTCGGACGAAGCTCTCGAATTCTGCCGCCGCAAGGGCTTGGCCGTTCAAAAAGGCCTTGCCGAGAAGCTGCCCTATGCGGACGAGACCTTTGATATCACGACCGCCCTAGACGTCGTTGAACACCTCGACGACGATATCGCGGGCCTCAAAGAGATGCACCGCGTAACGAAGACCGGCGGCTATTCGCTGATCTTCGTGCCGGCGTTCATGTGGCTTTGGGGCGTGCAGGACGACATCTCGCACCACCGCATCCGCTACACCCGCAAGCAGATCGTCGAACGGCTCGAAAAAGCCGGGTACACGGTCGAGCGGGCGACATACGCCAACTTTACCTTCTTTGCCCCGATCCTCGGCGGCCGCACGCTGATGAAGCTGACCGGCATCAAGCCCGACTCGGAAAACAACATTAACGTCTCGGCCCTCAACGGACTCTTCGGCAAGATATTCTCCGCCGAGCGGCATATCCTCAAAAACCTCGACTTCCCCTTTGGCGTCTCGATCGTCATCGTCGCGAGAAAGTCAGAACCGTCTGCGTAAGAGGGCGGTCAATTCGTTACACTTCTCTCGCGGATTCATATGTCTACAGATTTCTATTGCGAAGAGGTTTTTTCGGGAAAGACGCCGGTCGAGAAGGTGCTTGAGACGGAGAACGTTCTTGCCTATCACCACACGCGGCCGTTCTGGCCGGTGCATATCGTGGTTGTGCCGAAGCGCCACGTCGCCTCCGTTCTCGAGGTCGAAAGCGATCTGCTCATCGAGATCTTCGACGTCATAAAAGAGGTCGCCGCCCGGGTCTTCGAAGAACACGGTGCCGCCCGCGTCCTCACCAACCTCGGCGAATACCAGGACTCAAAGCACCTGCATTTTCACATCAACTCCGGCGACCCGAACGCATAAACCACAGAGGGCACAGAGAGCACCGAGTTTAAGAGTATTTCGATCACGCGGCGAACCAACATCCACAGGAGGACGACCTTGAGATCCAATTCTGAAAATCTCTCCGCGCCCTCCGTGTACTCTGTGGCTAAAAATAGCTCTTTGATTCAAGCACCTTTCCCTTCGGATATTCTGCGTTTGTCACCGAAAAGCTGAACCCCATCTGAATCGCAAATGCGCCGACCTCGCCGCGGCGTGAGATGGCGACGAAGCCGACCTGAAACTCCTTTGCCTTGGCCGGGTCGCGTTCGACGATTCGGCGGATCGCTTCGCGGCAAGCCTGCTCGGGCGAGCGGCCCATTCGCATTTGTTCGATAACTGTGTGCGTCCCGCAGATGCGGATGACCTCCTCGCCAACGCCCGAACTTGTCGCTGCTCCAACCTCGTCATCAACGAAAAGCCCGGCACCGATGATCGGCGAATCGCCGACGCGGCCGTGCATCTTAAATGCCATTCCGCTGGTAGTGACCATTCCGGCAAGCTTGCCCCTCGCATCGATCGCAATGGTGCCCATGGTGTCGTGGTTTGGCGAGCCGTCGCTCAAGAAATACGGGGCCGCCTGCGAGACCTTTTTGTTCTCGATGTTGATCTCCGGCTTGTAGTTCGATTTCTCAAGCCATTTCTTCCATTCCTTCTCAGCTTCCGGCGAAAGCTCGCCGCTCTCGATCGCGAATCCGTTCGCCGCAGCAAATTGCTGTGCTCCGCGGCCGGCGAGCAGGACGTGCGGCGTCATTTCCATCACCTTTCGCGCGACCGAAACGGGATGTTTGATCCGCTCCAGGTACGCGACACTGCCGCAGTCGCCGTTGCCGTTCATGATACAGGCATCGAGCGTCACCGTTCCGTCGCGGTCCGGGTTCGCACCAAGCCCGACGCAGCAACTTTGCTCAAGCTCCGCCGCACGCCCCGCCGCCTCGACCGCATCAAGCGCCGACCCCTTGCCGGCCAACACCGGCCACGCGGCCGCATTCGCCCGAACGCCGCTATCCCATGTGGAAACCACGACCGGCAGCTTAGCTTTTATGCTCGAACGGAGAGCGGCCGTTTGGCCATCAGCCGACGACAAATGAGCAGCAGCGGCAACCGCGGCCGGTATCCCAATAAAGGTTCTTCTATTCATGTTTTCGCCCAATCGGCGCGCGAACGGTGCTAGTTCTTGTGTCAACCGCTCGCGCGTGCTGTATTTTCCCGCGTGAAAGTTCTAGATTATTAGGTTTATCGGATTTATTGAAATGGATTCGGAAACCACAAATAAACGAACCGATGCACCAGAGCTCTCGCTCTTTCTGCCCGTGCTTGACGAGGAGGACAACCTCCGCCCAATGCACGCAAAGATCAAGGCGGCTCTCGACGCGCTCGGCAAGACTGCCGAGGTGATCTTCGTCGATGACGGCTCGACAGACAAGAGCCTTGCGATACTGAAAGAGATCGCCGCCGAGGACGACCGCGTCCGCGTCATCTCGCTCCGCCGTAATTACGGCCAGACCGCGGCAATGAGTGCCGGCATTGACGCCGCCCGCGGCGAGATACTGATACCGATGGATGCGGATCTGCAGAATGACCCGGCCGACATCAAACGCCTGCTTGATAAGCTCGACGAAGGCTACGACGTCGTCTCCGGCTGGCGCCGCAACCGGCAGGACAAGATGGTCTCGCGAAAGATACCGTCGATGATCGCGAACAAGATCATCTCCTGGATCGGCGACGTGCATCTCCACGATTACGGCTGCTCGCTCAAAGCCTATCGCCGCGACGTGCTGAAGGACGTAAAGCTCTACGGCGAGATGCATCGGTTCATCCCGATCTACGCTTCGTGGGCCGGTGCACGCGTTACCGAGATCCCGGTCGATCACCATGCACGCACGGCTGGCAAATCGAAATACGGCATCTCGCGGACGATCAAGGTCATCTTCGACCTAATGACCATCAAGTTCATGGCCGAGTACCATACAAAGCCGATCTACGTTTTCGGCACGTTCGGCATGCTCGCCCTTGCGGCCTCTATCTTCTCCGGCCTTTATGCCGTTTTTCTCAAGTTTGCCGGGCTCGTCGGCATGCCGCAATATCAGGCCGACTTCGTCGAAACACCGCTCCCGATTCTCTGCATCGTGATGTTCGCCATCTCGATACAGTTTTTCCTAATGGGCTTGCTTGCGGAGCTACTCGTAAGGACGTATCACGAATCTCAGGACAAGGCGATATATGCTGTGAGGGAGAAGATCGGCTTTAAGGAGTGAGCCGTAAGCAGTGAGCTGTGAGCAGTATTCATTGGTTCCAGCCTTCTGCTCACTGCTAACCGCTCACTGCTCACTTTTTATGTGCGGAATAGCGGGTTGGATAAACCTAAAACGATCTGATTCGAACGACGGTGCCGAGGCGGTGCTGCACTCGATGTGTGACACGATCGTGCATCGCGGACCGAATTCTGAAGGTTTGTGGCTGGATGACACGGTCGCTCTCGGGATGCGGCGGCTTTCGATCATCGATCTTGAGACCGGCGACCAGCCCGTTTTCAACTGCGACCGTTCTGTCATCGTGATGATGAACGGCGAGCTTTACAACTACCGCGAGGTTCGCGCTGAACTCGAAAAGAAAGCCCACAAGTTCACCACCAAATCCGACACTGAGATATTGCCGCACCTTTATGAAGAATACGGCGAAGGCCTGCTCGAACACGTCAACGGTATGTACGCATTTTCGCTGTGGGATTCACGGCGAAAAAAGCTGGTCATCGCCCGCGACCGCTTTGGCGAGAAGCCGCTCTATTACGGCGTTTTCGACGATAAGCTGATCTGGGCATCCGAACCGAAAGCCATTCTCGCCCATCCGGCCGTCAAGCCCGAACTCGATCTGAACGCGCTTCGCCACTACGTCTCGTTCGACTACGTCCCGGCTCCGATGTCCATCTACAAGGGCATCCACAAACTCCCGGCGGCACATGTCCTCACGGTTGAAAACGGTGAAGTAAAAACCCGCCGGTACTGGGATATCTCTTGGAATAACTCCCCTCCTTACGAAGGAGGGGTGGCCGAAGGCCGGGGTGGTTCTCTGAACGGAGATGGAACGCTCGTTCGTAAAGCAGAAGAACTCCGCGATCTGCTCTCCGACGCGGTCCGCATGCGGCTCGTCTCTGATGTTCCGCTCGGCATCCTGCTTTCCGGCGGGATCGACTCATCGACTGTCGCAGCCTTTGCCGTTCAGCACGCTACCGAGCGTGTTAAGACTTTCTCGATAGGGTTTGAGGAAGATAGTTTTGACGAATCGAAATACGCGAGGCAGGTCGCCCGGCACCTGAACACCGAGCATTACGAAGACAAGCTTTCCGCCGCGACCGCCGGCGACCTTATCTCGGAGATCGGCACCTGGCTGGATGAGCCGATGTCCGACGGCTCGCTGATACCGACCTATCTCCTCGCCCGCTTCGTCCGCAAGCACGTAACGGTCGCACTCGGCGGCGACGGCGGCGACGAGCTTTTCGCCGGCTACCCGATGTATTACGCTCACACCGTAGCGGCAAAATATCTGGCGATCCCGTCGGTATTGCGGCGTGGTTTGATCGAACCGGTTGTCAACGCTCTGCCGGTTTCGACCAAGAATATGTCGTTCGATTACAAGGCAAAGCGGTTCGTTCGAGCCTCAAAGTACGACGAAGTTGCGCGCCATCATTCGTGGTTCGGCTCGTTCTCTATAGACCAGCACCGGGAGCTTTTCTCAAAAGACGTGCTCGCCCAGACGGACGCCGACATCTACCGCGGCGTCCGCGAACTCGTTGGCGGTTCCGATGCAAAAAATGTCATCGAGCAGATGCAGTACGCCGACATCAACTACTATCTCGCCGAGGATATTTTGACCAAGGTCGATCGGGCCGCGATGGCAGTCAGCCTAGAGACGCGTGCCCCGTTTCTTGACCCACGCGTCGGCCAGTTCGCCGCGTCTATCCCGGTCGAATACAAACTCAGAGGCAAGAGCGGCAAGGTGATCCTGAAAGAGGCGATGCGTGATCTGCTGCCGCAGGATATCCTCCACCGCCCCAAAAAAGGCTTCGGCATCCCGATCGCCGAATGGCTCAAAGGCCGCCTGAACCCGCTGATGCACGACATGCTCGCACCCGAGAGGCTGAACAAGCAGGGCCTCTTCAGCGCCGACTACGTCCAGCGTCTCATCACAGAACACGAAACCGGCCGAGCCTCGCACCACAAGGAACTCTGGACGCTGCTTGTGTTTCAACTCTGGAGCGATAAATTTCTCGCATGACATCACAGTTCGGCGCTGGTTTTTTCCATTTCTTTTTCTTCTTTTCTTGATTCGTGGTTCATTTAAGTTTGGTAGCCACAAAAGAAGAAATTAAGAAAAACAGCCCGCTAAATGCACTTGCTGCCTTATGGAGCGAACCGAAGACGAAAAATTCGAATTATCCGCCCGATCCGCTCCATCCGCGTTCTGAAGCTACGTTGTCCGGCAAGATTTCTACATTCAACAGAAATCCCATATCATTTATATAGGGTCTAGAGTAGTTAAGCGTTACAACGGATGAGTTCTCAACATGGACAAGAG
>ERZ761602.8762-NODE-8762-length-10046-cov-6.412071_pt1 | contig 10046 bp, 13 predicted proteins | sample MGYA00512165_ERZ761602 | MGnify/ENA primary metagenome ERZ761602 (study PRJEB28899, sample SAMN02445085) | bioreactor sludge metagenome | biome: EBPR sludge; isolation source: Thorneside wastewater treatment plant | place: Australia: Brisbane, Thorneside...
TGTCGACCATGTAGTCCTTGTCCTGGGCCAGCCGCTTGAGGCCGGTGACGAAGCTCGGCCAGGGGCCGGTCTCGAGCTCGTCGAGCATCGGCGTGTCGTGCGGTTTCTTGGCCATGCCATGTCTCCTGGTGGCGGGATGCCGGCCGTGCAGCAGGGCATGCCGGCCGGGTCGTCTAGGGCTCGAATGCTGGCCGCGAGGTGGCTGCAGCGCCATCACCCGCGTGGCTAGGTGGCACTACCCGAATGGGCTATGGGCGCTCACCCGTACCGGGTATGGACGCCCCACGGCCCGCTCACGCTCAATGCCGGCTTCGACGGTGACGCATGACCCGACTCACTCCCTTGACGCAACTGCGCTCGCCGCTGGGCAAGCAGGAGATCGAACTGCAGCAGGTCGACTTCGAGGCCGGCGGCATGAGCCTGCTGCGCACGCGCATCCGCGAGGGCAGCCGCTTCACCATCTTCGACATCGACCCCCTCACCGCCGAGGCCTGGGGCCAGGCCCTGCTCGACTGGGCGCAGCGCCAGCCGCGCGGCTGACGGCGCCCTGCCTGCCATGAACGGGCGCGACGAAGAACCCACTGCGGCGATGGTCGACCTGGCCTTCGCGCTCGAGGGCCGCGTGCTGCCGCGCGAGCACCGCGAGCTGCTGGCCACGGCGCTCGAAGCCGCCCTGCCCTGGCTGGCCGAGACGCCGGGCGCCGGCGTGCACCGGCTCAACCTGGCCCACGGCGCCGGCGCGCAGGCCTTGCTGTCGCTGCGCACGAAGCTGGTGCTGCGGGTGCCGCGCGAGCGCGCCGACGACGCCGCGGCGCTGGTCGGCGCCACCCTCGACCTGGGTGGCCACCCGCTGCGCGTGGGCGCCCTGCACGCGCGCGAATTGCTGCCCTGGGGCACCCTGTATGCCCATGTGGTGGCTGCCGATGCCGATGTGGTGCCCGACGAGGCCGCCTTCATGCGCGAGGTGGAGGGCGAGCTGCGCGAGCTGGGCGTACCCTGCCGCCCGATCTGCGGCCGCCTGCAGCAGCTCGAATCGGGCCGCCTGCAGGGCTACAGCCTGCTGCTCGACGGCCTGTCGGCCGCCGACTCGCTGCGCCTGCAGCAGCGCGGCATCGGCCGCCACCGGCGGCTGGGCTGCGGCGTCTTCGTGCCGCACAAGTCGGCCGCGGCCGTGGGCACGCCGCCCTGAGTTCATCCAGGAACCCGAAGGAGACGACACCGATGCCCTACACCGTCAACGGCACCGAACTCGAGACCGACGAGCAGGGCTACCTGCTCGACCCCGACTACAGCGAGGAGATCGTGCATGCGATCGCCGCCGCCGAAGGCCTGACGCTGACCGACGACCACTGGAAGGTCGTCAACTACCTGCGCGACGAATTCCGCGAGCACGGCCACACGCCCAACTTCCGCAACATGCTCAAGGGTGTCGCCGAGATCATGCCGGGCTGCGAGAGCAAGACGCTCTACGACCTGTTCCCGCTCGGCCCCGCCAAGCAGGGCGCCAAGGTCGCCGGGCTGCCGCAGCCTCTCGGGAAGGGTGGCTATTGAGATGGCGCAGCCGCCGCTGCCTGCCATGCGCATCAAGAACCAGTGGTTCAAGTCCGATGCGCCCAAGACACCGGCGGAACAGGCCAGCGCCATGGCCTTCATCGTCTGGCGCGTGGCGCACCAGATGCTCAAGCGCATGCGCGGCGCCGATTTCGACATCGACGCCGGCACGCCCTATTTCGCCTTCATGCGCGAGGTGCTGGTGTTCCTGATCGCCGTCACCGATCGCATCGCCTTCGAGCGCCTGGGCGCCGACGTGCGCCAGGCCTTCACGCAGGCGCTGGTCGGCCATGTGGCGCGCACGCTGCAGGAGAACGAGGACGGCCTGCTGGGCGTGCCGCCGGCCGGTGCACCGTCGCACGCCGACACCTTCATCGACCTCGTCAACGAGGTCGTCGGCCACTATGCCGAGTTCGGCGCCGACCCCGCGCCGCCGGTCGATGCGCAGGGCTGCTTCCACCCCGACTTCGCCTTCGTGCGCTACCTGGGCACGCGGCTCGAGCCCACGCTCCCCGAGAAGGACCGCCGCTGGGTGCTGGACCAGGTGATGGCGGTGGAAACGCCCGAGGCGCTGGGCATCGTGCAGCGCTCGATGCGCGGCCTGCTCGACCCGCCGTCGCCTCGGCGCGCTCGGCGCCCGGCCCTGAGCGGGGATTGAAGCCATGAAGACCGCCCAACAGGCCCTGCCCGCCACGCCTTGGCTGCCCGCGCGGCCCGACGGCAACCCCTTCGACCTGGCCGACGACGCAACCTACCGCCGCTGGCGCGGCTGGAAGCTGCAGCAGCGGCCGGCCGACGTGGCCGACGTCACCGTCGACGTGGCCGACCCGCGCGCGCTCACGGTCGCCGAGCGGCAGGCGCTGCGGGCCAGCATCGCCCGCGCCAACGTTGCGATCTATCGCTCGCCGGTGCTCGACGAGGACCCCTTGCTGCCGGTGAAGCTCGGCGCGCAACTGGGCCTGCAGCGGCTGGACGCCAACTGGCTGGCCGAGGACGACGGCATCAGCCGCATCGAGGTCAGCGCCCGCTCCGACGGGGTCGGGGCCAAGGGTGGCTTCATCCCCTACACCACGCACGGCATCCGCTGGCACACCGACGGCTACTACCACCCCGAGGCGCGGCGCATCCACGGCATGATCCTGCACGCCGTGCGGCCGGCGGCCAGCGGTGGCGTCAACCGGCTGCTGGACCACGAGCTGGTCTACATCGCGCTGCGCGACGAATCGCCGGCACTGGTGCGCGCCCTCATGCGGCCCGACGCGATGACCATCCCCGCGCGCGAAGACGATGACGGCATCGCGCGCCCGGCGCAGGCCGGCCCGGTCTTCAGCGCCGAAGACGGCGTGCTCCACATGCGCTACACGGCGCGCACGCGCAGCATCGAATGGCACGCCGACGCCGATGTGCAGCAGGCCGTGGCGCGGCTGGCGGCGCTGCTGGAAGCCGGCCTGCCGGGCCAGCTGGAGCTGCGGCTGGCAGCCGGCATGGGCCTGGTCGGTCACAACGTGCTGCACGACCGCAGCGCCTTCGTCGACGACCCGGCGCGGCCGCGCCTGCTTTACCGTGCGCGCTATCTCGACCGCGTGGCGGTCGGCTGACGAGGCCACATGTCGCACTGGGTCACGATCTGGCGCGCCGCCCAGCTGGTGGGGGTGCCGCGCGGCACGCTGCAGCAGCGTGTGCGTGCCGGCGAGATCGAGCTCGCCGATGGCCTGGTGTCCACCGAGACGCTGCTGCGCCTGTACCCGCAGGCGCGGCTGGAGGAAAGCGGCCTGCTCGAGCGCGTGGTGCAGATCCGCGACGAGGCCTTCGGTCGCCGGCTGCGCGAACGCGTGCTGCCCAGCCAGGAGGTGCTGGCGCGGCGCCTGTTCCGCCAGAGCCAGGAACTCGCCGATGTGCAACGCCACCTGCAGCGCTACCACGCGCTGGTGATCGCGCTGCGCGACGAGCTGCGCCGCCTGAATGCCGAGGCGGGCGGTGACGAACCCCGGTTGCTCGCACTGCAACGCCAGCTGAACGACGGCCTGGCGCGGGCACTGGCCACGGAAGCCGTCGACGTGCTGGACGTCATGGACGACATGCTCAAGGTGGTCTCGGCGCAGGTCACGCTCAGGCCCAGCGGCCACCAGTTTGCGGTGGAGGGCCGCGACACCCTGCTGCAGGCCGGCATGCGCGCGGGCCTGAAGCTCAATTACGGCTGCGGCAACGGCACCTGCGGCATGTGCAAGGTGCGCGTCACCGCCGGCGACGTGACGCGCACCATGCACACCGACTACGCGCTGTCCGAAACCGAGAAGTCCCAGGGCTACGTGCTGGCCTGCGCGCACACCGCGGCCAGCGCCGAGCTGACGATCGAGACGCTGGAGGCTGGCGGCCCCGACGACATCCCGCCGCAGCAGCTCGTCGCCACCGTGCGCGCCCTGCGCGAGCTGGCGCCCGATACGCTGCTGCTGCATCTGCAGACGCCACGCAGCCACCGCCTGCGCTTCCTGGCCGGCCAGTCGATCACGCTGGGCCTGCCGCCGCGCGGCGAGGGGGACGACGCGCAGGCGCTGCACCCCATCGCCAGCTGCCCCTGCGACGACCGCAACCTGCAGTTCTTCATCCCGCGCGAAGCCGACGACCCGGTGGCCGCGCGCCTGTTCGGCGGCGAGGTCAAGGTCGGCGACGCGGTCTCGTTGTGGGGCCCGAGCGGCCGCTTCGTGCTCGGCGACGACACCCGCCCGCTGGTCTTTGCCGCCTGCGACACCGGCTTCGCACCGGTGAAGAGCCTGATCGAGCATGCGCTGTCGCTGGACAGCGCACCGTCGATCTCGCTCTTCTGGCTGGCCACGAGGCCCGACGGCCACTTCATGGCCAACCAGTGCCGCGCCTGGTCGGAGGCGCTGGATCCGTTCGAATATGCGCTGTCGACGCACGCCGACGCCGCCACCGGCGCCACCCAGATGGCGGCGGCCATGCGCGCCGACCTGTTCGACATCGACTGCGCCTACTACATCGCCGGGCCCCAGGCCTTCGTGGATGCGCTGGCGCACGAGCTGGTGGCCGCCGGCGTGCCGGCCGCGCAACTGCATGCCGAGGTGAGCCCATGAGTTGCGGCTGCAAGACCGAGGCCCTCGACGACGACGGCGGCTGCAGCGGCGGCGAGTCGTTTGCGCTGCAGGTGCTGGGCGACGACATGGCGCCCGAGTTCAACGCCGGCGAGATCGTCATCATCGAACCCGACGGCGCCATCGGCGATGGCCGCTTCGTGCTGGCACGCCACGGCGACGAGTGGCTGCTGCGCCAGCTGCGCCGCCATGGCGAGGGCTGGATGCTGCATGCGCTGAACGACGCCCGCGGCGATGCGCCCGACCTGCCGCTGGCCGACCTGTCGACGGTGCACGGCGTGGTCATCCAGAAGGCCGTGCCGGGGCGCCGGCGGTTGTCCAAGTCCTACCTCTGACCCCGGTCGCACCCCCATGCCCTACTACGTCTACGCCGTGCGGCCCTTCGCGCAACTCGAACAGCTGGCCGAATTTGCGGCCTTCAAGGACGCCTCGGCGCAGGCCAAGGCCTTGCGCGCGCAGCAGGTGGCCGACGACCGCGCCAGCATCCGCGTGATGTTTGCCGCCACCGCGCTGGAGGCCGAGGACCTGCTGCTGCAGATCCGCGAGCCGCGCCCGGCCGGCGAGGAGTAGCCGCGTCTTGGACGCCTCGTGCTGCGATGACGACGATGGCGGTGCTGGCTGCGTCTTCGCCAAGGCGCTGCTGCACCGCTCGGCGGCCTGCGAGAACGCCGTTCGTCACGACCTGGGCGAGCGCATGCAACTGCGCTGCCGCTCGCCCGTGGCGCACACCAACTGCCGCACGCTGCTGCGGCTGGGCCATGAGCGCGCACGCTTCGCGCTGCGCCTGCCCGGCGAACAGCGGCCGTTGACGCACCTGCAGGCGCTGCGCCTGCAATGCGGAACCCTGGCGGCGTTGCAGCAGGTGCTGGAGAGCGAGCAGCGCGACGCCCACCGCCTGGTGCTGCTGGCGCACGAGCGCCACGGCAGCCTGTCCGAGCTGCCGTGGGACCGGCTGGTGAGTGCGCTGGCGGCCTGGCAACCCCCACCGCGGCGCAGCCGCGGTTTCACGTCATGAAGGCGCGGCGCAGGCGCGGTCTGCCATGAGGGACACACTGGTGTCGGCCGTGCAGGCCAACTGCCATCGCGCCGACGCACGCCATGCCAGCGACCTGACGCTGTGCACCTACCTGCTGCAGATGCGCGAGTATTTCCGCTGGGAATCCGGCCTGCCGTTGACGGCCTCGCTGCCGCGCGCCGACGTGGGCGCATGGATCGCTGCGCGCGAGTCGCTGTGGGACCGGCTGGTCGACGAACCCTACGCCAGGCTGCCGCTGGACGGCGAGGCCATGGACCCGTTCGAGGCCGATGCGCTGAACCAGCGCCTGCACACCGAGGGCTGGTTGTATGGCGCAGGCCGCCTGGGCGGGCATGACCGCGGCCGGCCGGTCTTCTTCCTGGCCGAGCGCCATGCCGAGGGGCGGCGGGATGGCGTGGCGGTGCTGCAGGCTGGGCGCGAACTGGCGCGCGGGCTCTTCGCACCGCCGGCGGTGCTGGCCGGTGGCGGTGCCGGACCGATCGTCATCCGGCGCGAGGCGCTGGCGCGCTGGTGCTGGCAGGGCTACGAGGCCTGGACGATGCGCCGGCGCGAGGGCAGCACCTGGCACGCGGTGGTGCAGGCCTATGGCCTGGACGATGGCTTCGAGCGCGCGCTGCCGCGCTGGCTGGACGACCTGGTCGAGGTCTCGGTCCTGCACGAGCTGGGCGAATACCAGGTCGGCCAACGCCTGGGCGCGCGCTGGCCGGCCTTGCGCGCGGCCCTGCCCGACCGCCGCAGCGACCTGCATGCGGTCGCCTTGCGCGATCTGCTGGCCGACCTGCAGCGCACGCTGCCCGACCTGCTGGCGCGCGCCGAGGCGGCGCCCCTGCATGCCTGGTTCGCCAGCTTTGACGGCGTGCGTGCGGCGCTGTTCCCGCGCCTGGTCGCCGCCCATGCCGCCTGGCGGGCGGGCGCGGGTCTGGCGCCCCTGCGAGAGGCGGTTGCCACCGGTCGTGCCCACTTCGAGGCGTTGGCGACGCAGGTGCTGGCCTTGCACGACGACCAGGACCCCGGCTCGGCCGCCGCGGCGGCGTCGCTGCTCACGCATGCGTCGGCGGCGTGCGGTAGGGTCAGTCCGTGATGCTGGTCGGCAGCCGCTGACGGCGCAAGGAGGCCATGGCACGGGCCCGCTCGAGCGCGGCTTGCCAGCAGGCCAGCGGCCAATCCGGCGAACGCGGCGGTGGCGGCTTGACGCTCAGCCGCGCTCGGCCTGCCACAGCATCAGCTTCAGCGTGACCACCGAGCCGACGACGATGCCGGCCACGGCAATGAACGACCCGATGGCCAGCGTCGACAGGCCCGACAGACCCTGGCCCACGGTGCAGCCGAGCGCGGTGACACCCCCAAAACCCATCAGCACCGCGCCGAGCAGCTGGTTGCGCAGGTCGGCCATCGACGCAAAGCCTTCCCAGCGGAACTTGCGGGTCGCCACCGCGTACACCAGGGCGCCGCCCACCATGCCGGCGGCCGAGGCGATGCCGAAGCTCAGGTGCAACGACTTGTCGGTCCACAGCATCAGGAGCTCCAGCGTATACGCCACCGGCGCCACCAGGCTCAGCGACTCGAGCGTGCGCGTGTTGGTCGCGAAAAACACGTTCTCCAACGTGTCGGGGTTCTCGCCGTAGCCCAGGTGACCGGTGATGTACCAGCCCGCGACGACGACGAGCCCGAGCACCAGGCCACCGAGCATCTGCGCGCCGTTGGCGCGAAAGCGCGCGTCCTTGAAGACGAACGCCAGCAGGGCCAGCACCACCACCGCCGCCACCGCCAGCAACGCCAGCTTCGCATCCAGCCCCAGCAGCCGCGCCGCAGCGGTGGCCAGGCTCTGGTCGGTCCAACCCAGCGCCCCCAGGTCCACGCGCACCGGATCGAGCCAGTTCGATCGCCATTGCGCGAACAAGCCCTTGAGCGTCATGTACGAGGCGATGCCCATGAAGACCAGCACCACCAGCGAACGCACGCTGCCACCGCCCAGGCGCAGCAGGTTCTTGTTGGCACAGCCGCCGGCCAGCGTCATGCCGACGCCGAACAGCAGGCCGCCGACGACCAGCGACAGCCAAGACAGCGAGGGCCGCATCGGCACCGCCTTGGCCAGGTCGACCTGCGCGCCCCAGCGCAGCGCCGTGGTGCCGGCCACTGCCACCGCAATGGCCAGCAGCCACATCCGCATGCGGCCCCAGTGCCCCATGTTGACGATGTCGGACAGCGCCCCCATGGTGCAGAAGTTGGCCTTCGAGGCCATGAGGCCGAACACGAAGGCGATGGCGAAACCCCCGCCCACGACCAAGGCGGTCGGATCCGACGCCACTGCACCCATGCTGTCTCCTCGTGCGTCTTCGGATGCCGGTCTGGCGCCGGCGTGGCGACCGCGTCGCGCCTAGATGAACAGGCAGACGTCGGTTTCGCCGGCAAACTTCATGAAGGTCGCGGCACCGCCGTATTCGACATTGTCGATGAAGTCGCTCTTGCTGAACTCGAACAGGTCCACCGTCATCTGGCAGGCGATGAACTTGACCTCGGCCTCCAGGCACAGGTCGCGCAATTCCTCCAGCGAGGCCACGCCCTTCTTCTTCATCTTGGCCTTCATCATCGACGTGGCCATCGCCTGCATGCCCGGCAGCACCGACACCACCACCGGCATCGGCACCGGCATCGGCATCGCCGGGTTGGCCAGCGGGCTGATGGCGATACCGCTCAGGTCCTTGCGCAGCAGCTGCAGGCCGTAGAAGGTAAAGAAGACCTGCACCTCCCAGCCGAGTGCAGCCGCCGTCGAGGCCAGGATCAGGGGCGGGTACGCCATGTCCAGCGCGCCCTTGGTGGCGATGATCGCCATCTTCTTCGCGGCCATGGCGCGATCAGGCCTTCTTCAGGAAGAAAACATACTTGCCGCCTTCCTCGCCCGAGGACAGCAGGGCATGGCCGGTCTGCTCGGCGAAGGCCGCCATGTCGCACACCGAGCCGGGGTCGGTGGCCACCACGCGCAGCACCTGGCCCGAGGCCATATCGGCCAGCGACTTCTTGGTCTTGACGATGGGCAAGGGGCAGGCCAGGCCCGAGGCGTCGAATTCCTTGTCGAAGTTCATGCATGTCTCCTGGCGTCGCGCGCGCCTGCATCGGGGGTCATTACCCTCCGCGGCGCCGGTCGGCGTCTATTCCCGCGACGGGTGATGGGTCATAGCCCATCCGGGTAGGTGAGGCCCCGGTCATGCGACAAGCCTTCATGGGTGTGCCAGCGCCGGCAGGCGGTCGAACCAGGGCGCGGCCTGCTCCAGCTGCGCCGCCAGCTGCAGCAGCGTGGCCTCATCGCCCATGCGGCCGGTGAATTGCACGCCGATCGGCAACCCGTCGGCGCTGTGGTGCAGGGGCAGGCTCATGGCCGGCGTGCCGGTCAGGTTGGCCAGCTGGGTGAAGGGCACGGGGGCCAGGTTATCGGCGGCGATGGCATCGACGACGCGGGCCACCAGCCGCGTGCCGGCCAGCAGCCGCAGCACGCCGGCGGACACCAGCAGGTCGAGCACCAGGGCCAGCGCCTTGGGCAGGTCGGTCTCGCCGTGGCGCGGCGCCGGGCCGGCCATGGTGGGCGTGAGCCAGGCGTCGTAGGTCTGGTGGAACCGGCCCAGCGTGCGGGCAAACTCGTTCCAGCGCAGCAGCTCGGTGGTGAGCTTCAGCGCCGAGGTGCCGCGCCCCAGCACCGCCATGGCGCGGGTCAGCAGTTCGAACTCGCGCGCACCGGCGCCCAGGCGGCGGGCCGCGTCGACCTCGAAGGCGGTCTGGCCGAGGTACATGGTCAGGTAGGCGCGCGCCAGCGCCTGGCCGTCGACGGCCGGCGCCGCCGGCTCGACCTCGTGGCCGAGCTGGCGCAGCAGTGCCACGGTGCGCTCCACCGCGGCCACGGCCTCGGCATGCACCGGCGTGCCGATGGGCGACGCCGTACTGAAGCCGATGCGCAGGCGCCGCGGCGGCTGCGCCATCGCCTGCAAGAAGGGCCGGGCCGGTGCGCCGCCGATGAAGGGGTCGCCAGGCTCGGTGCCGCACAACACGTCGAGCGCCAGCGCGGTGTCGCGCACGCTGCGCGACAGCACACCGTGCGTGCAGGCGCCGAACCACACCTCGCCCAGCAGCGGCGCCTCGGAGATGCGCCCGCGCGAAGGCTTGAGCGCAAACAGCCCGCAGCAAGACGCCGGGATGCGCAGCGAGCCGCCGCCGTCGCTGCCGGCGGCCATGGGCAGCACGCCGGCCGCCACCGCGGCGGCGGCGCCGCCGCTGGAGCCGCCGGCGTTGCGCGCCAGGTCCCAGGGGTTGCTCACCGGCCCGTGCAGGGCCGAATCGCTGACACCCTTGAGGCCGAA
>ERZ761602.8763-NODE-8763-length-10044-cov-11.807388_pt1 | contig 10044 bp, 9 predicted proteins | sample MGYA00512165_ERZ761602 | MGnify/ENA primary metagenome ERZ761602 (study PRJEB28899, sample SAMN02445085) | bioreactor sludge metagenome | biome: EBPR sludge; isolation source: Thorneside wastewater treatment plant | place: Australia: Brisbane, Thorneside...
CAGTAATATTCGAAACTGTGAACAGGTTTCCTGATATTTGAGTAATTTTAATATTTTCATCTTCAAGTTTACCTTCTACACTTTTCCAAATATTAGTTTTAGGGTTGACATTTTTCGGTAGTTTAGAAATTTTTTCATTTAAACTGAGAACTTCAAAATAATATCTTTTACAATCATTACATTCTGTTAAATGTTGTTCTATGTAATTTTTATTTTCAACTGAAATTTCATTATCGGTCAGGTTATCAATTAATTCCCTGTTTTTTATTTTGTCACAATTAACACTCATTTTAATAACTCCTTTTTTAAAAATTTTTTTGCAGTATGAAGGTGTGTTTTACTCGTTCCTTCACTGATTCCTAATATTTCAGAAATTTCTTTATGTTTATAACCTTCAAGTTCATATAAAAGAAAAACTGTTTTTTGTTTCTCAGGTAATTTAGCAATTGAATACTCAAGGTCTATGTTAGTATCAAAATGTATAACATCTTTAAATTTTTCTAAACCAATTTCCGCCGCTTCATTATGTTTATTTTCTAACCTTCGATTATTTCGCAATTGAGTTAAAAATTCATTATATGCGATTCCAAAAATCCAGGTTGAAAATTTGCTTTCGAATCTGAAAGTCTCCAATTTAAACCAAACTTTGATAAAAGTTTCCTGAGTTATCTCTTCTGCAAGTCTTGTATCTAGCGAAAGTCTTAAACTGAAAGCATAAATTTTAGGGGAATATTCTTTAAAAAGTATCTTGAATGCATTCTGATCCTTGTTCTTTGCTTTATTTACGATGTCAAATTCATTCATTATATAAGATGCCAGTCAATTAGAAATGGTTTAGATTAAATACGATTTTTTTTTAATTTTGTTAGGAAAAAATTTGAGTTCAATTAATATAATAAAAAACTGGTTTAAAAAAAACGGATGGAAACCTTTTAAATTCCAGACAGAAGTCTGGGAAAAATATAAAGAGGGTTATTCAGGATTAATTCACAGTGCCACAGGAACGGGAAAAACTTATGCGGCGTTTTTCGGATCTGTAATTGAATATCTCGATAATGCAATAAAAAAACCGGGATTGAAATTAATTTGGATTACACCGATAAGATCGCTTGCAAATGATATTTTAATGAATCTCAAAAAACCGATTGAAGATTTAAAGATTAACTGGAAAATTGAAATCAGGACAGGGGATATATCATCATCAGCAAAAGTTAATCAGATTAAAAATCTTCCCGATGTATTGATAACAACACCTGAAAGTTTAACAATAATGTTAACTCATAAAAATTCGACGGAATATTTTAAAAATCTGAACTGTGTTGTAATTGATGAATGGCATGAGCTATTATCTTCAAAAAGAGGAGTCCAAACGGAATTAATAATTTCGAGAATAACTCGGTTTAACCCTGAAGTAAAATTCTGGGGAGTATCTGCGACCATAGGAAATTTAGACTATGCTTTGGATGCATTAACTCATAACCGATTAAAAAAAATAATAATAAACGGAGAAGTAAAAAAGAAAATTTTAGTTGATTCAATAATTCCCGATGATATATCACTTATACCCTGGGCGGGACATCTCGGAATTAGATTGATAAATCAAGTAATAGAGGAAATCGAAAAATATAAAAGCGTTATAGTCTTTACTAATACTCGATCACAAACTGAATTTTGGTATCAGAGCATTTTGCATAACATGCCGGAGTGGGCAGGAATAATATCATTACATCACAGTTCACTTGACAGAGATGTAAGAGAATTTGTTGAAAGAGGTTTGAAGGAAGGAAAATTAAAATGTGTGGTTTCAACATCAAGTCTTGATCTCGGCGTAGATTTCACATCAGTAGAAAGAGTTATACAGATAGGAAGTCCAAAAGGAGTTGCGAGATTGTTACAAAGGGCAGGGAGAAGCGGACATAATCCGGAAGGTATAAGCAGAATAACCTGTGTGCCTACAAATGCACTTGAGTTGATTGAATTTGATGCTGTGAGATATGCAATTGAAAAAAAATACATTGAAGACAGACAATCAGTTAAAAAACCACTTGATGTATTAGTGCAACATCTCGTAACTATTGCTTTAGGAGAAGGGTTTGATAAGATGGAATTATACAACGAAATAATTAATTCTTATTCTTATAAGGATTTAACTTATGAAGAGTTTGAATGGGCATTGAATTTTGTAACCAACGAAAAAGGAACATTAAAAGCATATCCTGAATATTCAAAAGTTGTAAAAGAAGATGATTTATACAAAGTTGTGAATAACAGAATTGCGAGATTTCATAGAATGTCAATCGGAACAATAGTGAGTGACTCAGCACTAAGCGTTCAATATATAAACGGTGGAAGACTTGGAAGTGTGGAAGAATCTTTTATATCAAGAATTAAACTTTCAGTTTTGATTTTATTCAACTTCCGGTTGGATGGAAGAATCTTTTATATCAAGAATTAAACCCGGAAGTGTATTTGTTTTTGCCGGAAAATTACTTGAATTGATAAGCATCAGAGATATGACCGTAACAGTAAAAAAAGCGACAAAAAAAAGCACAAATATACCAAGATGGGACGGAGGGAGAATGCCTCTCTCGACAGAATTATCTAAAATGATCCGTTTTAAACTTGAACAAATCAGCAAAGGAATAATAGAATCGAGAGAATTAAAATGTATTTTACCAATAATATATTATCAGGAAAAATTTTCAATAATTCCGAAGCAATCTGAATTATTAATTGAAAAAATAAAATCAGATGACGGGTATCACATTTTTATTTATCCGTTTGAGGGAAGACTTGTTCACGAAGGACTTGCTGCATTGACCGGTTACCGCATTTCAAAATTGCAACCAATAACATTTACTATGGCTTATAATGATTATGGTTTTGATTTATTATCTGACAAAGAAATTCCTATTGAAGAAGCAATTAAAGGTGGATTGTTCTCGACTGAGAATTTATATAACGATATAATTGAAAGTTTAAATTTATCTGAAATGGCGAAAAGACAATTCAGAGAAATTGCAAGAATATCAGGTTTGGTATTTCAAGGATATCCGGGAAGTAAAAAATCAACAAGACAAATACAAGCATCAAGTTCATTATTATTCGATATTTTCAACCGGTATGATCCTGAAAATTTGTTATTATATCAGGCACGAAAAGAAGTTATGGAAAGACAACTTGAGGAGAGCAGATTATATAAATCACTTGAACGAATAAATGAATGTGAATTTAGAATTATTGAAACTGAAAAGTTCACTCCGTTATCGTTTCCTATTCTCGCAGATATAATGAGAGATAAAATGAGCACAGAAAAAATTGAAGAAAGAATAATGAAAATGCAATTAGATTTGGAATAAATGAAAACAATAAGAATTAAAAATAATGAATTTATATTGTTGCCTGAGAAAGCAATATATTGGCAGGAAGAAGAAACTTTACTTGTGAGTGATTTACATTTAGGAAAATCAGATACGTTCAGACATTCAGGCATTTATGTCCCGACAGGAACAACCTCAAGTGATTTAGACCGACTCAACAAATTAATAAATAATCTTAAAGTAAAGAAAATAATTTTTTTAGGAGATTTACTTCATCACAGGTCAGGATATAATACAAAAGTTAAAAACGCATTGAAAGATTGGAGAGATAAAAATAATAAAATTGAAATTATTTTAATAAGAGGTAATCATGATTTGAAAGCAGGTGACCCGGAACAATCATTAGATTTTATTTGTAAAGATGAACCATACAATTATAATGGTTTTGAATTCAGGCATTTCCCTCCAAAAAATAATTCAGATTATTGTTTTGCCGGACATATACATCCTTCGGTAATGCTTAAAGGAAAAGGAAATCAATATTTAAAATTACCCTGTTTTTATTTTTCGGAAAAATACTCACTCTTACCGTCATTTGGATCATTTACAGGGAGTTCAAAAATAAAAGTGAAGAGAGGTGATAAAGTATTTGTAATAGCGGATGATAAGTTATTGGAAATTAAAGACCGGATGGATTGACATCCGGTCATTTATAAATTTTATTTAATCATAACAGTAAGCTTATACTCACCTTGCCACGGGTCACCTGCCATTTGATTTTCACTTAATACTATTTTCCAGTCACCACTTTCATTTAAATCATAACTTGTATTATTACCGAAAGGACCATCAGCATTACCTGAAGGAGAAATTATCTGGCTGATTCTAATATTTCCGTTTTTTGGAATTGGCATAACTGAAGTGTTTAACTTTTGACCTTTTGATGCTTCAAATACATAAGTAATCTGTTCACCGAATCCTGATATTTTACCGTTCAATGAAACTTCAGTTGCACCTATAGGGAAAGTAATTCTGATGGCACCATCTTCAGTTCTTTTTTGGTTTTCAGTGTTAGTTGTTTCAGGTTTTTTAGAAGTTTCTTCAACCGATTTTTGAGAAGTTTCAGTTGGAGTAGTTCCTGTAGGGGAAGGAGTTGTATTATTGTTAGGAGTTGAGTTTTGAGTTGTATTGTTATTTTGGTTTTGATTAGAAGAAGTTTGATTTTCATTTTTCTGACCACAGCCTGCAATAACAAAACCTGAAAGAAGGAATACAATAATTAAATTTTTCATAATATATGTTTTGATGTTTAGTGAATTAATTCAAAAATAATACTGAAATTTATCAATAACAATTGTTTATATTCTGGAGATTTTAAATACCTCAAAATTTAATACTAATAATCGTATTTTTAAAACTTATCAAAAATGGAACCAGAAAAATTTATAATAGGCAACGAATTTGTAACCTCTGAAAATATATTTGATATAAAAAATCCTTATTTAAATAAAACTGTAAAAAGGGTTTATAAATCAAGCAAAGCAGATGTAAATAACTCACTGAATTATTTAACTTCTGTTCAAAAAAAATACCGGAAACTACCTGTTTATTTAAAAGCGGAATTACTTGAAAAAATTTCTGATAAAATTAAACAAAAGAAAGAGGATTTAGCAAATTTAATTACACTTGAAACCGGTAAACCATTGATTTATTCAAAAATTGAAATTGATAGAGCGGTATTAACATTTAAACTTGGAGCAGAACTTTCAAAACAAATAGAAGGTGAAGTTTTAAATCTAGATTTATTGAAAGGGTCAGAAAATAAAACGGGGATTGTTAAAAGATTTCCTGTTGGTGTTGTATTAGCAATCACTCCATGGAATTTTCCGGTAAATCTTGTAGCACATAAAATATCTCCTGCTTTAGCTTCAGGCAATACTGTATTGCTTAAACCTGCAAGTGCATCAATGAGTTGTGGTATTGAGATAGGTAAAATTATAAAAGAAAGTGCTGATGAGTTATCATTGGGTTTTACTCCAGTTAATGTTGTTACATCTTCCGGGAGTGAAATTGAATCATTTGCTTCGGATTCAAGAGTTAATCTCGTAAGTTTTACGGGAAGTTCTGCTGTCGGTTGGAAGTTAAAATCAAAACTTGTATATCAAAAAGTTTCACTGGAGTTAGGTGGAAATGCCGGAGTAATAGTTGATGATAATTCAGATTTAGAATTGGCAGCAAAAAAGTTATCCGTAGGTGGATTTGCTCAGGCGGGACAAAGTTGTATATCAGTTCAGAGGATATATGTTGTTGATAGTGTATATGAAAAATTCATATCTCTATTTACCGATGAAGTTAAAAAAATAAAATTCGGAAATCCATTTGAAGAGGACACTATTGTCGGTCCGATGATTAATGAAGAAGAAGCAATACGTGTGGAAAGATGGACAGAAGAAGCGGTAAATACAAACGGAACGTTATTATTAGGTGGAGCAAGAACAGGTGCTATGTTTGAGCCGACAATACTTACCGATATAAATGAAAATGCAAATGTAAATTCAAAAGAAGTATTTGCACCATTAGTTACAGTTCGTAAGATTAAAAATTTTACTGAAGCAGTAGAAAATGTAAATAAATCACAATTCGGATTACAAGCAGGAGTTTTTACTAATGATATTAAAAATGCATTTTATGCATTTGATAATATAGAAACAGGAGGAGTAATAATAAATGATGTATCAGCATACAGAATGGATTCAATGCCTTATGGAGGTGTAAAGATGTCAGGAAATACAAAAGAAGGTGTAAAATATGCGATAGATGAAATGACTGAATTAAAAATAATGGTAATATAATTCAATGAATAAAAAATCAAAAATTGCCGTACTCGGGGCAACGGGAATGCTTGGGGGAGCAATAGCAAGGCAACTTGAAAAAAAAGGTTATTCAAATATTCAGAAAATTTCCCGAAGTATGGGAGTTGATTTAACCGATAAAACCCAAACGGAAAAGTATTTTAAAACTGAAAATCCGGAATATGTTTTTATGGTTGCCGGAAGGGTTGGAGGTATTCTTGCTAACAATTCATTCCAAGCAGATTTTTTATATGAAAATGCCATTATGATTTTAAATGTTTTGAATTCAATGAAAATGTTTTCCGGAAATTCAAAATTGTTATATACGGGATCAACGTGTATTTATCCTAAAGAAAATCCTCAACCGATTAACGAAGACCGGTTTATGAAAGGACCACTTGAAGAAACAAATAAAGGTTATGCGGTTGCAAAAGGAATGGGAATTATTGCCGCACAACTTTACAGAAAGCAATATGGGTTGAAAACTATCGAAGCGATGCCGACAAATTTATACGGACAAGGTGATAATTACGATTTGACTAACAGTCATTTTATAGCAGCGATGATTAAAAAATTTATAAACAACAAAGAAAAAGGTGAGAAACTTATATTTTGGGGTTCAGGTAAACCAAGAAGAGAAGCGTTGTATGCGGATGATTGTGCGGATGCGTGTATTTATTTAATGGAGAATTATGAAGGAGAGCAGTTTGTAAATATTGGAACGGGATATGACCATTCAATAAAAGAATATATTGATATTGCAAAAAAAGTTTTTAATTATTCAGGCGAAATTGAATGGGACACAACAAAACCGGACGGGATGTATGAGAAAAGAACTGATATCGCTTTATTGAAATCCATTATGCCCGATTATTCACCGAGACCATTTGAAGAAGGATTAACAGAAGTTTTAGAAAAAGATTTTAATTTAAAATTTTAAATTTATTTATTACTAAATGAGTAAATCAGACACTACAGAAAAAATAGTTTCAATGTGTAAAAGGCGGGGATTTGTATTTCAATCTTCGGAAATTTATGGTGGTTTAAACGGATGTTATGATTACGGTCCGCTTGGGGTTGAATTATTAAAAAATATCAAAGAAGCGTGGTGGCGAGAGATGACTTACAGGGAAGATGTTGAAGGGATTGATGCTTCAATACTTATGCATCCGAGAGTTTGGGAAGCATCCGGACACGTAGAAAATTTTTCAGATCCGATGGTTGACTGTAAAGAATGTAAAGCAAGATTCAGAGCGGATCAATTGGAAGATACAGAATGTGGAAACAAGGGTTACAAGGGTAGAAAAGCAATTAAATGTATGGAGGAAGGTAAATTTACTGAAGCAAGAAATTTTAATCTTATGTTTAAGTCTTATATAGGACCACTTGAAGAATCTTCAAGTGTGGTGTATCTAAGACCAGAAACTGCACAAGGAATATTTGTAAATTTCAATAACGTCAGAGAATCTTCAAGACAAAAAATACCATTTGGAATTGCACAGATTGGTAAATCATTCAGGAATGAAATTAACACAAAAAATTTTCTTTTCAGAACGAGAGAGTTTGAACAAATGGAGATGCAATTTTTTGTAAATCCGAATGATGATAATAAATGGTTTGAATATTGGAAAGAGAAGAGGATTGAATGGTTTTATAAATATGGAATGAAAAAAGAGAAACTCAAATTTTATAAGCATGAAAAACTTGCACACTATGCAAAAGCAGCGTTTGATATAGAGTTTGAATTTCCATTTGGATGGGGAGAGATAGAAGGTATTCACAACCGGACAGATTTTGATTTAAAAAGACATTCAGAGTTTTCCGGGAAAAAGATAGAATATTTTGATGATCAAACAAAAGAAAGATTTATACCGTATGTAATAGAAACTGCAGTAGGAGCATCGCGAAGTTTTTTTGCTTTTCTTTGTAATGGATTTGAAGAAGAAGAATTAACAAAAGAAAATTCAGACGGATCAACATCTAAAGAAACAAGAACGGTTTTAAGATTACATCCTGCACTTGCTCCGGTAAAAGCGGCAGTGTTCCCTCTTGTAAATAAAGACGGTATGCCTGAAATTTCAAAAAGTATTATAAACGATTTAAAAAATTATTTTAAAGTTTTTTATGATGATTCCGGAGCAGTTGGCAGAAGATACAGAAGACAGGATGAATGCGGAACCCCGTATTGCATAACCGTTGATACTCAAACACTTGAAGACGGAACAGTTACAGTGAGAGAAAGAGATTCAATGAAACAGGAAAGAATTAACAAAGACAATTTGTTAATTTATTTAAACGAAAAAATTAAATATATACTTTAATGGAATTAAACTGGGTTAGTGTGATAGGTATTGTAGCAGCATGTTGCACGACTTTTGCTTATTTGCCTCAGTCAATAAAAACAATAAAAACTAAACATACAAAAGATTTATCGATATTCACATTATTATTATTAATTAACGGGACTATACTTTGGTTGATTTATGGCATAATGGACAAAGATATACCTGTTATTCTTGCCAATACAGTTTCAATGGTTTTGATATCCACAATTTTAATTTACAAAATCAGATATAAATAAACGGGAGATTTAAAATCTCCCGTTTAAAGCTTAATCAAAAATAAAAATGGAAATTCCATTGGAACTCATCTTTCTTTGCATCAGGCATTAAAGTTTCATCATTAACGAACCTCACCATTGCTTCAGTTTCAAATCCATAAAACGGGAAAAAAGCCGCACCTACACTAATTCTTCTGACTGATGTACTATCCATATTTATATTTCTGTTGTATCTTTCAAACTGACCTCTAAGTTCAATTCCCTTTACAAGTCTAATATTCAATTCACCATAATAAAAATCACTTCTTGTCATATTGCCTGCGAGGCGGTTTTCAAGACGGTCAAATTCACCCAAGATTGCGACACGGTTTTTAATACCCAGTTTAAAAAATCCTCCAAATGCATTTCTGTTGTTGTTAACAGTTTCCAGAGTAACAGGATCAACAAAAGAATAAGGATTAGTATAGGCAGAAGCTCCTATATTAAAAAAAATATCCGCTTCATCAAATCTGAAAGTATATTCAGTGGAAGCAACAAACATTTTTTTCGGATCACCGTCAAAGAATTCAGTGAAAATTCCATTGAAAATACCGGCACTTAAACTAAAATCACCGGGAGATATACCTGCTTCAAATCCGGCATCAGCACTATAAGGAGTGTTTAAAATATTTAATCTTTGAAATGCTCTGTGTTCAACAATTTTTATTCCATAATTGGGAGTGAATCTTCCTGCTTTAAAATATGAATTTAACGGCAGTTTAGAAATCATACCAAAAACTTCTGATTTTGTTCTGACTCCGGGAATGTCTGTTCCAATTGAAATAAAAGCATTCAGGTAATCATTAATCTGTACATTGGAATATAAATCTCCCTGCATTAACAAAAATGTATTCAGATTTGATTGGGAAGGAATTTGGTTATCAACCTGTGTTAGGCGTATATCACCACCAATAGTTATGTCCTTAGTAATCTTCGGAGAGAATTCCATTTTATCAGCAATTTTTTTAAAGAGTTCCATATTCAATTCTTCTTTACCATATTTAGTGCCGTATGAATTTCTCATAGCCCCACCTGAAGGGTTGACATGACAATCCATACACTTATCGCCTGTATAAGCAGAATATCTCGGATAAGAGTAAATTGAATTAAAAACAAATGATAAAAATAGAAAGGAAAATAAAGATAGGAATAATTTTTTCATAATGTTTTGGGTTTAATTAATATATATAATAATATAAAAATTTAAATTTTCAGTTTCCCCCAGAACCAAAAAAATTTAAAAAAATTATCAGAGTCTTTTCATAATGACTTT
>ERZ761602.8768-NODE-8768-length-10039-cov-314.919471_pt1 | contig 10039 bp, 7 predicted proteins | sample MGYA00512165_ERZ761602 | MGnify/ENA primary metagenome ERZ761602 (study PRJEB28899, sample SAMN02445085) | bioreactor sludge metagenome | biome: EBPR sludge; isolation source: Thorneside wastewater treatment plant | place: Australia: Brisbane, Thorneside...
GAGGACACGCTGATTGACGACGCGAAAGACGTCGTCACGCGTGACTGCCAGGACGTTGTCGTTGAAGACGGCCGTCTGCGGCCCGGAGACGAAGTCCTGGTCGCCGTCGCCGTTGCTGCCGTCGAGATAGTCGGCGACCGCGTTGCCCGGTCGGCCGTTCTGGCCGGCCAGCGGCGCCCCGGGCGCGAAGATGATCGCCGCGACGTTGGGCGCTCCGTCGAGCCGCAGTTGGGGAACGGTTTCGAAGTTGATCGGCTGCGCCGAGTCGTCGTCGCGCAATGCCGGCGCCAGCGCATACCACAACAACTGGCCGGCGTCATCGCGCAGCTGGCCGACATCGAGCGTTCGCCAAGGCAGGCGCCCGATGTAGGTGGGACATTGGTTGCCAACCAGCAGTGCCGCGACGCCGCTCTCATCGAGCGCCGGGCACGGCAGGCTGCCGGGGCGGTTGTCGTCGCCGGCAGCCCGACCGACCAGCGCCTGCCTCGCCTGGACCAGCGCCGCCCCGGTCGCCTCCTTGCGCGCCACCTGGAACTGCGTCGTGTTGAGTTCGCCGACCAGGAGATACAGTCCCCAGAGCGTCAGCAGGGTCAGCAGCGCCAGCAGCGCAACCCCGGCCTGCCGTCGCGGCGCGCCGTTCGGCAACTGCCTGATCCCGACGCCGCATCGCCGCCGCATCGGCTATCTCTTCGCCGCCGGGCGACCATGAACGACGATCGTGCCACCATTGAGCAGATCCTGCGTCTCGCCGGTGCTGCTGTTCACCGTTTCCCCGACGCGCGCCCTGACGGCCGGCAGCGAATCGGTACGGACCACCACCCGGCCGGGATCGCCGCGCTGCGCGCCGACGCTGACGCCGCTGCCGATGTCGCCTTCGCTCTGCGGATTGCCATTGATCCAGGCCGTTCGCCGGCCGCTGCTGCGCGTGACGATGCCGTCGATGGTCAGCGTCGGCTCGCTCTGTACCGCCTGCTGGTCGAGGACGTTGGTCTGCCGCTGGCGATCGAGTTGCTGCCGTCGCTCGGGGGTGAAGAACAGGCGATCGAGCGCCTCCTCGGCGACGGCCGGGCAGGACATCGCCAGCCACAGGCAGACACTCGCCAGGCCGCCGGCAATCAGTCGCATCATCTCTCGCCGCCTCTCATCATCTGCCTGCACCCCGTTTTCCAGTCGCTGCCCCAGCCACCGCGCGCTACCGCCCGGCGGACCTGCCGTCGTCCGGCGGATGCTTCCTGCCCGCCTCACGCGCCGTCAGCCAGTCCAGATCGCACTCGGCGAGCAGGTTCGCCCGGCCACCGGCACGCTCCTCGGCCCCTGCCGGCAGCCGCTCGACATGGCAGCGATTGATGCGGATCAGCGCTTTCGCCTGCTGCCGCAGATCGGCGAGAAAGCGGCTCAGGTCCTCCTCGTGCAGCAACTTCAACTCGAGCTTCATCGAACTGAGGTAGAAGGCGAAATCGCCGACCTCGCCGCTATCCAGCGGTCTTTGCGGTGACAGCTCGTAACGCAGGTCGAGCAGGCGGTGGCGGTCGCGAATGTCCTTGAGCAGCTCGATCCATTCCAGCCGCGGCTCGTCGCCAATCATGCCACGCTCGTGCAGGCTGTTGAAGAGGAGCGACTTGTTCTTGATCTCGCTCTCTTCCTCGCGCACCCGCCTGAGCTTGCCGTCGGCCTCGCTGCGCTGCGCGAGAGCAACCGTGCGCGCCTGCTCGGCAGCGTCGCGGAAGCGGTTCGCGGCGTACAGGGTCGCGGCGCCGACCGCGACCATGAGCAGCGCCGCCAGTGCGCTGACCTGGACCTTCGGCCAGTCCTCGGCGCCAAACTTCATGCCCCGAGCACCCGCCGCAACTGCAGTCGGAAGGCGCGCGGCTGCCGCTCCTCGGCGGCTGCGTCGCCACCCTTCAACGCTTTGCCGGACTCGACATCGAAGGGCTGCTGCAACACCTCGACTTCGAGCTGCGGGTTGCGCCTGAGCGCCTCGAGAAAGCGGTTGAAGACGGCCAGCACCTGTCGCGGGTTGCTCTCGTCGCCGAGGCGGATGCTGCCGCGGACGATGATCGTCTCGCCGCCGGGCCCTGACACTGCCCTGCCCTTGCCGTCGCCGCCGCCGGGCGAACGGGGTGCGGGCGCTGCCGGCGTCAGCTTCCAGTCGAGGCCGTCGAGTTCGACCGCCGGCACACCGTGCAGCGCGCGGCCGAGTTCCCGCCAGAGATAGTCGGGCGATCCCGTGGTCCTCTCCAGCTCGAGGTAGCGATCGATCACCCGCCGCAGGTTGTCGTTGCTGGTCGGGATCGGCGGGAAGGTCCTGACGATCTCGTCGTAGCGCCGACGTGCGAGCGCCGTCTCGCTGGCGACGAGATCCACCTCCTGATTCACCCGGTAGGCATCGTAGAACTGTTTGCCGGACCACAGCAGACACGCCGCCAGCGCCACCGCACCGACGCCCTGCAGCGCCGAACGGACGAGCCAGAGGTGATAGCCATGGCGTTGTTGATCGTTGGCGAACTGGCTGCGCGGCGGGTCGCTGGCCAGCAGATGCAGCAGCAGCCGTTCGCAGCGACTGTCAGTCGGCAGCGTCACGAGACCGCTGCGCTGCGCGCAGCTCTCGAGGTCAAAGATGGCGAAGGTCAGCGTTTCGCTGTCGACACAACTGCCCGCGATCGCACTGATGGCCTGCGGATGCGCGACGAGACAGGCCCTGATCGCCTGCTGCCGGCCGAGCAGCCGCTGACTGACGAGATACTGCTGCAGCTTGCGCGCCTCGGCAGCGAAGGTCTGCGCGATGCCGCCGATGCTGCTGTTCTGGAGCGGGCTGAGGCGGCTGAACTGGAGTTGTCCCTTCTCCAGGTAGCTCTGCCGGATCGACTGGTCCTGGATCGTCAGCAACAGGCAGCGCTCGTCGGCGACGCCGAGTTTCCGGAGCAGCGAGGGCCCGAGCATGGATAGCGAATGCACCCCGGCGAGCGCCACCCCGGAGCTGGCGAGCGCCGCCAACCAGGGGGCGAAGAACTCGTTGTTGGTCAGCGCCGCCAGCAGGACGCGCTCATCCTTGCGCCGCGACTTCTCGTAACCGAGCGAGAGCGCGGCGGTCAGCGTCGCGCTGAAGAAATGCTGCCCGAGCTTGCGCGCGATCACGGTTTCCCGGTCGTCGCCGCGCAGGAAGGGGATCTTCTCGATGTGGAAGCCTTCGTCGGCGACGTTGACGAGGAGCCAGAAGAGGCTCTTGCGCTGGCCGTCGAGGTAACGCAGAAAGCGCTGACGCCCGTCCTCGGTGACGTCGAAGGTTCCCTCTTCGGTCAGCGTGCCGGCGTGCCAGAGCCAGGCGGTCAACTGGTGCGCGCTGAGGTAGAGGAGGCGACGGGCATACATGGCTTCAGGTCTTGATCTTGCTGATCACGTCGTAGACCGGACCGAGCACCGAGAGCATGATCCAGCCGAGCATGCCGCCCATGACCAGGGTCAGCAGCGGTTCGATCAGTTGCTGCATCTTCTGCACCGACTCGCGGACGTCACGGTTGTAGAAGTAGCTGACGTTGAGCAGCGCTTCGTCGAGGGCGCCGGTGTTCTCGCCGACGCGCAGCATGCGGATCACCAGCGGCGGGAAGAAGCCGGTGCCGTGGAAGGCGGCGGTGACGTTCTGCCCCTCGATGATCAGTTGCTCGACCCGCTCCAGGCCCTGGCGAATCACCAGATTGCCGACGACCCCCTGCGTCGTCCTGATCGACTCGAGGATCGGTATTCCCGAAGCGTAGAGCAGCGCGAAGGTGTTGGCGAAGCGTGCCAGGATGATCTTGCGCAGAATGCTGCCGAGCACCGGCACGCGCAGCTTGATGCCGTCGAAGCGCAGCCGCGCCAGCGGGTTGTGGTTCAGCAGCAGTCGCACGCCGAAGAAAGCGAGCAGCGGCAGCGTCGGCAGCAGATACCAGTAGGCCACCAGCAGGTCCGACACCAGGAAGAGGATCTGCGTCTGCAGCGGCAGCACCTGCCCCATGCTCTTCACGAACATCCGGAGCTGCGGCACCATGTAGATCATCAGGAACAGGGTGGCGGCGATGACGATCGTGCCGACGAAGGCCGGGTAGGCGGCCATCTTCCGCGTCTGCGACACCAGTTCATCCTCCCACTTCAGCGATTCGTTCAGGCTGTGCAGCACGTCCGGCAGGCGGCCGGTCGCCTCGCCGGCACGGACGAGACTGACGAAGACCTGGTCGAAGACGCGGCGATGGCTCTCCATCGCCTGCGACAGCGTCTGGCCGCCCTCGATCGACTCGATCAGGCTGGCGACCACCTCGCGGAAACGCGGATGCTCGAGACTGTCGCGCAGGTCGGTCAGACCTTCGAGAATCGGCACGCCGGCACGGACGAGTTGCTGCAGATGGAAACAGAAGTGGATCAGTTCGCGCCGCGGCACGCCACCACTGCGCAGCAGGCTGCGATTGCTGAGTGGCTCGCCGCTGACCAGGTCGAGCTCCATGCGCCGCAGTCGCAGATCGAGATCGACGAGGTTGATCGCGTCGATGCGGCCGAAGACCATCCGTCCCTCGGGACTCACCGCCTTGTACGTGTACAGGGGCACGGCCCTACATCCGGTCGGTGAGATCGACGACGCGCCCGATTTCCTCGAGCGATGTCGACCCGTCGAGAACGCGTCGCAGGCCGTCATCGGCCAGCGTGACGACGCCCTGGCGCCTGGCCAGTTGCTGCATTTCGCGCAGCGTGCTGCGGCGGGCGATCAGTTCGTCCATGTCGGCATTGATGCGCATCAGTTCCATGATCGCCAGCCGACCGCGATAGCCCTGGAACTCGCAGCGTTCGCAGCCGCTGGGGCGATAGATGACCGGTCGCGGCCCGTCGGCCAGCTTGCCGAGCAGGTGCGCCTCGTGTGCCTCGGCCTGGTAGGGCACCTTGCAGTGCACGCAGAGGCGACGCACCAGCCGTTGCGCGATGATGCCGATGATGTTGCCGGCCATGATGTCGGGCAGGATGCCGATGTCCAGGAGGCGCGGAATGGCGCCGATCGCCGAGTTGGTGTGCAGCGTCGAATAGACCTGGTGGCCGGTCATCGCCGCCCGCAGCGCCATCTCGGCGGTCTCCGCGTCGCGGATTTCGCCGACCAGGATGATGTCCGGATCCTGGCGCATCATCGAGCGGATGCCGTTGGCGAAATCGAGCTTGACCGATTCGGCCGCCGAAGTCTGCCGCACCAGCGTCATCGGATACTCGACCGGGTCCTCGAGGGTCATGATGTTGACCCCCTCGGAGTTGATGTGGTTGAGCACCGAGTACAGCGTCGTCGTCTTGCCGCTGCCGGTCGGCCCGGTGACGAGGATGATCCCCTCCGGCCGCGCGATCATCAGCTTCAGCAGGTCGAGCTGCTGCTCGGCAAGGCCGAGGCCCTCGAGCGGGACGATCCCCTTCTGCCGGTCGAGAATGCGCAGGACGATGTTCTCGCCATGGATCGTCGGTTGCGCCGAAACCCGGAAATCGACCTGCCGGCCGCGCATGTTGAGCGAGATGCGGCCGTCCTGCGGCGCGCGGGTTTCGGCGATGTTCATTCCCGACAGGACCTTGATGCGCACCGCCATCGCCGGCCAGTAGGTCTTGTGCAGCGAACGGATCTGCCGCAGCATGCCGTCGATGCGGTAGCGGATGCGCAGGAAGCTCGCCTCCGGCTCGAAATGGATGTCGGAAGAATCGCGCTTGACGGCATCGGTCATGATCGAATCGATCAGCCGCACGACCGGCTGGCTGTACTCGTCGGACGAGGACTGCAGGCCGCGGAAGTCGATCTCGCCGGTCTCGATCTCGTGCAGGATGCCGTCGATCGACAGTTCGTAGCCATAGCACAGGTCGATCGCGCGGTCGATCTCGGTCTCGCCGGCGAGCAGCGTGCTGATCTCGAGGTCGTCGCCGGCGAGCCCGCGGATCCGGTCGAGGGCGACGATGTCGTTGATGTCGGCGATCGCCACCGTCAGGCACTGATTGGCGGCGTCGTAATCGAGCGGCAGGACGTGGTGGCGCTTGGCGAGTTCGCGCGGCACCAGCCGGAGCGCCGAGGGATCGATGATCGCCTTCGACAGATCGACGCTCTGCTTGCCCAGGCTTTCCGACAGCGCGTCGCGCAGCGTCGCCTCGGAGACGAAACCGAGCGCGACCAGCAGCTTGCCGATCGGCCGGTTGGACTTCATCTGCTCGAGCAGCGCGATGCGCAACTGGTCTTCGCTGAGGATGCCCTTGGTGATCAGGATCTGGCCCAGCGGCCGCGCGTGCGGATGTCCGACGGGCGCGTTCATGACGGTAGCGGCAGGCTGCCCGGCAACGGCGGCCACGGCCCGCGCAGCGCCTCAGGGCTGCAGTTCAAGGATTCGTTGCCTGGCTGCATTGCGGTCGAAGGCGGCGCGGCTCGCGTCGGCAGCGCTCAGCGCCATGCGGTAGTACTGCAGCGCCAGCTTGCCCTGGCGCAGGTGGTCGAGGCTGACGGCGACGTTGAAGAGATGGTCGGCATTGTCCGGCTCGAGGGCATAGGCCTGGAAGTACTCCTGCTGCGCCTCGCTCCAGCGCCGCTGGCGGGCGTAGAGGTTGCCGAGCGCGAAATGCAGCGCCGCCGCATCGGGCTGCGCCGCCAGCAGCGTCTTCAGGCGACTCTCGGACTGCCCGCCGTCACCGCCGCCCTGCAGGTTGATCAGCGCCGCCTGCGCCGTCGCGTCGGCGGGATCCGACTCGAGCACGCGCAGGTAGAGGCTCTGCGCCCGTTCGTAGCGGCCCTGGCGAACGGCGATCGCCGCCAGTCCGAGCAGTGCGTCGGCATTGCGCGGATCCCGGCGCACGACCTGTTCGTAAGCGCGCTGCGCCTCGTCGACGCGGCCGGCCTGCCAGTCGTCGTAGGCGCGGTCGAGGGTCTGGTCGGCCGGCGGACGGCGGCTGTCGGAACGGAAGACGCCCGCCTCCTGGGTCGCCGGGCCAGCGGCGGGATCCTGCCGGCGGCGGCGCTCGGGGGGCGCGGCCGCCGGCGGCGCAACCGGTGCCGGGACGGCCTGCGGCGACGCCGGAGCGCCGCCGGCGGTTGCCGGCAAAGGCGGCGCGGTCGGCGCCTGCGGCAGCGGCAGTGGCGCTGAAGTGCCGGCAACCGCCGGCAGGGCCGGCCGGCTGGCCGCCGCCAGCGGCGGCGACGCCACCCGCGAACCGCCGCCAAGCCCCTGCAACTGCCACCAGAAATAGCCGGCAATCGCCAGCGCCGCGGCGCCACCGAGGCCGATGAAAAGCCACAGCGAGGTGCGCGGCCGCGCCTCCTGCTTGACGGCGAAAGCGTTCTTCACCGCCGTCCGGGCGGCGGCGTCGGCGCTGCCGCGGTCGGTAGCCGCCGCCATCGATCCCGCCCCGGACCGCCGCGACGGCGGCGCGGCGGCGCTGGCCGCGAGATCGGCGTCGAGCGAATCGAGGTGCTGCGACAGCGGCGGCAACGAGCGGCCGGCTGTCGTTGCCGGCGCGTCCAGCGGATCGAGGCGCAGCTCCGTAGGTGCGGCAGGCGCCGCCGGAGCTGCCGGCTGCGCGCCGGCGGCGGCCAGTCGTTTGGCCTCCTCGGCGCGCTTCAGGGCATCCATCAACAGGCTCACTGCAGCGGCTCCGGAGGCTGCTCGGGCAGCGAGAATGGCCGGTAGACCTGGTCGGTGCGGAAGAACTCCCGGTCCGGCAGCAAGTTCCTGAAGCTGCTGAAGTCGCCCTCGAGCGAAGCATCCTTGATCACGGTCGGGCGCAGCAGGACGACGAGTTCGGATTTTCCGGACGAGTTGTTGCGGTTGTTGAACACCTCGCCCAGGAAGGGGATGTCGCCCAGCAGCGGCATCCGCCCGAGGCGGTTGTCCAGGCGATCCTCCATCAGGCCACCGAGGACGGCGATGTCGCCGCTCTCGACGCGCATCATCGACTCGATCTCGCGCATCCGGATCTGCGGTACCAGGTTCTTGATGTTGGCCGCCGCCAGTGCCGGGTTCGGATCCTGCTTCAGTTCGGCGATGCTCGAAATCGACGGCCTCACGTTCAGCGTCACCGTGCCGCTGTCGCTGATCTGTGCCGTCAGGCTCATGAAGAAGCCGATCGAAACCGATTGTGGCGTCGTCGTCGTGGTGACGGTGGCGTTGGTGTTCGGACCGCCCGGCACCGTATCCTGCTTGACGCTGAAATAGACGAAATCCTCCGACACCTTGAGGGTCGCCGTCTGATTGTTGAGCACCGCCAGCTTCGGGCTCGACAGCACCTTGACGGTACCGAAGGCGCGCAGCAGTTCGACCGTTGCCAGGAGGTTCAGCGGGTTGATGTCGCGGTACTTGATGACGTAAGGAGTGACGGCGCTGGGCACGTTGGTCGTCAACTGCGGCTTCGTGACACTGTATTCGGTGCCGCTGGTCAGCCGGCTCCATTCGATTCCCTGCTGGTAGCCATCGGAAAGCGTCACCTCGACGATCGTCGCTTCGATCAGCACCTGCCGCCGCGCACCGAGCATCACCCGGTCGAGAAACTCCTGCACCTTCTCGTGCTGGCGGGCGGTAGCCCGGACGGTGATCACTCCGGCTTCGGGATTGGCGATCACCGCTGCCGCCTCACGGAAGGTCATCCGCTTGACGACGGTGGCGCCGGTGTTCTGCAGAACGGCCGGATTCGGGCTGCCGGCCAGCGACTGTACGGCCTGGCCGAGCCGCGTCGCGGCAGTGGCCGGAGGCGGCGCGCCGGTCCCGGTGGTGCTCTGCGACGCGCTCTGCTCGGTGACCGTCTCGGTCGATCCTTCGGGAAAGACCTTGTCGGTTTCGTGCAGCAGATCCTTGAGGTTCTTTTCCAGCGACTGCCAGAAGCTGTTCTTCGACTTGTTGTCGATCTGGATGCGCGAGGTGTTGCCGGTGCCGGCGACGCCGCCGCTGCCGGTCGCCAGCGCGCTGGTCGAGATCTGCGTGTTGGTCGACACGACACCGGTCACTTCGCGCGAGATGTTGACGTAATCGACCTTGTAGTGCTTCAGGTAGGGCGAATCGGGCATGACGACGAGGTTCGGGCCATCGATCTCGAAACGCATGTCGACCTGTCTGGCGATCCGCGTCAGCAGTTGCGGCAGCGTCTGGTCGATGGCGTTGAGGGTGACGGTGCCGTTGATCCCGGGATGGATATCGACGTTGATCTTCGCGTCGCGCGCGAGCGCAAAGAGCAGGTCGTGCACCCGGACATTGTTGACGACGACGCTGTAGGTCTCGGTGCGGGCGGTCGCCCGCGGCCGCGGCAGCGAGACGCTCTGCTGCACCGGTTGCGGAATCGCGCCCGGCGACCGTGCGACGCTGTCGGCCTGCAGATGCCCCGGCGACGGCCCGGTGCTCAGGGTGGTCGGCGTGCAGGCGGCGAGCACCAGCACCAGGAGGATGGCGTCAAGGCTTCTCGGGGACACGCTCAAGCTCGCTCCGGTTACAGGGAAAGCTGATCATACCACGTCAGGACTTCGGTACAAGTGCATGATTTTTATTACCTTCCGTAGCCGGCGCCGGAACGGCGGCCGGGCCGCCTGCGCGCAACCGGGAGACCGGGCGCACGTAGGGCCTGCTCGCCGGCGAGATCTCGCCGAGCGTCGCCAGGGCCGCGTTCGCCTCCTCGCGCGATGCGTAATCGCCATAGATCACCCCCAACCGCTCCCTGCCGGCGAGCCGCGAACGGTAGACCCGCACCTGGCGCGGGTCTAGGACCGTGGAGTTTCTTGCAATGAAATCATCGACTTCGCGCTGGCTGCCGGCGTCGGTCATGAGCAACTGGATGAAATGATGGCTGTCCGGCGTCCGCCGCAGCCACTCCTCGCTCGCCGCCAGCCGCTGCGCGAGGCTCGGCGTCCTGGCCGCCGCTGCGCTGGCAGCCGGCGCCTGCGGGGACACTGCCGCAGGCGCCGGTGCCGCCGGTGCCGCCGGTGCCGCCGGTGCCGCCGGTGCCGCCGGTGCCGCCGGGACTGCCGGGACTGCCGGGACTGCCGGGACTGCCGGGACTGCCGGGACTGCCGGGACCGCCGGGACTG
>ERZ761602.8769-NODE-8769-length-10039-cov-10.874900_pt1 | contig 10039 bp, 7 predicted proteins | sample MGYA00512165_ERZ761602 | MGnify/ENA primary metagenome ERZ761602 (study PRJEB28899, sample SAMN02445085) | bioreactor sludge metagenome | biome: EBPR sludge; isolation source: Thorneside wastewater treatment plant | place: Australia: Brisbane, Thorneside...
AGGGCGACGTGCACGACATCGGCAAGAACATCGTCGGCGTCGTCCTCGGCTGCAATGGCTACGATGTCGTCGACCTCGGGGTGATGGTGTCCTGCGACAAGATCCTGCACGCGGCCAGAGAGCAAGGCGCACAGGCGGTCGGACTGTCGGGCCTGATCACCCCGTCGCTCGAAGAGATGAGTCACGTGGCCAGCGAAATGCAGCGCCTGGGCTTCGCCGACGGCACGGATGGCGGTCCTGCCGTGCCGCTGCTGATCGGCGGCGCCACAACCAGCCGCGCGCATACGGCGATCAAGATCGCGCCGAACTACAGCGGACCGGTAATCTACGTCCCGGACGCCTCGCGCGCCGTTGGCGTCGTCACCCAACTGCTGTCGATCGACCGCGCCGCGGACTTCAAGAAGGAAGTCGCGGCGGACTACGAAAAGTTGCGCGCGCAGCACGCCAACAAGAAAGGCATCCAGCTGGTGACGCTGGCAGCGGCACGCGCCAACCGCTTCAAGGATCAGGCGGCAGACGGCTACCAGCCAGCGGCGCCGAACAAGCCCGGCCTGCATGTGCTGCGCGATATCGACCTGGCGACCCTGGCCGAGTTCATCGACTGGGGACCGTTCTTCCAGACCTGGGACCTGGCCGGCAGCTTCCCGAAAATCCTCGACGACCCGCTGGTGGGCGAAACGGCACGCGAAGTCTATGCCGACGCCAAGCAGATGCTGCAGACGATCATTGATGAGAAATGGCTCAGCGCCAACGCCGTCTTCGGCCTCTTCCCGGCCAACGCCGTCGGTGACGACATCGAGATCTACGCCGACGAGGCACGCAGCGAAAAGTTGATGAGCTGGCACAATCTGCGCCAGCAACAGGAGCGTCCGGCCGGCAAGCCGCACTATTGCCTGAGCGATTTCGTCGCCGAGCGTGGTCGGCCGGACTGGCTGGGCGCTTTTGCCGTCGGCGCCGGCTTCGGCATCGAAGCCAAGCTCGCCGAGTTTGCCGCCACGCACGACGACTACCACGCGATCATCCTGAAAGCGCTCGCCGACCGCCTCGCCGAAGCCTGTGCCGAGTGGTTGCACGCGCAGGTGCGCCGCGACTACTGGGGCTACGCCAGCGACGAAACGCTCGACTGTGCGGCGCTGATCCGCGAGGACTATCGTGGCACCCGGCCGGCTCCCGGCTACCCGGCGTGCCCTGACCATACCGCCAAGCGGGCGCTTTTCGCGCTGCTCGACGCAGCGGCCAACACCGGCATGGGCCTGACCGAGAATTTTGCGATGACGCCGGCGGCGGCGGTTGCCGGCTTCTATCTGGCGCATCCGCAGGCACGCTACTTTGCGGTCAGCAAGATTGCCCGTGACCAGCTCGAGGACTGGGCCGAGCGCGCCGGCCTCAGCGTCGGCGAGGCCGAACGCTGGCTGGCACCTCTGCTCTAGACGGCTGCGCGGGCGGCCGGGCAGGCGACAAGACTAAGGGAAGGGGCAAGGGTGAGCGCGTCAGAGCTGCCCGACTTCGTCGAGCGTGACGTCGACCTCGGCACCCGAACGACCCTGCGCTTGCCGGGCCGGGCCGCCCTGCACGCGGAAATCCGCTGCAGCACGCAACTGGCGATGCTCGCCGGCAGGCAGCGGCCGCGCCGCTTCGTCTGCGGCGCCGGCAGCAATCTGGTGTTGACCGGCGACTTCGATGGCCTGCTGCTGCAAATGGCGATTCGTGGTCGCGAGCTGATCGGCGAAGACGACCAGGCCTGGTACGTCCGTGCCGGTGCTGGCGAAAACTGGCATCAACTGGTGCTGTGGACGCTGGCGCAGGGCTGGCCCGGCCTCGAGAACCTGGCGCTGATTCCGGGCACGGTCGGCGCCGCGCCGATCCAGAACATCGGCGCCTATGGACTGGAAGTCGGCGAGCGCCTGCATGCCCTCGAAGCCATCGACATGCTCACCGGCAGGGCGCTGCGACTCGATCGCGGCGACTGCCACTTCGCCTACCGCGACAGCATTTTCAAGCAGCAAGGCTGGCACCTGAATGGGCAGCGGGTGATCACCCGGGTGACCTTCCGCCTGCCGAAGGCATGGCAGCCGCTACTCGGCTACGGCGATCTCGCCGCTGCACTCGACGAACAGCGGAGCAACGATGCGCGAGGCTCTCGGAGCGGCCATCCGGACTGCCACCCCGGCCACCCCGGCCACACCACTCCCCGGCAAATCGCCGCCGCGGTGATCCGCGTCCGCAGCCGCAAGCTGCCCGACCCGACAACGCTGCCGAACGCCGGCAGCTTCTTCCACAACCCGGTGGTCAGCAGCTCGTTCGCCGAAGAACTGGCCCGTGCACATCCCGATCTTCCGCGCTATCCGCAGCCCGACGGCCGCGTCAAGCTGGCGGCTGCCTGGTTGATCGAGCGCAGCGGCTGGAAAGGCAGGAATCTGGGCCGCGTCGGGATGTACGAGAGGCAGGCGCTGGTGCTGGTCAACCGCGGCGGCGCACGCGGCGCCGAGGTGCTGGCGCTGGCGCACGCCGTTCAGGCCGATGTCCGCGAACGCTTCGGCGTCGAGCTCTTGCCCGAGCCGGTTTTTCTCTGAACCGGCCGGCAACGCTAGGTTCACACCGGCACGACGCTGCCACAAAGTTCGACGAACTCACCATCCTCAAAACAGGCGCCAACGGTGTGCTCTTCATCCCAGAGGGTCGTGTAGGCCAATTCGGTGTTCACCTTGCCATCCAGAAAAGCCAGCGAAACAGACACCAGGGAGACCGCGCCCCAGACATCCGCCGCGTCCACCAGCTTGGGGAAAGCAGGGCTCGCTTCGCCCAGCTCACCCCTGGCCAGAGACTCGGCATACGGGCCGTAATGCTCCAACAGAGCCTGTTCGATGCTTGGCCGCCAGCCGGCAAAGCGCGCGCCGAGTTCGCGAGCCGCCTGCAAGGCCGGCGCGTCTGGTGCGCTGCGCGTTCCAGAAATGGCCAGCGGAACGTTTTCGTCGCTGCCGAGGCTGATCGAGCCGCGCCAATGCCCGCGGGACCGCAAGAGTTGGCCCAGCTGCGGATCGCCAAACGGCTCTGACTTGAAAAGATCGAACATGGGTTCTCGCTCCGTGCTGAACAAGGTTACAGGGTGAATCGCGGCAATTGCCTGTTTCGAAGCCAGCGCCCGCTGAACGAGAACGCCGCGCTAGCCGGGCATCAAAACACCTCGTCCGGGCGCAGGAAGCGCCATTGCCCGACCGGCAGGTCAGCCAGCCGAACGGCGCCGATACGGACTCGCTTGAGGCCGCTGACGCGCAGGCCGACCAGCTCGCACATGCGCCGGATCTGGCGTTTTCGTCCCTCGCGGAGCACGAAACGCAGCTGATCGTCGTTCAGCCACTCGACCTTGGCCGGTTTCAGTTTGCGCTCGTCCAGGCTGAGGCCATGATTCAACAGTGCCAGGCCCCTGGCGTCAAGCTGCCCTTCGACACGAACCAGATACTCCTTGTCGACACGGCTCTCCTGACCGATCAGCTGGCGCGCCACGCGACCATCCTGAGTCAGCACCAGCAGGCCGGTCGAATCGATATCCAAACGGCCGGCCGGGGCCAAGCCCTGCAAGCAGGAAGGATGGAATACTGGCGTGTCCGCCGTGCAGAACTGATTTTCCGGCTGAATCAGGGTCACCGCCGGCGTGTAGCCAGGCTCCGGCTGACCGGAAACATAGCCCATCGGCTTGTGCAGCAGGATCGTCATGCGGCTGTGCTGGTGCGCCTGCGCTTGCTTGTCGAGGACGATCACCGCCGCCGGATCGGCGCGGGTGCCAAGTTCGCTGACCCGGCGGCCATCGACGAAAACCCAGCCACGGGCAATATATTCGTCGGCGTTACGACGCGAACACAGACCTCGCTCGGCCATCAGCTTGGAGATCCGGACACCCGTCGGTGGAGCGCTGCTTGCTACGGCGGCAGGCTGCGCAGACTGGGCGGGACGACCGGGCAGCGACGCGGGCGGCGGCGTCTGCCCGGTCTGCGCTTTCGACCCTGCAGGCGATGCCGAGCGTGCCGGAATCCGGCGCACTCGTGGCGGCCCTTTGACCTCGGCCGCAGGCGGCGCGCGAGACGGCTCCGCCGCGGCAATTGGCGGCTGATTCGAACGGCCGTCGCGGCGAGTTGCCGCCGCCCGCTTTCCAGCTGCTCCGGGCGCTCCGCTTGTTCCGCTCTGGGTCTTGCGTGGCCGCTCGGCCATCAATCAGGCGATGTCCAGCAACTCGATCTCGAAGATGATCTTCGCGTGCGGCGGAATAAGGCTACCGGCGCCGCGCGCACCGTAGGCGAGATCGGCGGGGATGGTGAGCCGGCGAATGCCGCCCACGCACATTCCCGGGACGCCCTCTTCCCAACCGGCAATCACGTGCTTGCCGTCGAGCGGGAAACGGAAGGGCTCGTTGCGATCGACGCTGGAGTCGAACTTCGTGCCATCGGCAAGCCAGCCCGTGTAGTGCACGATGACGTGCTGGCCGGAACAGGCAACCGGGCCGCTGCCGGCGATGATGTCCTCCAGCTGCAGACCGCTGGGGGTGGTGACGATAGGCATGGGGAATCCTTCTCAACGAAAAAAGCGCAGTTTAGCCCAGCAATCCGCCAAAAGGGCCATTTCTCCGCATTATGCCAAGTCTCCAATGCACGCCGGACGGGATAGTCCCGAGGCATATTCACAACCGAAAGGCGGGGCCGGATTGGGAGACCGCATAAATTATATGGATAACTTGGCCCAGTGTGCGATCCGGTAAAATGGCGGAAAAGAATACCAAGGAACGCGAACAATGGATGCTTCAACGATGCGTGAGGCGGTCGTGACCGACCGGGACGCCCTGCAGGAGTTCATCGACATCCTTTCGGAATACGCGCCGACGATCGAACGTGACGTCGCCCGCCTTCGAAATCATCCCACGGAACCCGCGGTCGTCGGCAATCTGTTCCGCACCCTGCACAACATAAAGGGCGATGCGGCGCTGTGCAGGATTGAAGTGGCGGTGGCCATCGTGCACCCGATGGAGTCGGTTCTGGTACGGGTGCGCAACGGCGATCTACCATTCTCCGACGCCATTGCCGAAGCCCTATTGCTGACCGTGGATCGCCTGGAGCTGGCGGTTGAACGACTTTCCTCGGGGCAATCGCTCGCCGGCCTGCAACTACAACTCCTGATCGAGGGTCTGGAAAAGCTGGCGGCGGCAACACCATCGGGAGTGGGCGCCTGCGTCGCCGCAGTGGTCGAAGCGGTTACCGGCAACCGGCCGGTTGCCATCCCGCTCATGGCCAGAGAAACACAACGTGGCCAGGGCGATGGCTACAGATCACGGGCAGCCGACGACCTGCTTTTCTTTCTGACGCTCGCCAATCAGTTCGAAATGCGCTCGCCACGTTTCGAGGGTCGAACCATGCGCATCCTGCGTCTGGCACTGGAAACCAATCAGATGGCCGGTGACCCTATTGACCCGGTGCAACTGGAAGCGGGCATTTACATGCACGACGTCGGCATGATGTTTCTTCCCGAGTCGGTGTGGCTTCGCGCCAGCGTTCTGACTCCCGCAGAGCAACGCATCATGCGCGCGCATCCGGTGCACGCAGCCGGCCTGCTGTCACGCATGGACGGCTGGTCGACCGCCGCCGAAATGGTCGCGCAACATCATGAAACGTCCTCCGGGAATGGTTACCCGGATGGGCTTAAGAGCGAACAAATCTGCCCCGGTGCCAAGGTACTGGCCATTGTCGATGCTTTCGAGGCGGTAATGCTGAAGCACGCCGAGCGCGGTCGCAAACGTTCGCTGTTGCGAGCCATTGCCGAAGTCAACGCCTGCGACCAGCAATTTGCTCCGGAATGGATCGAGCCCTTCAATCAGGTAATACGGCGCGCCACCGAAAACCGATGACTGAGCTGGCGGCGGCCGACCTGGAACGTCGCTTCGCGGGTATCGCGCGCCTGTACGGTGCGGCTGCGCTGGCGCGCTTTCAGCGCGCCCATATCGCCGTCGTCGGCATCGGTGGGGTCGGATCCTGGGCCGCCGAATCATTGGCCCGCTCGGCGATCGGAAAAATTACCCTGATTGATCTGGACATGGTTGCCGAGTCCAACGTCAACCGCCAGGTACACGCCCTCGACGGCGAGTTCGGCAAGGCCAAGGTCAGCGCCATGGCGCAGCGCATCCAGGCCATCAACCCAACCTGCGTGGTCAGGGAAGTTGAGGACTTCGTGACGCCGGAGAATGTCGATACGCTCTTCGCAGGGCCCTTCGATTATGTGATCGACGCGATTGACCAGGTGCGCACCAAGGCGGCAATGATCGCCTGCGCGCGACGCTGCGCGCTGCCGCTGATCACCGCCGGTGGTGCCGGCGGCCAGATCGACCCGACGCGAATTCAGATCGCCGACCTGGCTTTGACCATCCAGGATCCCCTGCTCGCCAGGCTGCGCTCGCTACTACGCAAGGACCATGGCTTCACTCGCGAGCCAAAGAAGAAGTTCGGCATCAGCGCGGTCTTCTCGAGCGAAGCACTACGCTATCCCGAAGCCGCCACGACCTGCGAGCAAGCACCCGCGCTCAGCGGACTGAATTGTGCCGGCTACGGTTCATCGGTCTGCGTCACCGCCACCTTCGGCCTGCTGGCCGCCGGGGAAGTACTGAGGGTGCTGGCCGGCGCAGCCGGCGCAGCGGCCGACAAGGCCCGCGAGCAAGCGTAAGGCCGGTGCTTACGCGCCGGCAAGGTCAGCAACGATGGTCGTCGCGCGTCAGGCGATCAAGACCCGATTCTTGCCGGCCTGCTTGGCAGCGAACATCGCCTCATCGGCGCGTTTGCTGACCGAAGGCTGCGTATCCCCGGCACGAAAATCGGTCACGCCCGCGCTGAAAGTGATCAGCTGCCGATTGTTGTTGTGCAGGAAGATCCGCCGCGTCAGCTCACGTTGCAGGCGAACCAGCGCCGTCTGGGCGTCCTCGAGCGGCGTATCCGGGAGCAGGATGATGAACTCCTCACCGCCGAAGCGAGCGACCGTGTCCTGCGGACGCATCGTCTCGCGAATGACCGTGGTCAGATGGACCAGCGCTGCGTCCCCGGCGTCGTGGCCGAGGGTGTCGTTGAGCTTCTTGAAGTTGTCGATGTCGAGCAAGGCGACGCAGAGGGTCGATTGGCGGCGCTGCGCGCGCGCCGTCTCCTTCTCGAATGCTTCCTCGAGGCCACGGCGATTGAGTACCCCGGTCAGCTGATCGTGTCGAACCAGGGTGCTGGCCTTGTCAAGCTCGGCCTGCAATTCACCGATGCGTTTTTCGGCTTCCTCGACGCTCTGTTTGGCATTGCGCAGCTCATCACGCGAGCGCTGGGCGTTGAGTTGAATGATCTTCGTCTCGCGGATCACTTCCGCAAGGACGTCTTCCAGCTCGGCAATGTCGTCGGCGGCGCTGATGCGGTCGGCGCAGATCTCGATCTTGTCGTGATACTCCGAAGTCGAATCGGCAAACTCGGCCAGGTGATCGACGAAACCGGCCAGCATCTGCTTGAGGCTTTCGCGCGCTTCGTTGAGGCTGTGCTTCAGCTGGCTCTGCTTGTAGATCACTTCCTTGAGCCTCGTTTCGGCATCGCTGATCGAGCGGATACTCAGCGGGCCAGCGACGATGTCGCGCACGATCTCGATCTGGCCGGAAAGCCAACGGTCTTCAACGACCAGCTCGCCGACGTTCTCGATCAGCAATTGCAGCAGATTGAGCAGGCCCGCGCGCAGTTCGACGCGGTCTTCGGCAAGCAGCTCGAGGCGGAAAGAAAAGCGCTTGATGCTGGCCTGCAAGCCATCCATCGCCGCGCGCGAGGTGGCGGTGCGAATCTTGTGCGCGAGGGCTTTTGCGTCGGCCACCAGCTCCGGCTCATCCTGCAGCAGCGACGGTATCAACACCTCCAGCGAATGAGCGAAAATCTCAGACAGCTCGGCCGACAACGCGGCCGCCTGCGCACTGCTCTCCTGCGCTTTCGCAGGCGCCCGGCCATCCATTGGCGACGCCTTGCCCGGCGTATTCGCCGCGGCCTTCTCCTCCTCGACCAGGGACATCTCGTCGTCCATCGGCGCATTGAGCGACCACGACCTGACCAGCCCCTGCAAACGTGTGAAAAGCAGCTCGCTATTGCCCGCCGCGTTGGCCAACACCCGCTCGAACGCCTCGCGCTTGCGGGCGACGGTCAGGCCCGCCTGCTTGCTCTCCCACTGCCGCAGAAAGCCGGCGAACAGCTCGCCCCAGGGAAGATCCTGCTCCTTGCCGAGCTGCGCGAAGAGCTCGCCCAGGCCGCGCTTGAGTTCATCCCAGGTCTTGCCCTTGAAGGCCTGTTCGAAGCGCTTCAGCAAACGCTGCTGCGCCGGTTCGTCTTTCGGCAGGGCGCTCAGCAGAGCCTTCAGCTCACGCTCCGGAAACGGCGCCGCAGTGCCAGCGGAAGTACCGGCGATCTCATGGTAGAGGGCCCGATAGTTCTCGGGTGACGGCGACATCCGCCGGCTAGCCAACAGGCGAAAGGCTTCGCGGGCAATTTCCGACGGGTTCGTGAGAGCTGGCATGCGCTTCCATCAACAAGACATACGAGTCGCGGCATTCTAACAGCGTGCCCGCCGGGGAGAAAGCATGCCGTACAGCGGAAGTCGCGATAGATCAGACACCTGGCGACGTCGAGCAGCACTTTCTCGACGCCACACGGCTGATCGCTTTGCTGCCGATCCAGCGCGCACAGCGCCCGCGATCGGCACCCGTGCCGGCGTTTCCGCGGCAGTGGCCACCGCAGAATAGCGATTCGGCTATAATCAGCGCCTCGTTAGCCGTACCTGCCTCCGTAGCATGAAGGTCGTGCAGTTGATTTGTAATCATCAGGTGTTGGTTCGATTCCGACCGGAGGCACCAGAAAAAACAAACACTTAACCAGACTTCCGGGGTCTGGTTTTTGTTATCTGCAAAGCCGGTAGGCGAATGGTAGGCAAGTTTCGTCAATGCGCACCGGTCGCACGGTCGGCACGCAATACACCGAGGGTCGATCCCTGTCGCGATTCACCGTGCAGGGCCGGCGCGGCCCTACAATTGGCGCTTGCGTGATAGTCACGGAACGGAACGGAACCGACCGAACAACGCTAGAAGCAAAGAACACCGCGCGCGGCCGGGTCTGTGCATGACTTCCTGCCACATCGCTACAGCCTACGGCTGTCCATCTGCGCATTGACGACGGTGTCGAGAAGCGCCTTCGCCATTTCCCCAAGGTGTCCGCGGCCCACCAGCCGCCATCGTCCAGCGCTTCCGGGTTGTTGCCCAAGCTGACGGCGCTGGACCGGAACATCGAGGCCCCCTCAAGTGCGTTTTCGGCCGTGATGTCGTCGCTGACAACGAAGAACGGCGCATGGTTGCTGGCGGCGGCGAAGTAGTCGGCCCTGCAGAATCCGTTTACCAGCCCTGAAACACGACGCCCGGTGCGCGACGCGCATCCCGCCGAGCCTCATTCTCTAAAATCGCCGCCAGCAGACGCCGCCAAAGTGAGCGCAAAAAAACCGCCTTCAGTCCCAGGCGAACCATCGCCCGCAACAACCAGCGCAGGTTGAAGCCGGTAGCACACAGCACCGTATGCAGGGCGTCGCCGAGTTTGCCTTTCAACCAGCAGCGATCCATCCGGTGATTTGCCTTCAGATGGCCGATCGTCGGCTCGACCGCCGGTCGGCGCCGGAGACAGCGACGCTGCAGCTGAGTCAGCGACCGGTACTTGCCGCGGTGAATGACTTCGACATTCGGATTGTCATGATCAATGCCGCGATAGCCGAGATCGACGAAGACCTGCTTGGGTAGCTTGCCAGCGCCTTCGAGCAGGATATTGGTCTGCTCCAGCTGTGCCGAGAGAACGTGGCCGTCGTAAGGATTGCCGGGGAAACTGCGGGCGCCGACCAGCAGACCGTTCTTGTGGGTCACGACGATGCTCGCCTTGACGCCGAACTCGTAACGCTTGCGGGCTTTGCCTTTGCTGATGCACTCGACTTCGGGGGCATGCAGGGCGTAGAGCTTGTTCTTGTC
>ERZ761602.8773-NODE-8773-length-10038-cov-12.440148_pt1 | contig 10038 bp, 12 predicted proteins | sample MGYA00512165_ERZ761602 | MGnify/ENA primary metagenome ERZ761602 (study PRJEB28899, sample SAMN02445085) | bioreactor sludge metagenome | biome: EBPR sludge; isolation source: Thorneside wastewater treatment plant | place: Australia: Brisbane, Thorneside...
CCTTAATACCTTAATGGTTTTAAACTAAAAACTTATCTTTGCCAAAAATAGTGGATGATTGATGAAATAACTCTTCCATCTTCCCGCTTCCATCTTCCATCATGTCAAGAGATATTCAATTAAAAGAACGTTGGGAAAACGTTGTCAACATACTATCCAATCAATTTGCCGAGGGCGATGTACTCGACCTAGATGCCATTATCTATTTAATCGGCGTTCAGGAATTAGGTAAAGTGAAAAGAACCTTCAAAAAAGACGAAAAAATCGAACTCATGCACATTGCCATTTGCCGTTTACTGGAACCTTATGGCTATTATGAATTTGAGTTTTTTGATAACGACGGTTGGCCGCATTACAAAGTAAAAGAAGAACTTCCGCCACTCAAAGCAGGTGAGCAAGCCGTTTTAATGAAAGAAGCGATTGTGAATTATTTTTTGGAGAGAGAGTTGATTGAGTAGTTTTCAGTTTTTGATAAAAACTCCTATCTTCCAACTCCCAACTCCTAACTTTTTCCTAAATTTGCACCTTTACAGCACGAACGATGATAGATAAGATAAAAGAATACATTGGCGAAGCAGAAGCTTTTCAAACCGATAACAAAGAAACACTTGAACAGTTTCGAATTAAATTTTTAGGAAGCAAAGGTCTGTTGAAAGACTTGTTTGCCGAATTTAAAAATGTTCCCAACGAACAAAAAAAAGAATTTGGTCAGGTAATCAATACATTAAAAAACACCGCCGAAGAAAAAGTAAAATCCATTCAGGAAATGCTGGAAAGCAAAGAAGAATCGGTTGGACTTTTTGGCGATTTAACGCGTCCTGGCGAACCTTTCCCAATTGGTTCTCGTCACCCGATTTCGTTGGTAAAAAATCAAATTATCGATATTTTTTCCAATATCGGATTCAATGTTTCCGAAGGTCCGGAAATTGAAGATGATTGGCACAATTTCACCGCATTAAACCTTCCGGAATACCATCCGGCAAGAGATATGCAGGATACGTTTTTTATTCAAACCAATCCCGATGTGCTATTGCGAACGCATACGTCATCCGTGCAGGTGCGATACATGGAAAACAACAAACCGCCCATCAGAACGATTTCTCCGGGACGTGTTTTCCGTAATGAAGCCGTTTCTTCGCGTTCACACTGTATTTTCCATCAAGTGGAAGGACTATATATTGACAAAGATGTTTCGTTTGCCGATTTAAAACAAACACTTTTATATTTTACCAAAGAAATGTTCGGAAAGTCAAAAATTCGCCTCCGACCATCTTATTTCCCTTTCACCGAACCAAGTGCTGAGGTGGACATTTACTGGGGTTTAAAAACTGAAACCGATTACCGCATCACCAAAGGAACCGGCTGGTTGGAAATTATGGGTTGCGGAATGGTAGATCCAAATGTGTTGAAAAACTGCGGCATCAATCCGGATGAATACAATGGTTTTGCTTTTGGTATGGGAATCGAACGTATTGCGATGTTGCTTTATCAAATTGGTGATATTCGTATGTTTTATGAGAATGATGTTCGCTTTTTAGAGCAATTTAAAACAAGTATTTAAAATTAACCACCAAGACACCATGAGTTCACAAAGAACACAAAGATTAAATAGTGAACTTTGTGCCTTCTTAGTGTCTTCGTGGTAAAAAAATAAAAAATGAAATCCGACATTATCATCCCCAAAGTAGAAAACGTCTTTCTAGCCGCCATCCAAGAATGGAACGACGACTTTATGGATAATGTTTGGAATGTGTATTTGATTAACGACAGCGACTTCAAATTAGACAGCGTAATGGTCGTTTCCAAAGCTTTTGGCACTGTTGATGGTGAAATGAAAAAAACGTCTTTATTACGTCACGCTTTCATTGAAATTGAGTCGGTTTCTGCCGTTAAAATTGAAATGATTGAATCAAAAGTGCTGGCGTTGAACAACGAATTTATGGTTACTTTTTTTATTGGAAACACTTTATACGATAAAAAATTTACCTTTAGAACTAACACCATCAATGAACGAGCAACTGAAGAAGTGCCTGTTTTGTTTAAGAATGGGGTGGTAGTGAAGTAACTGCTTATTCTTTTTTCTGAAGTTTCACTTTTTCTTTCCAACTGAAATATCCTATAAAAAAAGTTCCAATTAGAATATATCCCAAATACCTTAAGTAATAAATATAACTTGAAATTTGATCATAAAATGAATTTTCTCTCAAATCAAATAACGTCATAATCACACACATGACAGAACCCCATATAATTCCGGTTTTTATTTGATATTTCCAACGTGAATTCATCTAATCCAACTTATCCGTTAATTTTTTAAATACGCTTTTCGGGTTTTTTCCTTCATACAAAATTTCATAAACCGCATCAATGATTGGCGTTTTGGCTTTGTAATCTTGGTTGAGTTTGTAGGCACTTTTTACGGCATAATAGCCTTCGGCAACCATGCTCATTTCCATCATGGCACTTTTCACGGTGTAGCCTTTTCCAATCATATTTCCGAACATTCTGTTTCGAGAAAAAACGGAGTAGCCTGTTACCAGTAAATCGCCCAGATAGGCAGAATCATTGATATTTCGTTTCATTTTGTGCACTTTTCTGATGAATTTCTTCATTTCGCGAATGGCATTACTCATCAACAACGCTTGAAAATTATCACCATAACCTAAACCGTGAGCCATTCCGGCAGCAATTGCATAAATGTTTTTCAACATCGCAGCATATTCGGTACCAATAATGTCATCGGATATTTTGGTTTTAATGTAATTGCTGTTTAAATTTTTGGCCACAATTTTTGCTTTTGAAGCATCAGCACAGGCAATTGTTAAGTAGGAAAGACGTTCTAACGCTACTTCTTCTGCGTGACACGGACCTGTGATTACGCCAATGTTTTCATACGGAATGTCGTATTTTTTGTGAAAATGTTCACCTACAATCAAAAATGTTTCAGGAACAATTCCTTTGATGGCAGAAAAAATCACTTTATCGTTTAAGGATTCTGTTAATTTTTCCAATTCGGTATTTAAAAATGCAGATGGAATGGCAAAAATTAAAATATCGGCATAACTAACCGCTTCATTAATATCGGTTGTTAGTTTGAGTTTTTTGGTATCAAATTCAACTGAACTAAGGTAGTTTGGGTTGTGTTTTTCGGTTTTAATATGGTCTATTGCGTTTTGATTTCGCATATACCAACAAATTTCAGCTTGGTTAACGCACAACATTTTTGCTATTGCAGTTGCCCAGCTTCCGCCACCGATCACTGCAAATTTTGGAGGATTGTTCATTTTATGAGTTTAGTTTGCAAAGGTAAATTTAACCTAATTTTTTAAATTCATAGTTCAAAACGGTAATCAATTTGTTGGATGAAACCGTTTTTCCGACAGAAGCTTGATTTTCATTAAATTGAGGAGGGAGTAAATTTAGTTCCAATGCTTTTTCTGTATAATATCTTTTTCGGGTGGGATGAAACGGAGCGACTGCATTAAAAACAGTATTCCAAACCTCTTTTTCAATGATTTTTTGAATGATTTTGATGCAATCAAGTTGATGAATTAAGTTGATGGGAGCTTCCGGATTTTCGATATTATTTCTTCCGGATAAAAATTTTATAGGATGCCGATCTTCGCCAATTAATCCGCCAAAACGTAGAATTGTAGTTTGAAAGTTTGAATTATTTAAAAATAAATTTTCAGTAATGAGCAATTGTTTTCCGCTTTCCGTTTCCGGATTTGGCATTCTTTCTTCGGTAACAATTTGATTTTTATCTGCATAAACCGAAGTAGAACTCACAAAAATCACTTTTTTAACTGATGATTTTTCGATAAACGGAATGAAATTTTCCATCTTAGCCACAAAATTTTCTTCAGAATTTCCTCTTAATCCGGGTGGAATATTGATTATCAAAATTTCTGAATTTTCTAAAAAATCGGCATTTTCACGCGGAATATCATTCGCTTTAAGCGAAATTAAAAATGGTTTAATTCCTTCACTTTGAAGTAATTCTAATTTTGTTTCAGTTGTAGTTGAACCTTTTATCGAATATCCTTTTTGAATTAATTGTTTCGCCAAAGGAAACCCCAGCCAGCCGCAACCTAAAATGCTAATTTGTTTCAAGACTGTCTTTTTGAGTGGTTAATGAATCGATGGCAGTTTCAACTTTTTCTATAATTTCAACCTTTTTTGGAGCTGATTTTCGAAGTTTTTTCTTCACAATAATTGCATCCGTTAACACAAATGGCATCGGAATAAACGAATCCGGTCGTTTTGGAATACTGAATTGTGGATTTTCCAATAAATCAAACGAAGAAATCATCACATCCATATCCAATTTATCGTCTTTGTGAATTTGAAAATTCAACGTTAACGGTTTGTTGTTAATCGGATAATAATTCAGCAAATTGGATTTTTTTCGCTTATAAAAACTTCCTTCTTGGTTGATGTTTTTAATTCCGTTTGCTTTTAAATGATGGATTTTTAATTTTTCAGAAGCAAAAACATCAATTCTATTTGCGTTTTTATTGGCTTCAATTTTAACTGTAATTGCTCGTTGATTGCCCACAATTGTATCTCTCAAAAAGGTAAAAGTAGGTTTTGAAATGTTTTTAATAGGAGCTTCTGCTGAATAACTGTAGCCGGAATTGTATTTGCTACTTAATCCGTGTTTATTCAAATTTTTGTCTAAACTTGGATTTTCACCTAAATAATTCTTAGTCCAATTGTCTAACACTTTGTCATAGGTTGCCCAATTTGCTTTGTCATTATCAGCATCATAAACATAGACCAGGCTATTGGGTTTGCCTTTTCCTTTTTCAAAATCGCTTTCAAAATGAGCTTTGATAAAAAATCCGATGGAAATGATAAACAAGAACGTTCCCCAATTGGCTTTTTTAGAATAATCGCCAAAAACAGGTAACAAAAGTGCAAATGTAAGTGCGACCAAAACGGAACTTCCGGCTAACATTTTTAATCCCAAACCAATTGGAAATAATTGAATAAACGGAACTAAAATCATCAAAGCCGGAATGCTCAAAGCCAAACTTACAAACGGATTTGATTTTTCTTTAAACACCAAAAAAGCGAGAATGAAAACTGCAAAATAAGCTGGAATTATAAAAAACGCAGCACCTTTTAAGTAAATACAAATTAAAAAATTGATGATAAACCACAAAAATAATGGAGCTACAAAATGACTTGGCATTAATTTACTTTTGGTGAACTTGGCGTAAATCCAAAAACAAATAGCCATAGACAAAAACACAAAGGCAGCAATGTAACTATGACCGTTATAGGTGAATTTATGAAGCATGTCCTGGTATTGAGGATAGAGAGACTGAATCATTTCCCAGCCAAAAAAAGTAACCAATCCGCCAAGTATAATTGACAAAAATAATGGTGCAAATCCGCGTATAACTTCTTTAAAATCTAATAAATGTTTGCCCAATCCAATAGTTACAACACCAAGAAAAAGCACAAAAGCAATAATTAAAAGCGGAAAATTCCATGAAAATGGATAATGAAAAAATCCAATTGCAGAACTAAAATAGACATGATCTTCGTCTGTTTTTAAATTGCTTAAATCGGCATTTGAATAATGAGTAAGCAACGGCATCAAATAAGTAGCTTGATGTTCCAAACACTCAGGTGTGAAATTTTCATAATTATCTTGAACCGTATGGTAATCAAAATGATCATCAATAAAAGCGAAATTGTATCCAGGAATATCAGCTTTTTCACGAAAAGCGGTTAAATCGGTGTCGTTGGGAAGCATTTTATAAATACTGTACATCAACGAATTGGAAACCGGAAATTTCGGATTCACTGCTGCAAAACCGCTGATTAAATTAGCATTTCCGTAGTTTGTTTCGGCTAACATCATCGAAGGACCGGCAGTTCCTCGGGCTTCAAAATTGATAACTAAACCGACTTCTTTTGCCCATGGATGTTCGGATGCAAAGGCATATGCTCCGTTTAAACCTAATTCTTCCGCATCAGAAAAAACAATAATGATGTCGTTTTTGTGGATTGATTTGTTGTGAAGAAAAGTTCGAATTCCTTCTAAAATTACGGCTAAACCATTCGCATCATCACTGGCTCCGAGTGATTTGGTGTGTGGAGCACTATCAAAATGCGTAAGAAGCAACAACGCTTTTGATGAATTTGAACCTTTAATTCGGGCAATAATGTTTTTTGTTTCAACTAAATTATTCCATTTACTTAAAATCGTGCTTTGCTGAATTTGAGTTTCTAAACCTAATTTTTGTAGTTCTTTTTCCAAATAATTCATCACTTTGGGATGATTCGGTGAGCCAACATAATGCGGTTCTTTGGAAATTTCTTTAATGTGTTTTAACGCTCGTTCGGTTGAAAATTCACCTGCCGGAACGTCTCTTTTTGAGTAATCGGAAGGCATCATCCGATGGAAAATAAACCAAATAATTCCCATCAACAAAACGGAAATGAGTAACGAAGCGTAATTTTTTTTCATGATGGGTAATTTGTTGTGGTTAATTGTCTCTTTTGACTAACATGAAATAGTCGTTTTCCAAAGCCAAATAACCTTGATCATATAAAAAATGATAGGTGTTTCCGGTTTTGGTATGCAAAATGGAAGTGAAAAAATCAAAATCAAAACCCTTGCTAAGAAGTTTTGATTTAGTGGTTTTGCTTTTTCCTTCGGTATTTAATTCGCTTAAAATTCGATAGTTTTTTCGCAACTTATTATTGATGTTTCGCATCAAATTGTTGCTGTCTTTGTTCATTTTGTTGTTGTAGGCATTTCTACAACCGTCGCTGCAAAACTTTTTGTCTTCGCGACCGATGATTTTTTCGTTACATTCTAAACAGTTTTTCATAACTATTTACTTTAATTTCTTAATGTTGTATAAATCATGTCTTCTATCCTTCAAAATTCGAACAGTTCCAAATTCATGCAATTGTTTTAGTAAATCTAAATCAACATCAACAATTAATGTCATTTCGGTGTTTGGCGTGGCTTCGGCTTTGATTCCATTACTTGGAAAAGCAAAATCAGAAGGTGTAAAAACCGCCGATTGAGCATACTGAATATCCATATTATTCACTTTTGGTAAGTTTCCAACACAACCTGCAATGGCAACATAACATTCATTTTCAATGGCTCTGGACTGAGCACAATGTTTCACGCGTGTGTAACCATTTTGAGTATCGGTTAAAAACGGAACGAAAAGAATATTCATTCCTTCATCGGCCATTAAACGGGATAATTCCGGAAATTCAACATCATAACAAATCATGATTCCAATTTTTCCGCAATCGGTGTCGAAGGTTTTAATTTGCGATCCGCCTTTCATTCCCCAATGCAACGATTCGTTGGGTGTGATGTGAATTTTGGTGTACATTTCACTAGTTCCATCTCGTTTACACAAAAAACCTACATTGTATAGAACACCGTTTTCCAGGTACGGCATACTTCCGGTAATAATGTTAATGTTATAAGAAATGGCATATTCTTGAAATCTTTTTCGAATGGGTTCGGAATGTTTTGCTAGTTCACGAATAGCATCGGCTTCGGAAAGATGGTTATAATCGGCCATTAACGGAGCAGTGAAAAGTTCGGGAAATAACGCAAAATCACTTCCGTAACCGGAAACAACATCGATAAAAAATTCGGCTTGCTCAAAAAGTTGTTCTAAGTTGTTCAGCGGACGCATTTGCCATTGAATCAATCCTAAACGAATGACACTTTTTTTTGTGTTGATTAAATTCGGATTTTCATCATAATAAATATTGTTCCATTCCATCAAAACCGCATATTCGTTTGAACTTTTATCGCCAACCAAATAATTTTTCATAATTTTCTTTACGTGAAAATCATTGCTGATTTGAAAAGATAAAACCGGATCATACAATTCTTTTAATTTTACTTTTTCGATATATTGTTTAGGAGAAAGTTCTTCCATATAATCAATATAATTCGGAATTCTTCCTGCGAAAATGATGGATTTTAAGTTCAGTTGTTCGCATAATTCCTTTCGAGCATCATACAAACGCCTTCCTAAACGCAAACCTCTGTATTTTGGATGTATAAAAACATCAATTCCATATAAAACTTCACCAAGCGGATTATGTGTGTCAAAACTATAATTTCCTGTAATTTGAGCATAAGTGTGATTAGCAATCACTTTTCGATAATCGATAATCAATGAAAGTGCAGAACCAACGACTTTTCCGTCCACCAAAACAACCAACTGTCCTTCAGGGAAAATGGAGAGTAATTTTTCGATATGATGTTCTTTCCAATACGAGTTTTCGAGTTCGCTGTAGGCTTCCATCATCGAATTTTTCAATTCTTTGTAATCTTCAATTTGTAAATTTCGTAACTCAATTTTCTTAATTGCTTCGTGCATATAATTTTGTTTTTCTGCAAGATACAAAAAATATTTTCCGTTTACAAACGCTTACAAATATTTACAACCGAAAGTAATTGTTTTTATACCGAATAAAATTTGCAGACTGTCACAACTTTGCAATGTCGAAACGAAAGAACGACAACAATTTTTATAAACCATTTAAAATTTTAAAAGCCATGAATGCAATGAAAAACAAAGTACAATTAATCGGACATGTTGGAAACGAACCAATCATTAGAGATTTAGACGGAGGAAAAAAAGTAGCAAACTTATCGCTAGCCACAAAAGATGTTTTCGTAAACAAAAGTGGAGATCAAAAAGAACAAACGCAATGGCACAATGTTGTTGCTTGGGGAAAAACAGCCGAAATCATCGAGAAATTTGTTGATAAAGGAAAACAAATTGGTATCATCGGAAAACTGACTTCCAGAAGTTATGACGACAAAGAAGGTAACAAACGTTATGTAACCGAAGTGGTTGTGAATGAACTGCTTTTGATGAATTAAAACTTTCATATATTAATTTCAATAAAAAAAATCAAATACAAAAAAACATTTAAATTTTATACGCCATGAACACAATGAAAAACAGAGTACAGTTAATCGGTCACGTTGGAAATGACCCTGAAGTAAAAACCTTTGAAGGTGGAAAAGTAGCCAATTTTACTATCGCAACGAATGATTCTTACACCAATAAAAAAGGTGAAAAAGTTGAACAAACCGAGTGGCATCGTTTGGTTGCTTGGGATAAAAATGCCGAAATCATCGAAAAATTTGTCACAAAAGGAAAAGAAATTGCCATTGAAGGCAAACTTGCCAGTAGAAGCTATGATGATAAAGATGGAAACAAACGCTACATCACAGAAGTGATTGTGAATGATATAATGTTGTTAGGTAAATAAATCCATTAAACTAGAAATTATGAAAGTAAAACATTTCAGAGTTCGTGTAAGTGGGGAACATTTACAGAACGATCAAGACGCCATCAATCAGTTTTTAACCGATGTAAACGTTGAAAAAACGGCAACCAATTTTATAACAGGAATGATAGATTATTGGTCGGTTTTAGTTTTTTATTCGCCAAAAACTGAAAAAATAAAAGAAACTACTGAAACTGAAAAAGTGGCCGTTTTGAATTATGATGAGTTAACGCAAGAAGAAAAAAATACGTTAAATTCACTCAAACATTGGCGAAGCGAGAAATCTTCCAAATTAGGATTACCACAATATATGATTTGCCATAATTCTGAATTGATGACGATAGCAAAACTAAAACCGGATTCTGTTGATGAACTGAAAAAGATTAAAGGTTTTGGAGAAAATAAAATTTCACGATATGGTAACGATATTATTTCATTATTAAACGCCAGTTAAATTTATTTAAGATTAGTAAAAAGCGACAACCTAAAAAATTGTCGCTTTTTTTGTGAAAATAAGAATTTGAACACGGATAAATTATAAAGTTTTTAACACGAAAACGTTTTCGTAAAGGTGATGTATGGGTAAGGTGTTAAATTATTGAACAGTTTGTTTAACTTTATTGTAAATTAATATAAATCGTATGAGCCAGTTAAAAATTATTTTCGTTTTAGTATTGATGTGTTTGTTTTCAATTAGTTCGTTTGGACAAGTTGGAATTAACACAACTATGC
>ERZ761602.8775-NODE-8775-length-10036-cov-4.352470_pt1 | contig 10036 bp, 7 predicted proteins | sample MGYA00512165_ERZ761602 | MGnify/ENA primary metagenome ERZ761602 (study PRJEB28899, sample SAMN02445085) | bioreactor sludge metagenome | biome: EBPR sludge; isolation source: Thorneside wastewater treatment plant | place: Australia: Brisbane, Thorneside...
GGGAGCGAGATTGCCCTCCGCGCAGCTGTAGGTGGCGGCGCTCGCCAGACTGCCATTGCCCACGATGAGGCCCGTGGTGAGCGCCCGGTAGAGCGTTGAGGTGGGGCTGGTGTTGAACCGGACGTTGAAAGTGCCGGACGTCTGGGTGAGCAGGTTCGTGACGTCGTCGTAGGACCAGGTGGCCGTCGAGGAGCTGATGTTGCCGGCAATGCCAGTCGTGCCGCCGTTGCTGTAGTAGCCAAATGCAGTCAGCGTCGCCTCGTAGGTCGTTGCAACGGCCGGACCCGCCGCCAGCGCGGCGACGGAGGTGGCAAGCGCCACAGGCGTCTTGTTGTCCACGTTGTCCCCCACGGACCCGCCTTGTTGGAATGGCTCGTGGCGGCGGGCCACGCGAAGACGATACCCCGGTCCGCCACCCTGTGCCAGACCGCCGTGCAAACCGCCCGCGTCCCCGACTGGACAGAATCCGCCCCCGGTCCACAATACGGCCATGCTCCTGCCCGACCACGACTTCCTGAAGCCCCGCACCCTCGCCGAGGGCCTGGATGCGCTGCGGGACGCGCCCGCCGGCACCCGGCCCCTCGGCGGCGGCACCGACCTCGTCTTCAACATGCGCTGTCGGCTCGTCGCGCCGCCGGCGGTGGTGAGCCTGAAGGACCTGCCCGAGCTCCAGGGCGTGGCGGAATCCGCTGATGGCACCCTGCGGATCGGCGCCGGCAGCCGGCTCACCGACCTGGTCGCCGACCCCCGCATCACGGCCCGCTACCCGGCGCTCGCCGCCGCCTTCCGCGCCGTCGCCTCCCGCCACGTGCGCAACCTCGCGACCCTGGGCGGCAACCTCTGCCTCGACACCCGCTGCTGGTTCACCAACCAGACCAAGGAGTGGCGGGATGCGAAGGGGCCCTGCCTCAAGACCGGGGTGGATGCGTGCCATGCGATCCAGGGATCGTCCGTGTGCGTGGCGCTCAACAACGCCGACTCGCCGCCCGCGCTCATCGCACTCGGCGCGACGGTCACGCTCGCCAGCGCGGCGGGGGAGCGCACGCTGCCCCTCGCGGACTTCTACCGGGACGACGGCATCCGCCACACCGTGCTCGGTCCCGGCGAGATCCTCGTGTCGGTCACGGTGCCACCGGTGACGGACCGGCTCGTGTTCCGCAAGGAGACCGCCCGCCAGGGCATGGACTTCGCCTACGGCACCATCGCCGTGCGCGCCGACGGCCGGGGCGAGCGTGCGACGCGGCTCGTGATCGTGCTGGGCTCGCTCACCACCGCGCCCCGCCGGCTCGTCGCGGCGGAGGAGAAGCTCGCGGCCCTCGGCCTCGGCGAGGCCGGCCTCGCGGCGGCCGAGGCCACCGTGCGCGATGCCCTCGGCGCCCTCACCAACCTGTACTCGCCCGCCGCCTACAAGCGGGACCTCGCCCGCACCCTGCTCAGCAAGGCGGTCACGGAACTCCGGGAGCTTCCGGCATGAAGAAGGCGATCATCACCCTCACCGTGAACGGCGACGCCCGGGAGGTCGCCGTGAGCGCCCGCCACACGCTGCTCGACGTCCTGCGCGGGAAGCTCGGCTTCATGGGCACCAAGGAGGGCTGCACCACCGGCTCCTGCGGCGTCTGCACCGTGCTGAACGCCCGGGGCGAGGCCGTGCTTTCCTGCCTCACCCCCGCCCTCGAGTGGGACGGGCAGGCCATCACCACCATCGAGGGCCTGGAGAAGAACGGCGCGCTCGCCCCGATCCAGCAGGCCTTCATCGATTACCACGCCGTGCAGTGCGGCTTCTGCACGCCCGGCGTGATCCTCTCGGCCCAGGCCGTGCTCAACGCGACGCCGGTGCCGACGGAGGACGACATCAACGACGGCCTCGCCGGCGTCATCTGCCGCTGCACGGGCCACATCAAGGTGAAGGAGGCGGTCCGGGCCGTCGGGCGAGCCAACGCCGGCGACACCCCGGTCGTGGCCAAGCCGTGAGCACCGACGACCTCAGCGTCATCGGCCGGCGCCAGCCCCGCCTCGACGGCTTCGACAAGGTCTCGGGCCGCTCCGTCTTCACCGACGACATCGTGCTGCCCGGCCAGCTCCACGGGCGGATCCTCAGGAGCCCCCACGCCCGGGCCCGCATCGTCTCGATCGACACGTCCCGGGCGCTGGCCCTGCCCGGCGTGAAGGCCGTGGTGACCAGCGCCGACGCGCCGGACCTGATGTTCTCCGACCGGCAGCCCCTGCTCGCCCGGGGCTTCGTGCACTACGCCGGCGAGGAGGTGGCCGCTGTCGCCGCCACCGACCCCCTCATCGCCGAGGAGGCCCTGGACCTCATCGACGTGGTCTACGAGCCGCTGCCGTCGGTCACCTCGCTCCGCAAGGCGATGCAGCCCGGCGCGCCGGTGCTCCACGACTGGGCCCCCGGCAACGTGGCGCTGACCCACGACAAGGACTTCGGCGACCCGGACGCCGCCTTCGCCGCCAGCGACCTGGTGGTCACCGACGAGTTCCGCTCGCCGGTCCAGCACAACACCCTCGCGGAGCTGCACGTGGTGCTGGCGGACTTCTCCAACCCGGACAAGCTGCACCTCTACACGCCCACCCAGGGCGCGCCCATGTACCAGATGCAGCTCGCCAAGGCCTTCGGCCTCGAGACCAGCCAGGTGCGCATCGTCTACGGCAACGTGGGCGGCGCCTTCACCGGCCGCGGGCGCGCCAAGCCCCACCACCTGATCGCGGCGCTGCTGTCCCGGGTGGCTGGCAAGCCGGTGAAGATCAAGGCGACCGGCGACGAGGAGTTCATCATGTTCCGGGGCTCGGGCGAGACCGAGTACCGGTTCCGCACCGGCGTCACTCGGGACGGCAGGATCCGGGTGCTGGAGGCCGACGTCAGCTTCGACGCCGGCGCCCACGCCGAGTGGGCCATGATCCTCTGGCTGCCGGCCCCGTACCTCAACTGGCTCTACAAGGTGGACGCGGTCCGCTACCGGGGCCGCTTCGTCTACACGAACACGGTGCCGAAGGGGTCCCACCACGGCGGCATCTTTGGCCGCCTCTCGGCGGGCTGGATGCAGCACCTCACCCACGTGGCCGAGGAGCTGGGCATGGACCCGGCCGAGTTCCACCGCAGGAACGCCATCGACCCGGGCCACCATGCCCTCGACGGCAGCGACTTCGCCTCCTGCGGCCTCAAGGAGTGCATCGACAAGGTCGTGGAGCGCTCGGGCTGGAAACAGAAGTACGGCAGGCTGCCCCCGTACCGGGGCATCGGCCTCGGCATCGGCGCCCAGGCCTCCGGCGGCAAGAACGCGAGCAACGACACCTCGGCGGCCCTCGTGAAGGTGGCCGACGACGGCGTGGTCACGCTCTACACCGGCATCCCCGACATGGGGCAGGGCTCCCACACGGTGATGGGCATGATCGCCGCCGAGGTGCTGGGCGTGGAACCCGCCGACATCCGCATCGTTGCCGGCGACTCGGACATCACGCCCTTCGACTGGGGCGCGTTCTCCCAGCGGGGGACCTTTACCACCGGCAACGCGGTGAAGGCGGCCGCCGAGGACGCGCGGGCCCAACTCGCGGCCATCGTCGCGCCGCTGCTCGGCGCCGCGCCGGAGGACCTCGTGTTCGCCGCGCGGCGGATCCACGTGAAGGGACAGCCACCGGACGCCGCGGGGAAGTCCCTGTCATTCCGGGAAGCGGTCGGCAAGGCCTTCCACGGCGCGGAAGGCCGCCCGATCATGGGCCGGGGCTTCTTCAACTCGCCACGGCCCTCGGGGTCACTCGCCTATTCCTTCGGCGCCCAGGTGGCCGAGGTGGAGGTTGACCCGGAGTCCGGCGCCGTGCAGGTGCTGAAGGTCACCGCCGCCCACGACATCGGCCGGGCCCTGAACCCGCTGGCCGTCGAGGGCCAGCTGGACGGCCAGGTGTTCTCCGGCATGAGCCAGGTGCTCTACGAGGAGTGCCGCATGGATGGCGGCCAGATCCTCAACCCGTCACGGCTCGAGTACAAGCTGCCCCGGACCTACGAGCTGCCCGAGGTGGAGTACATCCTGGTCGAGACCATCGATCCCTACGGTCCCTTCGGCGCGAAGGAGGTGGGCGAGGGACCCATCGTGGTCACGATGGCCGCGGTCGCGAACGCCGTGGCGAACGCCATGGGTGAGCTGATTCCGCGCATGCCGATGACGCCCTGGCGGCTGCTGCGGGTGATCCGGCACCGGGAGAAGCAAAACCGCGGGTAGGAGCGCCTTGAGGCGCGATCGGCCTAGCTGAACCACCTCGACCCCGGGTACTTCCGGTGCAGCCCCCGGTCGAGCCCGAGCCAGTGCCCCGAATTCTTGCTCATCATCAGGAAGGCGAGCGTGAAGAAGGGGATCAGGGAGGCGTCGTAGTAGCCGCCCAGGGACAGGTTCACCAGGATGAAGAGCGCGACGACCGCCGCCCAGCGGGTGGTGAGGCCGAGTAGCAGCGCGACGCCCACGTACAGCTCGCAGGCGGTCACGACCACCGCCACCAGCTTGTAGAGCGGGATCGCGAAGGTCTCCAGGTACCACACGGGGAAGCTGTCCGGCGGCATCTCCGTGAGCCGGTCCTTGAAGATCCGCTCCAGCATGTCGTTGGTGACCCAGCCCTTGCGGATCTTGTTGGCGCCGGCGGCGATCCAGAACAGGCCGAACAGCGTCCGGAGCAGGAGATGCAGGACGATGCCAACCACCCGCAGCGGGTGGGCCTTGAAGTAGGCGCCGCTCCAGGGGCCCGGCGCGGCGGCGAGGGATGGGCTGTTCATGGCTGGTCTCCGCGCGGGGCGCGCTGTTCGATGACGTCGAGGGTGTCCCACAGGGGCAGGCGCGAGCAGTAGCCGAGCGGTTCACCGCCGCCCGCCTTCTGCCAGCGCCGGTTCACCCGGTCCACTTCCGTGCCGTCGCCGAGGGCAAGCAGGGCCGGTTCCAGCGAGATCCGCATGGTGTGGGTGTCGGCCGGCGACCAGCTGCCGCCCTCCACGGTGTACTCGATGACCGGACGCTCGTGGCCGCCCACCAGGGGCGCGGACGTGAAGTTGGAGATGAACCAGTCCCAGATGGTGGACACCTGGGACCAGAAGGTCCGGGTCTGGAGCATGTAGAGCGTGAAGTCCCCGCCGTCCGGCACGGCATCCGCGGGCGGCGGCGTGTCGCCCGCCTGGCAGAGCACTGCCACCTCGCACATGGTGCAGACCTCGCCAAACTCCCCGACGAGGAAGTAGTTGCGGAAGCGGGGGTCGTTCACCTGCGCTTCTGCCGGGCCGGCCGCGAAGGGCGCGGTGGCCAGCAGCGAGGCGAGGATGACGGGCAGGGTCCGTCTGGCTTGCATGCCGGTGGTCCTCAGGATGGGGTGGAAGGTGGCGCCGGCGCTTCGGCGCCGGGACTGTCGAGCAGGGCAAGTTCCCGGATCATCGCCATGGCGTCGTTCCAGCCGGCCTCGGTGTCCAGGTTGAGGCCCATGAAGGCGGGTGAGCGCGCCGCGCGCATGGCCATGTAGGTCGCCGCGGCATACAGCACGACGATCAGGCGGCGGTTGTCGCGCCGGCAGTAGCGGGGGTCGCCGAGCATGGCCTTCATGATCGGCCGGCGGTGGTCGGCCCGGGCGGCCGCGAGGGCAGCCGAGAAGTCCGCGTTGGCCGAGAGCTCCTCGGCGAGGAATTCGACGCTGACCGGGTGGTCCCGGAGGTAGTTCGCGACGCCGACCAGCTCGTCAGCCACCTGTTCCCGGAAGGCGCCGTCGTCGCCGGCCCTGCGGCTGGGCGGCTCGCCCTGGGCGGTGAGGTCGGCCCAGAGCCCCCGGCGTTCGCTCCAGGCCCGCACGAGGCCCTTGAGGTCGCCGAAGTAGCGGTAGAGCAGGGGTTTGCCGACGCCCGCCTGCTCCACCACCGCGTTCACCGAGAGGTTCCGCAGGCCGTCCCGGAGCAGGACCGCCTCGAGGGCGTCGAGGAGTGCGTTCTCCGTGGCGTCGCGGCTGGTGGTGGACTTGCGGGCGGTGGCCATGCCCGCATGTTACCGAACGGTAACGGGATGTCCAGCCCCCGCCTGCCGGCCGGTCTATGATGCCGCCGGCATGCGGATCCCCACCCCCATCGCCGCCGCCTGGGGCCTCGGCGCCTTCGCCACGACGACCATGCTGAACGGCGTGTCGATCGTGCTGCTGTTCTTCCTGGTGAATTTCGTGAAGATCGAGCCCGTGGTGGCGGGCGGGCTGCTGTTCGCCTCCAAGCTGTTCGATGCGCTGATCGACCCGCCCATCGGGCTGCTCAGCGACCGCACCGTCAGCCGCTTCGGGCGGCGGCGACCCTGGCTGCTGGGGTCCTCCTTCTTCTGCGGCCTGTCCTTCGCCATGCTGTTCAACGTGGCCGGCGGGCCGGGCGAGGCGGGCACCTACCTGTTCCTGTCGGCCTGGCTGTTCGTCTACACGGTGGCCTACGCGGCCTTCGCCGTGCCCTACCTCGCCATGCCGGGCGAGATGACCGACGACTACCACGAGCGCTCGCGCCTCATGTCCTGGCGCACGGTGTTCATGACCTTCGGCAACCTGATGGGCTCGGCAGTGCCGCCGCTGATCGTCGCCGCGCTGGGTGCCGACCGGGCGGCCTACGGGCGGATGGGCATCCTCGTCGGGCTCGTGATCTTCCTCGCCATGTTCCTCACCTTCCTCGGCACGGCGGGCGCCGCCCGGCGGGCGCCGGACCCGGTGCCCCGGTCGCTCGGCGCCAATTTCCGGCTCCTCCGGGGCAACACGCCGCTGCTGGTCCTCATGGGCACGAAGATCCTCATGTACGTGGGCATCGCGGCCTTCAGCTCGGTGCTGCTCTTCTTCTTCTCGAGCCTGCTCAAGAAGTCGCCCGGGGACGTGGGGGCCTTCTTCGGCGTGTTCTCCCTGGCGACCATCGCCTTCACCCCCATCCAGCTCCGGGTCGCCCGCCGGGTGGAGAAGCGGCTCGCCTACCTGGTGTGCCTCGGGGCCTATGGCGTCGGCATGCTGTCCTGGCTGCTCGCGACGCCCGCGGAGCCGGACCTGGCCCTGTACCTGCGGGCGGTCTGGCTCGGCGCCTTCAATGCGGGGCTCTTCCTCTTCGGCTACTCGATGCTGGTGGACACCTACGCCTTCGACCACCAGGTCACCGGGCTCCGGCGCGAGGGGTTCCTCGCCTCGGCCATCAGCTTCGTCGAGAAGCTCTCCCTCGCCATCGGCCCGCTGCTGGTCGGTGCGCTGCTCTCGGCCATGGGCTTCGACAAGGGCCTCGATCCGGCGGCGGACCAGCCGCCAGGCGCGCAGCAGGCCATGGTGATCGGCTTCGTCTGGATCCCGGTGGCCACCCAGGTGCTGGCGATGGTGCTGCTCCGCTGGTACCGCCTCGGCCGGGAGGACTTCCACCCCCAAAGCGGCTAATCTTGCCGCGGGGATCGCCAGGGAAGGGGAGTCCGCCAATGCCACGCTGGTCTCCGGCCGCCATCGCGCTCGTCATCCCGGCCGCCGCCTCGGGTTACTCGGGCGTCGCGGACGTGACGCTGTCCTGGGGCGTGGACGGGTCGGCGCTGAACTGGTCGTACACGTTCCCGCACGTCCTCACCACCGTCAGCAATTCCACCCGGTTCACGACGGTGGGGGGCAGCAACGTCACCACCTGGTTCAACCCGGATTTCGCGGCCAGCTCCAACTACGATGCCGGCACCGCCGACGATTGCCTGACGCTGCTGCCCGGCTACGAGGTCATCGAGCTCCGCAAGTACGGCTGTCGCCAGACCGATTCCCAGGGCGCCAACCTTCCCGCCTTCAACCGGTCGCCGGTCGTCGACGCGGGGCCGGCCGCCGCGGCCGTGGGCCAGCTCTTCTTCACCGACACCACGCTGACGGGAACGCTCACCGTGGTTTCCACCACGGACGAGCCCACCGGGGGCAATGCCAGTTCGATCGGCGACGGCGCCAGCGGCTTCAACCTCCGGGCGCTCGATATCTCGGCGTTCGGCAACGTCTGGTACGGGGTCAGCACGGGCGCCACGCTCGTCGTCGACCTCACCGGCGACTTCAGCGCAGCCGGCTGGGAGATCACCGGGGGCACCGTGCGATTGAGCGATCCCGGGTTCCAGTGCCAGCAGGGTGGTGTCGGCGGTGGCGCGGGCGGGATCCTCTGCGTGGCCGGATCCACGCTGCCGGGTACTTACAGCAACGACGGTTCCCACCTGAGCTTCGGCCTCGATGCCGACGGTGGCGGGGTGGGAACCGCGATGACCGAGGTGATCGTCCGGGACGCGGCAGGCACTCCGGTGGCCAGCCTCGGCGGTGTGCTCGCCAGCATCGCGGTGGGGCCGGGGGGGATCCTCTCGACCAGCCACGGCGAGTACCGGTCGGGCGTCGCCAGCAGCAGCGGTGCCCCGGGGGCCACGTGCCCGGGCCAGATCCGCTGGGACGGCTCCTCGCTCGTGTGCGGCACCCTCACCGCCGGCACCCTGCAGATCACCGGCACGGCGACGCCGGTGGACACCGAGCCGGACCCGTTCAGCTTCACGGCGGTGGGCAACGTGGCGCTCGGCACGGTGCAGACGTCCAACACCGTCACCATCACCGGCATCGTGGCGCCGTCCCGGGTGACGGTCACGGGCGGGACCTACTCGGTCGGCTGCACGGCCACCTTCACGTCGGCGGCCAGCAACATCCCCGAGGGCAGCACCGTGTGCGTGCGACACACCAGCGCCGCCACGCCGGGCACCGACACGGTCACGACCCTCAACGTCGGCGGCGTGACCGCCGCCTTCACCAGCAGCACCATCCCCGCCGACACGGACCCCGACCCCTTTGCGTTCACCGACGTCACCGACGTCGACCTGTCCACGGCCGTGGTGTCTGCCCCCGTGACCATCGGCGGCATCAACACCGCCGCGCCGGTCAGCGTGGCGGGCGGCGAATACTCCCTCGGCTGCTCGGGCAATTTCACGGCGGCCCCCGGCAACGTGGTGGCCGGCCAGTCCGTCTGCGTCCGCCACACCAGCGCGGCCACGCCCCTGACGCCGACCAGCACCACCCTCACCGTGGGCACCGTGGCCGACGTCTTCACGAGTACCACCGCCGCGCCGCCCCCGGACACGACGCCGGATGCCTTCCTCTTCCCGGACCTCGTCGACGTCCCGCTGTCGACCACCGTCACCTCGGCGGCGGTCACCATCACCGGCATCGATTCGCCGGCGCCGGTCTCCGTCGCCGGTGGCACCTGGTCGGCGGGCTGCACGGGCACCTTCACGGCCGCCCCCGGCACCATCGCCAACGGCGAGGACATCTGCGTCCGGCACACCAGCTCGGCAACCAATGCCACCGCCGTGACCACCACGCTCACCGTGGGGGGCGTGTCCGACGGGTTCACGAGCCTGACCGTTGCCCTGGCGCCGCCGGACACGACACCGGACGCGTTCCTGTTCACGGACCAGGCGGGCGTCGCCACCGGCCTCGTGGTGACGTCCACGCCGGTGACCATCACCGGCATCACCGGGGCCGCCCCGGTCACGGTGGCCAACGGGACCTACGCCATCGGTTGCGCCGGCGCCTTCGTCAGTTCGGCGGGCAGCGTCAACAACGGGCAGACCGTCTGCGTGCGGCACACCAGTGCGGCCACCGCGTCCACGGCGGTCACCACCACGCTCACCGTGGGCGGGGTCTCCGATGCCTTCACCAGCACCACGGCCGGGGCGCCGCCGCCGGATACCGTGCCCGATGCCTTCGGCTTCACGGACCAGACCGGGGTGGCGACGGGCAGCGTGATCACGTCGGCGCCCGTGACGATCACGGGCATCGACGCCCCCGCGCCCGTCACGGTGGCCGGCGGGACCTACTCCGTCGGCTGCACCGGCACCTACATTTCAACCGGAGGCACGGTCGTGAACGGCCAGACCGTCTGCGTCCGCCACACGAGCTCAGCCAGCAATGCCACGACGGTGAGCACCACCCTCACCGTCGGCGGCGTGCCCTTCGCGCGCGTCGGCCCGCCGCGCCGTCACCTGCGGTCGTGGCCAGCCCGTGGCGCTGGATCGCC
>ERZ761602.8776-NODE-8776-length-10033-cov-26.656945_pt1 | contig 10033 bp, 5 predicted proteins | sample MGYA00512165_ERZ761602 | MGnify/ENA primary metagenome ERZ761602 (study PRJEB28899, sample SAMN02445085) | bioreactor sludge metagenome | biome: EBPR sludge; isolation source: Thorneside wastewater treatment plant | place: Australia: Brisbane, Thorneside...
GCGCGCAAGCCCATCACCACTTCGCGCAGTTCCCATGCCTCGCGGATGGCGACGACCCACGGCCAGTCTGTGGCCGGAAACGGCGTCTGGTCTTCGCGCAGTCGCTCGATGCCTGGGTCGCCCTGAGCGCCACCCGGGACCCCTGCTTGCGAATGGCCAAAAATCTCTTCGGCAGCCCGGTTGGCAAACAGCAGCGTGCCTTCTTCCGACCACAGCATCAGGCCTTCTGCCATCGCCGAGACGACGCCGCGGAAGCGACTTTCACTTTCGTGCAGGCGGTCGATCATCCGCCGCAGTTCGGTGATGTCCTCCTTGATCGCGACATAGTTGCTGGTCCTGCCGTGGCGATCCAGGACCGGTGCGATCAACGCCCGTTCCTGATACAGGGAACCATCGCGGCGCCGGTTCTCGAACTCGCCGTGCCAGCTGCGGCCAGCCTTGATCGTCGCCCACAGCGTGGCGTAGGTTTCCACCGGGGTTCGCCCCGATTTGAGAACGCTTGGCCTCTGCCCGATGACCTCGTCCCTGGCATAGCCGGTGGTCTCGACGAACTTGTCGTTGACGTACTCGATTCGTCCTTCGGTGTCGGTAATGACGATTGTCGCCGGGTTCTGCTCGACGACCAGCGACAGTTTGCGGGCCCAGGCTTCGGCCGCGTGGCGCTCGGTAATTTCATGAAAGATGCTCAGAGCGGTTTGCCCGCCGCTCGGCGCTGCCGCTTCGGCGACCACGATGCCGTCGAAGAAGCGTGGCCCTTGCCGGGTCGGAAAACCGAACTCGATGCGTCGTGAGGTGCCGCTTTGATGGACCGCATGCAGGGCGGCCTCCCATTGCTCGATCAAGGCCGGGTCCAGCCCCGGGTAAGCCTCGAAGACCTGCCGCACGGTCTTGCCGATAACGCTGCCTGCTGGCAGTCCCAGCGATTGTTCGAAGGCACGATTGGTGAACAGGTGGCGCAACTGGGAATCGTGGCGGCTGATGATCGCCGGCAAATTGTCGACCAGCGTCTCGTACGATTGCTGCCGCTTGCTCAGGTCGGCCGTCCGCTGCCGAACCAGTTCCTCGGCCATTGCCCGACGGCTGAGCAGCGCGTGCAGATACGTCAGCAGCAGCAGGGTGATCAGCGCCCCGACCAGCGGCACGTAGCGGACCGTCGGCGAGCCATTGGCTTCCAGCCAGGCTGGGGTAGCTTCGACCTGTACCGACCACACGCGCCGGCCGACCTCGATGTCAGCGCTGTAGCGCAGCGTCGTCGCGGCCACCGGCCGAGCGCCCACCTGTGACCCTGGCGTCCAGGCGCGAATCAGCTGTCTGTCGTCAGGTTGCGTCTGGTCGAGCAGGTAGACATGCAGGCCCGTTTCGCTTTCGCTGGCGTTGGCGGCGTCGAAGATCTGATCGATGCTCAAGACGGCGAGGACGACGCCGCGAACGGCCGCACGCCGTAGATCCCGGGTCGGTGGCATCCCACCGCCGCGATAGACCGCCGCGAAAATGGCCGCGGTCTTGGCCTGCTGCCAGTCGATCAGCAGCGGGCCAACATCGCTGCTGACCGGCAGGCCGGTATCGATCGCCTGCTCGATCAGTGGTCCGCGGTTGCTCGCGGCGTGCAGGTTAAGGCCGATGGCCAGGTAATTGGGTGCCAGCGGAACGGCATAGAGCACCGGGAAGTAACGCTGGCGGTCTTCGGTCGCCACGACGGAGCCTTCGGCGTTGCGTTCGCTGATCGTGAATCGATCACCCCACAGTTGCCGGCCGCGGCGTTCGAAGGCGGCGCGATCGGCGGCGTCGACCACCGGCAACCAGCCAAAACCACGCACGCCCTGATCGCCGACCATTGGTCCGGCGAAGTTCCGGAAAGCCGGCCAGTCGACCGTCTCGACGCTGTTGAACAGGCGCTGCAGCGTCGTCAGATTGTCCAGTTGATCGAGAATGCGCCGGCTGACGAGGTCGGCGCGGGTGCTGGCCGCCTGCTGAAAGCTCTGCACAAACCGTTCCTGGGCGGCGTCGGACAGTGACTTGCTGACCCACGCGGTAATCGACAGGGCGGCGAGGCCGACGCCGATCAGGATTGCCCACCGCCCAGACCACAGCTTATGCAAGGGAGAATCTGACGCCATTTGCTGATGCCTCCGGATGTTGGCGCCCAAAGTCTGGCATGCTATGCGTGCGGCGGGACTAAAGCAACGTGCGGCAAAGGGGCTGGTCTTGCGTTCATGGTCGCGAACACGCCGCCCGAATGCGCTGGAGCGCGCTGTCGAGCGTTGCCCGTGGGCATCCGAAATTGAGCCGCAGCCAGCCCGGGAGGCCGAAATCAGCGCCGCTGGAGAGGCCGACGCCAGCGGCTTCGAAGAAGGCTGCCGGATCCGCGACGCCCAGACCGCGCGCATCGATCCATGCCAGGTAGGTCGCCTCGACGTGGTTCATAGCCAGTCCGGGCGTGTCGGCAAGCACCGCTGCGACCCGGTCGCGATGGCCGCGCAGGACCCTGATCAGCGCTGCACGCCAGTCGTCGCAGTCGCGGTAGGCGGCTTCCATTGCCGCCAGGCCAAGGACATTCGGGTGCGGGACGATGCCACGCATCGCCGCGGTGAAGCGACGGCGAAGCGACGCTTCCGGAATGACCGCGAAGGCGCAGCCCAGACCGGGGATATTCCAGGTTTTCGATGGCGCCATCAGGGTGATGCTGCGCTGCGCGAGATCGGCGTCGATCATCGCCAGCGGGAGGTGCTGGCGGTGCTCGTCGAGCAACAGCCCGCAGTGGATCTCGTCCGAACACACGGTCAGCCCATGACGTTTGCAGAAGGCGGCGACCGCTGCCAGCTCGCCCTCGTCCCAGGCGCGGCCCACCGGGTTGTGCGGATGACACAGCAGTAGCAGGCGGCTGCTCGGCGTCAGTGCCGCTGCCAGCGCCGCAAAGTCCCAGCCCCAGCGGCCGCCGGCCAGGCGCAGCGGCGCGCTCGCCAGCTGCCGGCCGGCGAGCCGGGGCGCCGAAAGGAAAGGCGGGTAGATCGGCGTCGCGGTCAGTACGTCGCCGTCGGCGGCCCGACAGGCGACGTTGAGTCCGCTGACCAGGCCCGGCAGGTACACCAGCCATTCGTTCTCGACCCGCCACCCGTATTCGCGCCGCAAATGCCCGACGATCGCAGCGTGCAGGGACGGCCAGGGTTCGGCGTAGCCGAAACAGCCATGCGCGACGCGTTTCTCGAGCGCGCCGATGATCGCCGGCGGCGCGGCAAAATCCATGTCGGCGACCCACAGGGGCAGAATGTCCCGACCGGCGTATTTGTTCCACTTGAGCGAATCGCCGCCACGGCGATCGAGCACCCGCTCGAAATCAAAGCCGTCCATTGTCGACCGCCGCTCAGACCTCGAGATGAGCGTACAGCGCGGTCGACAGGTAGCGCTCGCCGAAGGAGGGGATGATGACTACCGTCAACTTGCCGGCATTCTGCGGCCGGCGGGCGACTTCCATCGCCGCCCAGACCGCCGCCCCCGACGAAATGCCGACCAGCAGGCCCTCCTCGGTCGCCATCCGGCGGGCGACGGCGAAGGCGTCGTCGGCGGTGACGCGCAGCACCTCGTCGTAGATGCCGGTGTTGAGGACCCGCGGCACGAAGCCGGCGCCGATCCCCTGAATCGGATGCGGCCCCTTTGCGCCGCCGGACAGAACCGGCGACGCATCGGGCTCGACGGCGATGACCTGCACCGATGGTTTCTTCTCCTTGAGGACTTCGCCGACGCCGGTGATCGTGCCGCCGGTGCCGACTCCCGAGACGAAGATGTCGACCTGGCCATCGGTGTCGCGCCACACTTCCTCGGCGGTGGTCGCCCGGTGGATGGCGGGATTGGCCGGGTTCTCGAACTGTTGCGGGATGAAGTAGCGCGCGTCGGCGGCGGCCATTTCCTCGGCGCGGCGGATCGCGCCGCCCATTCCGTCCGGCCCCGGGGTGAGAACCAGTTCGGCGCCGTAGGCCTTGAGCAGCAGGCGACGCTCGCGGCTCATCGTTTCCGGCATCACGAAGCAGCACTTGATGCCCCGCGCCGCGCAAACCATCGCCAGGCCGATGCCGGTGTTCCCCGAGGTGGGTTCGAGGACGATCGTCGCCGGGCCGATCCTGCCGGCGTCCTGCGCGGCATCGATCATCGCCATCGCGATGCGATCCTTGACGCTGTGCGCCGGGTTGCAGAACTCCAGTTTGACGGCGAGGGTGCCGTCAATGCCGGCTGTCAGGCGGTTGAGTCGGACCAGCGGCGTATTGCCGATCAGCGTGGTGACGTCGTTGGCGATATTCATGGGCATTCTTGATCTCTCCTCTGAAGCAGGTTTTCCAGACTGGTCTGGTCACGAAAAGCGGCAGGTGGTACGGCCGTGTGCTGGCCCATCGGCACGAGTGGATCGGCGCGCGCGGGTGGTCGATGGTCAGTGCGGTCGGTGGCAAGGCCGGGTTAGGCGAGGAACAGCTTGTAGGCCTGGTTGTTGCTTTCGTTCCAGTGCGCGTACCCGAGCTTCCTCAGGAAATCCTCGAAGGCGCCCATTTCGTTCGGCGGTACCTGCATGCCGACCAGCACCCGACCGTAGTCTGCGCCATGATTCCGGTAATGGAACAGGCTGATGTTCCAGCCGGCGCTCATGCTGTTGAGGAAGTTCATCAGCGCGCCCGGGCGCTCGGGGAACTCGAAGCGATAAAGGATCTCGTTGTCGAGCTTCGGCGAGTGCCCACCGACCAGGTGGCGGAGGTGGCCCTTGGCCATTTCGTCGTCGGTCAGGTCCAGCGCCGCATAATCGTGCTTGTGCAGATGTTCGAGCAGCTTCATCGACTCGGCGCGCGAGGCGACCTGGATGCCAACGAAGATATGCGCGTCACGCTGGTCACTGTAGCGATAGTTGAACTCGGTGATGTTGCGCGACCCGATCAGCGACACGAATTTCCTGTAGGCGCCAGGCTGCTCCGGCAAGGTGACCGCAAAGACCGCTTCACGCTGCTCGCCGAGTTCGGCGCGTTCGGCGACAAAACGCAGACGGTCGAAGTTTAGGTTGGCACCGGAGGCGATGACCACCAGCGTCCTGTCCTTCAGCTTGTGCGCCCTGGCGTACTCCTTGGCCCCGGCCACGGCCAGCGCGCCAGCCGGTTCGAGCACCGCCCGGGTGTCCTCGAAGACGTCCTTGATCGCCGCGCAAATGGCGTCGGTGTTGACCAGTACCATTTCATCGACGTACATCTGGCAGAGCCTGAAGGTCTCCTCGCCAACGTACTTGACCGCCGCGCCATCGGCGAACAGTCCGACGTGATCGAGCCGGACCCGCTGTCCTGCTTTCAGCGAGCGCGCCATGGCATCGGCGTCGCTGGCTTCGACGCCAATGATCCTGGTCTCCGGCCTGACCCGCTTGATGTAGGCGGCGACACCCGAAATCAGCCCGCCGCCACCGACGCAGCAGAACACGGCGTGAATCGGCTTGGCATGCTGGCGCAGGATTTCCATGCCGATCGTCCCTTGTCCGGCGATTACTTCGGGATCGTCGAACGGGTGCACGAAGCTCAATTTCTCCGCTTTCTCGAGCTCCAGAGCATGCGCGTAGGCGTCATCGTAGGACTCGCCGGCGAGTACCACCTCGCCGCCGCGCGCCCTTACCGCCTGGATCTTGATCTGTGGCGTCGTCGTCGGCATCACGATCACCGCCCGGCAGCCGACCTTGGCCGCGGCCAGCGCGACGCCTTGCGCGTGGTTGCCAGCCGATGCACAGATCACGCCGCGTTTGAGTTTGTCGGCCGAGAGATGAATGATCTTGTTGTAGGCGCCGCGCAGCTTGAACGAAAAGACCGGCTGCAGGTCCTCGCGCTTCAGCAGAAGACGGTTGCCGGTACGCACCGACAGGCCCGGAGCAAAGTCAAGCGGTGTTTCGATCGCGACGTCGTAGACCTGCGCGTTGAGAATTCTTTCGAGGTAATCCGTGGGCATGGCGGCAGCGAGAACGTGTTCCTGAGGAAACCGGCGATTCTAGCAGCAGAAGCGGTTGACGGCGGTGGTCGGTCACTTGCTCCGGCCTTTCCGGAACAGGGTTACCGCCGCATCGACCATTCCCTGCACGCTGCCGACCTCGACGAACTGCTGTCGCAGGAAGCTGGCATGATTGCCCTGGGCGACGACTTCCTGCTGCAACTCGTCGAGGGCAGCCTCGCTGCCGAGGGCCGCCGCATGCGGCGCCAGCCTCTCTACCGTGGCGAGGATGTCGTCGCGTAGCGAGAGGCTGCGGTTGCTGCGCGGATGGACCAGCACGCCGTCGAGTCCGAAGCGGCAAGCCTGGAAGCGGTTGTAGTTATAGACCAGGTAATCGTCTTCGACCGGGTCGGGTTCCTCGCCTTGCAGCAGCATCCGGCACAGTGCCTGCAGATACGCCGCCAGCGCAGCGGCGCGGTCGACCGTCAACGGCGTGTCACAGACACGCAACTCGATGGTTCCGTATTCCGGCTTGGGACGGATGTCCCAATAGAAGTCCTTCATGCTCTCGACCACCCCGGTCTTCTCCATCTTGGCGAAGTAATCGTGCTCGAATTCATCCCACTCGAAGATCAGGGGCGCCCGCCCGCTGAGCGGAAAGGCGAACACCGAGTTCAGCCGCGCCGAGTCGAAGCGGGTATCAACTCCCTGGAAAAATGGCGACGAAGCAGACAAGGCGATGAAGTGCGGCAGGTAGCGGTTCAGGGCATGCAGCAGGTAGAGGCTCTGGTTGGCGCTGGCGCAGCCGATGTGCACGTGTTGTCCGAAGACCGTGAACTGCTTTGCCAGATAGCCGTACAAGCTCGATAGCTGCATGAAACGGGGTTTGGCGGAGATGCGCTGGTCGGACCAGCGCTGAAACGGGTGCGTGCCGCCACCGCAGACGGCGACGTTGAGACGGTCGCAGGCCACTACCAGCGCGTCGCGGATGCTGCGCAGCTGTCCGAGGAGTTGCTCGTGATGGTGGTGCACGTCGGTGGCGATCTCGATCATGCTTTCGGTGATCTCTAGTTTCGCTTCGCCGGGGAAGGGCCTCCCCTCAAGCAGGTGCAGGATGTCGCTGGCCGACGCCGAGAGGTCGAAATCGGTCCAGTTGACCAGTTGCAACTCGAGCTCGACGCCCACGGTCAATGCTTCGCCGGCCTTGAAGGAGCCGAGCGGCATGGTCAGCGGTTCTCGACCTGACGGGTTTCGCCCGCCCAGATCAGAGCGCGCTGGGTGACCAGCGGGCCGATCACCTCCAGCAGCACGACGATCACCGCGAGGCCGGCGACCTGGTCCAGCGCGTAAAGCTTGAGATGGCTCGTCTCCTCGAGCAGGACGATGACCAGCACCGACATCGGTGTCATCGCCAGTCCGGTCAGCGCCCCCTTGCGCCAGGTAATGCCGCTGAGCCGGGCGAAGACGGTCGTCGCCACCGCCTTGACCGCCAGTCGGACAGTGATCACCGCCAGCGCCAGCGCGATACCCGTCGGACCGGGCCGCCAGTCTAGCGAAGCGGCGACGAAAACGAACAGCAGCACGGTCAGCAGGTCCCCGAGCGTGCCGAAGTTGCTCTGCGCCTGCGACAGGATCACTCGCCGGTGCCGGGCGACCAGGCCGAATGCCAGCGCCGCCAGCAGCGGCGAGAACGCCAGCGCGTGCGTCAGCGCCGTGAGCAGGAGGGTGGCGACGGCGAAGGCGATGGTCGCGTTGCGGTCGGCGTCGCCGAGCGGGCGCAGCAGCGCCGGCACCGCGACGCCGAAGAGCGCACCGATTGCCGTCGATACGGCGACCACCACCAGGCTGTTCCAGACCGCTCCGAAAGCGCTGCCGGCGCTGGCCAGCACCCAGTAACCGACCACCGCCTTGAAGAAAAGGACCGAAAAAACGCAATTGAAAGCGGTCAGATGCAACAACCGCTCGGTCACCTGTCCAGCACTCCGGAGTTCGTTGGCGACCCGCAGCACGGCCGCCGGCGAGGTGGACATCGCCAGCGCCGACAGCAGCAGCGCCGGTACCAGCGGTACGGCAAACAGGATGGCCACGATGAACACGGCGGCAAAGGTACTCACGGCTTCGAGCACGCTGCTCGCTCCCAGCCACGGATTGACGCGCAGCCAGCGCAGGTTGATTCGATATCCCAGTTCGAACAGGATCAGCGCGAAGGCGAAGTGCGCCAGCAGCGCGACCGGCCCACCCGACGGGTCGGGCAGAAAGCCGCCCTGGTTGGCAGCCATGATAAAACCGGTGACGCCGTAACCGCTGATTCGCGGCAGCGACAGCCAGCGGTAGGCGATCTCGCCGACCGTCCAGGCCACGGCGATCGCCGCCGGCCAGGCGATGCCGGTCAGTACCGGCAGCAGAGTTTCCGGTATCACGCCTGCTTTCCGATGCCCGTGCCGGCGTCGACCAGCAAGCATGGAAGAGCCGCCTGCGATAGCGAGGACGACGCCCGGCGAGTCATCTGCCGCCAGCCTGGCCGCGCAACGGGCCGACGCCAGCTGTCACAGCGATCGCTTTCCCCCGGCCGCACGCGCCTCGTGGCTGGTGTCATGTTCAATGCGCGATCAGGATTCCGATGCATTGACTTCCCCGAAGTGGATGGCCACAGAATACCCGAGGAGTGCACGGCAAACTAGCGCAATCTCGGGGTCGCCCCGACCACCGGGCGCTGCCTGGGGGACAAGGCGATTGACCACAGGCGGCCTGGGCGGAGGCCAGCGCTGTGATGCTGCACTGCGGTAAGCTAGAATTCGCCCTTTGCCGGTAGCCGAGGTTATCGATGAACGCACGTCTGCGCGAAATCCCCTACAACTACACCTCGTTTTCCGACCGTGAGATCGTCATACGACTGCTCGGCGAGGAACAATGGGCACTGCTTGACCAGCTGCGCGCCGAGCGTGTCACCGGCCGTTCGGCACGAATGCTGTACGAGGTGCTGGGGGACATCTGGGTGGTGCAGCGCAATCCTTACCTCGAGGACGATCTGCTGGCCAACCGCGAGCGTCGTATCGCCCTGGTCGAGGCACTTCGCCACCGTCTGCGGGAAATCGAGAAGCGCCGTCAGGGCAACGAACGGGTATCGCCACTGATCGTCGCTGCGGCGGCAGCGGTCGATGCCTTCGAGCGCCATTTCGACGACACCGCCAGGCTGCGCGCGCGGGTCAGGAAGGCCTTGCTCAGGCACACCCGTCGCGACAACATCGCCTTCGATGGCCTGGCGCGCGTCTCGCACGTGACCGATGCGACCGACTGGCGCATCGAGTACCCCTTCGTCGTCCTCCACCCGGACAGCGAAGAAGAGATTGCTCCGTTGGTGCGCGCCTGCATCAAGCTCGGGCTGACGATCATCCCGCGCGGTGGCGGCACGGGCTACACCGGCGGCGCGATACCCCTGACGCCGATGTCGGCGGTGATCAACACCGAGAAGCTGCTGGACATTGGCGGCGTCGAAGAAATCCTGCTGCCCGGATGCGAACGCCGGTACGCGACGATCCGGACCGGCGCCGGGGTGGTCACTGCCCGCGTCGCGGAAGCCGCGGCGGCGGCCGGCCGCGTCTTTGCCGTCGATCCGACCTCGGCCGAAGCTTCGTGCATCGGCGGCAACATCGCGATGAACGCCGGTGGCAAGAAGGCGGTACTGTGGGGGACGGCGCTCGACAACCTGGCGTGGTGGAAGCTGGTCGATGCCAGCGGTCACTTGATGGAAGTGACGCGGATCGGGCACAACTTCGGCAAGATCCACGAACAGGAGCTGGTGTCCTTCGAGATCAGGCGCTTCCGCAGAGATGGCAAGACGCTCTACGGGCAGCCGGAAATCCTCGAAATCCCGGGTCGACGGTTTCGCAAGGCGGGGCTCGGCAAGGATGTCACCGACAAGTTTCTGGCTGGTCTGCCGGGAGTGCAAAAGGAGGGGACCGATGGCCTGATCGTCGCCGCCCGCTGGGTATTGCACCGGATGCCGCAGCACACGCGCACCGTCTGCCTGGAGTTCTTCGGGCAGGTGCGCGAGGCGGTGCCGGCGATCATCGAGATCACGGATCACTTCAAGCCT
>ERZ761602.8779-NODE-8779-length-10032-cov-6.635061_pt1 | contig 10032 bp, 5 predicted proteins | sample MGYA00512165_ERZ761602 | MGnify/ENA primary metagenome ERZ761602 (study PRJEB28899, sample SAMN02445085) | bioreactor sludge metagenome | biome: EBPR sludge; isolation source: Thorneside wastewater treatment plant | place: Australia: Brisbane, Thorneside...
GTGCAGATCTACCGTTATCCGATCAATGTTCCGGCAAATAACGCTATTTTTACGCGGATGAGCAAGTTCCCGATCTCTCAATCGTTCCTTGCCTCGACGCAGCCGATTCCGAGCAATACTTCAAATCGGATAACGTTCAATCTTGCCCTTACCGAATTGGGGGGCGGCAACGTTGATGGTAATTCAGAGGTCTATTACCTCTATCTTCCGGACAAGGTTGGGGAAAGCGCTGCGAACTTCAACTTCGCGACCGGGGCGACCCGACGTCCTGTAATACCTGAGCCGGTTCCCTCGCCGAGTCCAACGGCAACGCCGACACCAACGCCGACGCCGACGCCGACACCAACGCCGACACCAACGCCGACACCGACGCCGACACCAACGCCAAGTCCGAGTCCGACTGGAAGCCCGACGCCTACTCCGAGCCCAACTCCGGTTACACCTAACGCAGTTGTCGGGTTATCCCCAGGGATCCTTGCTTATGTAAATTACAATGCATCTTTCGATCGTCCTGTGATAGCTCGTACAGCCGTGGGGTCACTTAACCGGATGCCTCAATTGCCTATCGAGTTGAGCGGCGTCACTGTAACTATCGGAGGTGCGGCCGCGGGCATAAAATCGGTTAGCCAAAGGCAGCTCTTGATCGTAGTCCCAAAAGGGCTTGCGTCTTCGACCTCCGGTCGAGAACATCCTCTCGTGATCAACAACAATGGAGTGGTTTACCGCGGCACGGTAGTACTCGTTACAGCGCAGCCAGATGTGTTCGCATTCGACAATATTGGCCCCGGCGGGCGTGCGAACGTCAGGAACGTGACGAACCGGGTCCATACCTTCGAACCTTTCGGTGTAAGGACAGTTCAAATTCGAGGCGGGAAACTTGTGCCTTCAAGGTTGAGAATTTACCTTACCGGAGCTACCGGTGCCCCACAATCGCTTTTGAACATTCGAATCGGCTTTAACCCACAAACCTCTGCTACCATTCTGACGGACGCCGTGCCGGTAGAACCGGGCATTCAACGGATAGATTTCTTGGTCCCGCCCGATCTGGCTGGTCGTTCGGATCAGGTAGTCACAATTAGCGTTATCGATTTAAGCGGAAACATCTTTTCTTCCCGGCTCGCCGATACCGCTCCGCGGATAAGTTTTTACTAAATTCCTGAGCTTTGAGACCTTGAAAAAGGACGGCCTTTGAAAGGGCTGTCCTTTTTCTTTACTTTTACGACTTCCTTTGAAAGGTAATAACCCCGAGTTATTGTCTGATAACTTTTTGTGATGTTTGCCATTCCGGGGGCGATAAATTAAACTAAATATTGCGGATGAACCTTTCGAGCCTCACAGATCATCCGTCCGATCGCGGCCCCGGCCGCCCAAAATTCATACCAATATAGGAGCAATTTTTAATACATGGCAGGAAAAGACGTAGCTACAATGAAGATCGCAGGAAAGGTTTGGAAGAACGGTGAACTGATCGATTGGGACGATGCCCGCATCCATGTGATGTCGCATGTGGTCAACTATGGCTCAAGCGTTTTTGAAGGCATTCGCTGCTACAACACCACCAAGGGCTCGGCGGTGTTTCGTCTTACGGAGCACATGCAGCGGCTGCTCAATTCGGCCAAGATCTACCGGATGGACCAGAAATTCGGCCGACAGGAGCTTTGCGACGCCGCAACCGAACTCATCCGCATCAGCGAACTCGATGAATGCTACATCCGTCCGGTCATTTTCCGAAGCCTCGATGAGGCAAAGCCCGCATTTGGCGTAAACCCGTTCCCGAATCCGGTCGATACCTACATAGCCGCCTGGCAGTGGGGCAAGTATCTCGGCGAGGAGGCCTTAGAGAACGGCATCGACGTCTGTGTCTCAAGCTGGACCCGGATCACCTCAAATTCAATGCCGGCAATGGCAAAGGCCGGTGCGAATTATATGAATTCGCAGCTAATCAAGATGGAGGCTCTTCTCGGCGGGTTTTCCGAAGGAATTGCCCTTGATGACCGCGGCTATGTCTCTGAGGGCTCGGGCGAAAATCTTTTCGTCGTCAATGGAGGCAAGCTGATCACGCCTCCGCTCGGAGCTTCGATCCTTCCCGGCATCACCCGCGATTCGGTCATCCAGATCGCCCGCGAACTCGGCATCGAGGTGGTCGAGACGACCATTCAGCGAGCCGCCCTTTACCTTGCAGATGAACTTTTCTTTACCGGCACGGCGGCCGAGATCACGCCCATCCGTTCGGTTGACCGCATCACGGTCGGCTCCGGAAAGCGTGGTGAGATCACCGCCAAGCTGCAGGAAGAGTTCTTTAAGGTCATCATGGCCGAACGCCCGGCCCCGTTCGGTGCCGATTGGCTGACGTTCGTTCACGACACCGAAGAAAAAAAACAGCATCGGCTAACTGATAGTTAGTCACACGTTTTCGGCCCCGCTGCGGAGTGTGAGAAACTCTCCGAGCGGGGCTTTTCTTATGCCGGAAGACACACAGCAACCAACCTTTAGGCCCGTCTTGCTTGAAGCCGTGGTGTTCCTCTGTGGTGCCCTAGTGATGTCCTATGAGATCGTCGGGGCGAGGATCGTGGCTCCGTATCTCGGTTCCTCGACATATATTTGGACGAGTCTGATCGGCGTTATCCTCGGAGCTTTGAGCTTGGGTTATTGGCTCGGCGGGCGGATTGCCGACCGGCGACCGCAGCTTCGCGTGCTTTCCGCCGCGATCTTCATCGCCGGCGGGCTTGTTTCGCTGACCATCCTCGTCAAAAGCGTCTTCCTCGGCTCAATTGCCCGCTCGACACTCCCGCTGGAGCTTCTCGCCCTTTTAGCATCCCTAACGCTCTTCGCACCGGCAAGCGTCGCCCTTGGGTTTGTGATCCCCTACGCAACAAAGCTGCGGCTCGTCTCGCTCAGCGATACTGGTCGAACGGTCGGCCGGCTTTATGCCCTCTCGACGCTCGGCAGCATTTTCGGTACCTTTGCGGCGGGCTTCTTCCTTATCCCGTTCGTCGGTTCGACCCGTACGCTGTATCTGATAGCAGGATCTCTTTTCGGACTTGCGCTTCTGATCTCGCCGGTCATCGCCGAGCGAAGGAATATCACCGCACTTATCCTTTTTGCCTTTGCTGTCGGTGGGTCGGAACTTGAGGCGGCATATCTTCGTTCCGTCGGGGTCGTTGAATTCGATAGCGAGTACAACCGAATTCGAATCCTCGAGACGAAAGACAGCCGCACCGGCAAGGCGATGACGGCGATGGTCATTGATCCCTTTGCGATCCAATCGGCAAAGTTCCTCGACAGCGATGAACTCGTTCTTGAATACACGAAATTCTTTCGCCTCGTCCGCCACTATAGGCCGGATCACCGGACGGCGCTGATGATCGGCGGTGCGGGGTATTCCTTTCCGCAGGAACTTCTTCGCGAGCATCCCGCCGCGACGATCGACGTCGTCGAGATCGACCCGGCAATGACCGCAGCCGCAAACGAGCATTTCGGTTTGCAGACCGATCCGCGGCTTCGTATTTTTCATGAAGACGGCCGAAGGTTCATCAACCAAGCACCGGCCGAGAGCTACGACGCCATCTTTATCGACGCCTTCGGGACGCTCTTCTCCGTTCCGTTTCATCTGACGACCGTTGAGGCGGTTGGCGAGATCGAGCGGCTGCTTGCGGACGATGGCGTGGTCATCGTCAACATCGGTTCGGCCCTCGACGGCCCCGCCGATGGCTTCCTTGCCACGACGCTCGCTACCTATCGGTCGGCGTTTCCGTTCGTTGAGGCATTCAAAGTAGATGGTGAGTTGGAGGCGGGAAAAGTGCAGAACTTCATCATCGTCGCCCGCAAGGCCGAACCGGAACTCCCGACAGAGCCGCACCCGCAGGTCAAGCCATTGCTTGCAAACAAACTAAAGAGCGAAAAGATACGAGCCGGGCAGATCTTGACAGACGAACTTGCTCCGGTCGAATTCTTTGCCTCGCGAGCCGCACGCTTTCGCTAACGAAGCCCCTGCCCGAACTGCTCGGTACCGAATGCCCCGATGCCGTTCAGCCGAAAGCTGAAGACGAGCCGGTTCTCGTTACGGGCACCGACGTTGAAGTTGAAATACTGCACGGCGACGCCGCAGCAGTTGCCCGAATAGCCAAGTGTGTAGAGCGAACTGATCAGCGGGCTTAGCTGCGTCGCCCGGCGATTCTCGAAATCGAAAAAGACCGATGCTCCGCCGTATAGCCCCTTGTTCCGGTTGCCGAGAAATACCGAAGGGCTCCACTGCGAACCGCGTCGCGTGCCAGGCTCTTTGCCGGCCTCGTTCGCGTATTGTGAGAGCGAGGGAACGAGCGTAACTGCCCGAGTGTAATAGAAGGTCTGAAAGAATTTGACCAGCGGCGTGTCGTAGCCGACCGTTGCCGAGACCGCCCGAAGCCCGTCGCCGTAGGTGCCGATGTCCGCACGCGTTGCGACAAAGATCGTTCGCTGCGGCCGGTACGTGAAATCGATATTGATCGGCGAAAATCGCCGCGGCACGCCGCCGAACGTATAGAACGAGAGCGACGTGATCGGTGCGATCTGGTTCCTCCGCCCGACCTCCAGCGCACCGCCGAATGTCTTATCGAAAAAGTATTTCCCGCGAATGGTCAAGCTTGCGATCTCATAGGGCTGTGAGCTTTCGGCGTCCTTCGCTCCGGCCCCGGCATCGCGCAGCCTCCGCTGTGCATCGCCCGTCACCGCCTCGGCATATTTCCGCGTATAGATCCGGTTGGTCACGCCGAACTCGATCTCGTTCGTGTCAGTGATGGTGTCCGTCGCGTCAAAGCGGATGATCCGGCGGAAGTTATCGACGCCCTTGATGTAGCGATAGGTCGCGAAGGGCTCGATCACGTGGCGGAAACGGAACGTGCCCGACTTGCCGTAGAAGTTCCTGGCGAGAGCGACCGGCCGGACGTCGAACTCAAATTCACCGAGCTTGCGGATAACATCGCGGCCGACGACCCGCCGCATATCGTTGAACGAATTCGAATAATACGTGACCCGCGTCGCCGCTGTCGCGGTGAAGTTGATGTACTTCGTGCTGATCGGAAGCGTGATCTGCGGATAGATATCGAGCCGCTGGCCGATGGCGGGCGAGACCACCGGGTCACCCCCGGCCGTTTGCTGATAGAGGGCGAGGTTCCGAGCCTCTTCGCGACGCGAAACGCCTTCGACGCTTGTCTTGAACGAAAAATAGAGCGGCTTGAGGAAAGATATCTGCGAGGGCCGCTTCTCGAAATTCACGCTCGGCAGGTTTCGCGTCTTGATCTGCACGTTCGGGATCGAGATCTCCTGCGAGCGGGCGAGCAGATTGAGCGTGTAGTTGTTCCAGCTTTTATTGACGAACGCCTGCGAGACCTCGATCGGCGAGATGATCTGCTGGATGCCGTCCGAAAAGACCTGCCGAAAGTCGAGGTTCGAGGTCAGCCTTACGTCAGCCGCCGCCGTGAAGCCATTCGGAAAATACTGCACGCCCTCGGCATAAAGCAGCGTGCCGCCCTGGTCCGGATTTTCCGCGCTCTCCGCCGGGCCGAAGATGCGGTCCTTGACGGCGTAGAAGCCGAAGTTGAAGTACGACCGCGAGTTCGCCCGCGTCCTCACATCGAGCCCGTAGCCGACGCCGCGGCCGGTGTAAACATCTGCCCGCAGCGTCGCATCCGCGCTTCGCCCGAGCGTCTGGTAATACGCACCGGAGAGCCGCAGGCCCTTGTCCCGCGAATAGCCGATGGTCGGCGTCAGAAAACCGCTCGCCCGGTCGCGTTCTTTTATCGGTATCGAAGCAAAAGGCACCGGCAGCACCGGCACGTCGCTCAGCCTGAACTTTGCGTTCTTGAGCTTGATCTTGTCGTTCGGCCGGATGCGTGCCTCGTCCGCCGTAAAGGACCACGTCGGCACGGCCTCGTCGCATGCGGTGAACTTGCCGCGGGTGACGACCACCTCGTTGAGCGAGACGCGCTCGACGCGGTCGGCCGTAAAAAAGATGACGCTGCCGTCGTTGGTCTGATTCGTGAAGCCGGTCGAGTTCTCAAAAACGCCGAGCTTCGTCCGGTAGTTCCAAACGCCGCGTGAGCCCGTGATCCGCTGGTCGTCGCCCTGGTCAAAAACGACGCTGCCCGTCGCCTCCATCCGGTTCTCGGCCTCATAAATTACTATCCGGTCCGCCTGCATCCGGTAGATGCCGTACCGCACGTCCACATTTCCCTCGTGAACGATCACCCGCTTGCCCTCTTCGCCCTCGGTCGTGATCTTCCCCGAGTAAACGACGACCTCGCCGTCGCCGCCTTCGGGATCAAAGCTCGGCTTCTTTTTCGGAGCAACGACGCTCCGCTCTTCCGAAACGGGATTGATGTTCGGCGTGTCGGTGATCGGGTTCGCGACCTGCCGCTCGACCGGATTGGACTGCTGCCCAAACCCCGCCGCCGCAAGCACAAGCACCACCACACCAAAACAAAGGCGTTTCACCATATCCAAAAATATAGCAGTTAAACAATAAAGTCGTCGAAGACGACGCCATTAATGTAGCCCACGTCGCCAGACGTGGGAACCGCCACAACGAGTTCCCCGAGTCGTCTTCGACGACTCTCCGAATTTTTCTCCAACCTCACCCACATCTTACGATGTGGGCTACATCAATTCCATCGGCTCCGCCGATTCCGACACGTCGTCAAACCGTTCCGCCAAGCCGGAAAACCATTTTCCCAAGCCGTCAAACCGTTTTCCCAATCCTAACGGTGCCTTTCCCAAGCCCGCAAACCATTTTCCCAAGCCGGAAAACCATCCGAACGCCCGTTCAAACCATCCGAACAGCCGTTCAAACCATCCGAACGCCCGTTCAAACCATCCGAACGGCCGTTCAAACCATCCGAACGCCCGTTCAAACCATCCGAACAGCCGTTCAAACCATCCGAACGCGGCGATTTTGGGCTCTGCCCATCGATGAGCGGTGAGTCTCCGACTCACCGAGCGACCCAACCAACCCGCCGCGGCTCCGCCGCCGATCTAAATACTCGGCGGCATAGCCGCAAGTTCGGAAGCTAACCTAACGGCGTGGCAGAGCACACGCCGCTCATCAAAGGGCACAGCCCTTTCCTCTCATAAGCGGGCAGAGCACACGCCGCTCATCAACGGGCACAGCCCTTTTAGCTCATTACCACCAACCGCGGCTCCGTCATTTCCTCCATGGCGTAGCGGAGGCCTTCGCGGCCGAAGCCGGAGTCTTTCACACCGCCGTAGGGCATATTATCGACGCGAAAGGTGGGCACGTCGTTGATGATGACGCCGCCGTATTCGAGCTGCTCGGCGGCGAGACGCGCCCGGCCGAGATCGCGTGTGAAAACTCCGGCCTGCAAGCCGAAGCGGCCGTGATTGGCAAGCTCGACCGCATCCTCGAACCGCGCGAAGGGTTCGACGACCGCGAGCGGTGCGAACGCTTCCTCTGAGACGACCTTCATCTCGGGCGTCGAGGCGGTCAGCACGGTCGGCTCGAGCATCGCACCCTCGCGGCGGTTGCCGCAGATGAGCTTTGCGCCGCCGTCGAGCGCTTCGTTAATCCATCTCTCGGCCCGCTCGGCGGAGGCGGTGTCGATCATCGGCCCGATCTCCGTCGCCTCGTCCGCCGGGTTGCCACGCTTGAGCAGCGACGCCCGCCGTGCGAATTCGTCTATCCACGCCCCGAACCGCGATTCGTGAACGAAGATCCGCTGTACCGAAATGCAGACCTGCCCCGAAAAAGCGAACGCCCCGACGATGTTCTTGCGGAGCGTGTCCTCGGCGTCGGCCGTTTCATCGACGATCACCGCCGCGTTGCCGCCGAGCTCGAGCGTTACGAACTTTTTCACCGCCCGCTGCTTTATTTGCCAGCCGACCTTGTCGCTGCCGGTGAATGAGATCATCGCTATGCGGCCATCGGTGTAGATCGGGTCGAGATGTTTGACGTCCGCCGGAACGACCTGCAAGGCCGACTTCGGCAGGCCGCTTTCACCGAAGACCTCTCCAAGCAGCAGCGAGGTCAGCGGCGTGCGGTCGCTCGGCTTGATGATGACGGCATTGCCCGAGGCGAGCGCCGGTGCGACCTTGTGGGCGACCAGGTTTAGCGGGAAGTTGAAAGGCGTTATGCCAAAGACGACGCCCCGCGGGATGCGAAGCGTATAGGCCATCTTGCCGCGGCCGGCTGGCTGCGTATCGACCGGGACGACCTCGCCGGTAAAGCGTTCGGCCTCGCCCGCTGCCCATGCGAAGGTGGCGATGGCCCGTTCGGCCTCGCCGCGGGCATAGCGGCGCGGCTTGCCGGCCTCGGCTACGATGCTCTCGATGAATTCCTCGCGGCGCCGCTCGATCCCCTCGGCCATCCGCCGCAGGCCCTTCGCCAGCCGAAAACGGTCAAGCCGCTTCATTTCCGCCGCCGCTTCCGTGGCACTCTCGACCGCCGCGGCAAGCTCATCCGGCCCCGCCGAACCGACTTCCGCGATCACCTCGCCGCTCCACGGCGACGCGACCCGAATGCTCTCCGCCCCGGCCCGCCACTCGCCGCCGATCAAAATTTTTTTTGCTTCAGACATCTTTTGACGTATTGTAACAGGAATGGAAACCGTCGTTCAGAGTGCGCGATTCATCGCGTACACTGTGTTACGAGCTAAAGCTCGCACTCCAAACAGCGAAGTTTGCAAACCCCGCGGCCAGAGTTTAAACTTCTCCTTGCGTGCACCCTTAGCTCAGTTGAATAGAGCGTCTGACTTCGGATCAGAAGGTCGCAGGTTTGAGTCCTGCAGGGTGTACCATTTCAATTTCGGATGTGGGATTTCCGATTTGAGATTTAGGCTTACAGCATCTGTCCACTGTCCACTGCCTAAATATCCGGCACCCAAAACGTCCGTCCCGAATCTGTTATCTTCTTGAGACCGAGCGACGGGAGTTCGGCTTCTTTTACCCCGAGGTAGGTGAAATGCGGCAGGTCGGAGGCGACGGTTTGGAACCAGCCGTTTTCGTTGAGGATGCTGCGGACCTGCGGGTTGTCGAATTCCTTTACGTCAAAAGCCAACAGCGAGAGATGCTGCGAGGTTCCCGGCGGAGCGACCGAGTAGATGATCGATTTCGAAAGATCCTTGGCGAAATAAATGCCCTGTTCTTCAAGCCGGAGCACTTCCTTAACTTGGTCGAACGTCGAAAGCCCTTTTAGCCGGTCGGCGTCCGCCTTTGTCATCCGGCCTTTGCCGACCCAATGGACGAGCGCCGGATCGACGCGGCTCTGCCAGAGCCCGACCGTCTCGTTATAGGTCCGCTTTGCCGAGTCGGCCCCTCGCGGGCTGATCGAAAGCCCCTTGGCCTTCGCCTGCTCGATCGCCGTGCGGAGTGCGTCCATTGCCGCGGCCTGGAGTGAAAGTTGAAAGCCGCCGATCGAAGCGGCCGAGGTCTTAAGCGTTCCCTGAAACGCAGCAACCTCCGTTTCGTCACGAAAGACGACCTTTTTCGGAGCCGTCACGCCGCCGCGGGCAACAAAGACCGAACCATACTCACGCAGCAGCTTCCGCCCAACGTCGTCGGTCGGCTGTTCAAAATCCGCCGGTAGGTTCGCCGCAAATCCCTTCTTCTCGCCCATCTCGGTGTTGCTGTTCGCCGTCGTTTTATTGGCGTTGGCCGTATTCGTTACGTTCGTGTTTGAAACATTTGCCGGCCGGTCGCCGCGGTTCACCGGGCCTTCCGGACTCCGGGCCGTCGGGCTCGTCCAGCAGGCAGCCGTCGCCGCGACCGCCGCAAGCAAACTCAAACGCAAAAATACGCCAACCCTCATCGCTCAAAATTCGGTATCCAAAAAGTGTAGCCGTCCTTCTCGGCGGCGACGAGGCCACGCTTCGGCAGCTCGTCCTCATCGAGCCCAAGATATGTGAAATGCGGCGTGTCGTCAATGATGGTCTGGAACCAGCCGTTTTGGTTAAGTATCGCCCGGACGTCCTTGTTGGCAAATTCGGCGACGTCGAGCGCAAGCATTGACAGATGCTGCGAGGTTCCAGGCGCCGCGACCGAAGA
>ERZ761602.8781-NODE-8781-length-10031-cov-4.377306_pt1 | contig 10031 bp, 6 predicted proteins | sample MGYA00512165_ERZ761602 | MGnify/ENA primary metagenome ERZ761602 (study PRJEB28899, sample SAMN02445085) | bioreactor sludge metagenome | biome: EBPR sludge; isolation source: Thorneside wastewater treatment plant | place: Australia: Brisbane, Thorneside...
GCATAGAAGAGGGCACGCCGATAGTCATTGTGCAGGCGGATGGAAACCGTTACGTTGTCGATCGGGTAAAGTTGTCCGCGTAATGGCGATGGACCATTGCCCCAACGAATGAAAGCGAGACACCGTGAGCTTAGACGTGCGCAATTCGCTAATCCGGATGCTGAAACAACTCATAGAAGACATGATGGTCATTCAGCAACAGGGCGCGGGATACTACAGTTGCATCCCGCTTGTGAAGCGTTATAACAAGCTGCTTGGGCAAAGCGTATCGCTTTTCCCCGGCGGCAACGGATTGATTGCGACGTTTGAAAAGCTGGAGGAAAGCGACCCCAAGGATCCCGCCGACAAAATGAAGGTGGTGCAGGCGATCCGCATCGAAATTGGTCAGCTTTTGGCCCTGCTCGAATCGAGTGGAGATACGAACGCATGATTTCCTGGATGATTTTCTTTTTTGTAGTCGGGATAGTGCTGATACTCGCCGAGTTTATCCTGCCTGGATTGATCTGCGGTGTTCTCGGCGGGCTTTCGGTGACGGCGAGCTGCGTTATCGCGCTGTCGTGGCACCCGGAGCACGCATTGATGATTATCATTGCGGAGTTGGTGGCCGTGACGGCGAGTGTAGTGGCGGGGTTCTACCTCATGGCGCGCTCACCGCTGGGAAAAGCGATGGTGCTCGGCGACACGCAGAACGCGAATGCTGGGTGGGTATCCGATCTTTCCGATACGAGCCTCATCGGGGCGACTGGGCAGGCCTTCACCGCGCTGCGGCCGGCCGGCACGATTGTAATTGGCGGAAAAAAAATTAATGCGGTGTCCTCCGGCGACTTTATCGATAACGGCGCGACGGTGAAAGTGATCGAGGTGAGCGGTAATCGCGTAGTTGTGGAACCTGCCGCGAACACTTAGGCACGCGCGCTTGCGAGCATTACACGCTTAATACGCAACGAATTATTGTCAGGCGTAACGTGTTGTGCCAGCTGCGGGACATGTACGATTTTTCTAAACATTCGCCGCCGAAGGGTGGTATGGTACTGCACAATTAACAGATCACACGTTCACGAAAGGGAGAACTAATGGACACCTTATGGCCGGTAATCACCGTCGGCGGCGTCATTTTCGCGCTGATATTTGGATTGATCGCCGTAATCATTCTCATTAACTTTTTCAATTTGTGGATTCAGGCGTGGGCCTCAGGCGCGTCAGTTTCTCTCATAAGCCTGATCGTGATGCGCCTGCGAAAGGTCAATCCGAACACGATCGTGCAAAATCGCATCAACGCGGTGAAGGCCGGGCTGAACGTTTCGACCAACGAACTCGAAACCCACTATCTCGCGGGCGGTAACGTGACGCGCGTCGTGCAGGCGCTCATCGCCGCGAACAAGGCAAACATTGACCTGAGTTTCCAGCGCGCGACGGCCATCGACCTCGCGGGCCGCGACATTCTTGACGCCGTGCAAACCTCCGTCAACCCCAAGGTGATCGATTGCCCCGATCCACGGCAGGGCCAGACGGCCATCGCCGCCGTGGCCATGGATGGCATCCAGCTCAAGGCGAAAGCACGCGTGACGGTGCGCACGAACATCAACAGCCTCGTTGGCGGCGCGACGGAAGAGACGATTATCGCGCGCGTCGGCGAAGGTATCGTTACGACGATTGGCTCCGCGCCGACGCACAAGCAGGTGTTGGAGAATCCGGACCGCATCTCGAAGACGGTGCTGCAACGCGGACTTGATGCGGGAACGGCGTTCGAGATTCTTTCCATCGATATCGCGGACGTGGATGTCGGCGAAAACATCGGTGCGCAGTTGCAGATGCGCCAGGCGGAAGCCGACAAGCAAATCGCCCAGGCGCGCGCCGAAGAGCGCCGCGCGATGGCCATGGCACGCGAACAGGAAATGCGCGCGCAGGTTGTTGAAATGCGCGCGCGCGTCGTGGAAGCGGAAGCGGAAGTGCCGCGCGCGATGGCGGAAGCATTCCGCAGCGGCAATCTCGGCATCATGGATTACTACAAAATGAAAAACATCAATGCCGACACGTCGATGCGGGAATCGATCTCCAAGACCGAAGGCCGCGGCGAAGACGAATCCAATCCGAAAATGTAGCCGCGATCCATGGAAAATCTAGGCGAAATCATCTACGTTATCGGGTTTGTCATTTTCGTTGTCGTCGCAATTGTGCGTAAAATCGCGGAAGGGCGGGACGCAGCAACGCGCAAAGACGAAACAGAATGGACAGCCGAAGATTTGCCTGAAGAAATGCGCAAGATGCTCTTCGGCGAAAGCGCGACGCAGACCGCAAAACCTGCGACGCGTCAGCCCCGGCAGATCGACCCGTTTGACGAGACGCGGCATGTACCGCAAGACGCGCGGCGTGAATTTGAGCCCAAGACGGCACAACCACGTCAAGGGACGCCACGCCCGCCGGTGCCACCGCAGCCGCGGCCCCAGATGCGGCAAGCGCCGCCGCCGCCACGACCCGCGGAGCGGCAGCGTCCACCGGTACCGCCGCGCCAAGCACCCAAAGAGCAACAGCCGCGCATGACGCCGCAGATGAGCGAGGGTTCGCAGCCGCGCGCGCCGCAACCCCAAATGCGTCAGGCGCCCCAGATGCGCCAGCAACCCCAGCAGCAGTCTCAGCCGCAACAACAGCGAAGGCAACAAGCGCCCCCGCGCATTCGCACGCAGCAGGTAGAGAATGAAGAGGGGCCGCGGTCGCCCATGCCGAAGCGCGCTCCCGCGCAGAAGGTCGTGCGCGCGCCGCGCGTCAGCAGTTCCTGGCTATCGACCAAGGCCGATGTGCGCCGTGCCATCGTGTTGACAGAGATTCTTGGCCCGCCGAAAGCCCTGCAGTAAGCGCGGGGTCGCGCGTTCCATCGTTGCAGAAATGATCCGGCAAGTTTGCGGGTATCCCTCCGCACCTCGCTTTTGTTACACTTAATCCTTATGGCATCCAACGACCAAAAACCATTGATTGTTCAGTCCGACCGTTCCATTTTGCTGGAAACGGACGGCCCTCGCTTCGAGGACGCCCGCGATAGCATCGCCGCGTTTGCGGAACTTGTAAAATCGCCGGAACACATTCATACATACCGCATTACGCCGCTTTCACTTTGGAACGCGGCGGCGTCGGGCATGGCAGCAGACGAGATCATTGATCGCCTGAAACTTTTTAGCCGGTATGAAGTGCCGGAGAACGTCATCGTCGATGTCCGCGACAACGTTTCGCGGTATGGCCGCCTGAAACTGTTCAAGAAAGAAGGTGGCGGCGATTTGGTGCTGTATTCCGACGATTCCCTGTTGATCGTACAGTTGCTCAATCAAAAATCTTTGCAGCCCTATCTCAGCGGTTCACCGGACGGGCATCATATTTTTGTAAAACCGGCTGACCGCGGAAACGTCAAAAGTGCGCTGATCAAAATCGGCTTTCCGGTTGAAGATCTCGCGGGGTACGTTGAGGGCGCGCCTCTCGATATCGAATTGCGAACGGAAACACTTGCCGGAAAACCGTTTGGAATGCGCAAGTACCAGAAGGAAAGCGTGGACGCGTTTTATCTGAACGGATCCAACCAGGGTGGCAGCGGCGTCGTTGTGCTTCCGTGCGGCGCGGGCAAGACCTGCGTCGCCATTGGCACGATAAGCAGGCTCAAAACGCAGACGCTTGTGCTGACCACGAACACAGTCGCATTGCGCCAGTGGAAAAACGAACTGCTCGACAAGACTACCATCACCGAAGATCAAATCGGCGAGTACAGCGGAGACTCGAAAGAGATACGTCCCGTGACACTCGCGACGTATCAGGTCCTCACTTATCGCAAGGCCAAGGATAGTCCCTTCGTTCACTTCAGCCTTTTCGATGAAGGAAACTGGGGACTGATTGTGTACGACGAAGTGCATCTGCTTCCCGCGCCGGTTTTTCGCGCGACAGCGGCGTTGCAGGCGCGGCGGCGGCTTGGCCTGACGGCCACGCTTGTGCGGGAAGACGCGCGCGAAGACGACGTATTCAGTCTGATAGGCCCGAAGAAATACGATGTTCCTTGGAAAGTCCTCGAGAAGCAAGGCTGGATAGCGCAGGCACTGTGCACGGAAGTGCGGGTGCCGTTGCCGACGGAAGAACGGTATCGCTATGCCATCGCCGACAAGCGCGGAAAATTCCGAATCGCATCGACGAATCCGGTTAAGGCCTCCGTGTGCGAGCAGTTGGTGGCGAAGCACAAGAACGACAATGTGCTCATCATCGGCCAGTATCTGGATCAGCTCAAAGTGCTCGCGAAAGTGTTTGACGCGCCGATTATCACGGGGCAGACCGCCAACAAGAAACGGGAAGAGCTCTACAAGGCGTTTCGCACGGGCGAGTGCAAGCTGCTGATCGTTTCCAAAGTTGCGAACTTTGCCATCGATCTGCCGGACGCGAACATTGCCATTCAGGTATCCGGCACTTTCGGTTCGAGACAGGAAGAAGCGCAGCGGCTCGGGCGCATTCTGCGGCCCAAGAGTGATTCGACAATTGCGCATTTCTATTCGCTGGTTTCTAAAGACACCTGCGACCAAGACTATAGCGTGAAGCGTCAGCTTTTCCTGACCGAGCAGGGTTATCGATACGAGATCAAGAACGCCGATGAATTCGCCACACAGGCAGCCCCTGCAGTGCACGGAGGGGCGTAACACGCGCGCGATACGGCGAGACCCCCGATAGTGGCCACCGCGCGTCTGTATTACGGAGGTGCGCGTTCCGGGCGGGAACACATTATCGACGGCCACGTCGCGGATCGCTGGAACGAGGCGCTGCTTGTCGTTCCCACGCGCGCGGAGGCCAACGATCGCGCTGCACGCATCATTCAGTCGTCCAACCTTGCCGGCGCGTGGGGCGAACGCGTAGTTTCCTTCGAAGATTTTGCGTTGCTGCTCGTTCGCGATACCGGCATTTACCCGCATGTGCTTGACGAATCCGATCGGCGCGTATTGCTGGAGCGCGCCATCGACCCGCTGCGCGCGTCGACACTACTGAACCCTTTACACGAGGCAGCCGATACGCCCGGATTTGTCGCGCACATGCAGCGCATTATTACCAAGCTCAAACAGGCTGCCGTCGAGCCCGCCGCTTTTCGCGAGGCAATCGCGCGGCGCAGCCGGCCGTCCTGGCTCGATCCAATTGTCGCAGCGATATACGAGGCCTACCAGAGCGCACTTGCCGAGACCCAGTCTTATGATCACGTAGGGCTTTATTGGCAGGCAGCGATCGCACTCAACCCAAATAGACCAAAGCTCTTCGATCGTGTGCGCCTGCTCGCATTCGATGGTTTTGACGATTTCACGCCCTCGGAGTTTCGCGTTATTCGAAACACGGCGCCCCACGTAGACACGCTCCTCTTCGGAATAGCCTGCTCATTGGACGTTCCGTCACAGAGAGACCTCTTTGCCATTCCGATTCGCACCGCGGAACAACTGATTGCCGCTTTCGACGGCATGCAGACGATTCCCTGCCAGAGCGATCCACCCACATTGCGCCATGCGTTTGCAGCGCAGGAACTCTTTTGGCGCTCGATGCCAGCAGCACCGGGTACTCTTGTGGAGAATCTGACATTGCACGCGTGCCACGATGGCATCCATGAATGTGAATTCATTTGTCGCGAGGTCAAAAAGCTGATCATCGAGAACGCGGCAGCCCCCGAAAGCATCGCAGTCGTATTCAGAAAACTCGATGACGCCAGCGTGCAACTTCGATTGTCGCTTCGGGAGTTTGGTGTTCCCGCGAATTTCGGCGTGGCACGCACCCTTGCGGACAGTTCGCTCGCCGCGTTCGTGCTGGGGTTGCTTGATGTTGCGGAAACTTGGGAACGCGACAGCGTGCTGGACTTGCTGACCTCGCATTGGTTCGGACTCACGCCAAATGAGTCCGGCGCACTGGATGTCATGGCGCGTCGCGCGGGAATCATTGAAGGCGAGCATGAATGGCTCAGACTCACCGAACGTTTGATAGCCTGGCTCATCGACGGCGCGGGGGAATCACGCGATGGTTTGCTTTCCCGCATGCCAGGCGCACTTGATACCGCCAAGCTGTTGAACGAGGCAGCGAAACGATTGGTGTCTTATACGAGTCGACTGCCTCGAAACGGCCTCTTCTCGGCGTATGTTTACGCGACACGCACGATTCTTGATGATCTCGCAGTTTCTCGTCGCGTGGAATTGCTTCAGGACGATGACTTGCGCGCCCTGGAACGCGACTCGCTGACGGCGATCCATGCCGTGTTGAATCGACTTCTCGCATGGGATGCGCGCATGCCGCTTGACAAGAAGATCGACCTCGCCGCGTTTCGCGCGGCGCTCGATCGCGCATTCGCGGAAACGGCACTTCCCCTTGGACCTCCCCTCCGGGGCGTTCACGTGATTGATGTCGAAACTGCCAGGCACAAGCGATTCGAGCACGTTTTCCTGGGGGGACTTAACGAAGGCGAGTTCCCCTCTCCCCCATCGGCGGACGCCGTGTACACCGATGAAGACCGGGAAGATTTGGAACGCGCCGGGGTGCCCATCGAGAAACGCAGCAAGCATCTGGAGCGCGAAATGCTGCTTCTGCACCATGTGCTGGAAGGAGCATCCAAAAGCGCGACTATCACGTGGAAAACCGTTTCACACGATGGAAGACCGCTGGCCCCAAGCCCGTTTGTGGACGACCTGAAGGAACTGGCCCCCCAGGGCGAATCAGTTTACCCAACGACAGCTTCCTATCTGCCGGTTAGCACTGACGTTTGTTCGCTCCGCGATGTTTGGAATGTCTCGGCGTTTGCAAATGAGAACGAACTGCCGCCATCTTTCAACGATTCGCTTGCGCCAATCGTCGCCGGGGCCGCAATCGAAAACGAGCGTGGCAGCGCAGCGCCGTTCGGCCAGTACGATGGCGTACTCGTGGATCGCGAAGGGTTGGCCAGTTTGCAAGAGAGCTATGGCCCTGCGCATGCCTTCAGCGCCGCGCAACTCGAAACCTATGCCAAATGTCCCTTTCAGTTTTATCTGGAGCGCGTGCTTCGCGTGGCAGAAGTGGAAGAGGCAGTGGCTGAATTTGACCGGCGAACGAGTGGCAGCATTCTGCACGAGACCTTGCATCGGTTTCACGAGACGTTCGTGAACATTCCTACGCCACAAATTCCGGAGGAAGACGCGAACGAAGTGATGACGCGGCTTTTCGAGGAAATCTTCGAACGCCATGCGCGCCGCGAAATCAGTGCGCCAAGCGGAATTATCGCGGTGGAGCGCGCACGATTGCATGCAACCCTGCTTCGCTATGTGGCGATCGAACGCAACACCACGGATGAGTGGAAACCCAGCCACTTTGAAGTCGCCTTCGGGCAGGCGCATGGCACATCGGCGAATCCACTAAACCGTGTGGAACCTTTTTCGCTCGAAACCAGTGCGGGACCGATCCTGATTTCAGGCCGCATAGACCGCATCGATCGACTCGATGATGTGTCGCGCATTATTGATTACAAGTCGAAAGTTTCCGTCACCGGGAAAGACATCCTTGCAGGTGTGGCGCTTCAGCTACCGCTCTATGCATTGGCACTGGAGGGGCATCTGCTTCCCAATGTTCGATGCGAGGCTGCGCAATTCATCCAGCCCGGCGCGGTAAAGCCGACAGAGATCATGAAGCGGGACAAAGACGAATGGCACGAGCGGGAAAGCGCCGTGCGCGATGGCGTGGCACGGTGCGTGAATGGATTACGCGGAGGGCACTTTCCACCGGCTCCGTACGATTCGCAGTGCTACATTTGCGCGGCGTCGCGCGCTTGCAGGTTTGAACAGTGGCGCGTGGAACTGAAAAACGGCAGCACCAATGAATCTGACTCCTGAACAAGTTGCCGCAGTTGAAGCGCGTAACCGTCGTATTTGCGTCGATGCGGGCGCAGGCTCGGGCAAGACCCGCGTGCTGGTCCAACGTATTCTTCACTTGATCGAACACGACAACGTCGAACTGGATCAGATTGCGGCCATTACCTTCACCGACAAGGCGGCGGCGGAGATGAAATCGCGGCTTCGGCGCGCGTTTCGCGAGAAAGCCGATCCAGACAACCGCGAGCAGTTCAAGAAATGGCGTCATCGCGAGCGCCAAGTCGATTCGGCGCGCATTTGCACGATTCACGCGTTCTGCTCCGGACTCCTCCGCGAGAACGCGCTTTCGCTCGGTATCGACCCAGATTTCTCCGTGCTGACCGACGCGGAAGCCGACCTCATGCGCACGGAAGCCATTACTTCGACGCTTCACGATTTGCTCGAAGCGAACGACGCCGACGCCATGCTTCTTGCCGTGGAGTTCGATACTAAGCGACTTTCTGGACTGCTTGACGATTTACTGTGCAAGAGTGGTCTCGCGGAACGCGCGCTTCTAAACGGCAATCTGGACACGCCGGAAGCGGTAAGCGCGGCGTGGGAAGCGACGTGGCCCGATATTGAATCCGCATTACTGCGAAGTTTCTGCCGCTCGCGCACCGTGCTCAGAGAAATTCGTGTACTGGAACGGGCATCCGGAGCCTGCACATCGGCGGATGATAAACGCGAAGTTTTGCGTCTCACCTTACTTTCGCACCTGCATCAGCTTCAGAAAGAAACGAAACCGAACCGTATTCGCGCGATACTCGACGACATCGGACTACTCGACGCACGGGGCGGAAAGAAAACGAACTGGAGCGACGAGCAGACTTTCGAGTCTGTGAAGGATTCGCTAACGGCTGTCAAGGAAGGCAAGAAGAAGCTTGCATTTCCCGAGGTTGACCCGGAAATAGAGCGGCGCGCAGCTCGCTTGACCGCTGCACTGGCGAAAACGTATCGGGCGGTTTCAGACAAGCTGCGCTCCTCGAAAAAGGAGCGAAGCGCGCTCGACTTCGACGACCTGATATCCGAGACGGCGCGTATACTTCAAACGAACGCCAAAGACGAGAGCTCGATCTGCGCCAGAACCGCCCGCTCGCTGCGGCACGTGCTGATCGATGAGTTTCAGGATACAGACGGCGTTCAGTACGCAATCGCCGACAGCCTTGCCAGCGCGCCACAAGGGCCGGATTTGTTCTACGTTGGGGATGCGAAGCAATCCATCTACTATTTTCGCGGCGCGGAGGTCGATGTATTCACGAAAGCGCGATCCGAAGCGAATGAAGCGCTGCCGTTGCTGGGAAACTGGCGAACCGCCCCGCCCGTGCTTACGTTCGTCAACGACTTCTTTCAACAATCTCTGCTGCTCAATGCGGTTGAACCGACGTATCGCGCATTGGCACCAAACCGTGCCGCCACGCATGCGGAATCCATCGAGTTCCTGATTCCGCCATTCTTAGACAAGAAAACTCCACTTGAAGCCTATCGCAAAGAAGAAGCGACGTTAATCGCCACCCGCGTTCTGAACTTGTGCAGTGGCGAGACACAGGTGTTCGACGATCGAACCCAATCGCTTCGACCCGCCGTTTTCGGCGATGCTGCGATTCTGTTGCGTTCGCTCAGCAACGTACACTTGTATGAGCGGGCGCTTCGCGAGGCGGGCGTGCCTTACACGCTTGTCGCCGGAAAGGGATTCTATAAGCGCCAGGAAGTGCTCGATCTGCGAAACCTGCTTCGCACCATCGTGGATCCTTGGGATGAACTGGCGCTCATCGGGCTGCTGCGGGGACCACTCGTCGGTTTGACAGACGACGCCATCGTGCAGCTTGCGGGCGGTATCGGCGCCCCAATCGGCATTGTGCCCGGCTTCGCCTCCGACCTGAGCTTGCAGGATGCGACGCAGCAACAACGACTCGCTCGCGGGAGGAGACTTGTTCAGTTTCTTCGCGATCACGCGGAACGTCCCTTGCAAGAGTTTTTACATTTGGTGCTGGAGACTACAGGGCACGAAGGTATCGTGCTGCGCCAGTTCATGGGGTTGCAGCGCGCCAGCAACATACGCAAAGTCTGTGCATTGGCTTCCGGCTACTCGCGCAGCGAGGCGCCTCGTTTACGGGGTTTTCTGCGTTACCTCGACGACTTGGCTGCGCGCGAAATCCGCGAAGGAGAAGC
>ERZ761602.8783-NODE-8783-length-10030-cov-4.873183_pt1 | contig 10030 bp, 9 predicted proteins | sample MGYA00512165_ERZ761602 | MGnify/ENA primary metagenome ERZ761602 (study PRJEB28899, sample SAMN02445085) | bioreactor sludge metagenome | biome: EBPR sludge; isolation source: Thorneside wastewater treatment plant | place: Australia: Brisbane, Thorneside...
GGCCCATATAGAGCCGTAAATAAAATCAGAATATTTTTCCTGTTTTGAAAAAATAAAGTTCATATATTCATTCTTATAATCGCCAAAAAAAGTTCCTGTTTTGGCTGAGGCGTTGAGGATCCCTGAAACAGCGTGAACCTCGGAATCATGAAAGCGTGATGCCAATTGGGCGAATGTATCTTTTTCCACTAAAACGTCACTATCGAGAAAAACAAGCAGTGGATTTCGGGCTGCTTTCGCGCCTTGAAAACGGGGTGCCATGGGGCCTGAGGCGGTGTTCACTTGAATCGTTTGGCAATCATATTGCCTTGCTATTTCAAGTGTTTTGTCGGTGCTGGAATCGACAACAACAATGACTTCATCAGGCAAGAAATCAGATTCAAGTACGGATTGGAGACAAGATGCGAGCGTTTTTTCAGAGTTTCGCGCGGGAATAATCAGTGAAAATGGTGTTGAAGCAAGCTGCATGAAATCAATAAATTTCGGTCGACTGAAATTCTTCGTGGTGGTCATGATCAGGTTCAACCGCCCAGAGATCGTAATCAGACTTGCCAAGGAAGTTTCGCGCGGCATAAAGCCCGGTTAGTAGCGCGTGGTCGCTGTTGTTGTATCGGAATAGCCCCGAGCGGCCTATGACTTGCAAATTTTCGAATCTGTCGAGAAACTGACGGAGAACCGCCAGAGAGCTTTGATAGGATGGCCCATACACAGGGTAAACATTAGGAACTCGGACAACGAAACCGTCCACAAAATATTTAGGGGAAATGATTCCAAGCTGGTCCAGCTCACGCAACGCAAATTGGATCATAATTTCCGGTTTCATATTCCACAAGTGGTCGCCTTCATTTACAAAATATTCCGCGCCCAATGTCGTAATGTCGGGATTGGCCACCATGTGCGGGCTCCAATTTTTATAGTTTTGAATGCGTCCCACTAAAACTCCGGGAGAGTGAACGTAAATCCAGTTGTCGGGGAATACTTGAGCTTTATCAAAAATCAGATTGACGGTCATAAAACTGCGGAATCTTAAGTTTTGGCATGCGGACAGAACTTCTGCGGGGGGCTCCGGCGTCATTTTTTGAATCAACAATGTTAGCGGAATAGTGCTGATGAGATGATGAATAGGAAGTTGCCGTGCGGGACTATCTTTGGTTTGAATGGTAATAGATTCAATGCGCCGGCCTTGCCACCGAACTTCTTTGACCGCGGTGTTACACAGACAATCGGCACCGCCCGTGATCGAAGCGTTTTTTAACCGGTCATAAAATTGCCCCGGCCCCCGCTTAGGATAGAGAAACTCTTCGCTCAATGTTTTAATTGATTTTCTACGATGAAAGCGTGAGCCTGCTTTTGAGACGGTGTTCCAAATCGCTTTTCCGAGTGAAAGACCCTGAATGCGCTGAACTGCCCAGTCGCTTGAAAGTTGAGAGCAGGGAACCCCCCAAACTTTTTCGGTATATGTTTTAAAAAATATTTCGTAAAGACGCTTGCCGAAGCGTTTAACCATCCAGCCTTCAAAGGTACTCTGATCGGGGTGGTCAAACCACTTGGCTTTCAAACTGCTCAAAAAGCAAAGCAAAGATTCGGATGCGCCTAAACCCTTTAGCGCATTGATCAACTCAAGCGGATAATGAAAATATTTTCCATGATAAAGGATGCGTGATTTTCTTTGAACGAGAAGTAAGTCATGCCCGAGTATTTTTTGCCAGAGCTGATTGACTTCCTGACTGCGTGACAAAAAACGGTGCCCGCCGATATCGAATAAATTGCCGCGATGCTCCAGCGTGCGGCATAGCCCGCCGACTTGGGTGTTTTTTTCAATTAAAATAGAGGGGTGGCGGCTCTGCGCAAGTTCGTATGCTGCCGCTAAGCCTGCGGGACCGGCTCCCAAAATGACGGTGTTTTTCTGGCTTTCTGTCATGATTCTTTTACCTCCGGCTTTAATTGAGGCAAAGATTTTAGGTGTTTTTGATAAATTGCTGATGACGGGTCAATTTCAAGCGCTTTGAGAAAATGCTGTTCGGCAGCAGGCCAATTTTTTTCGCTCATGGCCAATAAACCCAAATGATCATGTGCTTCCGAGAGCATGGGGTTAACGAGGGTACTTTTTTCATAAGCTTTTTTAGCCTTGTCAATTTGTCCGGCTTTTAATGAGGCGTATCCCATCTGAAAATAAAGCCCATAAGGAGTTTCCTGGGCTTGTTTCAGGCGGGTGAGTTCATTCAAAGCGTCATCCCAATGCTGAAGTCCCATCAATGCCATGGCAGTGTGAAAGCGTAAATCAGAGCTTGTATCGCCGTTTAAAAGTGCGCGCTGTAAATGGTTTAGAGCTTCGGCGTAATTTGATTTCTTTAAATAGGCAAGCCCCATATATCGGTCTAAAACAGCCGGAGGCTTCGGCAGCATGGATCCCGCTTCCAATCCGTATCGAATCGCATCGTCATATTGGTTTTGCGCCAACGCGAGTCCTGACCTCAGAATGGGAATGGCTTTGTGCTTTGGGTTCTTTTTTTGAATTTTTTTAATGAGGTTTTCCGCGCTCTGTAATTCTCCGGTTTTAAAATAAAGATTTGCAAGACTCAAAATAGCCGGAAGTTCATTGAAGCGTTCCTCAATGGCAAAGTGATAGAGTTTTTCGGCGGCCGAGAAATTGCCTCGCGCAATCTCTGATTCGGCTTTCTGAATAAAAATGAGGGAGCGTTTGACATCGGTAAGCGGCACACGGTTCCAAAGCTGATCATTGTTTCTCCATGTCTCAAGCTGAAGCGGTGTAGCGAACACGGAATAAAGAATACCCAGGATGAAAATTCCCAAGCTAAGTTTTGGAAGCGCTTGTGAGACACAGAGCAAACATCCCAAAAGCCCGATTGAGGCAAAGTAAAGGTGCCGATCGCCGACTGGGACGGGAAGAAAGCTTGCGGCCGGGAGCAGCGCTAACAAAAACCAACTGAGCCAAAACCCCCAAATTTTTCTGCCTTGAATCGCTCGTATCCAAAGTAAAAAGAGAAAGGCGGTGCCGACTACAGAAGCAGTTTTTTGCCAGCCGGTTAAAAGGTCATACATAGGGGCGAGCTTGACCGGAAAAAGATAATGTCTCAAATAAACAAAAAAATTGGAAAAGGGCGGAGCAACTGCGCTTTGATCAGCTCCGGTGAAAAGATGCAGTATTTGCGGATAAAGGAGGATGGTTGTGAAAAAACAAAGGACGGCTGCAGCAGTTAAAAGAGCATGAAAAATAGTTTTAGCGCGGGAAATTGGCCGGGAATAAAAGAAGTCATAGGATGCCGACAGCAAGGGCAATACAACCGCGGTTGCTTTTGACAAAAAGGCGAGTAGCCACAACAGAGCTGTCTGGAAAAGTGTTTTTCCCGAGGGTTCAGCGGAGCGGTTTGTGAGCGTCAGAAGTCCGGCGAGAGCAAAAAAAGAAAAAAGCAGAGTTTTTCTTTCAGAAATCCAAGCAACCGTTTCGGCTTGAACGGGATGAACTGAAAACAAAAGCCCTGCCAGCCATGTTGTAACTGAGTTTCCAAAAAACCGACGCAACAGCAAAAAGACAAGCAGGGTGTTAAGCAGATGGAAAAGTAAACTTGTGCGGTGGTACCCCGCCGGATCCTGCCCTGCGAAACTATAGTCAACCGCGTAAGTTAAAAGAGGAACAGGAACATAAAGGCTGACATAGGGTTGGGTTAACCAAGTCTTCCAGTTTTCAGCGCTGAAAGAGCGAATCGTCGTGTTCTCATAAACATAGCGGTCATCGTCCCAGTTGACAAACTCAAAGCTTTGAACCTTCCCAAAAAGCAGCAGAGGAATAGTGATTAAAAGCACAAAGCGCCAAAAATTTTTTTTGAAAAAGGGCTCAGTAAGGGCTCTAAACATGGGCGGGATTATAGCATTTTGAAGCTTCATTACACTGCAAAGTCTTTGCCCAAAGCCTTCCCTTGAAATGCTCAATTGAGTATGGAATGATACTGTCCTATGGTTTCTTTGCCTCAAATCAGCGTCATTATTCCCAGTTATAATTATGCCTGTTTCTTGGAGTCAGCGATTGATTCCGTTCTTCAGCAATCCTATCAGCATTTTGAGATCATTGCATGGGATGACGGATCCGGCGACGATTCGCTTCCAATTTTGCGCCGTTATGCTGCTCAGCATCCCGAGCGATTCCGTTATTTTCAGCATGAGGGCGGACAAAATAAGGGGATTGCCGCGACTTACCGTGCTGCGGTTGCGCAGGCAAAGGGCACGTGGATTGCCTTTTTAGAAGCGGACGATGTTTGGCATAAGGAAAATTTAAGCCTGAAAGCGGAAGCTTTGAAAAAATCCGCTGAAGCGGGAGTTGTCTTTTCCGAATGCCGGCCTTTTGGTCAAATGAGCGGTGTTTTGTATTGGAAACTGCACGCATGGCTCAATCAAAGTTTTTTACCCCGCTATCAGCCGATTGATTTGACAGCGGAGTTGTTGCAACGTAACCCTGTTGCTTCATTTTCAAATTTTATGGTGCGAAAGGATCTTTTTGATCAAGTGCCTGATCCGCAGAATAGAATCTTATTTTATGATTGGTGGGTTTTAGCGCATGTGAGCTTAAGTGCGCCGTTTTGTTTTGTTCCCAAAAAGCTTTGTGATTGGCGTATTCATTCTCAAAGCGCCAATTATCGCAAAGAGAGCGCGCAGAGCGTGATGGGTTTAAAAAATTTTCTTGAAAATATGCTTGATTCAATGCGGTTGGAATTAGAAAACGCCGGCGAATGTGCCGGAACGGATATTTTAAGCAAAAAAAAGAAGATCATCCGGCACCTTGATTTTTACCGCTCGTTTGAGATCCAGCGAGCTGGTTCTTGGTTTTTTGCTTTTTTGACGCATCCTTGGGAGACGATCCGCTTTGCCGGACACTTTCTTTTGAGAAATCTTCTTTTTTAAGCAGGTGTGTTTTTTTGAAGCAAATAGAAGAATTCTGTCTTGAAAAATAAAGAGGCTCCCTCATAATAGACCCGCTTTTATAAACGCTTCCGCATTGTAGGTGAAATTTGATTCTAAAATTTCTGGGCTCTCTCATTCCGGATTTTGTTAAAAAACAAATTTATTGCTTTTTTCAGGCTCTCACCGGCTATTCACCGGAAATTCAAAGTCAGCATAAATTGATTGAAATGCTGACTGAAAAGAAGCTCATTCTTGAGCACCAGGTTCGCCGGCTTGAGGAAGTCTCGAAGCGGCTGGCCGCGGCCGTTGAAACCGTGGACTCGCGCCTGAACGCAAAAACTATCTTGGACGTTGAGTCAGACGCAGTCTCTTGTGACGGAGCATTGATTCCCTCTGAGGCGGTTCAAATCATCATTCGCGAAGGCTTTGACCGTTATCCCGGGGGGATTTATAACCCGGGCCACTTTACTTGCGCGGGAAAAAGCTATTTGCTGGCCCGCGGAGAGAAGCATATGGAGATTGAAAGGGCGCGGGACGCTTCCAAAATGATGCGCGGATCAGCACCCTTGCTCACGGAGTGTTCACCCGATTTTACGGTTCAGTCTATGAAAGAACTTCAGCTTGTCGGTTTTCCGTCCCGCGTTGATTTTCGTGCCGAAGATTTCCGCGTGTTTATTTTTCAGGAGCAGGTTTACGCTCATCATTCGTTGATTCAGTTTCCTCCGTATTTCCGTTACCGTGACGATAAAACTTATTTTTCTAAACAAGTTATTTCCCGGGTTGATATTGAAAAAAAGCAGCTGGTTTACTGCGGTGCTCCGGCTTTAGATCGCAATCTCGCATTAATCGAAAAGAACTGGCTGTATCTCGAGCATGATGGAGAAGTATATTTGTTTTATGGTTTTTCTCCTTTTTACCTTGTGCAAAAGCTTGTTTCGTGGGGGCGCTTTGAGTTTAAAACTTTTATTGATATGCCTTTGCGGATTTTTGGTTTGCACCATTTGCCTTATGTTTCTTTCAGTTCCAATCCCGTTGAATACGATGAAAAGCATTACTTGCTTTTTGTGCATGCGCGGCGGGGTAAGCAGATTTTAGATTATCTGCATTGGGGAGTATTGATTTCCAAGACAACTCTGAAGCCGGTTTTTATATCCAAAAAACCTGTTTTGAGAGGAGGGAATGCCCGGGGAGTTTATCCGCATGTTATTTTCATTACCGCGGTGATTCCGTCCGGACGCGATTTTGACATTATCATGGGGGAAGGGGATTACTACAGTTCCGTCGCAAAACTTGAGCGCTCTCTTTTTGAAAAAAACTTAATTTCAATCGAGTAAGGTACCATTGTTTGATTTTTTTCGATCTGAAAAATATGTTTTCTATCATATTCCCAAAACGGGCGGAACCACCTTCACCGCTTGGATCGATCAATCTTTTAATGTAGATCAAATTTGTCCGAGGTCTTTTTTTCAGCCTAGCGCGCTGCTTTTAGACAGGTTAAGCGGAGAACAAAAAAAAGAAATTCAAAAATACAGTTTTGTTCGGGATCATTTCTTCTTTGATGTTGCGGCAGAGCTAAAGGGGCGGGTTAAAACCTGGACTTTTTTGCGTGACCCCGCTGAAAGAGTTATTTCTCAATTTCATTATTACCGCAATTATTCAGATGAGGACCTGGAGCTGAATGTGCGCCGGGGCAGTATGTCGGAGGAAAGAGCTTCGGCGATGCGGGAGCTTCGGAATATTTCTCTGAGCCAATTTCTTCAGCAGGGCGCCGGTGTTTTTGAGCGCGAATTTTGCAACACACAGGCAACCATGCTGGCTGCAACTTTTAAGCGTGAAAAACAGAAACTTCAGCCGGAAAAAGTTTTTGAAAATGCCTTGGCTCATTTGCAGGGTATGGAGTTTTTTGGCTTGCTGGAGCTGTTTGAGCTTTCGGTGCAGCTTTTTTGTTTTACTTTTGGTTGGCGTTATCCCTCAACTGTTCAGCCGTTAAATCAGCTTGATTATCCGGATCGTCCGGATTTGATGAGCGATGAGTCTCAAGCCCTGCTTGACAGCTGGATTGATGCCGACAAAAAGCTTTATATCCAAGCTCAGAAAGAGTTTATGTCGCGTTATCGGTCGATGGTTGCCGCTCTTTTTCAGACGTCCGGATATGACCAGAAAACAATAGAAGCGGCCGTACGAAACCCTTTTGCTCAACAGTATCAACGCGTGATTGTAGAGGCTTTGCGCCGCAATGAACCTGCTCAGACAACTGAGTTGCTAAAGAAGCATCCGCATTTAAATCAAAAAAATGGAAATGCGTCCGTTCATGTCTCAATGGAAAAAGCCATTGTCGGTGATGGTTGGCTTGAACGTGAAGGTTATGCGGATCAAAAAACACTCTGCCGGTGGTCCGGCCCGGGAACGGAAAGCGATTTGAATGTTTGTTTGGTTAAAAAGCAAAGCTGTTTGCTTTCATTTGTAGTGCTTGAAGTTTTGCACGAACAGATTTTAAAAGAGTTAAGGGTATTTGTGAATCAGATCGAGCTTGTTTTGAAGCGAGAATCGCTCGGCGTAAGGTCCGGGCGGGTACAAGCGGTGATTCCCGCCTCGGCGATTGATGACGACGGATTACTACGAATTCGGTTTCAGGTACCGTTTACTGTTTCGCATCATCAGTTTTGTAAAGCCGCTGATAAAAGAAAAAAGGGTATTCGTATTTCCGAGCTGTCAATCGTTCCCGTCAATTCGGGCGATATGTCCCTGCTGGTGGACGTAAAATAAAACAGGCTGATGTTTTATGCAAGGCGGGATCGAAAGAACGGCTTAAGCTTCTTTTTTTATTTTAGGAATTTTGCTTCGGGGTATGGCGAGAACCTCAAAAGACACAGGATGCGCCAGTGAGGGAATGGTTCGTTCTGTAAAATTTCCTTTCACATCCACTTTCCCGAAAAGATAGTCATGTTTTTGCAGGCAGTCAAAAATTTCTTGATAGTTTTCCTTGCGGGCCTCGATGAAGCAGGGATGGATGCTCAGTAAAAACATGGGTTTACATTCTAAAAAAACTTCGGCATGTCTAAACGCGTCTAATTCAAACCCTTCTATGTCAATTTTTACAAAATCGGGTTTCAAAACTGAAAAGTCATTTAGATGCAGGGATATTACATAATTTGAGAACTGATTTTTTGCTTTTTCAGCGGAACGGGCGGATATGGAGGTTATTTTGTGAATGCTCTTTTCTTCATCAAGACCGCAATTCAGCACATAAACATTTGAAAATTTATTTAAAGAAGCATTAAAACGAATGACATCCGTGAAATGATCGAAAGGTTCTACTGCGTAAACAGCACCTTCGGCACCGACAAGCAGGCGATAAATCATCGTGAAAAATCCTTGGTGAGCGCCTAAATCCAAAACCACATCACCGTCATGAATGCAGCGAGCAATTTGTTCCATGTAGGTTAAATGATTGGATTTTCCATACCACGCGTCTCCGATCATTCCTGCAAGCAAAAAATCGAAGAACATGCCCTTGAAAAAATAGCGGCGCGAATGAACTTTTGCGGGCAGTTGATGGGGATGCACATTCGCAGAGTATCGGAAAGCGGCATATAAACTCAATGCTTGGCTGAACAGATACCTTCTCGCAGCGCCTTTTACGCGCGGGATAAGTGCTGTGCACCACGACTTCACAGCATTAAACTTACTTTTCAAAATTAGCATGAGTGTTAATATTAGCCTAATTTAAATTTCCAAAAAATGTTCGTTAAATTTACTATATTCGACAGAAATAGCAATTGTTTTCAAAAAAAGAATATCGGTGAATTGAGAATGCGCGACAAGTACGTTTCTTTGATACAATTTCTCGGATAAAAACAACCCAGATATAAACCATGAATTTTTCATCAGAGCCAGAGCCTCAAAAAGACCAGCTTCAGATTCTCTATTTATTGACCCCTCAGCATACAGGAACTCATTTCTGCCGCATGCTGCTGGAGACTCATCCGCAAATTACGCCATGTGTTTATGCGGACATGGCCGCAAAAAGCGGATTGGTAAAAAGGCATATTGGCATGCGGTATTTAATGAATCAGGCATCTCTCGATGACTGGAAAAAAACCATTCTTGAAGAGCTTGAGAAGCGGCAAGACGAACTTTCGCGGCGGCAGTCCGAACAATTCGGCGAATTTAAAATAGCGATTCCTCCAAAAGAAAATGTGCGTTATCTCTTTTATCATGATCATATTCATCAGGGTTTTTTTGGCAGGCTGACAAATTCTGAATTTGTGGTTCCTCAGGATCGTTTCAATACAATTCAGACGGTAGTTACATTGCGCGACCCTCTGCTTTCAGTCATATCCGCTTTACGCCGGACCAACGAAGGCATGCTCAATGCCGCAAGAATCTTAAAGGGGCTTGAGTATGTTTCAAAATTAACATGCTGCCATTTTTTTTGTGTCGATTTGAAAAGTTATCAGCCGCTGGAAATTTTTTCAAAACTGAATCTTTCTCCCGTGGAAGCAAGCGGGGATTACATTCTCCTTTCTCCCGTCATCAATAAAACTTTTTCTGAGTCTGATTTAAAGCATTCACAGCGCTTTCATTTTTTTTCGCATCTGAAAAAAAATGAAAGCCGCGTTCAAAGCACGTCCGAAAATACAAGCGTACATTCTTATTCTCCGCCGGTTCCGAGTGACGAGCTTAAAAGACTGCGTGAAGCAAAAGACTGGCTTGGCAAAAAAAAGTTACACCCGATTCTAAAGCCCTGGGCAAAAATCTTAAGAGCCAATCCTGTTTTTGAGGAATTTTACAAGCGGGTTGGGTATCAGGATTTAATTTGGTTTAAATAGCTTTCAAATCCCCAGATTTTTAAACGCAGAAGAAGGCTTTAATTTTCCAATGGTTTTAAAAAATGTCTTCCCATTGACAGTGATCCCATACAGACGCATATTTTTGGATGCTAAAATTTAAATTTTGAAATCGAAAGAAATTTTGTGAGCAGAGAAGTTGTTGCGTTTACGTTTGTGGGGGGGCTGGGCGATATGTTTGTGAAGATGTTTTTGTATGATACATACGCATATCTTGAAACAGTAACACAGCCGGTTGATATATTGGCTTTTTCATCCAACCC
>ERZ761602.8784-NODE-8784-length-10028-cov-5.507871_pt1 | contig 10028 bp, 5 predicted proteins | sample MGYA00512165_ERZ761602 | MGnify/ENA primary metagenome ERZ761602 (study PRJEB28899, sample SAMN02445085) | bioreactor sludge metagenome | biome: EBPR sludge; isolation source: Thorneside wastewater treatment plant | place: Australia: Brisbane, Thorneside...
AATCGAGTTTAAAACGGCCGTCTGACAGACTGCGAAAATTTGGGATGCACCCTTCATAAAACACAATTAGTTACAAACTGTATATTTGTGACTGAAATAAACAGGTATGGGTGATTTTTTTCGCAGTAGTCAACTTCTTATCATTTTTTGTGTATTTTCTGGTTTAGCCGCTACTGCGCAAATAGATAGTAGTTTCGCAGATAGTACTCATTGCCCTGGCAAAGACAGCGTAGGTCTTAAAGAGCATTCACCGGATACCACCCAATACTACAAGCTGAACAGGGATTATATTGAAAGCTTTGTTCCTGCGCTAACTTATACTGTTTCGCGCCCTGCCCATTGGAACAGAAAAGACTGGACCAAATTTTCACTACTTGCGGCAGGAACCGGTGCAGTAATGTTGGCAGATTGGGAAATCCGCAATCTGGCGCAACACAACAGAACCAATGTGGCAGAAAGCATTGCCAACGCAATAGAGCCTTTCGGGAATACTTATGGTTTGTATCTTTTCCCTGCTATGTACACGATTGGAGCCATCACTAAGCAGCCTAAAATTGAGTCGGTTGGACTTACGGGAACGAAGGCATTGGCCATTTCCACAGTAATGTACACAGCCGCAAAAAAATTAATTCGCCGCAATCGTCCGGATGTTGCAAATTCTTCTTGGGACTATGCAATACCTTTTGCCAAAAAAAGATACACATCTTCGCCGAGTGGGCATAGCAACACTATTTTTACGGCTGCAACCATACTCGCACTGGAGTTCCCGGAACATAAATGGTTAGGAGCAGTGGCTTATACCGTTGCAACAGCCACAGCAGTAACCCGAATCTACCATAACCGGCATTGGGCGAGCGATGTGGTTATTGGGTCATTAATGGGGCATTTTGTAACCAAGGCAGTATGGAAAGCCAGTCAGAAAAAAACCAAAAGAAGCCCCAAACATTAATAGGTTCGAGTGTTAATCATTCGGAATATAGTGCGATTGCATTTAAGGTTCGTGCCACCCAGATGACGCTTTGCCGACGCGGTGTTTTAGTACCCTTCGACTGTTACTCGTAACGCTTTGAGACCGCTTACGCCTTGCAGTTCTTCCAATTGTAAACTTTCCAAGTTGGAAAACAACCCCTTTTTCACCTGGTGCGCTAACAAAGTTTTGTGATATTCCACATCCATCTCGTTGATGTACACAATAGCAATTTTCCCGGGTTGGGTGAGTCGTTCATCAGAGTCGAGCAAATGCACTTTGTCAATTCTTTTTTTGATCATTTGGTAGCGTACATTATATGCACCTTCTACATCAAACCGCTTTTCATCTTCTCGAAAAGTAATATCAATCATATCACTATTAACAAAAATAAGCTGGGTGGTTTTCAATGGCATTAAGAAACTATACTGTTGGGCAGCATTGGCCAGAGCCACCTTGCGCATGTATTCAAGCTGTATTTCATGAAGCCTGTTCAAGTGCTCCTCCGAGAACGGTTTTTGCGGGCAGATTGACTGACCTACATATAAATCATACTCAATGCCATCGGTTCGGAATTTATCATAATATGCCGGGTAAACCTGTTGCATCCGGCTATTCATTTCGTCCAATAGCCCATCAATTGCGGTAATGGTTTGATGCATAGATATATCGAGGTTTCGGCGGTTCATGGTACAACTTCCCGTTAACGGCTCGATAGCTTCCAAATAAGTCTGAGCAATCCCAGCGGCTGCGGGCATATCCCTTTCCAACGTACCTAACAGCTCTCGTAACACTTTATCCAGAGCGTTCGACGTGGAAATAGTTTCGCTACTAATCGGCCGATCTTTATTATTATCGGTTAAGAAGCCAATTTGTTGCTGCATCAATTGTTGTAAATCTGGTTGATTGAAAGGAGCTAACGCATTGGCTGTTTTACGCAGGCATTGTAACTGAAGTTTCCAGTCAGCACGTATTGCATTATTCCTGATCAGAGATGAGCTGCGAATATCCACTGCACCATAAAAGGGGTACACTGATTCCAAAACAATCGGTACATTTTGTATCACTTTTCCGTACATCCGCTTTTGCTGTATATAATCCAACGCAATTTCGTCAAATTTCCATGCCACCGAAGGTTGAATAACAGTAAAGCGATCAGAGATAACCGAGCGAATCTCGTTTTCAAATATCTCGTGTCCGATTTTCATCACCTGGGCCAGCTCTAAGTAAAGCATTTCAAGCAATTTGATTCTTTCCGGTGTGATGATCCCTGGCACAACGGAATAGAGTTCCATTATCCCAAATATTTTTTGTTGGTAAAAGATGGGGATTGCAACATAAGTACGGTACGCGGTTGCTCTCAGCATTTTTTTAATCAGTGGCGGCCAGTTTCTTTTTTCGTTAATATCATCTACAATGATGGGCTTACCCTCTGTTTCTAAAATTTTGAAGAACGCCAACACGTCCTGATCGTCAGGCACCGTGTCGCAAAGCAATCCAGAGGAAACTCTCCTCAATAGTCTGCCGTTTAAATTGATAAACGGAACCGAGCCTATCTCAATTTCATTAGTTCCTAAAAGAGATTTTAGAGCAATCCTAAGATCTTCAAGAACCGTGTTTGCCGATGTATCATCATCCCTGAAATTCCATAGTCTTTCCTTGATATAAGCGAGTGTATGTTGTTGCGTAATTTCAACGATGGACATTACTCCGAAACCACGGAATTTGAAATTGACAAGGGGAAGCTTCCTGATCATATACCTCACAAATAGTTCATCATCGGTTATTCCCTTAATCATGCGTTCATTCAACTTAGGGAGTTCGTGGCTGTACTCTATGTCTATAAAATTATGATTTACACTAATTTTAAAGAACTGATACAGTCCGGTGGTACTGTCGGTATATTTATAAATAATTTCATCTTTCGAAGGATGCGCAATATTGTAAAGCTTAAACAATAAGGCCTGATAGATGTTTTTAAGCGCCGCGACACGCATCTGCTTAAAGTTCGATTCAAATTCGGACTTCAGCCAACAAGTTTCTTTGTCAATAAAAGAATGATACAAGGATGGTGTGCCATAAGCAAAAACAGATAAAAAGGGTGCAGTAATCCCCCAGATATCATTATCGCCATCTATTGTAATATTCGTAAGGCTTACATATATAATATCAAGTATATCTTTATGCTGCTGTAATTCCTCCGTTGCAATATCTCTTTCGTGTACTCCAGCGTTTTCAATGCGCGATGCGATATACTGCAACATCTGCAGCTTTACGTCCCTTGTACCCTCTATTTTCTTTTTCAAGTATTTGTAATAAGGGGCAAAAGAGAAACAGGTATTAATCTCGTTAATATCTAAATATTTATAAAAAAGATTTTCCATTATTCGTGTGTTAAAATCGGAAGCCCATCGTAAAATGGGGATACCATCCTTCCGTAGAATACCCTGCCAAAAGTTGAAAAACTGCAATATTTGCAGGTGCGAAGTAGAGGCCGCCGCCAACGCCCTGATGAATCACACCTGTATTGACATTTTTAGCCCAAACTTTCCCGGCATCATAGAAAAAAGTAGCCCCTAATTGTCCGGGCAGAATGTAACTGGCTACTTGTGCTAAACGCGTTCTTAGCTCCAGGTTATTGTACAACATGTGGCTGCCGGCAAACCGGTAGTTACGAAAACCGCGCAGATTGTCATGCCCGCCCAGAAACAAAGACTGAAAAAATGCGGAATGCCCCAGCGTAATACCACCGCCGGTTCTATTGGCTAATATTGCCGAAGCTTGCTTATTCAGCGGTAGATAAACGGCAATAACCGGAAGTACCTGTGCCAATGACCGGGTATAATTGTTCAGGCCCGTGTATCCTTTTATCTGAAAAGAGAAATATCCTCCCTGTGTTGGGAAAATTGGGTTATTTCGGCTGTCCTTCTCAAAGGAAAGGAGTGCCCCGGCAGATACTTTGGATTGGGTAATTGTTGCACTATCGTAGGTTGCAAGGGAATGTTCCAGTATAAACCGGCCTTCATTATCTTTAGCTCTCATTCTATAATACTGAAAAGTAGGGCCCAAACGCAAAGTAACATTCTTATCCATCCGCCATCTTAATAGAGGCTCCACCTCAGTAAGCGTATAACGGCTACGGTAATAGGTGATCGAATGCGTTTTATCGTACGAAGCATTATTCCCGGTTCCAAAAAAGTTATGGGTATTATGTGGGGCAAATGTAGAAGCATAAAGTTCTATATCTGCCTTTCCAATTGCCTCAATCCAGTCAGCCTTCAGTTTCACACGATAAGCACCCGTGGCCAGGGCACCTGAAAAAAGCAATTGCTGAGAACTACTATAGGGTAGCTTTCGAAAACCCTTTTGCTGAATATGTTTAAACCCGCCGCCCAATATCAGCCCGTCATCTCTGTTGAAACCAGCGGTGATGAGAGGCATGGTTTTAGAGTATAAATTGACAGGTACAAATGCCGTATGAGCAGAATCGGTTTTCATGCTCTTGCTGATGCGATCCGTAAAACCTGCGTAGGTGGTTCCTCCTTTCTGGCTATACCATCTTATGGGAGTACCTTTTCTTTTCACATCGAGATGCTTACTACCGGCACCTCCAATCATCCGCACTTTAATACGGGAATCCGTAAAATCAATTTTCGCAGTATCGTTTCCGGCACCGGCGTAAATACGAATTTCTTTAGTAATGGCAGGATCATAAACCCGATCCACCAATTTCCCCTTAACGATACCATCTTTGTTAATTTTTCTGACGGTAAGATGAAGTCCTCCCGAAGGGGCCTCTTCCAGCACAATCTGCTCGCTTTGATTACTCAGCCTAAGGTCTACGATTTCATTAAAGAAGCGGTAATATTTATCCATCGCTGCAGGAATATTGGCGCGGCGCCGCTTCATTGTTGCGGTCAATTCTTTACCTCTTATTTGCCTTGCGGACGCTGGTAGTTGTGCGATAGCGGCATCAATTACAGAATCGGACATTTTGTGTACGAAGTCGTCAGCCATTTCTTTCCATTCAGATTGCGTAAAATGAAAATCCGGAAACTCATTTACAAACCGATGTTTGTACAAAGAGTATTTTGGAGAACGAATAATACTGTCAAAACCCTGGAAAGTAGGCATGAGCCAACTTTTTGTAATAAATTTAGGAACAATACCGGTGTTGATTTTAAGTGCCTGGTCGCGGTCGCGGGGAACAGGCACGTAATCTTTGTCTTTAGTATCGCTCACATCCAGCCAGCGCCACTGGTCTTCATGCCGATCCCAGTCGGACACCAGAAGATCAATGAGCATGGCACTTACAAAAGCCTTTGCCTTAAATGCATTATCGTGGTCTTTAAGCATAGCACTAACGAACTTTTCAGAGTTGTCTGATTTTCCACCAGGCAGTCGTTCTTCGAATAATGCCAGTTTTCCCGCCATTAATTTATTATAGATTCTCAGGCTGGTATCGGGAGCCACAACTCCAATAATTGGAGTTGCGTGAGGAATATTTACGGCTTTGGCCAATGGAGGAATAATTAAAGCCGAATAAGGATGCTGGCCACTCATATAATCATCTACCAGGTCGCTGGCAAATGTACCGCGCATACCCTCCGGCAGTACCGCATCAGGCAATTTATTTACACTTCGCAAAACCCACTGTTTGCCACTGGTGTCTGCCAGGCGTAGCGAAACGGTTTGCATTCCTCCCCCTCGCTGCAACGGAGTCAGGCCCCCCTGAAGCTCGCTCAGTCGCAAAACCGGCAAACGCGTAGGAGCAGCCCATTCTTTACGGTAGTTTTCTCCAAATATTTTCCGATGTAACCGGGTTACTTTATCATACTCAGCATTGGCAGCGACTGTAACACTATCTTCATCTAAAAGACCCTGATACTGCGTAGCTATTACGGTATCCCACGGATTGTAACGGGTTTTATGGTGGTACGCTTCCTGAACGCGTCCTCCTTTGGCATAAACAAAGTAGCGAATATTGGAGGTTCTGTCACTATAAATATCAACAATCACAAACCCTTGCCCGGGATCGGCAAAAAGTGCATGCTTCCCCTTTTTTACATGAGTGCTTTTAGATCCGGCACCGCTCACAATTTGTAATCCGTTATCATCAATCAGTTGCAAACCATGCTCGTGCCCTGCTACTTTCATAACGTTGGGATATCCGTCTGTGATGGTTTCAATACTCTTAATTAAACGCTGGTAGTGGGGATGTGCGATGTCTTCAGCATTCATGAAAACACTTTCTCTCAATAGCGGATATAAAGATCCAACACCCGGCAAAGGCAGGTAGGCATTTTTGCTGAATGCAGTTAAGGGGAATAGGTGATCTTTCCAATTGAACTTTCCTCCATGTAGGCCGTAAGAACGCAAAGGATGGTGGCTTGCCAGCAATATCAGTTTGTCTTTATTTTTCCAAACTAAGGATTCAATCTTTTCTAATACTTCTGTTTCTGTATCACAATCACAACCAGCGTCAAGATTCTCCTTATTGTAAGGGAAGAGCCACCACTCCGAATCATACGCAATCACTACGGCTCCATCGCCCAAAGAAATTTCAATCGGATCGGGGCAGCCATTAGCGGGAATCATCTGTAAACCGGAATCTTTTTGTGCTGCAATAAAATCACTCTGTGCCTTCATTTTCGCCAACCCCTGTTTTCCCATTCTGTCCCAGTCGTGGTTGCCGGGCAAAAAATATACAGTTGCACTTTTCGCTCTTAAAGGTTCAAACTGCGATCGCAGAATTGCCTTTCCGGCAGCCTCTGTTTTAGTACCTGGCAAGCCCATCCCCCGGGGATATACATTATCTCCTAAGTAGAATGCGGTGGTTATCCCCGGCAGCACGTTCGCTGCGGCATCAGCTACTACTGTGCTTTGTTGTTGATTTATTTCACCAGCATCTCCAATAAGAATTACGCGGTGTACTACTGCCGGCTGGCCTTCGGCAAACAAACAGGCAATAATACAAAACAGAGTGATGAAGGTTCTGACTATCATTACTTCGGTTTTCTATAAATAAATTTCAATATTCTGCCGGCCTGCAATTCATCGCCTTCGCTGCTGATATACATATTGCCATCCCCGTCAAACGAAAGTCCTTCAGGTTGTAAAAGCAGTTTTCTACTTAAAGGATATACAGCCGTGATCTCCCATTGTTCATTTAAGCTGACCAGCATTTTATTGATGGATGAAACGATGTAAAACTCATGGGTAATTGGATGCCTTGCGATAGCCGAAGGCAGAAATGCTTCTTTTTTCTTACCCTGGGCTGCCATTATTTTTTCTGTTGCAATCCTATAACTACCCACCATCCTCAACGAATCGTGGCTCCATTGTAGTTGATAGACGGTAGTTTGATCCTTTTTTTTATCGGCTTTGCAGGACTTACACAAGACATAATAACGCTGTGTAAGGGGATCGGCAAACATTCCTTCGTACTCACCCTTAGGTAATATCTCCTCGTAGAGCCCTGTGGAACTGGCTTTTTCACCCTGAATATCACCCGTTTTAAAAGCATAAAAAGAACCGTCAGATTGCAATAATAGTATTGTATCTGCGAGGATCGCAATATCTTCATAGTCCCCAGACCGACCAAAGTCCGTTCTTATGTATTTGCCAGACGGAAGCCCAACTTTAAAAATAGCTCCTTCCTCATCCTGCTGTGCATACAGTGAGTCAAACTGCCCCGGCGCAAAGGTCATCCCTGAAATTTCCAACAGATCATTACCGAGAAGTATTTTTTCGTAATTCGACCAATCATAGCCGGGAGGCGCAGCATCTGGTGTTTTGGACTTTTGTGCACAAGCCATCAGGCTCAAAGATACTATCACTAAACTTATTATTATTTCTCTACGGTTCATTACTTTGTTTTTTATTTACGGCTTTGCCGTGATTTTTTTGAATAGTGCTACTGCGCCAACCCTTTTCAGCACACACTTGTCAGCTATTCGTTGGGTGGTTAAAAATTCATTGATCGCTTCATCTTATCAAAAAGATTTACAATGCGCCCTTCTTCACCCATTGGTAAATGGCCGCCTGAGCCTGAAAGCGTTTACCACCAGTAGCCAGCGGGCTATACCCCCCGTCTTCTGTAACCCATGTTGCTTTCATGGTATCTTTTAAATAGATATCAAGTAAGTTGATTAAGGATGCTTTAGCGGCAGTATCAACAACCGGGTAGCAAACTTCTATACGCCTGTAAATGTTTCGGGTCATCCAGTCGGCCGACCCCATGTAAATTTCATCTTCTCCATCATTTAAGAAATGGAAGATGCGGCTATGTTCCAGGTAACGATCTACAATTCGCCTGACTGTGATATTAGTGCTCTGTCCTTCAACACCCGGAATGAGTCGGCAAATACCTCTTACGATCATTTGTATTGGCACTCCGGTGTTGGAAGCTTCGTACAATTTCAGAATCATTTTTTCGTCTTCGAGGTTGTTTATTTTTACAACTATCCCTGCCTTCCGTCCTGCACGGGCATGGGCAATTTCCCTGTCAATCAAAGACTCGAAACGGCTTTGCAAATTGAAGGGCGCTATCAGCAAATGCTTCGGAACAAGCGCATCCGCAGCGAACGATTTCCGGTTTCTTTTTAGTAACCTGAATAGATGATCCAGATCTTTTAGCAGGCCATGATGGTTGGTCATTAGCAACTGATCTGTATAAAACCTGGCGGTTACCTCATTAAAGTTTCCACTACCCAGCAGCCCGATTAATTGAGAAACACCTGCTTGCTTTCTTTTTACCAGAACCACTTTTGCATGCACTTTCATTTGCGGAATGCTGTAAATAATACGAATGCCCGCCTGCTTCATTTTTTTAGCCCAACTGATATTATTCGCTTCGTCAAACCGTGCTTTTAACTCAACAAAAACAGTCACTTTCTTCCCGTTTAGCGCTGCGGTTATCAGTGCCTCTGCAATCTTTGATGTACCGGAAATGCGGTACATCGTCATGCTGATTTCGTCAACAGTTCTGTCAAGGGCGGCTTCATTAAAAAACCTTTGCACCAAATCATAACTGTGAAAAGGGAAGTGCAGCAAAATATCCTTTTTGCTAATACTTTGCAGCAAGGTTGGTTCGGGCAACGGATACTTCACACCTGCCCAAGACTTATCCTTTAAAGAAACATCGGAGATTGAAATAGCGGCAAGGTCCTTCAGGTTATGATAAGTGCCTCCGGGCATAATCATCGCATGCTGCAAACCCAAGCTGCGCACCAATAGCTGCAATAATTCTTTCGGCATCGCCGCATCGTACAAAAGCCTGGTAGCGAGGCCAAAATCTCGCCGGGCTATTTGTACGGCTATTTTCTGTGCCAGATTACCCTTAAATTCATCATCAAGGTCAATTTCAGCATCTCGGGTTACCTTAAAACTATACACCGACTCCACTGTAACGCCCGGCCACAAAGCAGGCAATTGTGCTTTAATGATGTCATCAATAAAAATGACATATTGAATACCATTTTTCGTTAGGGAGAAAAAGCGGGGCAGTTGGTGGGAAGGAATTGCAACCACAGCCAATTGTCGGGTGTTTTCAGTCTTAAGATCGGCTGCCAAATAAATATGATTGTTTTCAGGGAAAAATGCTTTGGACGATTGAGGATAGGAAATTCTTAAAAATGTGGCAACCTGCGCAAAAAAGTACTCTGCCGTTTCCTGGGCAACTACTGTAGGAATCGCTTCATTGTACACCGTGTATATATTGTGCTGCTTCAAATCGCCAACCACTTTTTTGGCAATCTGCCCAAACCTTTCCTGGTGGCGGTTTATAATTGCTTCAATGGCCGCCGCTTTCTCTGTTTTACTTTGCTTTTGCACTTTTCCTAAGGCTATTATGGCTGGGATGCGCACTCTGTAAAACTCATCCAAATTGGAAGAATAGATGGACAAAAATTTCAATTGCTCGGCCAGTGGCACCGCTTTGTCTGCTGCCTCATGCAATAAACGCTCATTAAATTCCAGCCAACTCAAATCACGCCCTTTCAATTTCATCCTTATTCGTTTTGTGTTATAGTTTGCCGGTCATCGCCAAGATTATCTCAAC
>ERZ761602.8785-NODE-8785-length-10028-cov-3.368495_pt1 | contig 10028 bp, 5 predicted proteins | sample MGYA00512165_ERZ761602 | MGnify/ENA primary metagenome ERZ761602 (study PRJEB28899, sample SAMN02445085) | bioreactor sludge metagenome | biome: EBPR sludge; isolation source: Thorneside wastewater treatment plant | place: Australia: Brisbane, Thorneside...
TGAGGGAGCGTTCCTGATCCAGGAACCTGCGTCAGCATCCCCAGGGGCGACGACGCCGACGGCTCCCGAAGCCGCCCCGGTTCCGCCCACCTCAACCCATGCCCCCGTCGCCGAAGGCGGTGCCTGGCTCACCCCCGTCCTCTGGCTGGTCTGGCTCGCCTGCCTCGGCCTGGTCATCTGGGGCAATGATCTGTCCATCATCCGCGGACTCGACCGTGAACGCCCGGACGACGTCATCGTCGAGGTCGGCGTCCCCAAGACCATCACCGTCGGTACGCCCCAGCAGTCGGTCAAAGGCTACTACCGCATGGATGCGGTCACGGCGTCCTTCACTGCTGATGGGCAGACCATGTCCCATCCCATTGACGTCACCGACGTCGGCGGCAGGAAATGGGGCGAGGTCATCCAGTACAAAGAGCACGTGATGAAGGATGCGGTGGTCGAACCCAACAACCCCATCGCCATCGCCGTCAAGCTGACCATCCCTCCGGAACTCGCCCAGCAGGCCAAGGGCGGACGCATCGACTTCGCCTTCACCATCACCTTCCCTTGGCTGGTCAGCGAGGGCGACCAGCGTTCCTTCGAGGAGAAGACCTGGAGCGTCGATCATCAGATCACGCTCACCCTGCGCGAAGCCGGTGCCCCACTGCCGAGCATGACGTTCCGATACATAGTCCTGGCCCTGCTCATCGGCCTCTTCCCCTTCGGCATCGTCCGGGCGAACGCTGGCGCCAAGGCCCAGGTCATCACCGCGGTGATCCTGACCGTCCTGGCGATCGTCGGCTATGTGATGGTGCAGATGAAGTACCGCCAGGCATCCGTACCAACATCACCTCAATCCGGCGCATCGACATCCCCTGACTCAACGCCGTCGCGAGATGCCCCGTCGTCGACTTCAACCATCGCAACACCACCCTCCGAGGACGGGGTCACCACCTTCACCGTTCCAGGGGCCACGTACCAGACGCTCAATGCAGCCGTCGCCGGAGTTCCTGAAGGAGCTGTCATCACCCTCATACCGGGGTCCGAACACATCGGGCCGGTGACCATCACCAAGAGCCTGACCATCCAGGGTAAGGCGACCATCACCATCCCTACCAATGACGATCAAAACACCACCGCCGTGATCATCGATGGACCGGGGACACTGGCCCGTCTCCGCGACATCACCGTGACCACCGACCCAGGCCTGCTGACGGATGCGTCCCTGCTCGCTTCCACCGAGTTCCGCTTGGAGTATCTGGTGAAAGTCCTCGCCGGCAGACTTGAAGCCGAACGGTGCGTTTTCGGCGGCAGCAGGGGATTCGGGGTTTTTGTCGATCCCCAAGCATCCGAGGAAAAACCTCACCTCGCCGATGGCTTCCCATCGGCCCTACTCATCGATTGCCAGATCCGCAACATCGCCTCGATTCCCTTGGCTTCGACCGGTTTCCTAGGAGAGCCTTCGCCCGCGGAGGTACCCGGAAAGAACCTGACTCTTGAAGGCTGCGAGATGTCCGCCTGCGGCGAAGATATCTCGCTCGCAGGACGCCAGATCGTTCAATTCCTGAATTCGCGACTCACAACCTGTCGGCTCAGGGACAGCCGGTTGATCGTGAAAGACAGTTCATTCAGCGCCGAGGATACGAGACCAGCCCTGGTCGTGATTGGAGCCGACGCTTCCTGTGAAGCCTACAACACGACCCTGGATGCAGATGCCCTGGGGGTATCGATCCGAGCCGACGTTCTCGCGAAATTCCACCTATCCACCAGCAGCAAGAAGTCTGGCCGGCTCTCGAAGATGATTGTGATGCCTAATCCCAAGTACGATTCACTTCGCTCTGCATTGGAGGCTGTTCCTGCGGGAGGAACTCTGCTGCTTGAACGAAATAAATTCTATGACGGACCCGTCACTGTGACCAAGCCAGTCCACATACTCGGACAGATGTCACGCATCTCTCGCGAGAAGCTGCTGTTTGAAGAACGGAAGCAGGGACTCGGTCAGGGTCCGTTGGTCACGATCAATGTCCCGGATGCTGGCCATGTGATCTGCCAGGACCTGATCGTCGAGGAGGACACCCCCGAAGGTGGGTTCGGGATAGCCTGGGACGTCCCACCCATGGAGATGCAGATGGGGCAACACACCTTGCGGAATGGCATCCGCCGTGTGGAGAACCAGCATGGATTCCAGGTCACACAGGGCAGCCTCAACCTCCGGAACTGCCTCGTGCGCTACATCCTTGACTGTGGCATCGTCCTGGCCCCGAAGGCAGAGAGCTCGGGATCGGAGCCGGCGATCTGCTCCTTGACCAATGTCTGGATCGAACGGTGCAAAGGTACCGGGATTCGCGTGGAATCTACCCTGCCCGACTCAAAGCGGCACCAATCCGACAACCTCAAGCGCCCCGTCTTACTCCGGGCGAACGAGGTCAGCATCACCACCACCGAGACCGGCGTCGTCCTCCGCGGCTGGGGCATCGCCGAGTTCACCGAGGTCAAAATCGAAGAGACCGAACGCTGGGCCTTGTCCGCCGGTCCCGGCATCCTGGCCAAGTTCAGGAATGTGCAGGCCCCTGCAACGAAGGGCTCCCCCACGATCGCCGCCGGAGGTCACGCCACACGCGTGGAATTGATCGGCCCCGGCATCACTCCAGCTGACATCAAGATCGCCAGCGGCGGCGCAGACATCGTCACCCTGCCGGCACCCTAACCGAACATCTGCAATATTCACCGCTCCGGCATCACCCGCCAGACCTGGACGCCCCAGGCCGGCAGGTGGACCGGGATGCCCTCGCGGCGGAGCTGATCCGCGCTGCGCGACTGGGGCTTGATGCTGCGGCTGCGGTCCTGGAACTGCTGGCCGCGGTCGGCCAGGGGGCCCGGCTCGACGCAGGCCTCGACCGGATGGTCGCTGTAGTTCACCACCACCAGCAGGGCGTGGCCGTTGGTCTGCCACAGGCTCGAGATCAGCGGAGCGCCGTGGCGGGGTTCGAGCATGCGCCAGCGGCCCTCGCGGCGGGCAGGATCTCGCGGAAGGCCTGGGCGTGCTCCTCGCTGCCGAGTTCATCCGGGCGGCGGCGGGCATGGAGGCTGCAATGCAGGCGACGGCCTTCCTCCTGGCCGTCATGGCAGAGCAGCATGCCGGGGACCATGGCGGTGATGGTCATGGCCGCGCGATGCTGGGCGGGATCGGGGATGACCGTGGCGGCGCGGGCCTCCTCGTGGTTCTCGAGGAAGCGCACGCAGTGGTTCTGGTAGTCCATGGCCGCGCGCAGGTGGGCACGGACGGCCTCGACATCGCGGTCGCGGAGGCGGTCGTAGAGGATCTTGTCGTAGGTGAAGTCGAAGCCGAGCTGCTGGAGGTCCCATTCACGGTTCCAGTAGACCTCGGCCATGAACAGGGTCCCGGGGTGCTCGGCGCGGACGTGGTCGAGGCAGCGCTTCCAGAACGGCATCATCGGTCGCCGCCAGGTGTGCTCGAAGACGTCGGGCAGGAGGAGCATGGCCACGTCGCAGCGCAGGGCGTCGCAGCGTCCGGCGATGGACGAGGCCTCGCGGATCATCGCATCCTGGGCCTGGACGTTGGCGTAGTCGATCTGCACCGTCGCCCGCCAGGGCGGGAAGAAGGGATCACGGCCATGGGCGAAGACCCGGCCGTGGAGCTTGACGTAGGCCAGGGGATCGGACCACAGCAGGTCGTCGGTCCCGGGGACGAACCAGTCCGGATGCTCGGCGATCCAGGGATGATCGAGGCCCACCTGGTTGGGGACGAAGTCGAGCATCAGCAGGAGGCCGGCGGCCCGGGCGCGATCGCGGAAGCGGGCCAGGGCGGCGTCGCCGCCGAGGGCGGCATCGCAGGCATAGCTCATCGGCGCGAAGACCGATCCGCTGATGTCCTCGTCGACGAAGTCGCTGAGGACCTGACTGAGGTAGTGGCGCAGGTGCTCATCCTGGCGCGAGGCGGCGACCGCCAGGGGACCGGTCGGCCAGACACCGAGGAGGTAGATCCAGGTGAAGCCCTCTTCGACCAGGTCGTCGAGGCGACGGTTGTCGAAGTCATCGAGGGTCACGGAGCGACCGAGTTCAGCGGCCCGGGCCGTGGCCCAGGTGCGAACGTTCAGTTCGTAGACCTGCTGCATCGCTCATCAATCCTAGAGCCGGCCAAGGCCGGCCCCAAGCGCATTTCGCGAGCCGCCGGTCCCGGGGCGCGGACTTTGATGGTGAATCTCAAAGTCCCGGCCACCCAGGATGCCTAGCCCTTGATCTCGGGCTTGCGCAGGGTCACACCGAAGGCGCCGAGGGCGGTGGCGAGCTCCTGGACCACGCTCTGGCCCGAGGCCGGGACCTTGTAGAGGTCGAGGTCGGTGTACTGGACCAGGTCGCCGATGCGGGTGACGCCGAGGCCGTCGAGGACCTGGGCCGCCTTGGGGGCGAGCTCGAGCTTCTCGATGGACTCGCCGAGGACCTTCTGGTCGGCCTTGGTGATCAGGCGGTCGTCGCCCTCGCGGTTCATCCCCAGGCGCAGGCCGCGCAGGGCGAGCATCTCCTTCACTTCCTTGAGCGAGGTCTCGCCGAAGTTCTTGTAGGAGAGCATCTCCTGCTCGGTGATCGAGAGCAGGTCGCCGAGGGTGAAGATGTTCATCTTGGCGAGGCAGTTGCGCGAGCGGACCGACAGCTCGAAGTCGTTCACGCTGGTGCGCATGATCTTCTCCATCTTCTCGCGCTCGCGTTCCTCGCGCTCGTCGTAGTACATGGTGCGCGAGGCGCGGCTGTCGCGCAGGAGCATGGCCGCCCGGCGGTTGCGCGGGTTGTAGGCCAGGACCTGGCGGAAGCAGTCGATGGCGGCATTGGCCTCGCCGCGCTCATCGTAGAGGATGCCGAGGTTGATCACGCCGGGGATGTAGTGGGGGGTGACGTCGGCGCAGATCAGGAAGGCCTCGACGGCCATGTCATCGTCACCGATGCGGTCGAGGAGGACGCCGAGCTTGAAGGCGGCCTCGACGTGGGCGGGGTCGGCCTCGAGGGCGGCCTCGTAGGACTTGATCGCGGCCTCGGTATTGCCCGAGACCTCGTGCAGGCGGCCCTGGAGGTACTCGCGGTCAGCGCCTTCGGCGACATCGCCCAGGGCCTTGTCGGCGGCGGCGGCATCGGCGGCGTCGATGAGGGCGCGGGCCAGTTCGGTGGCGGCACCGGCCTCGCCCTTGGCCGCCTTGAAGCACTTGGCGGCCTCGGCGTAATCGCCGAGCTCGGCGTAGATCAGGCCGAGGACGGCCTGGGCGTAGGGCTCCTTGGCGTCGCCCAGGAGCTCCTCGGCGTCAGCGAAGAAGCCCAGGGCCAGGGCGAGGATGGCCCCACGGACCTTGGCGTCCTCCTTCAGGCCGCCATCCTGGTGCAGGGCGAGGAGCTTGCGGCGCTCCTCCAGGTCCTGCTCGGCCACCCGGCGCAGCACGCGGATCTGGCCGAGGCTCGGCCGTTCGGAACCGACGAGGATGCTGGCGCTCTTGGGGACCTGGACGGTGGGCATGGGGACTCCTGAAAAGGGCCGGGCACGATAGACGGAAAGGTGGGTTGGTCAACTGGGTCGATTTTAAGGACTACGTCATTAGGCATGAGGGGGGACGGGGCTCGGGTTCCGGGGATCGAGATCCACGTCGGACGTCCCTCCCGGACGGCTTCCCACGCAGGAGTCCGTCGGTTCGGCAGCGGTTCCCCGAAACCCGGCCGTCAGACATGCCCCCCTCTCGGAGCCGGCATTGCCCGTGAAGCCGTGCCAGGACAGCCTAGGCTTGCCCCATGTTCCTGCGCAGCACCCTCCTCGCCTGCCTGGCCCTCGCCCTCGTCGCCGCTGAAGGTCCGGTCGAACGCCTCACCCTCACCGACGGGCGGACCCTGGTCGGCATCTACGATGAGGAGGCCCAGACCCTGACCCTGGTCGGGAAGATGAAGGCGGTCCTGAACATCCCCGCAGCGACCATCGCCAGGCGCGAGCCCGCGGGGTCCGAAGCCCCGGCGGCGGGATCGGCGCCACTGCCTGCCCTCGGCGGTGGCGGACCGGGGCCCGAGGCCTTCGCCGCCGCCCTCGCCGACACCGTGCCCTGGGCCGACGGCGACCGCGTCCTCGTCGTCGGCGACCTGCTCTGCCAGCCGGGCAAGGATGAGCTCGCCGACCTCCTCCATCGTGCGCTCAGCGGGGCGGGCAAGCGCGTCAGCGTCTTCGGCATCCAGAACCACGTCCTGCCCAGCGAGCGGTGGCTGGATCCGGCCCAGGCCGAGATCCGCCGGCGTCCGCCGCAGGTGGTGATCATCATCGCCGGTGCCGGCGAGGTCCTGGCCAGGCTGCCGGCCCAGCCCCCACCGGGCCAGCCCATCCCGGAGATCCCCGCCCAGGTCGATGCCCCCAGCGTCGAGGTCTTCACCCAGCGCATCGATGATCTCGTCGACGCCGCCCAGAAGGCCGGTGCCGCCGTGGTCCTGTGCACGCCGGCTCCCGTCGGCGACAAGCCCAGCGGGGGGCCCGGTGCCGAGATCCTCGCCGCCTACAGTCGGGCCATCCATGGCATCGCCGCTGCCCGCAAGGCCACGGTCTGCGACCTGCGCGGTGAGCTCCTGGGCCGCCTGGTCGACAAGAATCCCCGCTCCGTTCGCGACCTCGGCATCCTCAGCCGCTGGTACGGCCAGCTCAAACCCGAGGCCATCGACCTCTGCGCCCGGACCCTCGCCACCGCCCTGGCCGAGGCCGTCCCGCGCATCCCCTGGACCGTGCGGGTGAAGGAGGATGCCTTCACCGACCGGGGGGAGCTGGTCATCGAGACCCCGCGTCGCGCTCCGGGCCAGGTCCAGATCCGCTACAGCACCGATGGCCGTGAGGCCGGGCCGCAGAGCCCGGTCTACACCGGGCCGGTGCCGCTCAACGAGAGCGCCTTTGTCCGCGTCCATGCCATCGCTGGAGAGGAGCACCGTGAGGCCCGTGGCTGGATCCTGCACGCGCCGAAGATGGCCGCCATCCGCCCTCCCGACGCCAGCCTGCCCGGCTTGGCCGTAGACGCGTTTACCAAGGCCGATTGGGAACAGGTCCATCCGGTCCCGATCACCGACACCGGAGTCTGGTCGGCCTGGTTCCCCAATGTGGAAGACAGACTGCTCGAAGATCTCCGCACGGCGATGCCTTCCCAGAATATGGTCAGTGGGCTTGCCGCCGACCTCCCGCCGGGCGGGGGCATGCCAGCCATGATCCCCTGTCTGCGCTGGCAGGGCTGGCTCGTGGTCCCGGAGACCGACCGCTACGTCTTCGCCCTGACCTCCACCGGCAACGCCAGGCTGGTCATCGCCGATCAGACCGTGATCGACCTGAAACGCAGTGCCCTCAGCGACGAAGCCCGTGGCGCCCGCACCCTGGAAGCGGGCTGGCATCGCATCGCCTGCTACCTGCGCAGCGAGTCGGCGGATGTCTCGATCTCCCTGCGCGCCGCCGTCGCCGGGCAACGCCTGCGTCCATTGCCCGACCTGCTCCTGCGCCGCGCCTCCGACGAACGCCCCAGCTCGGCCAGCCTCGTGCCTCCGGCAGCCGATGCGCCGTGGACCATCGTCTGTCCCGGCGGTGCCTTCCGCGACCATGTCCGCGTGGCCCTGGACACCCGCGGAATCCCCGCCGCCAGCGTCCAGCTGTACGTCACCACCGATGGCAGCGAACCCAGCGAGTCCAGCGAACGCTACACCCGCGAGATCCCGATCAGCAACACCACCCGCCTGCGCGTCCTGGGCATCAATCCCGTCGACAACAGCCGCGCCACCGCCGACGTCTGGTACACTGAGCTCAAAGACCACACCGCCGATGGCCTGCCCAGCACCACCAAGCCGGGCCTGTGGGCCGAACACCTCACCCTCGACCAGTGGACCGATCCGATCTCGGGCATCGACAAGCGCCGCCCCGACTTCGTCGCCGCCTGGCCCAACGTCGAACTCACCGCCGTCACCCAGGTGCCGGTGCACCGCTTCCCCAACACCCTCTTCGGCCTGCGCTTCACCGGCTTCTTCTTCGCGCCGGTGGAGGGCGACTACACCTTCGCCGTCAACAGCGACGACGCCAGCCGGGTGATCATGGGCATCGTCCACGTCCTGCGCAACGACGACCTCCATCCCGACCGCCTCCAGGTCGAGTCGGTGCACCTCACCGCCGGCTGGCACCAGCTCAACATCCCCTATGGCCAGGGACCGGGGGTCACCGCCCTGAACGTCCGCGTCGGCCTGGACGGCCAACGCCTCCAGCCTCTGGGCGACCTCCTCCTGCGCCGTGACGCCACGCCACCGGAGACCAGTGGCATCCGCTTCGGCATGGATTGAGGAACGACCCTTCAGCCGAGGATCAGACGGCGGAGGACCCGGAACGACAGCGGATCGGCCGGAGGGGAGACCTCATCCACCACCCGGCGGATGCGCTCGCGCAGGCGCGGGCTGCGGCGCGCCCGCCAGACCAGGAGGTCGACCATCCACGGGGCCGCGTTGAGCCGATTCGCCCGACGATAGAGGTCGAAGCGGGGCTTCAGGCGCTCCAGGCTGTCCCGGTAGGCTGACGCCACCGCATCCGGCCCGGCGCCGAGACGCCGCTCCAGGATCGCCTCGGCGGCGAGGATGCCGGTTTCCATGGCCTTACCGATGCCTTCGCCGGTCGTCAGGTAGGTGCTTCCCGCAGCCTCGCCGACCACCAGGAGACCGGGGACCGCATGGTCGGCTCCCTCCAGGGAGCAGCGCAGGGGAGAGCCCTGGGGCGGCCCCAGGAGCTCGCCTCTGACAAACACATCCCGGAGCAGGGGATGCCAATGCCGCAGCTCCTCGAAGTGGCGACGCACGTCGCTGCCGCAGCCCACGGCATCGCGCTTCCCGAAGGCATCGAATCCCACTCCGACATTCAGGATCCCACCCGGGACGGGGAAGACCCAGCCATAGCCATGACGCATGGTCCGGCTCCAGAGGAGGTGGATGCGTTCCATCCGCTCCGCCGCGGGATGACGGATGTACGCACGCATCGCCACTCCGCTCGGTGCCCGCTGCCGGCACACCCCCGCCGCCACCAGGGCCGAGGACGAGGCCCCGGTCGCAAGGATGACCGTCGCCGCCCGAACCTCGAAGACCCGCTTCCCCTCCTTGAGCCTGGCGCCGATCACCCGCCCCGACCCATCCCGGCACACGCCGACCAGACGCACCGGGGCATACATCGGTGCCCCGGCCCGCACCGCATGACGGCACAGCAGGTCGTCCAGGTCGCGACGCGGCAGGACGGCGATCGTGGTATCGATGTCCAGGGTCCCGCCACGGGTGGCGACCGCCGTGGATCCCCGGCATCGTCGAGCCCGGGCCAGGACCTGGTCAAGGACACCCAGGCGCGCCAGGGCGGCGTGGGCGTCGGCGATCAGGGCATCACCGCAGATCTTGTCCCGGGGAAAGACTGCCTGATCCACCAGGCGGACATCGAGCCCAGCCCGGGCCAGGACCAGGGCGGCAGCACAGCCGGCCGGACCAGCCCCGACCACCAGGACCTCGCAGGCCTGGGGCAGGGTGCTGGGGGGAAGGTTCTGCCGCGACAGCCCGGCGGAGCCGATCATGGAACCTTCGGTCCGGCGGAGCCGGGCACCCGGCACCGATGCCGGGGAATGCCATACCTCGGTCGAGGATTCCGGTGCATCGTTCTACCGCAGGCCCTGGTGATGCACGGTGGCATCTTGAGCCGACCCGCCAGACCGGCAAGACGGGTCCCCGCAGGCGCGCAGACCCTGCGCCCTTGCCAAAGATAACGTTTGCGGTATAGTCATTTCCATGATTGGAGCAGGTCCCGGAGGAGATGTCACCCTTGCCGACGTCGCCGATGAAGCCGGGGTCTCGGTGTCGACGGCCTCGCGCGTCCTGAACCAGTCGGCCAGCCGCATCGCCATCTCGCCGCGGACCGCGGCGAAAGTGCGCGGTGCCGCCGACCGCCTCGGCTACATCCCCCACGCCGCCGCACGCATGCTGCGCACCGGCCGGTCGCGGACCCTGGGCGTCCTCGGTGCCCATCC
>ERZ761602.8788-NODE-8788-length-10025-cov-6.266299_pt1 | contig 10025 bp, 8 predicted proteins | sample MGYA00512165_ERZ761602 | MGnify/ENA primary metagenome ERZ761602 (study PRJEB28899, sample SAMN02445085) | bioreactor sludge metagenome | biome: EBPR sludge; isolation source: Thorneside wastewater treatment plant | place: Australia: Brisbane, Thorneside...
CGCCGTTGAGCGACGGATACATATCCCAATATCCGGGATAGAACGCATCGAAAATATCACGGACGTAATAGTCCCATTTGTTGCCGTCAAAGGCGGCGGCATTCGCCCGCCCGAAAACATCAAGCCATTTGTTATATTGCGGCTGCGGAAGATTCGGGTTGATCGGCAATGCGACCGGCGGGAAGAAATACTGCTCGGGCTGGCCGTGGAGGTCAACGGCGACCTGCGGATTCCACTCCAGATAAGCCTTTTGCATATTGCGGCTTTCCTTTTGGGTGAAGGCGAGCGTATCGCGGTTAAGGTTGAAGCGGTAGTGATTTACGCGTCCCCAGATCGACCACGGCTCGCGCTTCTCGATGGCGAAGCGGTCCGGGCTGCCAACGTTGACCGAGTTGTACCAGGTGACAAAGCGTTCGTGGCCATCCGGGTTTTCGCCGGCGATGACGACCGTTACGACATTCCTGAGAACGTCGAGAGTTGCGAGGTCGTTGGAAGCGGCAAGCTGATAGACGACCTGCATCATCGCCTCAAAAGACGCCGATTCGTTGCCGTGGATCGTATATGCCATCCAGGCAATAGCCGGGTTATTGGCAGCTATTTGATCGGCCTCGGCCCTCGAGATCTTTCGCGGATCTGTGAGGCGGTTATTTGCCGCGCGTATCTCATCAAGCCGCTGCATATTCTCGGGTGCCGAGATCGCGATGGCGTATTGCATCCGATGCTCGGGCGTCGTCCCGATCTCGAAGATCTTTACGCGGTCGGGGGCGGCCTTGGCAATGGCAAATATGACCTGCTCCATCTGGCCGTAGGTCGTGTGATGCGTACCGACGTCGAAGCGAAGGATCGACTGCGGCCTCGGAACATTCTCCCGATAAGGCCCGCGGGCATAGAAGTCATAAGGTGCTTCGGTCTGTGCGAGAGCGGAGATGCCTGTGACAAGGAGAACGATGACGGCGAACAAGATGAACGATTTTTTCATTTTAAGATCTTCGGAACGGGTATATGTTTAAGTGGAGCAAAGTAACTTGATATTAAACCGAAAAAGAAGAAACGTAAATTTCGCGGTTTCGGTTTCAGGGTATTCACGTGTCGAAACGTCTTCGCTCGAGCTAATTGATACTCGGGCTGAGCGGCTGCGGTCTGGTATGCTGATGGTATGGAAACGCGATCCGAAGCGAAAAAAGCGGCCCGCTGCCCGAAGTGCGGAGGCCTCAGCTTCCGACGCGTTGCTGATCTGGACGCCGACGAGCGGCTGATCTTTGACCGCCTTCCAGCATCTGCCAATTACACAAAAAAAGAGCGTGAACAGCATCTCTACTGTCCACGATGCGGTCATGAGTGGGAAAGCGGCCCGGCGGCAGCGTAAAGTTTATTTTTTACCCTCTTCTTTAAGCTCGCTAACGGTCACACCCTTAGCTTTGAACTCAGAGATGACCTGCCGGTGATTGTTTGTACCAAGCTTCAGGACGGCGAAATCGTTTTCCGTCTGCACTACGGCCCAGTGCCGTTTCTTTTTGACGAAGAGAAATGGGAAAGCCACGATAAAACCTACCAAAAGAGCAGTTGCGATAGCTCCTCCGCCGGAGAGCATCGGTTTTTTAGCAAAGGAGTAATCGATGCTCTTGATATCCGAATAGGCAAATTCTTTCGCCGATTCTCTCATGCTTGCTTTATCGGGAACGATCGAAACTGTCGTCTCGTTAAATGTTATATCGGCATCAGTCTAGACCGACTTCTTTCCTTGAGAAACCGCCATTTCTATCGAATAAACAGCCGGCTGCTGGGCGTGAATCGTCGTAACAAGTGTCAATGAAAAGACGACAAGAAAGGCCAGCAAGCGCTGAAAGCAGCGAAGACCAGCGGGGGTAGATTTCATACGAGTTTTTTCTCCAAGTGGGTATAAGTCAGCCAAAGTTTAAGTTCGTCTGCAAAAATAGTCAATCGTTTTCTTCGTTTGCCCTGTGGATACGGCGGGGTCTCGAACTACTTGTCTCTTAGTTGCACGAGCGAGCGGCCGATGTGCCGGGCGAGGTTATCGGCGAGCGAACCCCACGAGGTGGTTTCGCCGGCGGCGAGCACTGCGCCGGAGCGTCGGTCGAAGATGCGATAGACGTATCGATGCGTCAGCCATGAGCCCGAAACAAAGCCCATCTCGACAAAAATGTCGGCCTCTTCCTTGTAGCGGAGGATCGTCAGGTTCAGTTGCTTGAAATCTTTGTTCTTTAGCAATGCCTTTTCGAGGTTCTGGCGAGAAGGATGAGCCGAGGACTTTTTGAAAGCGATCGTCCGGGCCATTCGGATGGCCTCTTTCGGGTCTGGAACGGGACGCTCGGTCAGGTGGCCATCGGGTTTCGGCTCGGTATCGGGAGGAGCATTCTCTGAGTATGCGGGTTCGGCCGGTTGCCGCGGCGGTGTCCCGGGTAACACCGAGTCGGCGCGTTCAAGCAAAAGGGAGATGATGTCGTCCGGCACGCCGCTTTCCTTTAATTCGATCAGCGCCTTTGCCGTAACATCAAAGTTCGTGTCCGAGCGAAGTATCTTCGCCCGGATGATATCCGCCGAAAGCCCGGCACGAGACATATCGATGACCGAGCGGTTCGTTACCACTTCGCCCTGGCCCGTCGAGACCATCACGAAGATAAATAGGACGCAGGAAACAGCAGCTAGCTTATGCATAGATCTCTGAATTTTCATTTCTCCGAATCGTAAAGAAGATCGCCTTTTTTTGGTTTTTCTGCCCGCTTTATGGCGGTACCAATACCGGCTCCTAGTCCGACGACAAAGAGAATTCCGTTTGAAGTGTCTTGAGCCTCAGAAGGAGCTATGGATTCGCGAAATGCGACGAGGCCGACCCCAGCTAGTATTCCCCAGAGTGCCCCGCGTCGTTTCGCTTTCTCCGCATCGCGAAACTCCGCACGATATACACGAAGCACCGTTGAGCGATCGACAATTAGCTCTATATCCCTGGTCTTAATCGTCAATGCTTGGTCATTCGCTGAGACGACGTGTCCGTAGATTCGCCTTTTCCCACGTCGTTCAATGATCAGAGCTGAATATGACGGTAACGCCTTTACACGTTCCCAACCCTCTGAGTTGGGAGTTTGAGACAAACCGATGACCGAAAGTGCATTGAGGGCCATTGTCGCGATGATGAAAATAGTCAAGGGTCTCATGGTCTTCGATGTTTGGGTTCTCGATAAGATTTAAGTCACTTACTCTCGCCAACGGCCGTTACCGCGATGCCGGAACGCGTCTCGAATGCCGGGATGAAGAGCTTTCGCTCGGATTTGCTTAGCTTCAGGACAGCGAAGTCGCTGTCGGTAACGACCGTGAACCAATGGCGGCGGTGCTTTGAAAAGCCGAGCGGCAAGGCGATCAGCCAAAGCGGCGGCAAGGCAACGCCGGCGATGCCGAGGCCGAGCCCGGTTTTCCACCGCGGTGCTTTGCTATAGGAATACTCGGCCCGACGGATGTCAGCATACTTGAATGTCCGGATGACCGAGCCGTTTTTTCGGGAAACAACCTGCAAGCTATCCTCGCCAAAGATCACGCGGACATCTCGGGTGTCAGTTCTATCACCAACCCGCTCGATCATTTGAACTTTTTGAAATGAATATTGACTCGCCGGCGGTTGTGCCGGCAGTGGGCCGGCGGCGAGAGTAGAAACAAGAAAAATGACGAGAATTCGAAGCATCGAGAAGAGTCTAGATCCTTCGCTGATCCTTTGGGCGTGGCAATGTCACACTTCTTGAAAGTGTCACAGTGTCAATTCCGAGGCCGTCGCGGTTGGTCGGTTTGAGCGGCTATTCAAGTATGCGGTCAAAGGCGGCCCGGATGGCGATGCGATGGGAGGTGAGGTGTTCGTACAGCTCCTCGGGGCTACGGAGCCCGAGCCGTCGGGCGATGACCTCAAGCGCCTTTTTGTTCGCATGCGGCAGGCGGGTCGTTCGGCCGACGGTCAGGCGAAGCTCATGATCGAGCCGCGAGAGAAAATTGTAGCCGGCCATTAGCGGTCGAAAAAGCTCGTCGGAAAGTGAGCCTTGCTCCATCAATTGCTGTAGCGTGTGGCCGGTGGAACGGTCGGGGCCTTTGTCCGGTACGTTGTCGCGAAGCTGCAGGAAACGAAGGGCAAAGTAGATGTCGAGCATCCCGCCTTCGCCGTACTTAATGTCGATGTCACGTAACGAACGGCGGTCCGCTTTTTCAGCTTCTAGCCGGTGACGTATCCGACGGGATTCCGTAGCCAGTTTGGCCGGATCGATCTCTCGTCCGCGGCTGTGAATGATCTTTCGCACGCGATGCTCGGCCTCGCGGGCAAGCCCCGCATCGCCGCCGACGCCGCGCAGCTTCACAAGGGCGAGCAGTTCCCAGATCGCTGCCCGATTCGCCATGTAGTCTTCGAATGCCGCGGCCGGCGTTGCCAGCGGGCCGTCCTTGCCAAAGGGACGAAGCCGGAGATCGACGCGATAAAGCGAGCCCTCGCGGGTCATCCCGGAAAGCGCGTTCACAAACCCTTCGGCAAGTTTTGCGGCCGCGAGGCGAAGATCAGGCTCCAAGCCTTCGTCTGCTTGATGGCCATCAGTCGTATAGACAATGATAAGGTCGAGATCTGAGTCGAGGTCGAGGCCGCCGCTGCCGAGCTTGCCGAGCCCGAGAACCGCCGTTCGGAATAGGCCGAGCTCACGAGAAAATCTGTGTGCCGTCTGCCGTTCGGAGACCTTGAGGGCGGCCGCAATACTCGCCTCGGCAAGAGCGGTCTGCAGCCGTTTCGACTCAGCCATCGAAATGTAGCCTGCGGCATCCCGATATATTATTCGCGTTATCTGCCGGTGCCATTCGCGGCGAAGATCGGCGAGCTGTTTGCCCAAAGGGTCATGCTCTGAAACGGCGGAAAGCATCGCCGCGGCGATCGCCTCTTTGTCAGCTGGCGTTCCGCTGCTTTCAGGGTCCGATGTGTTTTCCGGCAATGCAGCGAGAAGTTCGGCAAGGCGAGGAAAGTCGGGAATGAGGTGATCATTGAGTTCCCGATCGATCGGTTCCGTTGCTGAAGCTGTCGGCGGACTGTTGATAAATGTTTCTTCGCCGGCCGGTCGAGTTACCGCGGCATCCGACGCTTCAATTGCCACAAGGTCGAAGACTCGCTTGAAGACAGCGTGGACGCCGGTCGTGTGATGCTCGAGAGCGGCCTCGAACTCCGATAGCTCAGCAAACCGCATTTTGCGGGCAAGCAGCGTTCGCTTATCAAGTTCGTTGGGAAGTGTGTGGGTCTGCAGGCCATTCTCCATTTGCAGGATGTGCTCCGTCTGCCGCAGGAATGCATAAGCCTCGGTGAGCGACGTCAGTTCGGCATCGGAGATGCGTCGCCGATCGTGAAGACGGTCGAGCGTGATCAGCGTGTGCGGCGAGCGAATCCAGTTATCGCGGCCTCCGTAGGCGAGTTGAAGTGCTTGTGCGATGAACTCGATCTCGCGGATGCCGCCGCGGCCGAGCTTTACATCGAATCCGCGTGCGAGGATCTGCTCAAGATCGATCTTCTGCTTTGAAAGCAGCACATTCTGGAGAGCCTCCGCGACGTCCTGATCGGCGGCAAAAACGAACGCCTCGACGCGAGTGGAAAAGTCTTTGAAGATGCCGGCGTCCCCCGCACTTGAGCGCGACCGGATCAGTACTTGCCGTTCCCACGGGCGAGCGGTTGCCTCGTAGTATCGCACGGTTTCTTCCAGGCTAAGTGCGAGCGGGCCGACGCGGCCGTTTGGCCGAAGGCGAAGATCTACGCGATAAGCCGAGCCTTCTCCCGATGCCTCGCCGACCAACTTGATGACGCGTTCAGCCAGCTTTACAAAGTATTCGCGGTTCGTGACCGAGCCTCGCGATCCGCTGCCCGAGGTCATCCCGTCATCGGAATAAATGAAAAGCAGGTCGATGTCGGAGGAATAGTTAAGTTCGCGTGAGCCAAGCTTGCCAAGCGAAACAATGCAAAATTCGGCTGGTGTTTTCCGCCCGCGGGCGTCGGTCGCGAGCGGCTGGCCGTACCGGTTATCGAGTTCCTGCCGGGCTAGGCGGAGTGCGTGCTCGAGAATGGCATCGGCAAGGGTAGAGATCTCATCGGTGATCTCGGCGATGGTCGCCAGCCGGCGAATATCGCGAAGGAATATCCGCATTAGCTCGCGGCGGCGAAAACGGGCAAGTTGGACGTGCGGCTCGATCTGCGAGCTGGTCAGCGAAAAACGGGCGAGCGATTCAAGCATCTCGTCCTTGTCGCGAACTGCGGCTGCCGAACGCCGGCGGCGAAGCCACGCAACGTGCTCCGGGCTCTGCAATAGGGTTTGGGTGATAAGCGGGCTGAACGATGCGAGGGCGAGCACATCCGACAGCACGGCCTCGTCCGCCATCAAGCGGCGATGGTCGCGCGGATGAAGCTCGGCAAACCGTTCGAGAAACCGGCTTGCATTTGCCGGGTCAGGGAGGTCACTGATTATGGTCTCGAGTTTTATCACGGGCGGAAGCGTTTCGGATCGATGCCGTATTTCTTTATTTTGTAACCAACGATGCGTTCGGTCGAGCCGAGTGCATCGGCCGCCCGGACGATGTTCCCGCCGGTCGATTTCAGTGCGTCCTGGATCATATCCCGCTCGAAAGCAGCAACGGCGGCTTCCAGCGAGAGATCGACGACCGTATCGGTATTTTCCGCCGTCTGGAGCGTCGGCGGCAAATGGTGGCCGTGGATGACGTTCGTGTCGCAGACCAGAACGGCACGCTCTATCGCATTCTCGAGTTCGCGGACGTTACCCGGAAAGTGGTATGCCATCAGCATATCGATCGCCGGTGTCGAGATACGGCGAATCCGCTTGCCGTGTTCGGCCTCATATTTTTCAAGAAAATGCTCGGCGAGCAAGAGTATGTCGGACCTTCGCTCCCGGAGTGGCGGCAGATAGATGGTAAAAACGTTGAGCCGATAGTAGATGTCCTCGCGGAACGAACCTTCGACGATGGCCGCTTCGAGGTCCTTGTTGGTAGCGGCGATCAGCCGAATATTCGACTTTATCGTCTCGCTCCCGCCGACCCGCTGAAACTCCCGCTCCTGCAAAACGCGAAGAAGCTTCACCTGAGTTTGCGGCGGAATCTCGCCGATCTCGTCAAGAAACAGCGTGCCGCCCTCGGCGAGTTCGAAGCGGCCCTTGCGTGCCTTATCGGCACCGGTGAATGCACCTTTCTCGTGGCCGAAAAGCTCAGATTCGATCAGATTCTCAGGCAAGGCGCCACAATTGACCGCAACGAAAGGACGTTTGCTGCGGAGGCTGTTGTAGTGAATCGCGCGAGCGATCATCTCTTTCCCGGTACCGCTTTCGCCGCGGAGAAGGACGGTGGCATTCGAACGGGCGACCTGCGTCACCTGCTCATAGACCTGCCGCATCGCATTGGAGTTGCCGATAATGTGCGAGAAGTCGTATCGCTCCTTCAACTCGTGGCGAAGCAGATCGTTCTCCTCGCGGAGCCGCTGCCGTTCGCCTTTGATCGAGGCTTCGATCCGGTAAGCTTGGCCGATCATCGAGGCAATTACTGGAAATGCATCACGGAGTGTTTCGCTCGGTTCGCCGTCAAATACCGCTCCAAGCAAGCCGAACGGCCGGCCGGCGACAGCGATAGGAGCAAGTAGGAGCGAGAACTCGGCACGGAAGTCCGACACATGATCGAGCCCGACGACGTTGCGGAGATGATCAACGAATGCGATCTCGCCGCCATTTGCCATATCGGGCAGTGGCCCGCGGTTCGCAGCGGCATCTAGCCGCCGAAATTCGGCCGCGCTCAGCCCGACGGCATCGGTTAAATTCAGGAGTCCGTTCTCTTCATCGAGTTCGAGAAGAAAAAGATGATCGCATCGGGCGGCTTCCGAGAGCGTTTCCAGAACCTTGCGGAGCCCACCGCGGACATCCCGCGATTCGGCAAGACGAGCATTTACAGCAGCGAATAGGCTGATGGGGTCAATTGATGGTTGCTCAGACGGCATTATTCCAAACCACGGGATGATAGCAGATTTCGAACGTAGATTCGACGGGAGGTGACAAATTTGTTGGGGTTGTTAAACACGGGTGACAATTTTGTAGGTAAGGCTATTGGGTTACGTGCCGATAAGGAATCGATGCGGTAGAATCGCTAAGAGATGACTCAGCGGATCGAAATCGTTGTGCCGGGCGGGATCGTGAGAATGCGGCTCGACGAATTCTTGTTTCTCCATTTTGGCGGGCTGAGCAAGATGTATCTTCGGAACGTCGTCCGCGACGAAAAGTGCGAGGTGAACGGGCGAAATGAAAACCTCGGCTACAAGCTCCGCTCGGGCGATCTGATCGAGATCGAGCTTGACCTCACCCGCGAGACGGCGATGCAGCCGCAGGAAATGCCGCTCGATATTGTTTACGAGGATTCGGATCTTCTGGTCGTCAACAAAGCCGCCGGAATGCTTGTCCATCCGAATAACCGCGACAAGAACGGTACGTTGCTGAACGCTCTGTCGTTCTATCTTAACCGCGAATCTACCGACGGAAACGGTGCCGAGCCGGCGATACGGCCCGGGCTTGTGCACCGGCTTGATAAAGATACCTCGGGGCTGATGGTGATATCGAAGAACCCGAACGCTCAAAAGAAGCTGATGAAAAGCTTCAGCCGAAAGTTCGTGCACAAGCGATACCTTGCTTTGGTCGATGGGATCGTGGCTCAAGACGTCGGGGTTATCGATTTAGCCGTCGGCCGGTTCGCGGAGCGAAAAATCTGGGATGTGAAGGAGGACGGAAAGCCGGCCGAGACGCGATATGAGGTCCTCGAACGCCGGAGCGGACGGACACTCCTGAAACTTGAGCCCGTCACCGGAAGAACGAACCAGCTTAGGATCCACTGTGCCGCGATCGGGCACCCGATCGTCGGAGACATCCAACGCGGCGGGAGCGAGCACGAGAGGCTCTGCCTTCACGCCGCGGAGTTGGGATTCCGCCATCCGGCAACCCTTGAGGAAGTGATCTTCTATTCCGAGCCTGAAGGCTTCGCGACATAGCCCGGTCCGCGGATGGCCTTGCCGGTCATTGTGCCGGTCATTTTTTCGCCATTAAAGACCACACCGCCACTGACAATGACGCTTGAAAAGCCGACGGCATATCGATGAGGGTTTTCGAACGTTGCTTTGTCGCTGACGGTGTTTTCGTCAAATATCACGATATCTGCCACAAAGCCTTCGCGGATCTGCCCGCGGTCGCGGAATCCGAAGACGTTTGCAGGCAGCGATGTCATCTTGCGGATCGCATCTTCCAAACTAATTATTTTCAGATCGCGGACGTATTGCCCGAGCACGCGAGCATTGTTGCCATAGCCGCGAGGATGCGGCACGACCGAGCCGAACTCGCGGACGCCGCTGTCCGAGGCGATCATCGTGAACGGATCCTGCATTATCGTGCGGACGTCGTCCTCGCTCATTACCTGATAGACCATCTGAGCACCGCCCGCCTCATACATCGTGAAGATCTGCTCGATCTGTTCATCGAGGCTATCGGCATTGCGAACTGACTTCGTGATCTGGGCAATGTTCTTTCCGTTAAATTCGGGATTTGCCCGATGGCTCGCAACGAACGCAAACGCGTAGTCCACAAACCCTCGTTCGGCAAGACCTTTTCTCATATCGGCCTTGATCTTGGCCCGGGATTCGGGGTCGGCGAGCCGCTTTTTGCCTTCCTCGCGGCCGCCGGCTATGGCCCAGGTGGGCATTCTTGCATCCAGCGATGTGGACGATGCCGGGTAAGCGTACTGATCCACCGTCACGTTCAGCCCGCGTTTTCTCGCATCGCGGACAAGGCCGAGCGTCATCGGAGTTTGCCCCCAGAGCGATTTAGCGGAGATCTTGAAGTGTGAGATCTGGACCGGCATATCGGCTTTTTCGCCGATGTTGATCGCTTCCTTGATGGCATCGACAACTCCGGTTCCTTCATCGCGGATGTGGCTGGCGTAGATGCCGCCGTGCTTTGAAGCGGCCTTTGCAAGCT
>ERZ761602.8790-NODE-8790-length-10025-cov-3.249248_pt1 | contig 10025 bp, 8 predicted proteins | sample MGYA00512165_ERZ761602 | MGnify/ENA primary metagenome ERZ761602 (study PRJEB28899, sample SAMN02445085) | bioreactor sludge metagenome | biome: EBPR sludge; isolation source: Thorneside wastewater treatment plant | place: Australia: Brisbane, Thorneside...
GGCCGGTTGGGCGAGGCCTTCGCGCAGATCATCCTGCTGCTCGGCGGCATGCTGGCACTCGCCGGCATGTGGCTGTTCCAACGCCGTGAACTCGCCACCGCGCAAAGCAATCAATGACCATGAAGCAGGGTTCAAATCGCGGATACAAACTGGTGTTGGCCGGCGTGCTGGTCGCGCTGCTGCTGGCCGGTTCCTTCGTGCAGCCGGCCTTGACGTCGGCGCGCGAGCGCCTGGGGTTGACCGAGATTGCTCCGCTGGAAAACGCGCCACCGGTGCTGGCCTTCACCACCGTGGCCCTCGGCGGCTTCCGGGGGATCATCGCCAACGCCTTGTGGATTCGTTCAAACGAACTGGAGGAGCAGGGCAAATACTTCGAGGCCATGCAACTGGCTGACTGGATCACCAAGCTCCAGCCACGCATGGCGCAGGTCTGGGCCGTCCAGGCATGGAACATGGCTTACAACATCTCGGTGAAATTCACCGCGCCCGAAGACAAATGGCGCTGGGTCCGGGCCGGCACGGAACTCTTGCGCGACCAGGGGTTGCGCTATAATCCCGACGAAGCGCTGATCTACCGCGAGTTGGCGTGGTTCTTCCAGCACAAGATGGGGCACTATCTCGACGGAGCGCACATGTATTACAAACGGGAGTGGGCGCGAGCCATGATTTCCGTGCTTGGCCGCGAGCATCCCAACTGGGAGGAACTGATCAATCCCCAGACCGATGAGGCGCGGGAACGCGTCCGCCGGCTGCGCGAGGAGTTCAAGATGGACCCTGAGATCATGCGTCAGGTCGATGAAGAATATGGACCGCTGGAATGGAAGCTGCCGGAGACGCACGCCATTTACTGGGCATCGGTTGGTCTGTTGCGCGCGAAGGATCAGAACAAGGACACCTTGCGCCGGGTGATCTACCAGTGCATGGACGTGGCGTTTCAGCGGGGCCGCCTGATCCTGCTGGATGACGATCAGGAACTGTTCATGACGCCCAACCTCGAGATTCTGGAGAAGGCCGACCAGGCTTTCCAGGAGATGATGAAGCTCGACGGCAAAACTCCCGAACAGCACAACGGTTATCGCAATTTTTTGCGCAAGGCGGTGTACAGCCTCTATTCGTACACCCGCACGCGGCAGGCCGAGGAATGGTGGCGCAAGCTGAAGGAGATTTATCCGGATGCGGTGCGGGAAGGCGTCAGTCTGGACGAATGGGCGATCGAAATGGTGAGTGAAGATGCTTCCGGCAAGGATCAAAACAAGACCATGGCGGCTGTTGAAGGTCAGTTGACCTTCGCCTTTTACAACCTTGCGCTCGGCGAAGCAGAGCCTGCCCAGACCAGCATCGCGCTCGCGAAAGGCATCTGGACCCGTTACATGAGCGAAGTGGGCTGCCTGGACGATCCGCCGTCCGAGGATTGCCCGCGCCTGGCACTGCCGCCTTTGGAGACCATCCGCAATGTCCTGCGGGATGCTTTGCTGGACCCGGAAAGCGCGCTCTCGGCCCCCGCCCGGGCCCGGCTGTTGACCGCGCTGCAACTGCCGCCGGACTACGTGCCGACCGAACACCGGGCTCCGCCGCCCGCCCCGCGCGCCAATCAATGAAGCCCCTCGCGGACTGCCGGCTCTACGTGTTTGTCGATGGAGCTTATCTGCACAACCGCCCGCCCGAGGAACTGGCCCGGGCACTTTGCGCAGGGGGTGCTGATCTGATTCAATATCGCGCCAAGCACCAGTCCGCGGATGATATCCGCCGCGTCGCGGAAAAACTGCTGCCCATCACCACGGCGGCCGGGGTCCATCTGGTGATCAATGACCACTGGGAGCTGGCTTGCAACCTCGGCGCATCCATCTGTCATCTCGGGCAGGAAGATTTCTTCGATCAAGGATTCCGGCACAAAAACGAACTGGCCGGATCAGGAATCGGTGGGCATCAGCCGTTGTTGGGTTTGAGTTCCCACGCGCCAGATCAGGCGGAGCGCGCGGTTGCGGCGGGGACGGATTACATTGCGATCGGTCCGGTGTTTCCCACCGGCACGAAACCGGGCCGCCCGGCGGTGACGCTCGACTATGTTCGCTGGGCCGCCGCCAACGTGAACATCCCCTGGTTTGCCATCGGAGGCATCACGCTCGACAACCTCGATTCCGTGCTCGCCGCAGGCGCCAATCGAATCTGTGTCGTGTCCGCCATCTTGAATCAGCCGGATGTGACGAAGGCTTGCGCGGAGTTCCGGCGACGTTTACCGGCTTGAGCGGGCTTTTTTGCTGTGCTTTGTCGCGGGTTCTGCTAACTCCTGCGCCCGACATGAGCGTACTTGTTGTTGGCTCCACCGCCCTCGATTCCATCAAAACTCCCCAGGCCGAGAACCCCCGTTTGCTGGGTGGTTCCGCCAGTCACGCGGCCGTGGCGGCCAGCTTTTTCGCCCCCACCAAGCTGGTCGGCGTGGTGGGCCGGGACTTCCCCAAGCGTTATGTGTCGCTCTACGAGAAGCACGGGATTGATCTCGCGGGCTTGCAGATTCAGGACGGCAAGACGTTTCACTGGTCGGGCGAGTACGAGGTTAACATGAACAACCGGCGCACCCTGCTCACGGAGTTGGGCGTGTTCGAGACCTTCACACCGCATTTGCCGGAGGCGCAAAAAACCACACCCTACGTGTTGCTGGCGAACATCGCTCCCGCCCTCCAGCATCACGTGCTGGACCAGGTGCATCGGCCCAAGTTTGTCGTGGCCGACACGATGGATCTCTGGCTGAACATCGCCCTCGATGATCTGCTCAAACTGATCGCCCGCGTGGATGCCTTCGTCCTCAACGACAGCGAGGCCCACCAATTGACGAAGGAGGACAATGTCTTCGCCGCCTTGAAGAAGCTCCACCGCCTCGGACCGAAATACGTCATCATCAAGAAGGGTTCGCACGGTTCAATTCTGTCGTCACCCAAAGGCTACTTCATCTGCCCGGCCTACCCCTTGCACCGCGTCGTGGACCCAACCGGTGCCGGCGATTCCTTCGTGGGTGGTTTGATTGGCCACCTGGCCAAATCGGGCGGCAGTGTGGACAAGAACATCCGCAAAGCGATGGTCTATGGCAGTGTGGTGGCCTCTTTTTGTTGCGAGGGCTTTGGCTTGAAAACCACGACCCGGGCAACGCGCGACAAGATCGAGGCACGCTTCAAGGAACTCGCGCGATTGACAGAGTTTTGATGGCCGCCATGACGCCCGCCATGCGGTGCGGAATCGTGGTCACGGACCATTCTTGTTCGCCCGCTTTGCGGGCCGGGCGAACTCAAGCAGGACACCTTCCTGCACCAATGCGAGACAGTAAGCATGTCCGGCGTGTTGAGAATGGCGCGAAACGCGAGCAAAAGCTTCATGGCAAGCCCGTTGCTAAAAGCCCCTCGGCCAACGTCCTGCGTCAGTGAGCGCAGGCAGGCCGAGGCAATGACGTGGTGCGGATTTTCCCACCAGTATTTCCGCACCACGTTGTGCCTGTTAAAAAAATTGCTCGGTTTACCTTTCAACGCACGCACCTAAAAGCTTGTTGACGCGGCGTTGGCCGGATTTTTGTCGGGCCGGTTGGGCAGAGAAAAGTTTGCTTTCGGCGTGGATTGATTAATCTCCGGACCAACCCAGTCTGGTAGATGAAATCCATGACCTTCCAGTTGCCGAATCTTTTGCCGCGCCGGCTCGCCGTGTTCGTCATGGCGGGCACGTTTTCCGCGATGACCTCCCTGTCCATCTCCGCCGAAGCGGTGGACTTCAACCGCGATATTCGCCCAATCCTGGCCGGCAGTTGTTTCAAATGCCACGGACCCGATGAGGCGACCCGCAAGGCTGGGCTGCGGCTGGATGAACGCGATGCCGCCTTGCAACCCGCCAAGTCGGGTGAGCGGGCGATTGTCCCCGGTGAACTGGAGGCGAGTGAGTTGCTGCGGCGGGTGACGACGAGCGATGAGGATGACTTGATGCCGCCACCCAAGGACGGTGAACGACTTTCGCCAGAACAAGTGGCCCGGCTGAGGCAGTGGATCTCCGACGGGGCGACCTATCGCAAACACTGGGCCTACGAGCAGCCTATTACGCCCGTCCTGCCGGAAGTTCGGCAAGTTGATTGGCCACGAACTGAACTCGATTACTTCGTGCTTGCCCGGCTGGAGGCGGCAGCCTTGCAGCCCGCGCCGGAAGCGCCCCGCACCACCTTGATCCGCCGGTTGTCGCTCGACTTGACCGGTCTGCCGCCGACGCCGGAGGCGGTGGTGGAGTTCGTCAACGATCCCGCGCCCAAGGCTTACGAACGACTGGTGGAGCGACTGCTCGGTTCGCCGCATTATGGAGAACGCTGGGCGCGGCCGTGGCTGGATCTGGCGCGGTATGCCGACACCAACGGTTACGAGGCGGACTACCGCCGGTCGATCTGGCCGTATCGTGACTGGGTGATCAACGCGCTGAACGCCGACCTGCCGTTCGATCAGTTCACCATCGAACAGCTTGCGGGCGACCTGCTGCCCGACGCCACGCGCGAGCAGAAGATCGCCACCGGTTTCCATCGCAACACCATGGTGAACACCGAGGGCGGCACGGATGACGAAGAATTTCGCACCGCCGCGCTGGTGGACCGCGTGAACACCACCTTCACCGTCTGGCTCGGCAGCACGATGGCCTGTGCCCAATGCCACACCCACAAGTACGATCCCTTCACGATCACCGAGTATTATCAGGCGTTGGCAATCCTCGACCAGACCGCCGACAAGGGTAAGGACAACGCGCCCGAGCTGTCGCTCCCTACACCGACGCAAAAGGCGAAGCAGGACGAAATCAACGCCTTGATCAAGCCGTTGCAGGACCGGTTGGATACACAGACGACGGAACTGGACGCCGCTCAGACCGGATGGGAAGCGGGGCTGCGCGCGAAATGGCAAAAGCTCAGCGCGGCCTGGCAGGTGTTGCAGCCGACCACCATGAGCACCACCAACGGGGTGACCCTGGAGCAACTGGCCGACGGTTCCATTTTTGCCGGAGGCGCGCTGCCGGACAACTCGCTCTATAAAATCTCCACCACGAGTGATGGCACTAGCTATCAGGCGTTCCGGTTGGAGGCTTTGACGGACGAACGACTGCCTCACAACAGCTCCGGCCGGCACGAAGAAGGCGATTTCACCGTCACGGATTTCCGCGTCCTGATCGAGTCGGCGGATGGCACCGCCGTCGAGCAGGTGCCTTTCAACCTGGCTTGGGCGGACTTCTCGATGGGTGGTTACGAAGTCCGCAAGTCAGTGGATGACAGCGACACCACGGGCTGGGCCATCGCCGCCTACGAAGAGAAGAACCGCACGAACCGGTTTGCCGTTTTCGTGGCGGAGCGCCCATTCGGCTTCGGTCCCGGCAGCCGTTACACCATTCGCATTCACCAGAATTCCTCCCGTGCCCAGCACCTGCTCGGACGCTTCCGCTTGTCGCTGGCGGACGGTGATCCGGCGGACCATCGCGCGCTGAGCGAGGTGCCGGACAAGATTAGTGGGCTGGTGCTGGCCGAAGCCGCGGAACGCGGCGAAGACCAGCGGAAGGAAGTCGCAAAGCACTTCCGTTCCATCACGCCGTTGCTGGCCGACAAGCGCAAACAACTCGACGAACTGCGCAAGCAAATGCCCAAGGACATCCCCACCACGCTGGTGTTGGAGGCCGTGAAGGAACCGCGGGAAACGCGCGTGATGCTCCGGGGCAATTTTCTCAACAAAGGTGAACCGGTCGAACCCGGCGTGCCCGCGGTGTTGCATCCCTGGCCGGAGGGCGAACCGGTCAACCGCCTGACCTTCGCGCGCTGGCTGGTTTCTCCCGAGAATCCACTCGTCGGCCGCGTCATCATGAACCGCCTGTGGGAGGCCTTCTTCGGGGCCGGCATTGTGATCACCAGCGAGGAGTTTGGGACGCAGGGCGAGCCGCCCTCGCATCCGGAGTTGCTGGACTGGCTCGCCCAGGAGTTTGTCCGCAGCGGGTGGTCTTTGAAGGCGATGAACCGGGCAATCGTAAATTCCGCCACTTATCGCCAGGCGGCGGTGGCCACGCCGGAAAAACTGGAGCGCGACCCGTTCAACCGGCTGTTCTCGCGCGGTCCGCGTTTCAGGATGGAAGCCGAGATGTTGCGCGACTACACGCTCGCCGTGTCGGGGCTCCTGGATCGCACGGTGGGCGGGCCGAGTGTGTTTCCGCATCAACCCGAGGGGGTCTGGAACAACCCTTACAACAGTGATCGCTGGGAATTGAGCAAGGACGGCGACCAGTTCCGGCGCGGGCTCTACACCTTCTGGCGGCGCACCGCACCGTACGCCTCGTTCATGGCCTTTGACGCGCCCAGCCGCGAGGTGGCCTGCGAACGGCGCGCCCGTTCCAACACGCCAGTGCAGTCGCTGGTGACCTTGAACGATCCCGCTTTCGTTGCCGCGGCCAATAGCCTGGCGCGGCACGTGGTCGAGTTGGGGGGTGACACGTTTGTGGACCGACTCGACTACGCGGTGCTGCGCACGCTCGCCCGCCACGCCAACCGCGAGGAGCTTGCCGAGTTTGGCCGGCTCTTCGAGGCGAGTCGCGTGAAGTTCGAGAATGATTCGAAGGCGGCCGAGCAACTGGTAAGCAGCGGCCTGCCCAAACCGGACGAGGGCGACATTGCCGAACTGGCTGCCTGGATGGTGGTTGCGAACGTCCTGCTGAACTTGGACGAGGCGCTCACCAAGGGTTGATTCCAGGCGCTTCATCAGGAATGGGCGTCGGCCGACTCAACTCAGGTTGTGCCGTCGGCAAGATGTGATTGGCGGCCTTGCTGTTATTGCTCATCTTTCCATCATGACAAATCCGGACCCTTACGCTCTCCGGCCGCCGCCGGGCAGGTCGCCCAGTTCGCCCACGCCGAGTATCGACCAACTGGACGGCCATCCGTTCTTGCACGGGCTTGCTCCGGAACAGCTTCAAGTCCTTGCGGCGAACGCGATGCCGGTCGAGATCGCGGCCGGGGAAGTCATCTTTCGGGAAGGTGACAATGCCAACCGGTTCTACCTCATCCACGACGGCGAAGTGGTCTTGGAATCGACGGACCATCCCGAGCGCGGCGCGACTGTCATCGAAACCATCGGCGGCGGGGATGTCCTCGGCTGGTCCTGGATGTTTCCGCCCTACTACTGGCATTTCGACGCCCGCGCAACGAAGCCCACCCAGGCGACTTTTTTCTACGGCACGCGTTTGCGGGAAGCCTGCGAGACCGATCCACAACTCGGTTATGCCCTGGCCACGCGCATGGCGGAGGTCGTGATCCGCCGGCTTCAGGCCACGCGCCTCAAGCTGGTGCAGGCGACCACTCAAACGGATGCTTAACCGGCCGTTGCATCAGTCGGAGCGGAGGCGCGATGACGCGCTGAACAAACGCCGCGTTTGGAGGCGCTGACGAATTCCAATAACCGGCGGGCGGGTTCTCCCAAGCTGTCGGCATCGAGTCCGGCAACGGCGTCCCGCAGCCGGCCCGACCGACGGAACAACGCCTGATAAACCCGCCGCAATTCAAGTCGCTGTTCACTGGAAATGCCGGCGCGGCGCAGCCCAACGGTGTTTAGCCCGCAAAGCTCATTAACCCCGGCCACCACGCAAAATGGCGGCAGATCTTGGCTGATGCCCGCGCCGCCTTGCATCATCGCGAGCGTGCCGATGGTGACGAACTGGTGGACCAGACAGTTGCCCGAGATGAAGACCCGGTCCTCGACCCGCACGTGCCCGCCGAGCAGCGCGCCGTTGGCCAGGATGACGTGGTCGCCCAACCGGCAGTTGTGGCCCACGTGACTGCCCGCCATCAGGAGACAATGGCTGCCGATCTCGGTGGCTTCCTCGAGCTTCGCCGAACGGTGAACCGTGACGTGTTCGCGAAAAACATTCCGGTCGCCGATGATCAGGCGCGTTGGCTCGTGGCGATACTTCAGATCCTGGGGTGCATCCCCGAGCACGGCCCCCGCGTGGATCTGATTCTCGCGCCCAATCGTCGTGTGACCGGTCAGGTAAACTCCCGGCCCGAGACGGCAGCCATCCCCCACGATCACGTTTTCGTCGATCACCACAAACGGCCCGACCTCGACGCCCTGCCCCAGCCGGGCTCCCGCATGCACCACCGCAGTCGGATGAATCATCGGCCTAGCCAAGCCCGCGGGCTTTCAAATGTCAGGAATAAAAATAACCCAGCTCGCGCAAGGACGCGTAATCACGACCGTTCTCGCTGGACTTGTGGCCCAGGATCACGTGGTCCAGCACCTCAATTTTGAGCAATTGGCCAGCCCGGATCAAATCGCGGGTCACCTTGATGTCGGCCTCGGACGGCGAAGGGTCGCCACTGGGATGATTGTGGACGAGCACGATGGCGGAGGCGTTGGCCGCGATGGCGGGTTTGAAGACTTCGCGCGGGTGAACCAGCAGCGTGTCGAGCGTGCCCTGGGAAATGTTTTCGACGCTAATCAAGCGGCGGCGCGTGTTGAGCAGGACGATGTGAAAGCTCTCGACCTGGTAAAGCCGGATGTCCTCGCGCAGCAAATCGGCGATCCGCTCCGGCTTGTCGAGTTCCGGACTCTCGCGCCGCAATTCGCCGACCATGCGCCGGGCCAGGGCGAACGCCGCCTGCAATGTGATGGCCTTGTCGCGGCCGACGCCCTTGATGCTTTGCAGCTCCTTGAGGGAAGCCCCCGCCAGTCGGTGGAAGTTGCCGAACTGCTTCAACAAGTCCTGGGCGACCTCGATGGCGGAGCGCCCCTGCAAACCGGTGCGTAGCAAAATGGCCACGAGCTCGGCATCGCGGAGGGCGGCCGGGCCTTTTTCGGCGAGTCGTTCCCGTGGCCGCTCATGCTCGGGAATGTCTTTGATGCGCTGGGTCATCACAATAGTGGACTCACTTCACCCAGCCAGCTTTGCAATCGGTTAGCGGCTTGTTGATTATGCGACACGCTCATTCACCCGTTCTGGTTGTCGCCTGATGTCCCGCCAATACTCCTTGCGAACGTCTTCATCAATCTCAATGGGCGAGCCACCGCCATACAACCCGTCCCCGCCCCGGCGCTTCGGGCCGGAGATCCAGTAGTCGTCGCCGGTTTCCACAGCGTAATAGTTGGACTTGAACCCAGCCCCCTTGAGGCTCTGGAAAGTCAGGCCTTCGTAATAAAGTGTGCGACCAGTCTTGGAGAAGACCACCCGCCCAATCCGGGCCGTGCCTGTCAGATTGCCCGCCTTGCATTCGATATACATGATGCGACCGACCTGCGCTTTGGCCTTCTTGATGGGAACCAAGGCAACGCCGCTACCTTGAGCCGAATGGGCGATCACCGCTTGCAAGTCCGCTGACTTTCTGGCGGGTGATTTAGGCATGACAGGATCGGCCTGGGCGAGTCGCCGATTAGCTCCACCTACTCCGCAAATACCTTCGCCACGAACTCCTTGGCCGCGGCCACGAATCCGTCCGGGCTGCCGGCAAACGCACCGCTGTCCGTCTCAATCGCCAGCACGCCATCCCAGTTGGCTTTCTTCAATTCAGCAAAGAGCCCGTTGTAGTTGGCATCGCCTTCACCGATCTTGGTGTCCGTCGCGACATCGCCGTTCGGGGTGTTGTTGACCTTCTTGTCCTTGAGATGGATGTCATACACGCGGCCCTCGTAATCGCGGAACACCTTGGCGGCGTCGAAGCGCGCACTGGTCACCCAGCCCACGTCCATGCACACGCCCATGCGCAGATCACGATGCCGGAGGAGGTTCTTGACCACGGTCGGATTTCCGTAAAGCGAGGTGATGCCGTGATTGTGAATGGCGATGCGGATGTCGTACTCCTTCACCAGTTCCTCGAGCAGATCGAGAATTTTGAAGTCGCCCGGTTCCACCACGATGACCTTGATGCCCAGCTCCTTCGCGAACTCGAAGAGTTGACGGTTCTTCGCCTGGTCCAGCGAAGTACCGGCCACGCCGAATGTGTAACAGACAAGCCCGTGTTGATCGAGGATCGCCTTCTTGCGCAGCGTCTC